>Ga0105248_10002200_pt1 | contig 21592 bp, 16 predicted proteins | sample KBSS34metaG_FD_81524 | JGI IMG/M metagenome (GOLD analysis project Ga0105248, IMG submission 81524) | Switchgrass rhizosphere microbial communities from Kellogg Biological Station, Michigan, USA - KBS S3-4 metaG | ecosystem: Host-associated > Plants > Roots > Rhizosphere > Soil | place...
GACTACATCCGCGCCTACAGCCTCGAGGCCGCCCCCGTCACCACCCCGGTCACCACCCCAGTCAGCACGCCGGTCCCGGTCATCACGCCGGTCGCCTCCCCGGTCGTCACCAGCCCGTCGACGAGCGACACCGTGACGGCGCCGCCCTCCAGCACGGACGCGGCCGTGGTCGCCGATCCCGTGGCGACGGCTCCCATCGTGACCTCTCCGGTGACGGTCGAGCCGGTGACGATCGAGCCGGTGGTGACGATCACCGGTCTCAACCTGGTCGGCACGACGCACGCCGACACCCTGACCGGCGGCGCCGGCGCCGACACCCTGAGCGGCGGCGCGGGCATCGACCGGCTGATCGGCGGGGCCGGCGACGACACCTACTATATCTCCGACGGCGACGTCGTCGTCGAACTCGCCAACGGCGGGGTGGACACCGTCTCCACGCCGATCAGCTTCGTGCTCGGCGCCAACATCGAGAACCTGACCCTGACCGGGTCGGGCCGAGCCGCCGGCTTCGGCAATGCGCTCGCCAACGTGATCATCGGCAACAGCGGCGCCAACCGCCTCGAGGGCGCCGGCGGGAACGACACGATGAACGGGGCCAGCGGGGCCGACACCATCGTCGGCGGCGCCGGCGACGATCGGCTGACCGGCGGCGTCGGGGCCGACACCTTCATCGTCAACCGCGGCGACGGCCACGACGTGATCACCGATTTCGGCAATGGCGCCGACGTCCTGGATCTGTCGAATTTCTACAAGGCCGGCCTGACCCCCACCATCACCGGCAGCGGCGACGACACCTTGATCCGGTTCTCCACAGGGGAATCGATTTCCCTGCTCGGGGTCCACCCGAACCAGCTCATCGGGACCAGCGTCGGCTTCCTGCACGCTTGACGAAGGACCGCCCCTTCTAAAGCCGCCGCACGTCACAAGCGCGACGGCGCCTCCCAGCGCGCCTGCGACGCAAAAAATCACGACACTTGAGTTCAAACGCCCGTCGGTCCGTTGTGATCGGCGGGCCTCTTACTTAGAATGGCCGCGTTTGTTGGAGGTAGCGAATGCATACAGCGCTGGTTCTCGGCGCCGGGGGCTTCATCGGGGGGCATCTGGTCAAACGGCTTAAGCGGGAGGGGTTCTGGGTTCGGGGCGTAGACCTGAAGTTCCACGAACACGCCGCGACAGAGGCCGATGACTTCGTTATCGGCGACCTCCGCGATCAAAGCTTCGCCCGCTCGGTGATCGATCGTCCCTTCGACGAGGTCTATCAACTCGCTGCCGATATGGGTGGCGCCGGTTATATCTTCACCGGCGATCATGATGCCGACATCATGCACAACTCGGCGACCATCAACCTTAACGTCCTGGACGCGCTGCATAAGCGGAACATCCGGGTCTTCTACTCGTCGTCCGCCTGCATGTACCCGGCGTATAACCAGGAAGACCCGGACAACCCCAACTGCTCGGAAGCCTCGGCCTATCCCGCCGCGCCTGACAGCGAGTACGGCTGGGAGAAGCTGTTCAGCGAGCGCCTCTATCTGACCTACGGCCGCAACTACGGCATGCAGACCCGGGTGGCGCGCTACCACAACATCTTCGGCCCGGAAGGCACCTGGAAGGACGGCAAGGAAAAGGCCCCCGCCGCCGTCTGCCGCAAGGTCGCCAGCGCCCGCAGCGGCGACGCCATCGACATCTGGGGCGACGGCAAACAGACCCGCTCGTTCCTCTATGTCGACGAATGCGTGGAAGGCACCATCCGCCTGATGCGCTCGGACTTCACCGGTCCGGTCAACATCGGCTCAGAGGAAATGGTCACGATCGACACCCTGGTGGATGTCGTCAGCGACATCGCCGGCAAGCGGATCGAAAAGAACCACATCCCCGGTCCCGTCGGCGTTCGCGGTCGCAATTCTGACAATCGGTTGATTCAAGAGAGACTTGGTTGGGCGCCGTCGAAGCCGCTGCGTGAAGGGCTGGAAAAGACCTATGCCTGGATCGAACAGCAGCTTTTGCGAAACGCCGCTTGAGAACGCTCATCGACACCGGTGAGCTGGCCAGCGGCCCAGCGCGCGCAAAAGATCAACGGGCGGGGGAACCGGTGCGCATTCTCGTGCATGACTACGCCGGACATCCCTTCCAGTTCGACCTCTCTCGCGCGCTGGCCCGCCGCGGCCACATAGTCCTGCATGCCTATTTCGCCGGCGATCAGGGGCCGAAGGGCCAGATCGACCGGCTGCCGGACGACCCGGCGACCCTGACCATCAAGGGCGTGTCGCTCGACCAGGCCTACGACAAGGGCGACCTCTTCGGCCGCCACCGGAACGACATCCGGTACGGCACGCTGGTGAGCCAGACGATCACCGACTTCTCGCCCGACGTGGTCATCTCGGGCAACACGCCGCTCGACGCCCAGGGCCACATCCAGGCGGCGAGCAGCCGCTCCGGCGCGGCCTTCGTCAACTGGATCCAGGATTTCTACAGCGCCGCGATCAGCGAGCTGTTGTCGTCGCGCTGGTTCGGCCTCGGTCGAATGGTGGCGGCGCGCTATGGGCGTCTGGAGCGCCAGCAGCTGCAGGCGAGCGACCACATCGTCGTCATCAGCGACGATTTTCGCCCGCTGATCCAGCGCACCGGGATCGACCTGGCGAAGGTCACCACCATTCCCAACTGGGGGCCGCTCGACAACATCCCGCAGCGCCCCAAGTCGAACCCCTGGTCGCAGAGCCATGAGCTGGCGGACAGGTTTGTGTTCGCCTATTCGGGCACGCTGGGCTTGAAGCACAACCCGGCCCTGCTCACGGCGCTGGCGGACCATTTCGCCGATCGCCCCGAGGTGGTGGTGGTGGTCGCGGCCAGCGGACTTGGGCTCGACGAGCTGAAGAACATGGTCGCCAAGCGGCCACGGGCGAACCTCAAGCTGCTGCCGCTGATCGATTTTGCGGAATATCCCGACTACCTCGGCGCCGCCGACGTGCTGATCGGCGTGCTGGAGAAGGACGCCGGTCGCTTCTCGGTGCCCTCGAAAGTCCTGGCCTACCTCTGCGCCGGCCGGCCGATCCTGCTGTCGGCCCCGCTGCAGAACCAGGCCGCCCAGCTGGTGATGTCGATCAACGCCGGCCCGGTCACCGCGCCGGACGACGAAGCCGCCTTCCTCGCCGCGGCCTCGGAACTCTATGCCAGCAACGCCCACCGCCACGACTGCGGTCAGGCCGGCCGCGCCTACGCCGAGGCGCATTTCGACATCGAACGCGTCGCCGATCAGTTCGAGTCGATCTTCCTGAACCTGGCGACGCCCTCGCACGCCGGGCGGCTGAGGTCGCGCGGCTCCTAGAGCGGGCTGATGTGAGGTGGAATCGACACCTCTTTTTCCGCTCATCCCGACGAAAGTCGGGACCCAAGCTGAAACGACTGTGAGAAAGCCAGGGGCCTGCCGCCTGCATTGCGCCTTATCGGCAGCTCGGCTTGGATCCCGACTTTCGTCGGGAGGAGCGGTTGTGGTTCAATCTGATTTCCACGCACTCTAGACCGGCTCGCCTCAGCCCGCCCCGCCCTCTCCGACAGGGCCGCCCGGGGCGACCTCGGCCGGGGTCGATGGCTCGCTCCACACCGCCGTGGCGGCGAACAGCCCGAGCAGGCAGGCGCCGAGATTCGCCGCCGCCGGCACATTCAGCACAATATCGGTCAGGCTGATCGCGCCCAGCAGCAGCAGGCCCACGGCGAGGCTGAGCTTCACCGAACGGCCGCCGCGCGGCGCCGCGGCCGCGATCGCCGGCGCCACCAGGAAGACGACGCTGGCCACGAGCAGGGCGGCAAACAGCCAGCCCCCCTCCAGCGCCGCCTGCAGGATGCTGTTATGCGCCGCGCCATAATTCCAGATCGACGGGGCGGCGGCGGCCGGCAGCTCGTGGGCGAAGGCCACGCGAAAACTGCCGAGGCCAAAGCCCCAGGGCGCCTCCAAGGTCAGCCGCAGGATATGGGCCAGCCCATCCACCCGGCCTTGCAGGTTCTGGCCGAAATCACCGCGCAGGAAGGCCGAGCCGCCGATGAGGCCGACCAGGATGACCGCGAAGGCCATGGCGGCGAAGTTGATCCGGCGCCCGACCTGGACGCTGCGGAAGAAGCGCCGAGGGATCGCCCCCAGGGACAGGAAGGCGAGCGCGATCGCCAGCGCGCCAAGCGAAATGCGCGACCGGGTCAAGGCGCAGGCGCCGACGAACAGCAGGATCACCAGGATCTGGAGGGTCAGCTCGCCATAGCGCGCGCGCCGCATCATCGGGTGGAGGTCGACCAGCTGGGACAGCTGCCGGCGGAGCAGGCCGGCGCCGAGGATGGCGAAGAGGCCGAACACCGCTCCCGCGGCATTGGCGTTGAGCAGGGTGCCGGTGAAACGCCCCAGGTGCAGGGTCTTCTCGCTTCCCAGGACCAGGCTCGGGTCGGCCTGATAGAGGACCACCGCGACCAGGGTGTAGACGACCGCGCCGCCCTGAAGCACCTGGATGAGAGTCAGCGTCCGCTGGACGTTGGCCGCGGCGACCGCCAGGGCGACGACCAGGCCGGCGAGCCCCAGCAGCTTGGCGATTTCGACCAGGGTTTGATCCGGCATCACCGAGCCGCCGTGCGCCAGCGCCAGGGCGGCCAGCGGCTGGGCCGTGGCCGGCGGCGCGCCAAGGCCGAGCCGAACGAGCGGGATGAGCACCGCCAGCAGGAAGAGCACGGCGCTGATCTTCCACGGCGTGGGAATGGCGGGGGCTTCGCCCCGCACGGTCCAGAGCAGGAAGCCGCCGACCAGCAGGTCAGCCAGGGCGGTGAGCGCCGCCGGGAAGCTGGCGTTGGCGCCCAGCGCCGTCAGCGTTCCGAACACCACGATCAGCAGCGGCGCCCAGGTCCTGCCGCGCCGCCACCAGACCTCGATCAAGGCTGCCGGCGAAGCGGCCGACCTCAGCGCGTTTGGACGGGTTGCCACGTCTGATAGCGCTTTCCGCGCCAGGCATCGACCAGGCCGAGGCTGGCGGCGTAGATGGCGGTGGCCGCCTCGGTCATGTGGCTCAGCGGCGGCAGATTGGCCAGCCGGCCAAGGCCGTAGGTGGCGACCGCCGCCAGCAGGAAGGCGAACGCCGCCAAGCCGCCCCATTGCGCGCCGACGAACAGCAGGGCGAAGATCAGGCAGAGCAGCACGTTGAAGCCGCTGTACCAGCGCATCAGCCGATGGGAGATGTATTTGGCGAACGCGCCGGCCGGCATTTTGACCAGCTGCGGCCAGAGGTAGACATGGCTGGCGTAGGCCCGGCAGGCGATCCGGCGCTTGCGGCGGAACTCGTCTTGCGGAACCGCCGAGGTCCGCTCATAGGCGATGACGTCAGCGGCGCTCACCAGCCGCCGGCCGTCGAAGATCACCGACATGCTGACGATGAAATCGTCGAGCAGATGGCTCGGCACCTCGGGATAGAGGGCGCGGCGGGTGGCGAACAGCGAGCCATCCGCCCCCATGGTGGAGCCTGACCGGGACTCGCCCTGTTTGATGAACTCCTCGAGGCGCCAGTAGACCGACCCCATCCGCGCCGTGACGCTCTCGGCGCCGTTCGTGTAGATCAGGGTGCCGCAGACGCCGCCGACGTCGGGATCTTTGAAATAGGCCAGCAGCCGCTTGATCGAGTCCGGCTCCACCGTGACGTTGGCGTCGGTGAAGATCAGCACCTCGGTCTGCGCCTCCTGGGCGAGGCGGCGCATACCGACCGCCTTGCCGGTGCGCTCCTTGGCGGCGATGACGTCCACCAGGTCGGTTTCGGCGCTGAGGATCTGCAGCGTGGCGTCGGTGGACTCGTCGACATAGGCCATGAACTTGACGTCGGGCGCGACAGCGCGGATCGCCCGCAGATTCTCCAGCTTCGCCGGCAGCGAGCGTTCCTCGTTGAAGGCGCAGAACACCAGGGTGGCGCTCACCGGAGGGGCGGCGTCATCGATCCGAAGAGGCCGGCGAGGCAGCAAGCGGAGCAAAAGCGGATAGATTACGTAGGGATAGATCGCGGCCAGCCCGAAGCCGATCGCCAAGCCCAACAACGTCAACGCCATTCCGCCTTTCCCCGTTGGGCGCAGTCGCCGCGCGCCGCACCAATCACCCCCCTGACGCGACGCAGCGACGTCGCCTCCGGAGCATCAGCTGAGCGCTGTGGTGATCGGCTACCCCGCGATCTCGCCCACCAAGCATCGTACGCGAGACCGCAAGATAGTTCCCGCGCAATCGCATGGCCAGTTGCAATACGTAGCGCTCGGGTCGGGCGCCCAGCCCTCGCCCCATGCGCGTCGGATGCTGCAGGCAATGGCCAAGCTCCAAGGCGAATTTGCGACCGCGATGTTTCCCTGGCGCAGCATTCACGTGCGCTGCACGTCTCAACGCGACCCCGTCAGGGCGGATTCCCCGGGGACCGTCGCCTCGAGGGCGGCGGCCAGCTGATCCTGCAGCGCTAGCTGGTTGAACTCCGCCTCGACCTTGCGGCGCGCGCGTCGTGCCAAGGCCAGGCGCAGCGCCGGCTCGGCGAGGGCCCGCTTGAGCTGGACGACCAGGTCGTCGACGTCGCCCTCCTGCGCCAGCAAGCCGCAGGCTCCGTGGTCGACCAGTTCGGGAATCCCGCTGTGCTGCGTGGAAACTACGCAGGCCCCGCTGGCCATCGCCTCCATCAGCGCGACGGGGATGCCCTCCATGTCGCCGTTCTTCGCCGTCAGGGAAGGAAGCAGGAAAATGTCGGCGGCCTCGAGGCGCTGACGCACGCCAGCGGAGTCCAGCGATCCGACGAATTGCACTCGCTCGGCCAGCCCCAGTTCGACGGCCAGGCGCTTGAGGTCTTCGAGCAGCGGGCCGGAGCCGACGACCTCGTAGCGCCAGTCGCCGACCTCGTCCGGCAGGCGGGCCAGCGCTCTCAGCGCCACCTCGACGCCCTTCTTCTCCACCAGACGGCCGACCGACAGGATCCGCGCGACCGGACCGGGCGTGCGCTCGCTGAACGGCAGCGCCTCGCAGTGGACGCCGGTGCGGGCGAGCAGGATGCGCTCGGGTGGACACCCCAGTTCGATCAGGCTGGAGCGCCACAGTTCGCTGATCGGCAGGAATCGATCGCCGCGCTCGAACAGCCGCCGGTAGGCTCCTCGCCCCTCGCTGAGGATGTAGGATGACAGGTCGTAGCCGTGGAAGATGGTCCACAGCTGCGCGCGGCGGCCGGGCTTGGCCGAGCGCGATGCGCGCAGGCCATTGGGCCCGAAATGGCAGAGCACGATGTCCGCAAGCTCCAGGGCCCGACGGTCGCGGGCCCGGGCGCGCCAGTTCCGGAAGCGGCCCTTGACCTGTCGCGGCAGCGGCGCGCGCTCGATCCGCTGCATCCAGGCTTCGCTCGAGACGTAGCGCACCCGCGAGCGGAGCCGCGGGTCGAGATCGCCGCTTCCCACGCGCTGGGCATGCACCTCGAGATCGAAACCGGCCTCGAGCAGGGCCAGCGCCTGGTCGCGGACAAAGGTTTCGGATAGCTCCGGAAAGCGATCAATCAGCAGTATGACCTTGATCTGCGAGCGCGCTGACACCGCAATCGCGGCGCGCAATCCCGCAGCATCGGCCTGCGTTCCAACTCGAACGTTCAGTGGAATTCCCCTCTGACGCGACCATAGCTGTAAAGGGGCCGCCGGATCCAGGCAATGCCTGCGGCGCGGCGACGCGGCGGTGTCGATAGACGGCGGCCCAGGCGCCCAGGAAATGCGCTCCCCCCGTCCCGCGCACGCCCCTCCCGCGCCCCTCTGGCGATGTGGCCGCCGCCCGCATCACGCGATCAGCGGCGGAAGGAGATCCGCCCGCCGTCCGGCTCGGCGGCGACGCGGCCGATCGTCTCGCTGGCGGGACTGTGCCCTCGGCTGATCGTCTGCTTCAGCGCCGCGCATTCCGGCGATGGCGGAGCCGCAGCGTGGCTCCAGCTGAGGATGTGAACCTGAAAGGCGGTGCTCTCGGCCGAGAACACCTGGTGCCTGGTATATTGGTCGAGGAAGGTCTGGACTTCCGGATCCACCTCGACCGGCGCCGGCCACTTGTCGGCGAACACCAGCAGGGCGCCGGTCGGATAGCAGCTGTAGACCAGCTCGAAATTCTTCTCGGTGGAGATATCCGGCCGGCCGGTCCTGCGGTCCGGGGTGAAGTCCTTCTTCCCACCCTTGGCGTTGTAGCTTGGGACCAGAGCGACATCGAACGCCCCGAAGTAGCGCAATGTCCTGAATTCGTCGGTCGTGACGACCACCGAACGGTTGGAGAGCGCCTGCGCGATCTCGGCCCGGCGGCTCTGCCAGGGCTCGTCCCCCGGCGCGGCGAACAGCAGGCTGCGAGCCTGGACGGCGCGCTTGAGGCCGCCGAGGCTCGAGGTGATGGTGATCGCGAAACCTGGACTGGCGCTGAGAACCGCCACCAGGGTGACGCCGGCCAGCGCCAGCCAGCTCCGCTTGCGGCGGTCCAGCGGCGCCATGCTGCCGGCGAGCAGCTTCCAGCCCCCCGCGAGGCCGAGGCCCCAGACGGTGAAGATGAAGGGCAGCGCGAACAGGATGTAGCGGGGCGTCTTGGCGCCGGCGATCGACAACAGAGCGCAGGCCACCCCAGTGACGCAGAGGCACAGGACGGTCAGCGACGCGCGCTCCCGGTAGGCCAGAAACGTCGCGAGCAGGAAGCCCGACATCAGGAGCGGATATTCGCCCAGCAGATATCTGACGTAGTACAGAACATCGCCCTTGGACGCCTTGTTCCACTGCTCGGATTTCGTCGCCTCGTAGAAGGCGTGACTGAACATTTCGGGCTTCAGGGCCACCAGCAGCGCGCCGGCGGCGACCGCCAGGCCGGCCCCCGCGAACACCAGCACCTTGGTCCGCCGCGAAACCGACGGCGTCGTAAGCAGGGTCCACCCGCCCCACAGGGCGATCCCCGCCAGCGCGATCAGCGTGATCGACTGCAAGCGCATGGCCACCACCGCGCTCGCCACGGCGACCGCCAGGGCGAGCAGGCGTCGTCCGCGGCCGGGCGCGTACACGACGTCGTAGGCCGCGGTCGTCGTCAGCCAGACCAACAGGGCCAGCACCGAATAGAACCGGACATAGGACGACTGCTCGACCGCGACATGCGCCAGGCAGAGGAAGGCGGCGGCGGCGAACGCCGCGATCCAGCCCGCCCTGGCGCGCAGCCAGGTGAAGACCAGCGCCACCTGGAGCGCGCCGGCGATCGCCGCCGGCAGCCGGGGGACAAGCAGGTTCCAGGTAAAGTAGGGCGTCAGCTTGGAGATGATCCAGGTGAACTGCGGCGCCCGCGCATAGGCGCCCTCATAGAGCTGGAACCCCCGCCCCGCGCGGAGCGAATTGCCGGCGATCAGGTGGTACAACTCGTCGGCCCAGATGTCCTGCCGCTGGGCGGAAAACAGGCGGATGACCAGCGCCCCGGCAAACAGCGCCAAGGCGACGCCGAGCACCCACCACCCCTCTTTGGCCGGCGACACCTCGCGCACCGCCGGCCCTGCAACGGGCTCGCGCACAGCTTCCGCACTCATCCGTCGCCTCGCTACGCCCCAAGCGTCATGAAACCGACGGTAGTGCGCCGGCGGCCTTGCCGCCAAGTATCATCGCTCGATGACCGAAGAATATCGGCGTCATGCCGATCGGCGCGCACTCGCGGCCGCGCCGACGCACGGCGCCTCGACCAGCCCGCCCGGCGCCGTGCGCACAGCGCCCTGCGCGGCATCTCGCGGCGACTTTCTGTTGCGACGCAACATGCCCAGCTGATACCCTTGCGGCTCAGGTAAAATGCAGGAAGTCCGGATGGCTGCGGCCCAGCTGCGAAGCGATCTCAACGCCAAGATCGAAGCCATCCTGAACCCGCTGTTGGCGGGTCGAAACGAGCATATCTGCATCATCGACCCCCCCGGCCACCCGAACGTCGGCGACTGCGCCATCCTGCTGGGCGAGCTGGACTTCTTCGCGCGACATCACTCGGCCTCGCGCCTCAGCTACTATGACGTCGACAGCTACACGCCCGGCGCCGACAAATACATCGAGCAGGCCTCCATCCTGGTCATCCATGGCGGCGGCAATTTCGGCGATATCTGGCCGCACCACCATCGGATGCGCTCGACCGCGCTGGAACGCTTCCGCCACAAGCCGATCATTCAGATGCCCCAGAGCATCTCCTTCGACAGCGACGAGGAGCTCAAGCGCACGGCGGCGCTGATCCGCGCCCATCCGTACTTCACCAAGCATGTGCGCGCCACCGAGAGCCAGGCGTTCGCCGAGGCGCATTTCGAATGCCGGGTGATCCTCTGCCCCGACATGGCCTTCGCCATGCGGCCGATGAAGCGCAAGCCGGCCTCGACCGACGTCTTCTGCCTGCTGCGGACCGACAAGGAAGCGGTCGCCGACCATGCAGCGATCGAGCAGGCGCTGCAGGAGACCGGCGCCCGGCTGGAAATCCGCGACTGGCTGGAAAACCCGCCGACCCTGACCAGCCAGCTCGACTACCGCCTCAAGCGGATGACCCGCTTCCATCCCGAGCGTACGGCGCCGTTCCGGACCCAGCTCGTCTGGGTGCGGCAGGCCTATGCCCGGACCCGGCTGGCCTATGGCGCGGAACTGCTGAGCCGGGGCCGCGTCGTCGTGACCGATCGACTGCACGCGCACATCCTCAGCAGCCTGCTCGACATCCCGAACTTCGTGTTCGACTCCTACGACGGCAAGATTTCGGCCCTGTACAACACCTGGACCAAGGGACGGGTCGAAGCGACCCTGGTCGCCTCGCCCGCCGAATTGGCCGGACACCTGCACAGCCGCGTCAAGGCGGCCTGAGCCGCCTTCTCAGGCGGCCTTCTTCCTCAGCGGGGCCTTCTTCCTCAGGGGGCCATCTTTCTCAGGGGGTTGGCGTCGCCCCGACCCGCGCCCTGGCGACCATCCCGAGCAGCCGTTGGGCCATGCCGATGAATTCGGCCTCCGGGCCCTTCGGTGCGCCGGCCGCCCGCCACAGCAGCAGACGCGCGCCGATATAGGCGCCGCCGCCGGCGGCCACCCGCGCCGCCACCTGGACGGCGAGCCAGGCGGGAGACGCCGGCAGCACCAGCAGGTGGGCGACAAGGCCGATCGCGGCGGCCATCGCCGCGATGCTGGCGAAGGTCCGGTTGTTGACCATCAGCTGCGACACCAGGGTCAGGCCGGTGATCTGCTTGACCACCTGCATCGACAAGACGATCGCGATGCTGCCGGTGAGCACCCGCGCGTAGAGCAACCCCTGCAGGCCCCAGAAGTGCATGCCGATGAAGATCACCGGCAGGCGCATGGCGAAGGCCTGCATGTCGCGGATGAACAGCATTCTCGATTGGCCGTTGGACATCGCCAGGGGCTGCGACAGGGTGCCCAGCGTCTGCAGCGCATAGACCGACGCGAGGCACTGGACCACGAAGACCGCGCTGGCCCACTTCTCGCCCATGGCCAGGCGCACCAGCGGATCGGCGATCAGGGCCATGCCGACGCCGGCGGGCAGCGCGATAGCGGTGATCAGCACCTGCGCAGACTGGTAGGCGGCGGCGAGCCGCGCGCGATCGTCGCGAATTCGCGCGAAGGCTGGAAACAGGGTGTTGGTCAGCGGCGCCGTCGTCTCGCGCGTCGGCAGCACCGCGAGATTGTCCCCGACCGTATAGAAGCCCAGGGCGGCGCGGCTCAGGAAACCGCCGACCAGCAGCTGGTCGAAGCGCCAGTTGATGGTGTTGAACATCTGCTGCAGCGTCAGCCAGATGGAGAAGGACATCAGGTCCTTCGAATGCCGGAAGCTGGGACGCGGCAGGAAGGGCAGCACGGTGTAGGAGATCAGCAGCCCGGAGAACTGGCCGAGCAGGGTGCCGGCGACCAGGGCCCAGTAGCTGTGGGTGGTGACGGCGACGACGATGCCGGCGACCAGGCCGATCAGCTTCTGCGAGACCTGCAGCATGAACTGCTGCCAAAAGACCAGGTCCCGCGTGAGCATGATGTTGCGGGGGTTGGCCAATCCTTCGAAGATCGGCCCGATCGCCAGGGCGTAGAGCAAGGGCTCCAGCCGGGGCTCCTTGAACGCCAGCCCCAGCGGATGGGCCATGCCGGCCAGCAGGGCGGCGAGGATGAAGCCGCGGCAGACCGCAAGCGTCCAGGCGGTGTGAAAATGCTCCTGCGTCGGGTTCTTGTGCTGCACCAGCGCCGCGGACATCGAGATGTTGGTGACGGCGCTGAGAATGGCGGTGACGGTCAGCCCCAGCGCCACCACGCCGAAGTCGGACGGCGTCAGCAGGCGGGCCAGCACCGTGGTGCTGATCAGCCCGAACAGATTTACCGCGCCTCGTGACGCGGTCATCCAGATCGTACCGACCGCCAGACGCGAACGGACATCCTTCATTCGAGAAAACTCACAGCTAGGCCGCGGACGACCAGTCCAGATCCAACGTCAGCGTCGTCCGTTCGTCAGCCCCCGACGCTGGACGGGGCGTTCGCAACCTCGGCAGGCGCCGGAACCAGCCGGCGGTAGAGCGCCAGCAGCACCCGCTGGGTGAAGGCGTTCAGGTACTGGATGGCGAACAGCAGGCCGAAGGCCAGCTTGTCGCCGCCCTGCCCGAAGCGAAGCGTGTACCGTAGGGCCGAGCCCATTTCCGTCGCCATGCGCTTGGGATTGGTCAGTTTGAAGAACGGCCCGCGCCGAGCCCTCCAGTCCGCCAGATAGGCCGCGCGGCTGTCCGGACGCAGGACATATTTCGCATAGTAGGCGCCCCGGCCCGCGTCGAACCGCTTCACCTGCGGCGACACGTCGGGAAGCTTCCGGCGATGGTGGTGCAGAATGGTCGGCCGCGGGTCGAAACGGCCGGAGTCGCCGGCCCAGATCGCCGCCGCCACGGCGTCGATATCCTCGGACGGGAACGGCGTCCCGGCCCCCAACTCGCGGTCGAAGCCGTCGACCTTGGCGAGCGTCGCGCGGCGGAAGGCCAGGTTCGCGCCATGAAAGGCGCCGGTCCTGACCACCGTGTGCGGCCGGGTGATGACGGGTTCGGTCCGCAGGTCGATCGTCAGCGGGGCGTCGTCCGGATCGAACAGCAGGATGCGGCCCCCGACAATGCCCACGTCCGGGTGCTCGGTGAACACCGCCCACAGCTGATCGATGAAGTCGGCGGTGAAATAGCAGTCGTCGTCGGACAGGGCGATGATTTCACCGCGGGTCTGCCGCCAGCCGCTGTCTCGCGCCGCGCCCAGCCCAGGCTGTTCCTCGTAGGCGTAGCGCAGCCGGCTGTCCTGCAGGCAGGCCGCCTTGATCACCTCCTCCGTCCGATCCGTCGACCGGTTGTTGAGGATCACCGCTTCCCAGGGAATGCTGCTTTCGAGCGCCATCAGCGACGCCAGCGTCCCCGCCAGCTGGTCGGCACGATTGCGCGTGCAAACGAGGATGGAGATCTTCGGAGCTTCCGCTGCAGATGCCGGAGCGCCGCTCCCGCCCACGTCGCGTTCGATCTTGCTCATGTCAGACTAAACTAACCTCAGGTAGGCGCTGCGCGAGGCAGCGATCGTGACGAGACCGACGTTCGGCCGGCCGTGATGGCCGACGGGCTGTGGCGCGCGATCCAGAGCCGATTCCCCTGCCGGCTCGCTGCGGACTGTAGGCTACTCAATACGCCGGACAGTGACGAGAATGTGCTGGGGAATTGCCTAACTAACATGAACATCGCCGGAGAATCCGGCGCCGCGACAGGGCGCCGCGCCCCAAGGCCGTAAGCGGGCCAAGGCCGAAACCGCACGATCTCAAGACGTTCCAAGCTCCTCAGGCGCTGGGGGCGACGCCGGCCGCGTGACCGGCGCGCGGCGCCGAGCGCGTCCGCCCCGACCCGCCGCCGCGCCCGAGCGAGGCGTACGCGTCCAGCAGCCGCGCTTCGAAGGCCGCCAGGCTGTAGTCGGCATGCACCCGCGCGCGCGCCGCCAGGGCGAGCGCCTTTCCGCCGGCGCCGTCCGCCAGCAGCCGAGCCAGGCCGGCCGCCATCGCCGCGGGGTCGGGCGCCGCCAGGCTGGCGCAGGAGGCGTCGAGCACCTGGGTGTGGCTGAGGATGTCGGTGGCCAGCACCGGCACGCCCGAGGCCATGTAGGAATAGACCTTCATCGGCGTGTTGACGCCCTTCAAGCGCGGCGAGCAGAGCACGTCGGCCTGGGTCAGGTAGCCGTTCAGGTTGGCCAGAGGCCGCGGGCCGAGGAACCGCACGCAGTCGCCGACGCCCAGCCGCTCGGCCAGCACCTGATGCGCCTCGATCGATTTCGCGTCCCCGCCGATGATCGCCAAGGTGAAGCCCGGCGGCCGGGCCATCTGGGCGACCGCCTCGATCAACAGGCCGACGCCCTGGTAGCCCTCGAGGTTGCCGACATAGAGCGCCAGCGGCCCGTCGCGCTGCACGGTGGCGCGCAGATCCTCGACCACGCCGACGCTCGGCTCCAGCCCGGTGGCCGCATCCGGCGTGACGCGGACGCGATCGGCCGGCACGTGCGGACGGATGCGGTCGCCGATCGCCGGGCAGACCGCCAGCACCAGGTCCGAGCCGCGCGCGGCCTGGCTCTCGAACCAGAACAGGAAACGATGCCAGCGCTTGAGCCCTGGCCACTTCTCCACCAGCTGGTCCGACATCAGCGAGTCCATGTCGTAGATCAGCTGGAAGCGGGCCAGCGGGCGGAACGGCAGCGCCAGGAAGACCGCCTCTTCCACCGCGTGCACCACGTCGTACCGTTGACGGAACAGCCGCTTCGCCAGCTCGACGCCGAGCCACAGGTCGCAGAGCAGCTTGGCTGGCGAAAAGCCCACCGGGATCTTCTTCACGCCCGGCGGTCGCGCGATGCGGAAGTGTGTGAGGCCTGGGACTGCGATGTCCTCGCCGCCGGGGAAGGTCACCAGATCGACCTGGTGACCCGCGCCGCACAGGGCGGTGACCACCTGGCGCACCGCGATCGGCGTTCCGCGCTCGACGTAGAAGGGCTGCGGAGCCAGGAACAGGATCTTCATTGCGCCTCCATGCGTCGCCGCTTTTGCAGGCGCAACTGCAGCTGGTCGGCGACGAAGGCCGGCACGCCGCGCAGGTCGCCATAGCGCCGCAGCTTCGCCTGCGGGGTCTTCAGCACGTTCAGCAGGGACTGAGCCGGCTTCTCCGCATCCCAGGGCGCGTCGACGACGCAGCCGAAGCTCGCCAAGCCGGAGGCCCGGCCTGGGATCGGCAGGACATCACTGCCCGGCAGCACGTTGCGGCCGCGCCGCCCGGCCTCGACGAACAGCGGCGAGCGCCAGAGCGCCGGGCGCCCGCCATTGTCGCCAAGGTGGATCGGCCGGGTCGCCACGAGGTTCTGCACCAGGCCCTTGCGTCGGCCGAGCCATTTGCCGACGCCCCAGGGCGCGACGACCAGCAGGTCCCGCGCCAGCAGGCTATCGACCATCGCCTCGAGCGGCGCGCCGTCGGGCGACGGCGCCCGCTCGCCGAGCGCCAGGATCTCCACCCCCTCGGCGCTGACCAGCTGCCGCCCGGCGATGATCAGCAGGTCGGCCGCGTCGTGGCGGAACCGCAGCGCATTGGCCTCCGACGTCGCCTCGAGCGGCCCGCCGAGCGTGGCGCGCGCGGCGAGTTCGTCAAAGACGCGAAATCCGCCGCTCTCGGTCAGCAGCAGGGCGCCGCGTCCAAGCCCGCTGCGGCGACGCACGTTCTGCGCGGCCTGCGCCAGCGCCTCGAGGGCGCGGGACGGCTCGTAGATGTGGACGTGGGCGTCCACCGCCACGCTCACGCTTTCGCACGTCTCAGGCGAAATCTTAGGCATGACGCAGCTCCGCAGCCTTCACCGCCGACGCCGGGCTCCGGCGGCGACGGGCGCGGACCACCATCTCGGCCGCCTGTTCCGCCAGGTCGTGGGCCGTCGTCAGCTTGACGCCGAGTACGGTGAACAATCCCTCCGGGCCGCCGCGCGCCCCATGGTCGAGCATGACGTCGCGGCTTCGCAGCTTCTCGCCCTTGCCGTCCGCGTCGGGCAGGCGTCCGCAGAGCACCCGCTTGATCGGCATGGCCTCGAAGTCCCAGCCCGGAATGGCCTGCCGCAGCTGGTCGTGGAAGGCGCGAACCTCCGCCTGGGTGACGGTGGTCCGTCCGTCGGAGACCGGGACATATTCGGTCCCCGCCAGCAGGCCGTCCGCCGTCGGGCGCACGAAGAAGCTACGCCCGCGGCCCGGCCGCACCGAGACCGCCAGGGCGGCGTCGAGCCGGGGGCGCGCGTCGTAGAGGATGTTGAAGGCCAGGGAGGCGCAGCCGAGCTCGCCGCCCTCCTCGACGCCAAAGCCGGCGGCCAGCGCCTGTGAACCCGGCCCCGCGCAGAGCACGACGAGCGGCGCCTGGACCTCGCACACCTGATCGGAGCCTTGGTGGCGGACGCGGACCCCCGCCAGCCCCTCGGGCCCGATCAGGCCACCGACCACCTCGACGCCGGTCTCCAGCCGCACGGACGATCCGGCCCGCGAGAGCAGGGTGCGCACCACCTGCTGGGCGTTCAACAGCTCGGCGTCATACCAGACCGCCGCCCCGACCAGGCCGTCGGCGGGGACGTCGAACTCGGCGAGCGTCTGCGCCCGGCTCCACAGCCCGCCGGTCGGCAGTTCGCCGCCGCCGCCCAGGCCCTTGAGCAACATCTGCTCGAGGACGAAGGCCAGGCGGAAGGCCGCCGGGGAGCGGAAGGCCCCTCGATAGAGCGGCATCACGCAGCGCAGCGGCCTGACCTGGCCCGGGAAGTTCTCGAGATACCATCGCTGATCGCCCTTCGAGCGGCGCCAGCGATCGATGTCCAGGCTCTGGAGATACCGCAGGCCGCCGTGGACGATCCCGTAGCTGTTGGCGCTGACCCCGACGGCGGGTTCCGGTTCGCGCTCGAGCAGGAGGCATTGCAAGCCCCGCTGCGCAAGCGCCTGCGCCGTCGCCGCGCCCTGGATCCCGGCGCCGACGACGACGACGTCGGCTCTATCTACCCGCATTCATTCGGGCTCGGCGTGGACTCGGCTGCGACCGTCGATGATCGGCCGGCCCTGCTTGCGGCCCGACGCCTGGTCGACGATCTCGCGGATCCGGTAGTTGAGCGTCGCCGAGCGGGTGAAGATGACGATCTCCGCGATCAGGCCGACGGCGGCGATCTGGATCCCCAGCACCACCAGCAGCACCACCACGATCAACATCGGCCGATCCTGCAGCGCCACGTGGAAGGCGAAGCGCTGGAACACCAGGACGAGGCCGGTGAGCAGGCCGGCGACCGCCAGGCACAGGCCGATCGAGCCGAAGAAGCGGAACGGCTTCTGCATGAAGCGGGTGACAAAGGCGATCGCCGCCACGTCCATCAGGCCGTCGACATATTCGCTGGCGCTGTGGATGCGGGCGCGACGGTCGGGCGCGGCCTGGGCGACGGTCACCTGGCTGACCCGGAAGCCCGCCTGTTCGGCGAGCAGCGGCATGAACCGCTGGTGGCCGTCCAGCAGGTTGATCTCCTGGAAGACGTGGGCGCGCGCCGCGCGCACGCTGCAGCCCGGATCGTCGTAGCTCGACTGCGCCAGGCGCGCGACGTTCTGGTAGGTCCAGCCCCGCACGCGGTTCCAGGCGCTGTCGGCCGCCCGGTCACGGCTGGCGACCACCAGGTCGGCGGTGTCCAGCCCCTGGACGAGCGCCGGCAGGGCGGCGGTCTCGACCTGCAGGAAGGGCGGCAGGATCAGCACCTTCTCGGCCCGGGCGTGTTTGACGCCTTCGCGCAGGCAGGCCGCCTCGCCGAACACGCGGGGCATGTCGAGCACCATGATCGGCTCGCCCTGTTCGACAAGCTTCACCAGCTCGGCCCAGGCCTCGGGATGCGGGCCGTCGAGCACGTAGATGAACTCGACCTTCTGGCCCAGGGACAGCAGCGCGTCCCGGTAGGACCGGTAAAGGCTGGCGACGTCCTCGACCCGCCCCCGCATGGTGATGATGACGGAAAGGGACGGCGGCATGACGTCCGTGCGCGGTTTCGCAATCATTGAGCTGGATCCACATAGGGCGCACTCACTCGCGAGGCGAGTGTCGCGCCGATTTCCGCAAAACGCATCGCGCCCCGCTCGGTCAGAGCGAAGATCTGGCCGACCAGGCTCCAGGCCAGCAGGAACAGGGACGATGCGACGAAAAGCAGGCAGATCGTGACCGGCACCATCGGCAGGTCGCGACTGACCAGGGCCAGGATGATCAATGGGATCAGACCGACAAGGGTCAGCAGGGTGAAGCTCCAGCTCCACAGCATTGGACGGCGGGCGTAGGTGAGCAGGACACGGATCGAGATGATGTCGAGCATCACCTTGTAGACCCGCGAGAAGCCGTATTTCGACACGCCGAACCGGCGGGGGTGGTGCTTCACCTCGATCTGCGCCAGGCGCGCGCCGGCGACCTGGGACAGGGCCGGGATGAAGCGGTGCATTTCGCCGTAGAGCGGCAGGTGCTGGATCAGTTCGGCCCGATAGGCCTTCAGCGAACAGCCGCTGTCGCGAACCTGCACGCCCATGATCCGCGCCATGATCGCGTTGGCGACCTTCGACAGCGCCACCCGCGCGCCGCCGTCCTGGCGCTTTTTGCGCCAGCCCGTGACGATGTCGTAGCCCTCGTCCACCAGGGCGAGCAGCCGCGGAATGTCGGTCGGATCGTTCTGCAGATCGCCGTCCATGGTGATGATGGTGCGGCCGCGGGCGTTCTGGATGCCGGCCACCATGGCGGCCGTCTGGCCGTAGTTGCGGCGCAGGCCGATCGCGCAGACCCGCGGGTCGGCGTTGGCGATCTCGCGGGCGATTTCGAAGGTGCGATCCTTGCTGCCGTCGTCGATGATGATCAGCTCGTAGTCGATGCCCTCGCCCTCCAGGGCGTTGACGACCGCCTCGTGCAGGAGGCGAATGTTGTCCTCCTCGTGATACATCGGCACGACGATCGAGAGCTCAGGACGCGCGGGTTCAGGCCGCGAGGGTTCGGACTTGGCGCCGGGGCGGCCGCTGGTTCGTGACTGGGCGGTCATCGCCGATCCTCCCTCATGCTGCAACGCAACATCGCACAGGTTTCACGCCGGCGCACGGCGCCATGGCGAAAGCCCACGGCGACGCCTGAAAGTGATGGAAAAGACCGGAGGCGGCCGCCACGGTCCGCCATTCGCTTACGCATCCCAAACACGCCCCCGTCGGTCCCCGATCGCCGACTACGCGAAACTACTCGGTTGGCTTGAACCGTAAGTAGTATCGCCAACCGCGTTCCCTGAACACACTAGAAACGCCGCTTTTCCCAAACGCTCCGCAGGAGCTCAAATTCCGCGCAGGGCGCGCAGCTTTCCCCGCAACTGGTCCATCCCCTGATTGAGCTGGCGCATCTGCCCGTAGGAGCAGCCAGCAAGTGTCAGGCCAACCAGTAGAAGGGCGCGCGGACTGCCGCGTCCGCCGCGCCAGCCGCCGAGGTAGAACCGCAGCGCCGCCCGCCGCCGCCCCGCCTGTAGCAGCACGTCGGCGAAGGCGTTGCGGAACGAGGTGAGGTCGATCGCCCCGCTGCGCCGCAGCGGACGCAGGTGACGCCGGTAATACTGCAGGTAGCCCCTGAGCCGTCGACGGCCGTTGTTGCTGATGCGTGTGCCATGATGGTGCAACAGCTGCGTGAACGGCGCCGCGCAGCAGGCGAAGGGCCCGGCCTGCGCGAGCCGCACCCACAGGTCCCAGTCCTGGCAGGCGGTGAAGCCGGGGTCGAACCCGCCGACCCCGAAGAAGGCGTCCCGGCGGATCATCACGCTTGAGGTCGAGCCGACCACGTTGCGGGTCAGCAGCTCGGGTCCGAGCGCTCCGCTTCGCGCATATTCCGACGTGTAGATCTCGCGCCCAAGATGGTCGTCGTGACGGATCTGGGTGTAGCAGAGCACCGTCTCGGGAGCGGCGAGCATCGCTTCGACCTGCCGCTCGAGCTTCTCCGGCGACCAGCTGTCGTCGCTGTCGAGGAAGGCCAGCAGCTCGCCCTTGGCCAGCTCGGCGCCGCGGTTGCGGGCGCGCGGCGCGCCCTGGTTACGGCCCTCCGCCACCACCTGGATCGGCCGGTCGCAGGCGACGGCGCGTGCGCGTTCGACGGTGTCGTCGCTCGATCCGTCGTCGACGACGATAATTTCCAGCGATGGATAGGTCTGGGCGACGACGCTGCGCAGCGTCGCCTCGATGGTGGCCGCCGAGTTGAAGCTCGGCATGACCACGCTGACGAGCGGCCTTCGACCAAGGCCGCTGGGGGAGTTCGACATGGTCACGCCCCGCAAAGCGCCGCGACGAAGGCGTCGCTGCTGGCCGCCTGCGTCAGCCGGGGAAGATGCCGCGCGCAGGCCTCTGCGTAGGCCTGTGCGCCCTCGGCGCTAAGCGTCCGCTCCATGGCCGCCTTGAGGCCGTCCTCGCCCTCGAAGCTGAACCGGCTGGCCTCCGGGAGGTATTCGGTGAACACGTCGATGTGCGAGCCCAGCACCGGCGCGCCGTAGGCCATCGCCTCGAGCAGGACCAGCGGCACCCCTTCGTATCGCGCCGGCATCAGCATCAGGTCCGCGGCGGAATAGACGGCCGAGGGGTTTTCCAGCCATGGGATGAAGGTGACAAGGTCCGAGAGTCCGCTGCTCTCCACCAGCGCCTTCAGGTCGGCCTCGCCCTCCCCCTTGCCGATCAGCAGGAAGCGCCAGTCCTGCAGACTGTCGCGCTGCGCCGAGATCATCTGCAGCAGGCGATCGAGGCCCTTGTGACGGGTCTTCAGCCGGCCGAGCACCACCGCCAGCTTCTGGTCCTGCGGAAAATTCAGCAGGGCGCGGGCCTCGCGCTTGTCGCCCCGGGCCACCCCGGACGGGGCGATGTTCTCGACCACCAGGGCCTTGCGCCCGCCAGCCCGCATCACCTGGGCCGCCACCGCCTGCGAGGGAACGATGAAGCGCTCCGGGATGCGATAGTAGAAGCGCCGCAGCAGGTCCGGCGCCCCGGTGCCCGCCGCAAACGAGCTGATCTCCCGGCAGGAATGCGCCATCGGCAGGTAGGAGACCAGCCGGGCCGGACGGCGCGCCAGGGTCAGCAGCGGCGCGCCGGCGTTCTCGATGCGGCCCTGGAGTACCAGGCTGACGGTCGGGCGAAACGCATCGTAGGCGGCGTCCACGAAGCGCCGGTAGGCCCGCCGGAACGGGGCGCGATAGAGCTCGGCCGAAATCCGCGTGAAGGGGATCGGCGACCTGATCAGGCGCGGATCGTCGAACCGGCCCAGCGCCTTGGCGAAGCCCGCGTTGCAGCTGGGAAAGTTCACCTGCACCGCTTCGAAACGCTGCAGCAGCCCGGGCAGGACCTGGCAGAACATCATCTCGTGGCCGGCAAACTCCGGGTGATCCTGCCAGACCAGCAGCCTGCCGCTTCGTCCGTCCGCCAAAGCCATCCCCTCACATCGCGTTCGCCGCCTTGGTACCGAGCCTCGCGGCGGCGCGCTAGGCGGGAAGCTCGCTTGGGCCGCGCCGCCGTCGCGCGCCGAGCGGCCGGCATGCCGGCTTCGCACGC
>Ga0105248_10002207_pt1 | contig 21567 bp, 19 predicted proteins | sample KBSS34metaG_FD_81524 | JGI IMG/M metagenome (GOLD analysis project Ga0105248, IMG submission 81524) | Switchgrass rhizosphere microbial communities from Kellogg Biological Station, Michigan, USA - KBS S3-4 metaG | ecosystem: Host-associated > Plants > Roots > Rhizosphere > Soil | place...
ACGAGGCCGAGCGTAGGTCTTGGTTCTTGGCGGCAACGCTGACCTCAGCCAGTTGAAGCTAGCAGTTCTCCGTGGGATTGAAGAGCGTGCATTAACACACTCAAGCTGCTCAATAGCACATCACCGCCTCCTCGCTTGCACAAAGGAGGTGCGATGAAACTCGCCAATCACCTGCGTCATGCGCGGAGACCTCTTTTAGAGGGACAGTCCCTCGAAACGAAGGAAGAATGTCCATACCCACAAGCACCATCCGTATTCTCTTGCTCCATTCGCTCCTGCTTACGATCACTACTTCTGGAATCGCTCAGCATCACCACCACAGCGACGAGGCCGTTTCGAAGACGGAAATCCTCAAACTCGGTTCTGTCGACTTCTCGATTGCGTGCCGTGTTTCCGTGCAGACTCCGTTGAATCGTGGTGTCGCGATGCTTCATTCTTTCTGGTACGAGGAGGCACGTAAGCAATTCCTATCGATCTCTCAAGCCGATCCTTCCTGTGCCATGGCCCAGTGGGGGCTGGCGATGACGGAGTGGCGCCCCTTCTGGGATGGCCTTCCTGACGAGCGGCGCAAGTCTGGACGTGCAGAGATCGACGCGGCGACAGCGCTCCATCCTCGCACGGAGCGGGAGCGCCGTTATATTGCTGCATTGAGTGAATACCTCCACTCCGACCCGTCACAGAATGCGGCGGCGGTGAGCAGGTACGCAAGGGCAATGGGATATTTGCATAGTGCCTACCCGGATGACGTCGAGGTCCGAGCGTTTTACGGACTCGCGCTTTCTGCGGCAGCAATGCTCGACAACGATCCGATTGCTGCAGACCGCAGAGCCTTGGCCGTGTTACAGCCGGGTTTCGAGGCTCACCCGGATCATCCGGGCTTTGCACACTACATCATTCATACCTGCGACAATCCACAACTGGCACTGCAAGCCTTACCGGCTGCAAGGAAGTATGCGGCGATTGCGCCAGCCTCAGCCCATGCTCTCCACATGCCGGGGCACATCTTTGCTCGGCTGGGTATGTGGCAGGAAGACATCGAGGCAAACCTTGCTTCGGTCAATGCTTCGGAACTGGCTGCGAAAGAGCATCTCGACGGAGTCGCCCACGAGATGCACGCATATGAGTTTCTGCTCTATGCCTATCTGCAGGATGGCAATGACCGCGAGGCGAGGAAGATTGCTGAGTATCCCACAGCCATGATCCACCACCTTGAAACAGTTCCAGGTATTCAGAACGATGGCATGTACATCTTCACCAGCTATGCGCAGGTTGAATTTCCGTCCATCTATCACCTTGAACGCCACGAATGGAAGGACGTCCTCGCTATCTCGATGCCAGAGCACCCCCTACAGTCCTCCCGTTATTTTCTTTTGTGGGCGAGAGCAATTGCGGCGGGTCATTTGCGGGACTCTTCGGCTGCCGATCAAGCGGTAGCAGAAGCCCAGAAAATCTATAAGCGAGTTGAAGCGGAGGGTTCACCCATATCGGCTGAGATACACGCAACGTTCCGCACCATGCAGGCATGGCAAGAGTATGCACATCATCACGACAGCGAAGCACTGGCGGCGCTTTCCGCATCTGCAGAAGAGCAGGATCGGGTTGGGCAGGCTGAGGTGGATATACCCGCTCGTGAGATGTACGCCGAGATGCTGTTGGCGGAAGGAAGGGCCGCCGAAGCGATGGTGCAGTACCGGACCGATCTGAAGTTGAGCCCCAACAGATTCAATGGCCTGGCCGGAGCAGCACAGGCTGCGGTGGCATCAGGCCAGACGAAAGAGGCGTCCCGCTTCTATCGACAGTTTTTGCGGGGCACAGCGAATGGAAGGGCATCGCAACGCCCGGAAATCGCCCGAGCAAGCAGTTTTCTAAGCAAAGTCAAGATGCACGCTAAAGAGTAGAGCGAGACGTGCCTCCTCGGCCCCTGATCCCTTCGCCCTCACCGACTTCGGGCCAATCTTCCACCCATCATTCAAAGGACTTCTATGAAGATCAGATTGCTTTTCCCGCTCACCATCTTAGCTAGCATGTTTCAGCCGGCCCGTGTGTACGCTCAGACGCCTTACTCGGAGACTCTCCTCAAGATTTCGCATGAAACATACAAAGCATTCCAAGCGAAAGACTGGAAGACGATGCACACGTTAACGACGCCCGATTTTACGTATGTCGGCAGCGAAGGCATTCTCTCGGGTCAAGAATTAGCAGAAGCTACAGAGGGATGCGTTCTTCGAAGCTTCAGACTCACATCTCCCGAGGTGAAGGTGTTGTCTTCTACCAGCGCGACACTGACCTATATCTCTCACCAAGAAGAATCCTGTGCTGGAAAGGCTCTGCCCTCGGTATTATTGAACGCCGACGTCTTCGTACGTCGCGATGGCAAATGGCTCGTCTCTACCCACATGGAAGCCCCCCCGACTGATCAAGGGAAATAGAGATCGTCGCCAACGTGGAGGGTGGGGCGTCAACAGAATGTGAGAAGGCAAGCAGAGCATAGGTTGCAAGAACGCTTTCATGTTTGAACAGTTGGCTCGTTTTGTGGAGAAAACGCTACCGCCTGGATTTCAAGGATGCCGTCGTCACGAACGAAGCCTGTCGTTTCTACAGCAGTCCACGCCGGGTGTGGAGCAGGGATGATCTCATCCTTGACGGCCTGGAATGCCATTGCTTGCGCCTTCGCATCGCCTAGGAACTCAGGCGCAGACCAGTCGTGAAACGTCGTGAGCATCACGACATCTTGGAAACTGCCATGATATGCCGCTAACTGTCTTCCCAACTCCCTGAATGCAGTCCGGAGAGATGCTGAAAAGCCTTCTGGCGTCGGGGCAGCTTCGGAATCCCTCGCAACGATGATGCCTGCGATGTAGGTGAAATCCCCCACGCGTCTTGCAGGTGCGAAATGCCAAACGTTATAGGCAAAGTGATCTCGCTCTGATCGAAGGACACTCTCTCGGTCAGTTTTGGTCGAATTCATCAAGTCACCTCGTTCTACAAGTCACAGCCCGCGACCCGATAGACCGCTGTACTCTCGCGCGCTCTCCTGAGTATTGATCTTGCATTTGAGAAACTTATCACTCGAAAGAGGGAGCACTTATTGTGAATCAGCGCACAGAAGGCTCTCCAGCATCTCTCAACACCCTCGCTCGCCGGATCTCGCTAGTAAGCGCAACGTATTTCTGGATCTATCGAGTGGCATGCGAGGACCTCTGCCGAACTCTTGCAGAGGTCGTAGACCGGCTACTTCCTCAACTGGTTTCGACTGATGAGAACAGGCCACTGCACTCAATGAGCAGCCAATTCCCTGTCCTGAGGTCCGGGATCATCGCAGGCTTCAGGCGTTGAGATACCCCTTAGGGGCAGGGATTCATAGCCGCCGCCAGCATAAACCGCGACGGAAAGGTCAACGACATCGAGGCCCGCGCAATAGTGACCGTGTGGTCTTCGAGCGGCTGCCGCATCACCTCCAGCACATTCCGCGGAAACTCTGGCAGTTCATCCAGAAACAGCAGCCCATTGTGCGCCAGCGAAACCTCGCCCGGCCTCGGAACCGCCCCGCCCCCGATCAGTCCGGCGTCTGAAATCGTGTGATGCGGCGCGCGAAATGGCCGTTGCGCCACCAGTCCGCGTGCAGCATCCAGCACTCCAGCCACGGAATGAATCTTCGTCGTCTCCAGCGCCTCTTCAAAGGTCAGGGGTGCCAGGATCGAGGGTAGTCTCTTCGCCAGCATCGTCTTGCCCGATCCCGGCGGCCCAATCATCAGAATGTTGTGCCCGCCTGCCGCTGCCACCTCGAGTGCCCGCTTGGCTGTCTGCTGCCCGCGAACGTCCGAAAAGTCTGCAGCAAAATGCTGCAACTCCCCCAGCAGTTCCTCAGAAGCCACCCGAAAAGGCTTCCGCTGCACCTCGCCCAAAGTTACCGAGTTCAGAAGATCGATCACATCCCCAAGCGAGGTGACTGGAAAGACATTCACCCCCTCAACCACCGCTGCCTCCGGAGCATTCACAGCGGGCAGAATCAGATTCGCAATCCCCCGCGTCCGCGCCAGAATCGCAATCGACAAAATTCCCGGCACGGGCCGCAAGCTACCGTCGAGCCCAAGCTCCCCAACCAGCAGAAATCGCGTCAGGTCCGCCGAGCCATGCAGAGCCCCGTAAGCACTCAGAATGCCAATGGCAATCGGCAGATCAAACCCCGCGCCCTCCTTCTTGATATCCGCGGGCGCCAGATTGATTGTGATGTGTGTCGGTGGGATCAGATACCCAGAGTTCTTCATCGCCGCCCGTACACGGTCACGGCTCTCCCGAACCGCCGCGTCCGGCAAGCCCACGGTGTGGAACTTGTCCTCTTCGGCCATCGTTCCACTCAGATCGACCTCGACGTCGATCAGGTTCGCATCGATGCCGTAAACAGCTGCGCTCAAGACTTTAGCTAACATGAGAAAGTGCTTGCGAGTGTAGCATCCGAGTCCCAGTACTTGAAAGCCGTTTGAATTCTAACGATAGACCTCGATTTTGATACGTCGCACGATCAAAACCTTCTGGCCTTTCCAGAAGCCTTCGTCTATTCTGGCTCGATGAACAAGAGAATCTCGCGGCTGGATAGCCTACGTGCTGTCGCTATTATTGCCGTATTTTGCGTCATGCCTTGGATGTCCGCATGCTGTGGATGGGTGTCGATATTTTCTTTGTTCTGTCAGGCTTTCTTATTACCGGCATCCTTCTCGACTTACCCAAGGTGAGCTTTCGGTCCTTTATTTCGCGCTTCTACGTGCGAAGAGTTCGTCGAATTCTGCCACCCTATTTTTTGCTTCTTTTGATCGTATCTCTACTCTACGGCACCATGTGGCTCAAGCATTGGTACTTGTACCTCGGCCTCACAAACTATTTCGGCTATTTTTACAAAGATAAAACTCCCGGCGCACTCAGTGCCCTGTGGTCCCTAGGCGTTGAAGAGCAGTTCTATCTCATTTGGCCTTTGGTCATTTTCTTCGTAAAACTGAAAAAACTGCCTCTTGTGCTGATCGCCATGATTGTTGCCGCCCCCATGCTACGAGGGCTGGCAACATCCTGGTCCGACTTACAACCATGGAATGCATCGCGATGGTTCATCTATAAAGCCACGCCGTTCCGCATGGACTGCCTCGCCGTCGGCGCCCTCATGACTTTCCTGTGGCGTAGCCATTCCGAAAAAATCGTGAAATATGGCTACCTGACCCTTATCCCAACCTTCCTGACGCCGCCTTTAATGATCTATCTGAATAAGTATCACCCAGGCTACTCAACAGTCGATGGCACGTTGCGTGGAAATGTTATCACTCTCGAGATCTCTCTCATCGCCGCAACAGGAGTGTTTCTTTGGGCCCTCGGCGGTAGATATACATGGATCCTTACCACAGACCCAATGCTCTTCTTCGGCCGCATTAGTTATACCTTCTATCTCATTCATCAAACCATGCTGCAGCTCGCAGAGCGATACTTGCATCAAAAGTATCTGATCGCAGTCGTCTCTTTTGCGGCCAGCACGATTTTTGCAACCCTCTCCTGGTATCTCCTTGAGAAACCGATCCTCCACGGCGGCAGTTCAAAGATGAGACAGGTCGAGGCAGGAGCAGCTACCCACACTCAGACCGTGACAGACGCAGCGAGCTCCAAAACAATCAGTTGAAAGTAAGTCCACAAGAAGGTGAAGCGAGAGTAAAGCAAGCAACGTTCCAGCCTCGGCGGACTAGCTTAAACTTGTCGTTGAGTCGCACTCAGCTGTAGCGTCGCATCTTCATACTGCTCCACCCGGTTACGTCCCGACCGCTTTGCTCGATAGAGCGCCTGATCAGCCCGGCGCAACAGCTGGTCGCCTGCCTCGCCATCGTGGGGATAGATCGCCAAACCGATCGAAACCGTCAGTTCGCCGTATACGTCCCGCTCAAGCGGTACCCTCAGGCTCTCCACCGCTTGGCGAACACGCTCAGCGCGCTCATACGCCACCTTGGGCGTCACATCCGGCAGCATGATGGTGAATTCCTCGCCACCATAGCGACAGGCAATATCCTCGGTCCGGATACTGTTCCGGAAGATCTCCGCCACCGCCGACAACACAGCATCCCCAGCAGCATGCCCGTACGTATCATTGAAAGTCTTGAAGTGGTCGAGATCGAGCATGAACACCGCCAGCATTCGGTTGTTGCGCGCCGCACGAGCGATCTCTCGCTCTAGCGATATTTCCATAAAGTGGCGGTTGAACAATCCCGTCAACGAATCACGAATGGATTGGTTCTCCAGCTTGGTCCTCAGGTTCAGTGTAGCAATGGCCATTCCTGTCAGTTGTACCAGTTGACGCACTCCATCCATGCTCTGGATGACAGACTCTTCCGCGGCAGCCGTAAGGCACTCAATGTACAACAGGCCCAACGTATTGCCGTTCGCGACAATCGGCACGCAAAGGTATCTTTCCGGCGAGTCCCCGCTGAAATGCGTGCAATGGATCTCGGAGACTCCGGGCTTGCGCCATCTTGGTTGTCCCGAGCGAAGGCTGCAGCAGGACTCCGCCAAATGGAAGTCCACAACTGCAGATTCTCGCCACATGGAAACCACTTCAACCAGTTGCCGCGAATTATTGATGATACAAAGCGCTCCACCGGTGCCCGTGAGTAACCGCGAACAACTGTTCGCTGCCGACTGATACACCTGCTGAACATCTACACAAAGCTGGAGTTCATCACGAGCCGCTGTCAACAGTTCCGATTCGAGAGCACGGTCTTCCAGCGCACTCACGCTGCGCGCCAACTGCTCATTTGCAATGCGGGTCTCGGTTCCAATCCGTTGGCGGCTAAGCGCATCCCGCAATAACAGCCCAAAGAGGACGACCATCATTGCACCCGAGATTGTAACGAAGCCAACTTCCGTCCCAACCGAAAGCAGAGAAGATCGTGCCGACCCTTTGGTCCGCTCCTGCAGCAGTCTTTGCTCCCGGTCAGACATCAGTCCTACCACCTGCTGGCAACGTGCTACCGGATCCTCAGGCGGCGCAGATTTCGACGTAAACCCATCGATTATCTTATGAATATCGACCGAACAAGCGGTGAGCCCTTTCACACTATCCACTTGGACCGGGTTATCCGAAACTAGCTCCGACAGGTGTACAAGCAGATTGTCCAGTTGGTTTGTGCTCGCCCTGGCCCGCAACAGTTGCTCTTCATTGCCCGTCAGCAGGTACAACCGGCTGCGGTAATCGATACGTTCAGACAGCACCGAAAAACGCTGCAGTGAATTCAGGACTTCTTGCGTATGCCCAACGCTCTCAGCCGAAGCGATCAGCTGCCGAGTATTGCCATACACCATCGCCCCTGCCAGCACCATGAAGAGCAGCACACCAAAAGCGGCGGTCACCAGCAGAACCACTGCAGAGTTAGGCCCTGTCCATCGCGAAAGCCGCTGCCGAACGCCAAACACTAGATTGTACGGGCCAATAGTCATAGGAAATATTGGTAATCACATAATAGTAACCCGAGTAATCCATTGTCCGAGGAAATATCGCGATATCGATGCCCTGATTTTGGCCGATTTCGTTCAAATGATCCCAAAATTCAGCTAAATTGCCCCAAATGGGCACTTGGTTTTTGAGAAATCATGATAGGTTACTTCAAGTACTATTGTAATCTTCCAGGCTCCACACCTGCATCCAAGGCCAAGCGTGTCCGACCAGACCATCGACAGTCCACCCGCTCCGCTCCATGAACCGCGCGACACCGCCGCGGAACACCCGTCCGTGGCCGCTGCGGTTCTGGTCGATGCAGTGCAACGCCTCTCTCTGGCCCAGAGTCTTCCCACCGTCATGGAGATCGTTCGCACGGCCGCACGCCTGCTCACTGGCGCAGATGGTGCCTCATTTGTCCTACGCGATGGCGAAAAGTGCTTTTATGCCGACGAAGATGCCATTGGCCCGCTCTGGAAAGGCCAGCGCTTTCCGCTTGAAATCTGTATCAGCGGTTGGGTGATGCAGTACGCCAGCCCGGTAAGCATTCCCGACATCTATGCAGACCCACGCGTCCCCCACGATGCCTACCGCCCTACCTTTGTCCGCAGTCTCGCCATGGTTCCCATTCGCACCAGCAGCCCCATCGGGGCCATCGGCAACTACTGGGCCTCGCACCACGAAGCCACCCCCGGCGAACTCAGCCTTTTACAGGCTCTGGCCGACTCGACCGCCGTGGCCATGGAAAACATCCGCGTCCATCAGGAACTGGAAGACCGCGTCCGGCAGCGCACCGAAGAACTCGAGGCAGCCAATCAGGAGCTCCGCGCCGAAGCCCTGCTCCGCAAACGCACGGAAGCCAAAGTGCTCCGCCTCTCTCTCACCGACGAACTCACTGGTCTCAGCAACCGACGCGGTTTTCTCGTCAAAGCCGAACAGTTGCTCAAACTCGTCCGCCGCGTTCGCACCCATGCCTGGCTCATCTACATCGACCTTGACGGCCTGAAACAGATCAACGACCAACATGGCCACGAAGCTGGCGACAGGCTCATCCGCTCCGCGGCGCGTGTACTGCGCGAGAGCTTCCGTGACTCCGACATCCTCAGCCGTATCGGTGGAGACGAGTTTTTAGTATTTGCCGCCGGGGCACCGCAGCCTTCGATTGAGATTCAACGACGGTTAGACCGGAATATCGAGCACCTGAATGAGTTCTTTCCAGAACAGCCCCGCCTCGCCATGAGCGTAGGAGTCATCCGCTGCGACCCCCACGGCTCCGCCACGCTTGAAGACCTAATTCACCAGGCCGACGCCGCCATGTACATCGAAAAACGCCGCAAGCGCGCCTTGCTCGAGGATGACTACCCGAAGTCTCTGGCAGAATAGGATTCTCCTGCACACGCCGTCCGTCTCTTCGCAAGACTAGAATCGTAAGAGCGCGACCAGCCCATGGGAAGAGTCTCAATGACCAGCCTGTTTGACCTGTACAAGATCGGCGTAGGCCCCAGCAGCTCCCACACCATGGGTCCCATGCGAGCTGCTTTCCGGTTCGTGGAAGCTTTGCATCAAAGCGAGAACCTTTCCCGAACACACCGCATTCAGGTCGACGTTTACGGTTCTCTCGCCCTGACCGGCATAGGCCATGCCACCGACCGCGCAATCCTGCTGGGCCTCAGCGGACACGAGCCCTCAACGGTCGATCCAGCGTCCATCGACTCAGTCGTAGCTCAGATTCGTGCCACCCACCAACTCGCTCTCGGCAGCGCACAGATCATTCCGTTTTCTGAAGCCACCGACCTACTCTTGCACCGCGACCAGATGTTTCCTCCAGGCGCAACCCTCCAACATCCCAACGGCCTTCGCATCTCCGCATTCGACGCCAGCGGCAACGCTCTCGAAACACGCACCTATTTCTCCATCGGCGGTGGTTTCATCACCGAAGACAACGCAGCATCCGCCAACACTGCAGCCGCGGCTCTACCGATTCCCTACCCCTTCCAGAGCGCAGCCGAACTCCTCGGTCTTTCTCTGAAACACTCCCTCTCCATCGCAGAGATCATGCTCGCCAATGAGTGCGCCCGCCTCACCGACGGCGGCAGTCAGGAATCCTACGAGGCCCGCGTAAGAACAGGCATACAAACCTTCTGGCAAACCATGCAAAGCTGCATTCAGCGCGGCATCGCTACGGAGGGCACTCTACCCGGCGGCCTCAATGTACGCCGCCGCGCCCATCGTCTCGCCATTCGTCTACGCGAGCGCCAGCAGGAGCAGCGTCCGTCTGACCCACTCGCACCGCTCGACTGGGTCACCGTCTACGCCATGGCCGTCAATGAAGAGAACGCTGCCGGTGGCCGCGTCGTCACCGCTCCCACCAACGGCGCCGCCGGAGTCATCCCCGCCGTCGCCAGCTACTACTCCAACTTCATACCCGGAGCCAGTGAAGAAGGCATCCTCCGCTTTTTCCTTACCTCAGCCGCCATCGGCATCCTCTATAAGGAAAATGCCTCTATCAGTGGCGCGGAGGTCGGCTGCCAGGGCGAAGTAGGCGTAGCCTGCTCTATGGCCGCAGGAGGCCTCGCTGCAGCTCTCGGTGGAACATCCGGCCAGATCGAACATGCCGCTGAAATTGGCATGGAGCACAACCTCGGCATGACCTGCGACCCCATCGGTGGCCTCGTCCAGATCCCTTGCATCGAGCGCAACGCAATGGGTGCCGTCAAAGCCATCCACGCCACGCGCATCGCCATGCAGGAGATGGAAGAGCATAAAGTCTCTCTCGACCAGGTCATTCGCACCATGTATCTCACCGGCCTCGACATGCAATCCCGCTACAAGGAAACCTCACTCGCCGGACTAGCTCTCAACATCATCGAATGCTAGTCTCTCAGACATATGAAAACTCCCGTCATCTCAACCATCCAACGAGTGGCCCTCGCATGCATTCTGGGGTTATCCCTATCCACAATTGCTTCTGCTGCGGATCGCGGCCCTTCGACTCCCGCCGAACGCAAGCAGGCCCTGGAATACGCTCAGGACTATCTTGCAAACCCACTAGGCCCAAACGCCGCCAAGGAACGCGAATGGGTGATCATGTGGGCCATCCAGGTTCCAGATGTCCACGTATCTATCTGCATGTTGTTAGAAAAGCAACCAAAGAAAGATAAGCAGGATGCAGATGCTATTTTTGCCGGAATGGTCCTTGCCCAGACCGCATTTGCCATCGAGAATCCGGAGGCGAAGGGCGACAGCAAAGAGGCTTATCTCGCAGGAGTCAATGGTGCACTTCGCGTCTACGAAGCTCTAGTCAAGGAACGGCCAAAGGATCGCCAGCCTTACCTCGACGACCTGATTCAGCGGAGAGACGCAGGTACACTGGCGGACTTTGTCCGGGATCGCGCAGCATCAAGCTGCAAAAAGTGAAGCGATGCAAGCGGCGAATCTACCAACAATTCAAGTAAGCTGTTTCCAATGCTCGAAGAAGATTTCCCTCCCCAACCGGAAGAAACCGGGATCGCAACCGATCTCACGCAACAATCGGCACAGCCCGAAGACGCACCCCCCATTGCGCCATCAAAGCCGCGCGGAATTGCGCCCCTCTGGCATACGCTTCTGCTCATCGTAGCTATCCTCGCTTACTCCTTCTGGGGAGCGCAGCGCATCGGCGATAACAATCCCATCCTTCCAGTGCATAAGCAACCCCATGCCGCGTCGCTGCCGGCCGCCAAAGCCAATGCAACTCCCGCGAGCGAAGACTCCCTGCGCATCCTTCGCTATGCCCTTAGCGCCGGCCTCGAATTACTCGTTGTCCTCTGGGTTTACCTCGGCCTTCGCCTGCGCAAAATTCCTTTCCGCTCACTCTTCGGCAACTGGCCGCGCGGCTTGAACGACATCACCAAAGAAGCAGGCATCGCAGGCGTCTTCTGGATCTGTTCCATGTTCGTTTTGCTCACCTTCGCCCTCACATGGAATGCCGTCCAGACCGTTGTCTATCAACACGAGCTCAAGAGCCAGCCGCCAGTAGCATCCAGTACTCCAGACAAGCCCGGTGCTCCATCCAAATCCGAATCGGCGCCCGCTCAGCGCAAACCAAAGTCTCCACAACAGGAGCAAGCCGACAACGTTAAAGAACTCATGCAGCTAGCACCCGCCAATAGCCTCGAGATTGCCGCATGGGGCCTCCTCTGTCTCATCGTTGGGTTCTCTGAAGAGATCATCTTCCGCGGCTACTTCCAGTCACAAGGCATAAGCCTCATAGGCAGCATTGCCATAAGCGTCGTTCTTACATCCCTCGTCTTCGGCGCCGCTCACGGCTATCAAGGCCTGCGCGGCATCTGCCTCATCGGCATCTACGGCGCCCTCTTCAGCGGCATCTCGCTCCTGCGCCGCAATCTCTTCCCCGCCATGCTCTCCCACGCCTGGCATGACTTCGCCACCGGCCTCGCTCTAGCAGCCGTTCGCGAAACACACCTCCTGGACCATCTTCCAAAATCCTGACAGCCACAAACCGCTTTCAATTTGCCAACTCCAACTCACGTCGATTACGGTTGCAGCGCCCGTACAACCTGCGGGAAGTTCCCTCCCTGCAATCGACTCAAGGAGCATCACTATGTGGAGTTATGTAGTTGCAAGCGGAAACCTCAGCCATGACGGCACCTTTGTCGGAACTGGCTATTCAGGCCACAACGACGGCACTCAGAACGGCATCAACAATTCCGATCTCGAACAGGTGCATGACATTGGCCCCGTCCCTCGCGGCAACTGGACCATCTCACCTTTCTTCGACAGCACAGAGGGTAAAGGCCCGATCGTAGCGCGCCTCGATCCCAACCCCGGCACAGATGTTTTTGGAAGAGCCGGCTTCATGATTCATGGCGACAACGCAGAGGGCGCGCGCACCGCGAGCCACGGCTGCATCATTCTCGCCCGTCCGATACGCCAACAGATTCAAGCCTCAGGCGATACCGATTTGGAAGTTGTGTAAGCCGCAAGCGCGCACAAACAATCCAACACACAGAAAGAAATTTGCTCGAATCCATTTTTCGCTTGACATGCCTCCAGCATGAATCTATACCTTCATCCATTGCAGTTCGATTTTCTAAACGCGCATCTGCAAAGCATCAAGGGAGAATAGGCAAGCACCACAAGGCAAGCATCAAATCAACGGCAACAGCGAAGGAGACGCAATCAGCGTCTCCTTCGTTGTTTCTGCGCGATACACTAGAGAACGAAATGACCCGCCGCCGCTGGATCGCAAACACCTTCACCGACTCGACTGCAAGCCTCATCGGCGCACAGGCCGAACACCTCGCGCGCGTCCTCCGCGCACAGCCCGGCACAGAAGCCGACATCGTCGCTAACGGCCATGTCTATCGCGCAACCATCAGCCACGTAAGCCTCGAAGAAGTTCGCTTCACACTCTTGGAAGAGCTCACATCCGAACCGGCCTTGCCCATCACGCTGGCACTTGCAATCTTCAAGTTCGACCGCATGGAGTGGGCCATCGAGAAAACTACAGAGTTGGGCGTAGCCAACATCGTCCCCATCATCGCCCGCCGCACAGAAAAGCATCTCGCTCAAGCAGCAGACAAGCGTGTAGAGCGCTGGCGTCGCATCGCACACGAATCTGCAAAACAGTCTCGCCGCGCCGGCATCCCCACCATCGCAGAGCCGCTTGCACTTGCAAATTATTTAGCACAACCATCCTCAGCCCAACACATCCTGCTCGCAGAAGACGAGCACAAAACCACATTGCGTCAACGCATCGAGTCCACGCTTAATACATCATCTTCTGAATTACCGCACTTTGAATTGGCCATCGGCCCCGAAGGCGGTTGGACCAGCGAAGAAGCAGCCATCTTCGCGAAACACAACTGGCAGCCAGCCTCTCTCGGCCCAAGAATCCTGCGTGCAGAAACAGCAGCCATAGCAGCCCTGAGCATCACCACCGCTCTTCTCTAGAAACTCGATGGCTGTTCCCTATTCCCTGCCTTTACGCCCTCTCCACCTGGTAATGAAACGGCGCCCCAACTTCCGTAGCCATCCCGCGCACCGTCTGCAAAAAAGCCGTAGCCGCATACGACAACTTCGCATTCTTCCGATACACCAATCGCAACAGCCGCCTGAACTCCAGTTCATCCACCGGCACAGCCACCAGATCCCCAACCTCCAACTCACGCACCACCGTGAGATGCGGCACCAGCGCAACGCCATTGCCCATCGCCACAAATCGTTTAATCGCCTCGATCGAAGGCAACTCAACGCGCATCTGTAATGGCGTGTGATGCTTCTCAAAAGCTTCGATTACTCGTTTCCTCACCGGCGAGGGAACATTGTGCGCAACGAACAACTCGGCGCCGAGATCCGTAATCGACACTCGCTTCTTCCCCGCCAGTGCATGCTCTGGATTCACAATCAAATCCAGTGAATCCGCATACACACCCACGGACCGATACTGCTCCGTATCCGGTTTGTACGAGATCACACCCAGTTCAAACGTCCGCAGATCCAGTTCCTCTGGAATCTGGCTCGCCAGCGAACGATGCACCGTAACATCGATCTTCGGATGAGCCTTGCGAAAGGCATCCAGCACCGGCAGCAGATAGAGGCATGTGTACTCATTCGCCGCCAGTTGCAGCCTCCCGCGCTCCAGCGACTTCAACTCCTCCATCGCAAAGTTGGCCTCGCGCCGCAGCACCAGCAACCGAGTCGCATAATCACGCAGCAACTCACCCGCAGCCGTCAGCGAACCATCCCGCGCCGCCCGATCAAAGAGCACCTCACCAACTGACTCCTCCAGCTTGCGAATCACCTGGCTCACACCAGGCTGTGTCCGATGCAACCGCACCGCCGCCCGCGAAAAGCTCTGCTCCTCCGCCACCGCCAAAAATGTCTCCAACTGACTCAACTCCATACCTGCGACCTCCAGACAACACATAACGAATTGTAATCAATTCCAGAACAAGAATAACTTTGCGTTATATCACCCAAATCGGCGACACTATCGCAGGCGCAGATGTACTTTCACGACACATGCCCACAGGACCCGGTATACCGATGGACAACAACCACGTATTGATCTTCGACACCACCCTCCGCGACGGCGAACAATCCCCCGGCTGCAGCATGACTACCCAGGAAAAGCTCTCAATGGCTCACGCCCTCGAAGATCTGGGCGTCGACATCCTGGAGGCAGGCTTCGCCATGGCCTCCGAAGGTGACTTTGCCGCCATCGCCACCATCACCCAGGCCATTCGCAAGCCGCGCATCACCTCGCTTGCCCGTGCCAAGTCCGAAGACATCGTCATGGCCGCGCGTTCCCTCGAACACGCCGACCGCGCCCGCATCCATGTCTTCCTCGCCTCCAGCGATCTCCACCTCGAATACAAGCTCAAGATGAGCCGCGAACAAGCCCTCATCCAGGCCGCCGAGTCCGTCCGCCAGGCCCGTTCGCTCGTCGACGACGTCGAGTTCTCCCCTGAAGACGCGACGCGCTCCGACCGCGACTTCCTCGTCGAGATGGTCCGCGTCGCCATCCAGGCCGGCGCCACCACCATCAACATGCCCGACACCGTCGGCTACACCACCCCCGAGGAATACGGCCAGCTCTTCCGCGAAGTCCGCCAGCGCATCCCAGAGGTCGACACCCAGGGCATCATCCTCTCCTCGCACTGCCACGACGATCTCGGCCTTGCCGTAGCCAACTCGCTTGCCGCAGTCCAGGCCGGAGCCCGCCAGGTCGAGTGCACCATCAACGGCATCGGCGAACGCGCCGGCAACGCCGCTCTGGAAGAGATCGCTGCAGCTCTCTTCGTCCGCGCCGACCGCTACGGAGTCACCACCGGCATCAAGCTCGATCAGCTCGTTCCCACCAGTCAGACCCTCGGCCAGCTCATCACCTTCAGCCCCTCTCCCAACAAGGCCATCGTCGGCGCCAACGCCTTCGCCCACGAGTCCGGCATCCATCAGCACGGCATGCTGGCCAACCCGCTCTGCTACGAAATCATGACGCCCGCATCGGTCGGCGCAGCCAGCACCAATCTCGTTCTCGGCAAACACTCCGGCCGCGCCGCTCTCCGCAACCGCCTCGAGCAACTCGGCTACACCGTCTCCCGCGAAGAGCTCCAGCAGACCTACTACCGCTTCGTAGCCCTCGCCGACCGCAAAAAGAACATCTACGACCAGGACCTCGTAGGCCTGTTGCCGCAGCAAATCCGCGACCGCCGCCCCATGTCCTACGCTGAAGTCGACTAATTCAATCCGCACCAATCTGGGTGCCCCACATCTCGATTTTGAGATGTGGGATCAATGGATCCCAAAGAGAGAACCCATGAAGCTGAACCTCCTAGTAGTCGCCGGCGACGGCATCGGCCCCGAAGTCACCCGCGAAGCAGTCGCCGTCCTCCAGACCGTCGCCGAACTCGAAGGCCACGAATTTGCCATCACCGAAAAGCGCATCGGCGGCATCGCCATCGACACCGACGGAACCCCGCTGCCCAAGGACACGCTCGATGCGGCCCTCGCCTCCGACGCCGTCTTCCTCGGCGCAGTCGGCGGCACCAAGTGGAATGCCCTTCCCCCCAACACTCGCCCTGAAGCAGGCCTGCTGCAGCTTCGCGCCGCGCTCGGCGGCTTCGCTAACCTGCGTCCCGCCTTCGCCATCAAAGAGATCGCCGTCAACAGCCCCCTGCGGCCAGAGATCGTCGACGGCGCCGACATCCTCTTCGTTCGCGAACTCCTCGGCGGCCTCTACTTCGGCTCCCCCCGCGAGTGGAACAAGGAGACCGGCGAAGCCTGGAACACCATGCGCTACACCAAAGACGAAGTCGTCCGCGTCGCCCGCATCGCATTCCAGCTCGCAGAGAAGCGCAACAAAAAGCTCACCTCCGTCGACAAGGCCAATGTCCTCGAAGTCTCCCAGCTCTGGCGCGCCACCGTCACAGAAGTCGCCAAGGATTACCCCGACGTCACGCTCGAGCATCAGCTCGTCGACTCCATGGCCATGCTGCTCATGACCAGCCCGCGCAACTACGACGTCGTCCTCACAGAAAACCTCTTCGGCGACATCCTCTCCGACGAGTCCGCCGTCATCACCGGCTCGCTGGGAATGTTGCCCTCGGCCACCATCGGCGGCAAGGTCAACCTTTATGAACCGATCCACGGCTCCGCCCCCGACATCGCAGGCAGAGGCCTCGCAAACCCCTTGGGAGCCATCCTGACAGCAGCTCTCGTATTGCGCCACTCCGCAGACCTCGAAGCCGAGGCCCACGCCATCGAAACCGCCGTACGCCGCGTCCTCGAAGAAGACTTCCGGACACCCGATCTCGCCCGCGGCAACACCACCGACTTCAAAGTTCTCTCCACCACCGAGATGGGCAAACAAGTCCGCGAAACCCTAAGCGAAATCCTCACCACACAAACGATCTAGTGTTTTGAAAGGGCGCGGCTTTAGCCGCGCCGCAACAGATCAGAGTTATAAGGGGGCTTTAGCCCCCGAGGGCAATCAAAGCTATGAGTCAACAACCTAAAACACTCTTCGAAAAAGTCTGGGAGCAGCACGTAGTCGCCGAGCCCGCAGGCGAACCGACCCTCATCTACATTGACCTCCAACTCCTCCACGAGGTCACCTCACCACAAGCCTTCGAGGGTCTGCGCCTCACCGGCCGCAAAGTCCGCCGTCCCGACCGCTGCATCGCAACCGTTGACCACAACGTACCCACGCTGCTCGCCGAGCGCTTCAACATCCTCGACCAGATCGCCGCCAAGCAAATCTCCACCCTGCGCGAAAACTGTAAAGAGTTTGGCATCGAGCTCTTCGACATCGGCAGCCGCGAACAGGGCATCGTCCACGTCATCGGACCCGAACTGGGCATCACCAAGCCCGGCATGACCATCGTCTGCGGCGACTCGCACACCTCCACTCACGGAGCCTTCGGCGCACTGGCCTTCGGCATCGGAACATCGGAAGTCGAGCACGTTCTCGCCACCCAGACCCTCCCCCAGGGCAAGCCAAAAACCTTCCGCATCTCCGTCGAAGGCGAGCTTCCCAAAGGTGTCACCGCCAAAGACATCGTCCTAGCCATCATCGGCCAGATCGGCACCGACGGCGCCACCGGCTGCGTCATCGAGTACGCCGGATCGGCGATCCGCGCCCTCTCCATGGAAGGCCGCATGACCATCTGCAACATGAGCATCGAGGCAGGCGCCCGCGCCGGCATGATCGCTCCCGATGAAACCACCTTCAACTACCTCAAAGGCCGCCGCTACTCACCGCAGGGCGCGGCCTGGGACGAAGCCGTTGCCGAGTGGAGCAAGCTCCCCAGCGACCCCGGCGCCACGTTCGATCGCGAACTCGTCATCGACGCCACCACCCTTGTTCCCTACGTCAGCTGGGGCACCAGCCCTGGCATGGTCGCGCCTATCACTGCTTCGGTTCCCGACCCCGCCGCCACGCAGAACGAGTCCGAGCGCCGCGCCTTCGAACGCGCCCTCGAATACATGGACCTCAAGGCCGGCACGCTCCTCGAAGACATCCAGATTGACCGCGTCTTCATCGGCTCCTGCACCAACTCCCGTATCGAAGACCTCCGCGCCGCAGCGAAAATCGCTAAAGGCCATCACGTGTCAACCCACGTCTCAGCCATGGTTGTCCCCGGCTCACAGCAGGTCAAAGACCAGGCCGAGCAGGAAGGCCTCGACCTTGTATTCAAAGAGGCTGGCTTCGACTGGCGTGAGCCCGGCTGCAGCATGTGTCTCGGCATGAACCCCGATATCCTCCAGCCCGGCGAGCGCTGCGCCTCCACCTCCAACCGCAACTTCGAAGGCCGCCAGGGCCGCGGCGGACGCACCCATCTCGTCAGCCCTGAAATGGCCGCAGCCGCAGCCATCACCGGCCACTTTGTCGATGTTCGTAACTGGTCTGCGATCAAACTCACCGCGGAGGTCAATTAACATGGAGCCCTTCAAGACCGTCACATCGCTAGCCGCCCCACTCGACCGCGTCAACGTCGATACCGACCAGATCATCCCCAAGCAGTTCCTCAAGCGCATTGAGCGCAGCGGGTACGGCGAATTCCTCTTCTTCGACTGGCGTCGCATCCAGGAAGGCTCCAACACCGGCTCGCCTGACCCCAACTTTGTCCTCAACGACCCGAAATATGCGGGCGCAAAGATCCTCATCGCAGGCAAGAACTTCGGCTGCGGCTCCAGCCGCGAACACGCTGCCTGGGCCCTCAGTGACTTCGGCTTCCGCGCCGTCATTGCTCCCACTTTCGCCGACATCTTCTTTTCGAACGCCGGCAAAAACGGCATCGTCCTCATCCGCCTCTCCGAAGAAGACGTAGCCCTGCTCCTCGACCGCGCCGCCAAAACCCCCAACTACCAATTGACCGTCTCACTCGAAAACCAGACCGTTACCGACGCCGAGGGCTTTCACGCCACCTTCGAAATCGACCCCTTCCGCAAGTACTGCCTCACCGAAGGTCTCGACGACATCGGCCTGACCCTACGCCACGCCGCAGCCCTCGATGCCTTTGAAGCAAAGCACGACCATAACAACTGGCTGCTTCCAAGAGCCTAGAGAAAATTCGGGTGCCCCATCCATGTCGCGTCCTTTGCGACATGGGTGGGATAACAGATCTCGCTTCATAACGAAGAGTAAAGAGTTGAAATGACCATCGAAGGCAAACGCCAAAGCATCCCGCTCACTGAAGGCCCCAATCGCGCCGCCGCGCGTTCCTACCTCCGCGGCATAGGCTTCTCCAAAGACGACCTCCACAAGCCCATCATCGGCGTAGCCAACACCTGGACCGAGATCGGCCCCTGCAACTTCCATCTCCGCGACGTCGCGGAAGCCGTCAAGCAGGGCATCCGCGAAGCCGGTGGCACCCCCATGGAGTTCAATACCGTCACCATCTCCGACGGCATCACCATGGGCACCCAGGGCATGAAAGCCTCGCTGGTCAGCCGTGAAATCATCGCTGATTCAGTCGAACTCGTCGCCCGCGGCAACCTCTTCGACGGCATCGTCGGCATCGGCGGCTGCGATAAGAACATGCCCGCGATCATCATGGCCCTCTGCCGCCTCAACATCCCCAGCATCATGCTTTACGGCGGCTCCATTGCTCCCGGCAAGCTCAACGGCAAAGACATTACCATCCTCAACGTCTTCGAAGCCATCGGCTCGCACGCCGCCGGCCGCATCGATGACGCAGGCCTCGAAGCCGTGGAAGCAGCAGCCTGTCCCGGTGCCGGAGCCTGTGGCGGCCAGTTCACCGCCAACACCATGGCCATGGCTGCCGCACTCCTCGGCATTTCGCCTATCCAGCTCTCCGGCGTACCCGCTCTCAGCAAAGAGAAGCACGAAGCCTCCCGTCAGGCCGGGCACATCCTTATGGAAGCCGTCCGCGCCAACCGCCGCCCTTCCGACATCATCACCCGCGCCTCCATTGAGAACGCCATCGCCTCTGTCGCCGCCTCCGGAGGCAGCACCAACGGTGTCCTCCACTTCCTCGCAATTGCGAGAGAGATGGGCATCCCGCTGACCATCGACGATTTCGACACCATCAGCGACCGCACCCCCTTCATCTGCGACCTCTCCCCCGCCGGCAAATACGTCGCCTCGGACTATCAGGCAGCCGGCGGCTCGCGCCTTCTCGCCAAGCGCATGATCGATGCAGGCCTTGCCGATGGCTCCGCCCTCACCATCAGCGGCAAAACCCTCGCAGAAGAAGCCGTAAACGCCGTCGAAACTCCCGACCAAGCCGTCATCGGCACCTTCGAAAAGCCCATCAAGCCCCACGGCGGCCTCGTCATCCTCAAAGGCAATCTCTCCCCCGAAGGCAGCGTCATGAAGATCTCCGCCGCCGACCGCGTCGAGCATCGCGGCCCGGCCCGCGTCTTCGAGTCAGAAGACGACTGCTTTCTCGCCGTCCAGGCTCAGCAGATCAACCCAGGCGACGTCCTGGTCATTCGCTACGAAGGCCCCAAGGGCGGCCCCGGCATGCGCGAGATGCTCCAGGTCACCGCCGCCATCAGCTCCAACCCGACCCTCAGCGCCACCGTAGCCCTCATGACCGACGGCCGCTTCTCCGGCGCAACCCGCGGCTTCACCGTAGGCCACGTCGCCCCCGAAGCCTTCGTCGGCGGCCCTATCGCAGCAGTCCGCGAAGGCGACATCATCCACTTCGACATCCCCAACCGCAAGCTCACGTTGGAAGTCAGCGAAGAAGAAATCGCCAAACGCCTAAGCACCTGGCAAGCCCCCGAACCCCGCTTCAAAAAGGGCGTCTTCGCCAAGTACGTCAAAACCGTAACCAGCGCCAGCGAAGGCGCAGTCACGCACTAAGTAATGGCTTTGAAAGGGCACGACTTTAGTCGTGCCGAATCAAAAGCCTTTGTTTTTGAAGGGTACGGGCTTTAGCCCGTACATGAAGCCAGATCGATGAAACGGGGCTTTAGCCCCTGAGGTAATTGTTGTTGACCGCAACCAAGACAATCGCCGCATTACTCGCTTGTCTGTCTTCTGCAGCAATTGCAGCAGCGCCAGTGCGCGTCAAAGATCCAGTACTAAAGACGGATGGTTGTGCCTTGCTCAAATCCCCTGCGAAATTCAACGGCAAACTCGTGAATATCGAAGGTGTGGCTTATGGGGCTTTTGAATCGTTCAGCATGAGTTTCGACTGTGCCGGCTACATCAACCTCGAGCAAAGTCTTTATAAGAATGACGTCCGTAAATTTGGATTTCGCACGATCCAAGATGCTCAAATGAAGAAGCTCAACAAGGCACTCTTTCCGAACCCACTTTTTACGACGCAAGGAAAAGTAGTCTCGATGAATGGTGAAAGGCATACGGCGAAAGTACAGCTCGTAGGCCGATTCCGGTGCCATTACGACTTCCCAGATTGCTCGAACATCACAGTGCATGGCGATAGTTCGATTGTGATTCGTTCAATTCTGTCAGTATCTGACATCGACAAATCTGAAGATGACGCTTCCACAAGGAGGAACAATGGCCAATAAATCCTCTCAGGCTCCTACACTTACCGGCGCAGAAATCATGTGGGCCACCCTCGTCGGCGAGGGCGTAGACACCGTATTCGGCTACCCTGGCG
>Ga0105248_10002213_pt1 | contig 21535 bp, 17 predicted proteins | sample KBSS34metaG_FD_81524 | JGI IMG/M metagenome (GOLD analysis project Ga0105248, IMG submission 81524) | Switchgrass rhizosphere microbial communities from Kellogg Biological Station, Michigan, USA - KBS S3-4 metaG | ecosystem: Host-associated > Plants > Roots > Rhizosphere > Soil | place...
CGGCGCCCCGGCGTCCAGCAGCGCCTGGCGACGGCCTTTGATCTCGGCGCTTCGCTGGACCTCCTCGAACCTCAGCAGGTCCGCGAACGCCGCATGCGCGAGCGTCCGGTCGACGAACGCCACGGTGCGCGGCCATCGCGCCGGGTCCGGGCGGAAACCCGCATAAGCACCATTCAGGAAGAAGCTGGCGATCGAGATGTCGGCAGCGCCGATGTCGCCGAAAAGGCAGCCGTCTGCGGGAAGCTCGCGCTCAAGGAACTCGAGCGCGGCCGGGATGTCCTCATTCAGCGATTTGTCGATACGCTGCTGGTCTCCCGGCTCGGCCCAGACCAAGGGATGGACGATCTTCTGATAGAACAGGCTCCAGATGAAGACATCGCCGAGGCGAGTGTCCGCGAACTCCTCGAGCCAGCGGGCACGGGCACGGTCCTTCGGATCCGCCGGGAACAGCGGGTGCCCGGGATATGCTTCGTCGAGGTAAGCGCAGATCACCGAACTGTCGCTGACCGAGAAGTCTCCGTCGATCAGGACCGGTATCCGCCGCAAGGGGCTCATGCGTTCGAACTCGTCATTGCCGTAGAAAGGCGTGATCGGATCGATCTCGTAGCGCAGACCCTTGAGGTTCATGCATGCTAGGACCTTGCGCACATAGGGACTGACGAAGCTGCCAACGATGCGGATCATCCGCCGGAAGTGACTCCTTTCGCTCGCCGCTGCAACGGTGCTAGACACGCTGCAATTGTAGCGCTACAGGTGTAGCGCATCGTATCGAAAGGTTCAGCCATGACTCGCAGCCTCGTCCCTCTCTTTGCGGTGGCCTTGGCCGCCTCCGCTCCCGCGCTTTCGGCTGAACTCATTCCCGTGCCGCGTTTCGATGCAGTGGGCCTGCGCGGCGGCGGCAGCGTCACGATCGTTCCCGGGCCTGTAGAGCGGGTCTCGATCGTCGAGGGAAGCAGTCGCTTCACGCACATCTACGTCGAGCATGGCCGGAGCCTTAAGATCGACGCCTGCAATGAAGCTTGCCCGCGGCACTACCGGCTTCGAGTCGAGATCCAGTCGCCAAGCGTGCCGACCGTGGCCGTGGATGGAGGCGGCGAGATTCGGGTCGCTCCCGGGTTCGGGCCCCAGCGCCAGCTGACCGCAGCCGTGAACGGGGGTGGGACCATCGACGCGCGCGCCATGGAAGCGAGGGACGTGACCGCGGCAGTCAACGGGGGCGGCGCCCTGCTCGTGCGCGCTGGAGAGCGGTTGACCGGCGCCGTTCGCGGCGGCGGGTCGGTTCGCTATTGGGGAAATCCGCAAGTCACGAGCGTGACGCAGGGCGGAGGCTGGATCGGCCGGGGCAATTAAGCCCGGGCTGTCACCGGACCAGCTGAGGCCCGGTGTGGAGCCAGCGCTCGAATACCGCCTTTTCGGCTTCGCTCATTGGCACGGATTTCAATCCTGGCCGGCTCGACCGCGGCGCCTCGATCCGCCGCGGTGGAGCGATAGTGCGGAGCGCGGTTGCGACGTCGAACCCTTGCTCGAACTTCAAGCCGCTCTCGTGGCCATTGGACCATGTGACGGAACCCCGGACATCGCTGCCGTTACGCTTCAGCCTCACCGGCGTCCCGTCCTTGAGCGCGGGGCCGACGAGGAGCGCTCCCTCGGCAGACAGATTGGCAAGGCGCGTAGGCTCAGCCTTCCCGTCCTTTTCGACCGTCGCCGACAGCATGACCTTGACCCGTTCGGTGCGCCGCCTGTCCCACAAGGTGATCATCGTCAATTTCCCAACTGAGAGTTTGGGCTAAGCTACTATGTAGTGGCACCTTGGCTGAATGCTCGTGACTGGCTTGTGCCAGCGCGGAACAGCAGCGCTGCTACTCGATCCAACTGAAAAGCGCGCTCACCTCGGACTTGGCAGCCTGCGTCACATCCTTGTTGGCCGCGCACGGGCTATCCGGACGATCGATGAGGTCCAGGACCGCCTGACGCGTCCGGTCGATACTTTCCGCGTCGGGAGCAGCGGCGTTGAGCAGGAGCGTCAGCGTTAGCCGCAAGGCCAGCATACGGCCTTCGACCTGGTCCGGTACGGCCAGCCCCAGCGAATCGTCGAGCAGGATTTTGAAGACTTCACTGGTGTCCCGCTCTGTCTCGCCCGATGCGAGGTCCTTTAGAACCTCGAGCTTGACGGCGAGGTCGGCAACGCTTGCGGCCGGCGACTTGATGAGCCGGTCGAGCGCCGTGCCTTCCCGATTGCGCAGCTGGGCCTCGATCGCCGGTTCGTCGTCACGCCGGAGCTTCAGCCAGGCGCGGAGCTCGGCTTCCGCGCGCCGGTAGGCCACGTAGCGGTCGCGCATCTGCGTGGAGATATCGGAGCGCGCCGCCGCGGGCTCGCCCCCGGCGGACGCTCGTTCAGGCATTGGATCGCGCGCGAATGCCGCGCGTCAGCGCCTGCGCCCTCTTGTAGACGGCGCGAAGGGCCGAGACGTTTCTGAGCCGCCACCTCGGCGCGACCAACAGGCCAAATGCGAGCCAGCCGCGCGGATTGCGGCGATGCAAAGCGAGGTACTGGATCGGCCGCAGACCGTTGGTGCGATCGAGCTTGTAAGGCTCTTCGCCGCCCAGATAGTCATATTCTCTGACGGCGCCACGCCAGGCATTCTCGAACGACACATAACCCAGGAACGAGCCCGCGCTCGTACGCCGGAAAGCCTCGTCGTAAGCCAGCTGGTACACCCACAGGCGATCCGACATCAGGAAGTCGATCTGGAAGGCGACGGCCTTGCCGTCGATCGAGGCGAGCCAAAGCTGCATCTGGTCGCCGCTCGACAGCGATTCGAAGGCCTGGCGGAGTAGTTCCTGCCCGGCGCCTCTCTGAAGCCTCGTGCTGCCTTCGCGGCCCTTCCATGAGCGCGCTTCGATTGATGCGACCAGGTCGAGTTTCGCGGCGGCCTCGGCCCCCGTGAACCGTTCCAATTGCCAGCCGTCCTTCAGGAAACGCCGAAGCCGCTTCCGAGTGATTTTCAGCCAACTCGGTCCGACGTCATGTAGCGAATCCCAATCGTGCTGAGACGCGCAGAAGGGCGCCGCGGTCCAGGTCGTCAGGTGCGAGGCGTGGCTCGCAGGGATGCTGCTGTCGGCGAGCCCGCTGTAATCGCTGCTCAACTGCTTGAAGAGCGCGAGGTCCCAACCGCCCGTCGTCTTCAGGATCCAGTCGAGCAACTGCTGTTCGACCCCGCGGCTCGCGGGATCGCACAGGAAACCGAGATAGTCAGAGCGGTCGTCCGCAATGAACCGGAGGACCCCGAAACCCGATTTCTTCTCGATGCACAGCGGTGCGAGCGCGACTAGGCGTCCGCCTTCGCGCAGCGTGACAACGAACGGTCCGACGCTGCCCTGCTGCGCGGCCCAGCACGCGAAGGTCCAGGCGGGGCTCAGGAACGGGTTGCGCGGATCGCTACGCTCATGGAGCGCCTGCCACTCGGCTTCGAGCGCGTGCAGGCCGTCGATGGCGCGGATGATTTCGAGATCGCGCGAACCCTCCATGACGAGGGCGGTGACGCGCTCCGGCGCTGGCGCCGAGAAGTCGTGCGGCGGAGTCCAGGACAAGGCAGTCGAAGCTGGAATGGCCTGATCCTCCGCCGCGTCTCTGAAGCAGACGGGAAGCGCGGCCGCCGGGGCCGCGCCTCGCTCGTCAGCCGCGCTCGAACGGCGCGACGTAAGTGGTGAGCGCGGTCCAGCGCGAAAGCACGCCGCAATCGCTGGTCAGCGAGACGGGCATGCCGGCGGTGAAGGGCGCGCGATACGGATAGCAATCGAACGTGTTCGAGGTCTGCAGGCAGAGCTTGCCGGCATCGGCCGTCCACGTCGCGTCAACGACGGTCGCGCCCGACGGCGACGAGATGCGGGCAGTCCCGCCGTTCTCGAAATAGACAGTGTTCAGGACCCCGTTGGTCAGGACCTGAAGCTGCTGGCCCGCGATCTCCGACCCCGGCATCCACTGGGCCGACGCCGCTGAACCAGCGGTCAGCGCAGCCAAAGCAACTAGCGTTCTTGTAATCACGACAGCCTCCACAGAATGCGCGTTTACTGATTGTTAACCTTCGCGTTAACGACCAATCAGAGTCAAGCGCCCCATTTCTGTAGTTGTGCCGATCCGGGACAGTCCCGGGGCAGTGCCTGTCGGCCGATACTCCCCGCGCATATGCATCGTAGTTGACGATTTCTTAATGGGGTCACATGAGCGGCGCAGTTGCAATAAGCAGGGTCCAAGAAAAGAACCCGTTCTTGCTCGTCGGCGACTCTGCTGTCGAGCCGATCCTAGCCGCCGTTCCCAAGAGACTATTCGCGAGATCTACGGAACGGCTTCGGATCGGCATTTATTCTATCCTTTTTCTTACGGATATTGCGCTGATCGTTGCTGCTTTCCTCGGTGCAGGCGCGATCAGGCTTGGTTCGCCGTTCGAGCTGCAGTCGTTGCGCACCGCTGCCGTGGTGATCGTCACCTTCGTCGGCATTGCCGCTCATAACCGCGCTTATTCGATCCGCGCGCTACAGCGTCCCTATCACGGCGCCGTGAAGGCGGCGGAGGCGCTCGGCTATGCGATCGCGGTCGCGATTGCGCTTCTGTTCTTCACCAAGGCCAGCGTGCAATTCTCGCGCGCCATCTTCGCCGAGGGCACGATCCTCGCGATCCTGTCCGTGGTTCTCGGACGCCTGCTTCTCGGTGCGCACTTCCGCCGCATTTACAGCGGCATCTTCGTCAACCGGCTGGTTATCCTCGACGGCGTCGAAGTTCCGACCGCGCCGGGAGAAGTCGTGGTGACGGCGCGGCAGCTGAGCATTGTCCCGGGCAGCGACGATCCGATGCTGCTCGACCGGCTTGGCCATGCGCTCGAGGGTTGCGACGCCATCGTCGTCGCCTGTGCTGCGCACCGCCGCGCCAAATGGTCGCATGCGCTGAAGTCGGCGGCCGTCGACGTGGAGATCGTCACGCCGGAGCTCGACCACTTCCAGGCGGTTGGGCTCGGCCATTTCCACGGACACCGTACGCTCCTCGTCAGCGCGCGGCCGCTCAACGTCCGCGACCGGGTTCTAAAGAGAGCCCTGGATCTCGCGATCGCCATTCCCGCTGTTCTCGTTCTTTCGCCCGTCATGCTGCTGGTCGCCATCGCGATCAGGGCCGAGAGCGGCGGTCCGGTGCTCTTCCGGCAGCAGCGCGTCGGGCGGAACAACCGCCTGTTCGACCTGCTCAAGTTCCGCAGCTTCAGCCACGCCTGCGCCGACCCAACGGGTTTCCGCTCCGCAAGCAAGAGCGACGACCGCATGACCAAGGTCGGCAAGTTCCTCCGCCGCACCAGCCTCGACGAACTGCCGCAACTCATCAACGTCATCGCCGGCGACATGAGCATCGTCGGTCCTCGTCCTCATGCGCTTGGGTCGACGGCGGAGGACGCGCTCTTCTGGAAGATCGACGAGCGCTATTTCCACCGCCATGCGGTGAAGCCAGGAATGACCGGCCTCGCGCAGATTCGCGGCTTCCGAGGCGCGACCGTCCGCCGGCACGATCTCACCAACCGCCTGCAGTCCGATCTCGAATATCTCTGCGAGTGGACGATCTGGCGCGATCTCAAGATCATCATCGCGACGTTCGGCGTGATCCTCCACCCGAACGCCTTTTGAGCGACCGCTGCTCGGCGCGGCCATGTTTCGAGCAATCGCTCTTCCCCTGGCTTTGCTGGCGCTCACGGCCGATTCGCAGCCGCGCGGGCGAGGCGTCGTCCTCACCGGCGATGTCAGCTGGGCCGGACCTGTGGACAGGGCGATCTTCTACAGCACGCCGGGCGATGATGTGGTCACGCTGCGCGGTCCCGTGCCGAATGCGTCCGTCGGGCCCTTCACCGTTCGCGACTCGTATCGTGCGCTCGATGTCAGCAGGTCGGCGATCGTCGGCAGGTTAGCCGTGACCGGCATCCGAGCCGAGGTGACAGGCGGCTGCGTCCGCGCACACGCCGAGGTGGTCGTCGTGCGCAACACGCACTGCGTCATGGCCGACGGTCCGCAAAGCGGAAGCGTCAACATGCCATTCGGGCTCGAAATCATCGCTGCGAAAACGGTGTCGATCGAGGACAGCAGCTTCGACGGCTTCCAGTGGCGCACGTCGCCAGATCATTACTGGAACGGCGACGGAGTGACGATCGAACGAGACGTGGCGAGCGTTCAGTTCCGGCGCGTGCGCGCGAACGGCAACACGGACGCGGGCTTCGACGTCAGGCCATATGCCCTGATGTCGGACGTCTCGGCTTCGGGAAACTGCCGCAACTTCCGCTTCTGGTCCGGCGGCGACGTCGGCACGCTCACGACCGGGGACGCGATCAAGCGCGGCGGGACGAGCGCCTGCTCGGGGATTTGGTTGAACGGCTCGCAGCAGGGCGCACGGCCGACGCTGCACATCCGCAAGCTGGTCGTGCGCATGACCCGGCCGGCGATGATCATCGAAGTGGAGACTGGACCCGCGGACATTCGGATCGACGAGTGTGACCTCCAGGTGCCGGCGGGCACATCGATGGTCACCTTCGAAAAAGGGGCGGGCGAAGTTCGCCTGGGGCACGGATGCAGAGTTCCGACACGCGCTTAGGTCCTTCTCAACCAAGCTTCGGCATGGTGCGCCCCGACGACCTCGGTCGTCAGTCCGTGTGAGGCCGACAAAGAAATGCCGTCAGGTCCGACCTATTATGAGTTCTTCGGCGTCAGCCGCACGGCATCAGCCGAGCAGATTCGCTCGGCCTACTTGTGGCTGATGAAGCAGCACCACCCGGACCTGATCGACCAGGCGGATCGGGAGCGCGCAGCCGGCTTTGCCGCGCTCCTCAATCGCTCATACGATGTCCTGAAGGACCCGCAGAAACGGGCGAATTACGACGCCTGGCTCGATCTCGACGTCAGCAGCCGGGGAAAGCGCAAGGTACACCGTGTGCTGCTCACAGGCGAAACGCGCCGGAAGCGCGAATCGGCTTGGGATGCATCGTCGAAGGGGGCGGCAGCACTCGCGGGCGTGGTCGTGCTGCTGCTCGGCGCAGCGCTGATGGCGCCTGGCACTTCCCTAATGCATCTCGAAGCGGCGTCTGCTGAAACGCCGAGTTCCGCTGCCGCACACCTCGACGATGCTGCTGTGCTCCAACAAGTCCGCCTCGCGACCGCGACCAAAACAGACGATGCGGAGGCCGTGAGCGGAGGCTGCTTCGCTGCCGCGCGGGACGACCGGGATGTAGCCCACGCGGAGGCGTGCATTGTATTCGATGATGCCTACCTCGAGTGGAACCAGTCCGCGGCCGACGAACTGTCGCGCCCTGCCTATTTCAACGATGCCGTCGTTCGCCTGCGCCACCGCAACGCAATGATCGCGGCGGGGTCATTAGACGATGGCCGGCTGATGCAGCTTCGGCAGCGAACGCTGAGTGTGCTGCTCCGCGAGGTGAGTTCGCAGGTGAGCGAGACTGAGCAGTCAGGGGCGACCATTGCTGACACCAAGGTCAAGTAAATGTCCCGAACAGGGACAGGCGTGATTATTTTTCCGTCTTTTGCGTTAACTCGAAATTAAGTACGAATTGGTGCGAGGGAGTAGTTGTATGCATAAGATACTTTTCGCCTCGGCATCACTTGCCCTGCTTAGTGCGCAGGCGACGGCACAGGTTCGTCCGCAGGACTGCCGGCCGGTGTTTCCGGTTGTTGACCAGGTCGCTGAAGTGATTCCGCCGCCCGCGGTGGTTCCGCCTCCGCCGGTCGCAACACATGGTTTCAACTATGCCTGGCTGTTGATCCCGGGGGTCTTCCTGACGGGCCTGTTGATTGCGACGCACCATGATGATGATCACCATCACGAAACTGTCAGCCCGGCCTGAGCCGCGCCGACATTTTTAAATCAAAGGCCCGCCTAGTGCGGGCCTTTTCTTTGTTAGGCCGGAGCGTTGGTCCACGTGAATACCAGCTTCTGCGCCGCCTTTCGGTATTGCGGAAGGATGGTCGCGATGATCGCGGCGTAAACCGCCGCAGCCATGCCGCAGAGCGCAGCGATCACGAGCAGGCTGCTCGGATTGGCGGCGTGGAAAAGTAGCGCCGCGACTATACCCATGATGCCAGCGCCAACGACCGGCTTAGCGAGCGCCCGGGCGTGATCGACAATGCTGATCCCGGCCACACGGTTCACAAGATGGATCTGCAGCGGGACGAGCAGGAGCGCTCGTAGACTGTACGCCAGCGCGAGCCACCTCAACCCGTGCGACACCGTTAGCCAAGTCACGATCACGGTCGTGATGAGATCGAGCAGCGCGAGGTGCCGCTGCCACGTGATCCGCCCGCTTGCAGCCAGAAGCGCTAGCACGAAGCCGTAGATGGTGAAGGGCAGTGCGAGCGGAAGAAGCATCGGCGCGATCATTCCGGCGTCCTGCCACTGCGGGCCGAACAGGGCCGGCACAAGCCACGGCCCGGCGACGGCGTAACCGACGAGGGCGGGGACGGAGACCAGTGCGCATTGCTGGAGCATGGACAGATAGGCGGTTTTCAACTGCTCGCGATGATCCTGCAGGCGTGAGAAGGTCTGGAGGGCGACGGTCGCGAAGGGGCCGACGATCTGGGGCCCGATCAACTCCGCGCAGCGCCAGGCAACGCGATATGAGCTCAGCGCAGCCGGGCCCATGACCCGAGCGACTCCGAGGTCCTGTGCGCGGAGGCTGAGCAGCGTCACCACCTGCGCCAAGCCAAGGTCGATTCCGTTCTTGAGGTAACGGCGGGCCTCGGGGAAATCGAAGGCAATTCCCGGGCGCCAGCGGTAGGCGGACCAGGCGAGCGCCGTGCAGACCATCTCGCGGACGATGCGCTGCAGTACGAGCGCCCAGATGCCGGCGCCCATAAGCGCCGCAATGACGGCGCACGCTCCTCCAAGAAGTCCTGCAAGGACGGAGCGGACCGCAAGCGTCTTGTGACCGAACTCCCGCAGCCGGAGCGCCATGTGCGTGTTGCCGGCTCCGCTGAGTATCACGGGTATCGTCAGCCATGCCAGGACGGCAGCGAGTTGCGGCGCTCCGAAAGCGCGCTCGGCGAGCGGCGCAAGCGCAATGATTAGCAGGGAGTAAGCCGCGGCAAGGAAGACGTTCGTCCAGAAAATCGTGTCAAGGTCGCGGTTCGACAGATCCTTGGCGCGCGCGACGCGCTGCGAGACGCCCGCCGTCGCAAAGTTGCGGCCGACGTCCATGAATACGAACGCGATCGCGAAGGTGCCGATCGCCGGCTTGTCGAGCAGCCGCGCCAGCATCACGAACACCGCGAACGAGAACAGCTGGTCGCCGGCAACCTGCCCCATCGTCCAGACGATGGAGCGCAGGCTCTGCAGCTTCAGCTGCTTCGCCAGCGCCGACGGGCCGGGCTCAGCGATCGTTTCCGTGCTCTGCGTCACCACGCGCATAGAACATGGAAGTTTTACGAAATCGAAAACTGGCCCCGGCGCGCGGCGCGCCGCCGCCTCATATCGGGACACTCCTGATGACGCCCTTAAGTCGATGCGCCGCAATGGGTTAGTCGCGCCGCTCGGTCACCAATTCTCAACGCCGTTCTGCCATCCTTGGCCGAAGGCGCGGCGCCGGATCGGAAAATCATGACTCGGAACATCAGTTTCTTGGCGACGGCGGCACTCCTCGTCCTTGCGCTCTTGGTGGGCGGGGCGGGGCAGAATTTCCCGCTGCTCGAGATGGCCCTGGATCTCGCCGCGCTTGGCGCCGCAGGGCTCATGCTCTGGAAAGGCCAACCCGAACGGCTGACGAGCCTTAGCCGCTGCGCGCTCGCGCTGATGACGGCGGTTGTCCTGCTTCCGCTCCTGCAGCTGGTGCCGCTGCCTCCCGGCATCTGGCACGCATTGCCCGGGCGCGAATTGCCCGCGCAGATCGACGCCAGCCTTGGATTGAACGTCTGGCGCCCGCTCACCCTCGACGTCGAGGGAACAGTGAGGGCGGTCCTCAGCCTGATCCCCGCCTGCGTGGTCTTCGCCGCATGCGTGCGGCTGCACAGCGAAGAGCGCGGCAAGCTGCTGCTGATGATCGGCGCATTTGCGCTGCTGAATGCGGTGCTCGGCATCGCCCAGCTCGCCACCGGCGGATCGATGACGCCCTATCCGTCCGCGCATCTCGGCTTCCCGATCGGCCTGTTCGTCAACCGCAACCACAATGCGGTACTCCTCCTCCTGTCCATGCCGATCATTGCGGCGCTCGCAGCGCGGCGGATGCAGACCACGAACGCCAAGGTCCCCTACATCGTCGGCGCGCTTGCGGCCCTTATGATCGTGGCGGTCGTGGTGATTGCGACCACGTCGCGCATGGCCCTCGTGCTATTGCCGCTGGCGCTCGTCGGGTCGCTGGCGCTGCTGTTCTTCCGGCAGTCGCTGCTGCGTCTCGCGCTTCCGTCGACACTCGCGCTGGCGGCGGTTACAGCCACGATCTCATGGGTCGGCGGGTTCAACCGCAACTTGTCGCGCTTCTCCTCGCTGCATGACGGCCGCTTCGATTATTGGGACGACGTTTCGTGGGCGCTCCACCATTACGGGCTCGCGGGCACCGGCTTCGGAAGCTTCATTCCGGTCTATCAGACCGCCGAGAGCCTGTCGGGGATCTCGCCGGCCATCCTCAACCACGCGCACAACGATTTCATCGAAGTGGTGCTCGAGGGCGGCATCCCCGCGATCGTCCTGCTGGCGCTATTCTTCGCGCTCCTCGTCGCGGCGGCGGTGCAGCTGATGAAGAAGCGTTTCGACTTCAACCGCGCGTCCCTGAGCCTGGCCGCGGCGCTCGGCATGATGCTGGTGCTGATCTTCTCGCTGTTCGACTATCCGCTGCGAATGCCGGCGATCAGCTGCACCTTCGCAGTGCTCTGCGCCTGCTTCCTGCCCACCCCGCTACGGACCGTGCCGGCCAAGGAAGTGGCAATCGTACCCCGGCGGCCGTCCTCCCAACTACGGTTCTACGCGCCGCGATTGGCTGGCGCAGGCGCCATCGCTGTTGCTGCCCTGTTCGTTCTTCAAGCCGGCGTTTCCGCCTCGAACATGCTGGCCAGCGACTATGCGAGCGCGAGCGGATGGGCATCCTGGTCGACGGCGGCCCATGAGGCGCTCGCGGCGGACGCACTGACCGCTTCGCAGCCGGAGGAGGCAGACGAGCAAGCGCTCCGCACACTGCGTCTTTCGCCAATCGACGCAGTCGCCGTCCGCACGACGGGCGTCGTGCGCATGCTTCGGGGATCGGCGGCGAGTGGGAACCAGCTCATGCAAGTCGCCGCGACGCTCGGCTGGCGCGACCCGGTCACGCAGATGTGGGCGATCGACGCCAGCGAACGGACCGGAGAGCCGCAGAAGGCGATCGAGCGGGCAGAGGCCTTGTTCCAGCAGGAACAGTTCCTGGGGCCTTCGATCGCGTTGCTGCTGCGTGACGGACCGACTTCCCGAGCACTCACCGCGGCGCTCGCCGAGCGGCCCGAGTGGCGGGCTGGCTTCGTCAAGGCGGCGGCCGACTTGCCGCCGGCCTATCTTGCCAAGCTCACTGGCGTGGCAGCGCAGCTGAACCGCACTCCGGCAGCTTTGTCGGTCGACGAGGCCAAGCCGCTCCTCGACCGGCTGGTCGCGACGAACGATATCCAGAACGCCCGTGCGCTGTGGAGCGGCGTGCATGACGGCCGCTTCATTGCGAACGGCAATTTCGAAGCGACCAGCTCCCGCAACGGCGCCGACGTCCCGGCCGACTGGGATGTCGCCGACGAGGATCTAGCGACCATCGCCGTTCAGGCGCCCGACTTCGCGGGACATGGCCGAGCGCTTCGCATCTCGTCCGCTGCAAGGTCCGGCGGAATCCTGTCGCAGCGGTTGATGCTCGCGCCCGGTTCTTACGCCCTCAGCTATCGCGCGCGTAGCGGGCAAGGCTCGGCGGTAATGCTCAAGTGGCGGCTTAGCTGTTCGTCGTCGGACGTCAGTGAAAGTTTGGAAAACTCGCCCGCGAGCTCGGCGGACTGGCAGCAATTCAGCGCCAATTTCACTGTGCCAATTCAGGACTGCCCGATCCAGAGCCTCGCTCTGCAACGGCCAAATGATATGCATTCGCCGGAAGTCTGGATCGACGATGTAACTATAAAGCCGACTAGTTAATAGTTGTTAACCAATAATGGTCGGCTAGGCAATGGTTATTTGAAGTCTGTCTGGAGCCTTGAATTTCATGAGGTGCTTGCGATGAGGCATATCGGAACCGCGATTTTCTTGGCAGTGCTTGCTCATAGCGGCGCCGCGAGTGCAGCAACGAACCTCGCCAGCGGCGCAAGCGCCTATTCTGTTATCTCTGCGACATCGGCCACTGCCAACACAAATGTCGGCGACTACCGGATAGGCGCCTTGGATACGGTCGACGTCAGCGTCTACCAGGAGCCCGACCTGTCGGCGAAGGCGCTGCAGGTCGATGCGTCCGGGCAGATTGCGCTTCCGCTCGTCGGAACCGTGCAGGCGAGCGGCAAGACCGCTGCCGAGCTTTCCAAGGAATTGGAGCGGGTTCTGGGCGGCAAATATCTTCGCAACCCGCAGGTGACCGTCACGGTAGCCGCGTCGGTTTCCCAGAAGGTTTCCGTGCAGGGCGAGGTGAGAGAGCCCGGCGTCTACCCGCTAAGCGGCCCGACGACTTTGCTCGGCGTCATTTCGATGGCGAAGGGCGAGACGGAAGTCGCAACCCTTAACAAGGTCGTCGTCTTCCGCACCGTCAATGGCCAGCGGATGGGCGCGATGTTCGACGTCGCCGGGATCCGCCGCGGCCAGGCGTCCGATCCGGTGATCCAGGGCAACGACATGGTCGTCGTCGAATCGTCGGGCGCCAAGAAGTTCTGGAAGGGCGTGCTCAGCGCCGCACCGCTGTTGAACATTTTTCGGCCTGTGACCGGGCTGTGAGGGGAGAGCGAGCGTGACCCATATCGGTTTCGAAGGATTTGACCGCCGCCGCCAGACGCTGCCGATGGTTCGCAGCGACGCCGCCGCGACGATGCTCCGTCCCGAGTTCGTGTACGAGCCCGAAACGCCGAGCGAGCTGCTCGACCTGCGCAAGATCTGGTCCGCGATCTGGCGCCATCGACTGCTGGTGATGGCGATCGTCGCCGTGACGCTTGCGCTTGGCGTCCTTGCGCTGTTCCTCGTCCATCCGACCTTCCGCGCCTCGTCCAGCGTCGAGATCGAGGATCAGGCGGTGAAGGTTCTCGGCACCGAAGACCGGCCGTCCTCCGGCAATCAGGACACCGACCGGCTTCTCCAGACGCAGATCGACATCCTGAAGAGCAGGGCGCTCGCCGAGCGCGTTGCCGACGGCCTCAACCTCGCGGGCGACGACAAATTCCTCGCCGCGCAGGGCATCAAGCCGAAGCAGAACATCAAGCGCGAGCAGGTGATCCAGGCGCTCCGCGACGGCCTCGTCGTGTCGCTCCCGCGCAACTCGCGGGTCGTGCCGGTCGAGTTCGACAGCGCGAGCCCCGCGCTCGCTGCGACGATCGCGAACAGCTACGCCGACAATCTCATCGCTGGCAATCTGCAGCGCCACTACGACACGTCGAGCTATTCGAAGGACTTTCTCCAGAACCAGCTGACGCTCACGAAGGCGCGTCTGGAGCAGTCCGAGAGGGCGCTTCTCGATTATGCGCGCTCGGCCGGCATAGTGGATCCGAGCGCCGGCGGCGGCGATCCTTCCAATCCCAGCAATAACGCGCCTCACTCGCTGACCAGCGCGAGCCTGATCGAGCTCAACCAGTCGCTAGCCGCAGCGCGCGCCACGAGGATCCAGGCGCAGGGCCGCTGGCAGCAGGCCGCAGTCACGCCGCTGATGAACCTGCCCGACGTTCTCGGAAATCCTGCGATCCAGCAGCTTTCGCAGAAGAAGGCCGAGCTGATGGCGCAGTACCAGGAGGACCTCGAGCACCGCATGCCCGATCATCCGGTCGTGAAGCAGGAGCTCGCGGCGCTGAACGCGATCGACCGCCAGATGAACGCGCTTGCGGCGGGCATCCGCAACTCAATCCACAACCAGTATCAGACGGCGCAGTCGCAGGAGACGGAGCTCGAGCGGACGGTCAACGGGCTCAAGGGCGACACGCTCGCGGAGCAGTCCCTCGGCATTCGCTACAATATTCTGAAGCGCGAGGTCGACACCAACCGCGAGCTCTACAACGGCCTCCTGCAGCGCTTCAAAGAGGTCAGCGCCGAAGCCGGCGTCACCTCGAACAACATCTCGGTCATCGACCGGGCCGAGCCGCCGCTGCTTCCGATTTCGCCCAACCCGAAGGTGAACATCATCCTGTCGCTCCTGGCCGGCTTGGTCATCGCGCTTGCGACGGTGGCCGCGCTCGAGACCTTCCGCGACGGCGTCCGCGATCCGGACGAGGTCGAGCAGCGCTTCGGCGTTCCGCTCCTTGGCGTGATCCCGCGCCTCAAGGGCCCGGCGGCCGCCGCGCAGCTCGTCGACCGCTCGTCCGATATCTCGGAAGCTTACCAGACGGTCCGAGCCTCGGTGGAACTGTGCTCCGACCAGGGCACGCCGCGGACACTCGTCGTCACCAGCAGCCGCGAAGGCGAAGGAAAGTCGACGACGGCGCTTGCCATGGCTCGCGACGCTGCAGCGTCCGGCCGGAAGGTTCTGCTGATCGACGCCGACATGCGCCGTCCCTCGGTGCACAAGCTGCTCGGCCTGCAGAAGATCCCGGGTCTCAGCAACATGCTGACGCAGCAGATGTCGGCCAGCGCGGTGATCCACCCGACCGACACCGACGGCCTGTTCGCAATGCCGGCCGGCCCGAAGCCGCCGAGCCCGGCGGAGCTGCTCGGCGGCGCCGGTTTCCGCGCCCTGCTGACCTATCTCAAGGACGAATACGACCAGATCATCATCGACAGCCCGCCCGTCCTCGGCCTCGCCGACGCGCCGCGGCTCGCCTCGATCGTCGACGGCACGCTGGTGGTGATGGAGGCCAACCGTTCGCAGCGCGGCGCGATCACCGCGGCGATGCGCCGGCTCAATGCGGCGCGTGCGAACATCATCGGTGCGGTGCTCGTGAAGTTCGACCCGAAGAAGGCCGACGCCTCGGCGAGCTTCATGCTGGACTATTATTCGTACGGCAATTCGGACGATGAAGAGTTTCCGGCCGGACAGCTCGCCACGAGCTGAGGTGGCAGTGGGACAGGGTTCGGATCACCGGCGCCTCGGCCGGTTCGCCACGTACGTCGCTTGCGAGGTTTCGCGACGTGTCTATCGCTGGACTCGCTCGAACTGGCAGGTTGAGCAGAGGATCAAGGCGCTCCGGGCTCGGCTCGGAGCGGTTCCGCGTGGAGGGGTGGGCATGCGCCTCGAAGAGCTGGACCCGGCTCTCGATCGGCGGGTGGCTGCCCTTCGCGAGCCAGATCGGGAGTTGGTGGTCGCCGACTTCGACCAGAACGGGCAGATTGCCTCGCGCTTCGGCGCAATCGCCGGCGTCGCAACGATCAGCCGCCAGGATTTCATGACCCGGAGCGGCTTTCCGGTGCTCCTGGTCGATCTCAATGGGCGGCTCGGTGTCCGCAAGGAGTTCCGCAATCGCGGCCGGTTCGCTCAGGAACTCGAGGCTCTCCTGGACCTCGAAGCCAAGGATTGTCCGGTACCGCGGCTGATGAACGTGGACTGGCAGAAGGGCGCACTCACGGTCACCTTCGTTCCCGGCGACGTGGTCCGCGAATTGCTCGCGGAGGCGGGCGCCGACATCCGCGACCGCGACACCGACGGCACCTACAGCCGCGTGATCGACAGGCAGCGCATCCGGAGCGGCCGCGACCATGTTCCGAAGGTCCTGACCGAGCGCCACGTCCACCGCGTCGCCTCGGGATTGAACGCCATTCATGAGGCGGGCTTCGTGCTCGAAGACGTCAAGTTCGGGAACATCATCCTGCAAGCTGAGACCGGGGAGCCGGTCTTCATCGATCTCGAGCGCGCCCTGCCGGTCGCTTCGCTGCCGCAACTACTCGCCGATCACCTGCGCGAAATAGACCTCAGAAAATTCCGCGAGCATTTCGGGGAAGCGCCGCAAGCGCAGCGCGATGCCGCATGAACGACATCCGCGACCATCGCTCCTTCGAGAGAGCGGCCGCGCCGCGCCGCAGGGTACTATTCGTCATCAATTCGCTTGCAGGCGGCGGCGCGGAGCGGGTGATGGCGACTTTGTTGTCGAACTCGGAGGAATGGCTGAACCGTCATGAGATCGCGCTCGCTGTGCTCGACGAGGGGCCTCGCGCCTTCCCGCTTCCGGGTTGGCTGACGATCTTCCAGCTCGATTGCGCTGGCGGCTTGCTCGCGAGCATATCCGGATTGAACCGCGTGGTTCGCGACTTTGCTCCTGATGTCACGATCAGCTTCCTTACGCGCGCGAACCTGGCGAACGGCGCGGTGATGACGAAGCGGCGCATGCCGTGGATCATCAGCGAGCGCACCAGCACGCCGGCGCACCTGAGCAGTCGAGCGAAGCAGCTGGCGACCAAGCTGATGATGCGCGCGCTCTATCCGCGGGCAACGCGCGTGATCGCGGTGTCGAGCGGCGTCGCCAGCAAGCTCGAGCGCGGCTTCGGCGTATCTGCGCGCAGGATCGACGTTCTTCCGAACCCGGTCGACATCGACGCGCTCCACGCGTCCGCGCGCGAACATGACGAGCTTCGCATCGACGGGCCGTACATCGTCGCGGTCGGCCGCCTGGTGAGCGTCAAGAACTACGCGATGCTCATCGAAGCATTCGCGCAGTCGAAACCTCCGTGGCGCCTGGTCATCGCCGGCGACGGGCCTGAGCGCGACGCATTGAAGAGTTTCGCTGCGAAGCTGGGCATCGTCGACCGCGTTGTCATGCCGGGCTGGCTATCCAACCCGTACCCCGTGCTGGCGCGCGCAAGCGTCTTCGCCTTGAGCTCGAACGTGGAAGGCTTTCCGAACGCGCTTGTAGAAGCGCTCGCTCTTGGAGTGCCGGTCGTGGCGACCAACTGCCAGGATGGCCCGGCCGAGATCGTCGCCGGCAAAGGCGTGGATGAGGTTTCAGGCGTGACGATCGCCGATGCCGGTGTGCTTGCGCCAGTCGGCGATGCGGCGAGCTACGCGCGGGCCCTGCAGCTCGCCTTCGAGGTGTCGCGGCGCGAGGACATGATTACTGCAGGTCGCAAACGCGCGGCGGACTATTCGGCGGCTGCGATCACCTGCCGCTATTGGGCGGTTATCGAGCGAGCGCTGGAGCGAACGGCCGAGGCGCGGACCAGCTAAGCGCCCTTCGGCGCGCTTCGATCACCTTCGTCACCTTCGCCTGGCGTGCCTTGGCGATCGTGTATCCCGCCAGCAGACCGTACAGCATGTTCCCCTCGACCTGCCAGTGCGCCATCGTCGCCAGATTGAGGACGAGGAAGCTGAGGTGCCCACCGAGCAGCACGTTGCGCGAACGCTCGTCGGCCAGCCAGGCCAAGCGGAACATCGTCCCCCACAGGAGCAGGATCGCGGCCGCACCGGCGACGCCCAATTCGTAGAGGAAGGAAATCAGCGTGTTGTGCGCATAATTCGGCATCTTCCCTTCCCATGAATCGGGGCCGAAGCCGATCATCTTCTGCAACGCTGGCGCTTCGCCATAAGCGTAGATGTAATTCATCCAGATGTAAGGGCGCGAAGAGAGATCCTTGCGCTCATCCCAGGTGTATTGCTCCGGCGGCTTGATGAGCGACGTGGCGTGCGAGAGCGCCGATAGATCCGAGAAGCGATCGGCCTGGAGCGTGGCGCCGACGCCGAACAGCGCCACGCCGCTAACGATGATCAGCAAGCGAGCGAGCGAGCGCTGGCTTGGCTCGAAGGCCTTGGGCAGTGCCATGAACAGCGCGATCCCCGCAATCGGCAAAATGCCGAGCATCGTCGTCCGGTAATTTGCGAGAAAGATTGACACCAAGGCGACGACGCAAACCGCAAACCGCGCGCGCTTCCCGATCCCGCCAGCCAGGACCGCCACGAAGAAGGCGGTCGCCGCGATGAGCGAGAACAGCTCCTCGTGATAATAGCCGCCAATGTAGCTCAGCGAACCGTCGAGCTCGCCCGATTTCGGAATGCCGAGTGCGATCGATGCGATCTGGTAGGTCAGCGGTTGGATGAAGACGAGGAGCAATCGCCGAAGCACCGACGATCCGCCCGTTTCCAGCGCCTGCCACAAAGCGACGGCGATGAGCACGAAGGTCAGAAACCGAGTGATCGGCTCGAACGCGTTCATTGGCGCGTGATTGATCACGGAGCTGATGAACATGAGACCGCAGATCAGGCAGACTGGGTAAAATGCCCGTGAGAGAAAGCGTCGCTTCTCGAGGACGAGGGCGCCCGATCCGAGGATCACGAGCGACCCGATCGCGACCCATTTCAGGCCGGGGATCGCCTCATGATAGGTGAACGCCTGGAGCGAGCTCAAAGTGTAGCGGAGCCAGCAGGCGAACATCAGCCATCGCGCGGCGCGGCCGCGGGTGCGCATGATGAAGTAGAGAGTCAGCGCAGCGAAAACGCCCGTCGCAGGCAGCAGGAACCAGTTGGGTAGGGGCGGTCCAGCTAGATCGACGTTTCCAAGCACTGCATTCGCCTCGCGGTCACCGGGTATGCGGCCAAGCAGAGCCACTGCATCACCGGCCGTTCAATCGCGGCGAACTCCCTGTCCCATTCGGAAACATGCGCATCAGCGAGTTTGATCGCGGCGCGACAAAGGAATCTTTGCACATCGAGCTTATCTTCACGCCACCTGAAGCGGGGTCCGATTTTGATGTGCGGTATTGTTGGATTGATCAGCGGCCGGAACGGAAGCCCCGATCTCGTCGAGGGCTTGATCGATCCGCTGACCCATCGCGGACCGGACGATCGGGGAACGTGGATCGATGCCGATGCGCGGGTTGGGTTCGGCCACCGCCGGCTCGCAATCGTCGATATATCGCCGCTCGGCCACCAGCCGATGTTTTCGTCGGACGGCCGCTGGGTAATCACTTACAACGGCGAGGTCTACAATCACCGCGAGCTGCGCCGTCGGCTCGATGCCGAGAATACGACGCCCGCGGGCGGGTGGCGGGGCCATTCGGATACGGAGACGCTTGTAGAGGCCATCGCTACTTGGGGCCTTGATACGGCCCTCGAGCGCGCGGTGGGCATGTTCGCGTTCGGCCTGTGGGACCGGATGGATCGCAAGCTCTATCTCGCTCGCGACCGCTTCGGCGAGAAGCCGCTCTATTACGGCTGGGTCGGCGGCGATTTCGTCTTCGGGTCGGAGCTGAAGGCGCTCACAGCGCATCCGCGCTTCGACAATGAGCTGAGCCGCGAGGCGCTCGCCACCTTCGCGTCGCGCACTCACGTCCCGGCGCCGCTGTCGATCTACAAGCGCATCTTCAAGCTCGCCCAGGGCTGCGTCCTGGAGGTCGCCGCTAGCGCGACTGCAATCCCTCGAGACAATGCGCCCGTCGAAGGCGTGATGGAGGGCGCGCTTCGGCTGCGCCGCTATTGGTCCTACGGAGAAGTGCTCGCGCAGGGCCTCGCGAATCCGATCACCGACGAGCAGGCCGCGGTCGACGAGCTTGAGCAGACGCTCGCCCGCTCGATCGCCGGCCAGTCGATGGCGGACGTCCCCGTGGGCGCATTCCTCTCGGGTGGCATCGACAGCTCGACGGTCGTTGCGCTCTACCAGAAATATTCGAGCGTCCCCGTGCGGAGCTTCACCATCGGCTTCGACGACTCCCACTTCAACGAAGCCAGTTATGCGGCGGAGGTTGCGAAGCATCTCGGGACCGTTCACCACGAGCGCTACGTCAGCGCCAAGGAAGCGGCCGATGTCATCCCGCGGCTGCCGGCGATGTTCGACGAGCCATTCGGAGATTCATCGGCGATCCCGACGTTTCTGGTGAGCCAGTTCGCCCGCCAGCATGTCACCGTGGTGCTCAGCGGCGACGGGGGCGACGAGCTGTTCGCCGGTTATCGGCGGCACTGGCAGGCGCTCGCGCTGTGGAACAACCTTCGGCGAATTCCGGCAGGGGCACGGCGGGCCGGTGCGGTTGCGATCGGACGAATCCCCTTCAAATTTTGGACCGGCATGGACTCCTTGGTGGGTGTTTCACGCCGAAGCCCGCTTTCCGGCAAGATCATGAAGGGCCTGAGGGTAGGGGCGTCGGTCGGTACCTTCGACGAGCTCTACGCAAGCTACCTTGACCAGTGGGCGCTCGAGGATTCTCCGGTATTTGGCAGTGAGGGAAGTCACGCATTCGCGTTCGATCCCGGCTTCGACGCACCGCTCGCAACGCGCATGACCCATTGCGACGCGCTCAACTATCTGCCCGACGACATCCTCTGCAAGGTCGACCGCGCATCGATGGCGGTCAGCCTCGAATCGAGGGTTCCCTTCCTCGATCACCGCGTCGCCGAGGTCGCGGCCCGGATTCCGATGTCGATGAAGCTTCACGGCAAGGGCGGGAAATGGATCGTGAAGCGGCTGCTTAGCCGCCACGTCCCGACCAACCTGTTTGATCGTCCCAAGTCGGGCTTCTCCATGCCCATGGGCGAATGGCTCCGCGGCGACCTTCGCGATTGGGCGGAGGACCTGCTGGCCCCGTCTCGGATGCGGCAGGAGGGCTGGCTCGACGCCGCGCGCATTCACGGCCGGTGGCAGGACATGCTTGCGGGCCGGCGCAATGCTTCCGGCTCCATCTGGTCGATCCTGATGTTCCAGGCCTGGCTCCGCGGCGCGAAGGAAGGCCGCAGCGTTGCGGAGGCGCAGCAGCATGCCGCGTGATCCCGCCTTCCAGCGCGAGCGGTCGCTCGTTTGCGTGCTCGGCATGCGCGGCATTCCGGGCGTGATGGGCGGTGTGGAATCGCACTGCGAAGAGCTGCTCCCGCGTCTCGCTCAGCGCGCGCCCTGGCTCGACCTCGTCGCAATCGGCCGCAAGCCGTACATCGGCAGTGAGGAGAGCAGCTTCCGGGGCGTGCGGGTGGTCCCTTTATGGTCGCCGACGCGTCGGAGCATTGAGACATTGGTCTCCAGCTTCCTCGGCGTCCTCCACGGCCGTCGCATCGGTGCGAAGGCCGTTCACATCCACGCCGTCGCGTCGGGGCTGATGGCGCCGCTCGCTAGGTTGCTCGGCATGAAGGTGATCCTCACCATCCACGGCGCCGATTACCGGCGCGCCAAGTGGGGGCGGCTCGCGCGCGCGGTCCTTCGCGTCGGCGAGCGGTTCGGGGTGAATCACGCCGATGCTGTCATCTGCGTTGCGCCGTCGCTTACAAAGCAGCTGCAGCAGGCCTATCCGCACCGTGCAGATCGGATCGCGTTCGTGCCCAACGGCTCGCCGCCGCTGCAGGCGGAAGGCGACGAAGGGCAGCTGCTTGAAAAGTTCGGCCTGGAGAAGGGCAAATTCCTCCTTGCCGTCGGGCGGCTCGAACCGGGGAAGGGGTTCGAGCTGCTCATCGATGCGCACCGCAAGAGCGGCGATACGCGCAAGCTGGTC
>Ga0105248_10002214_pt1 | contig 21531 bp, 13 predicted proteins | sample KBSS34metaG_FD_81524 | JGI IMG/M metagenome (GOLD analysis project Ga0105248, IMG submission 81524) | Switchgrass rhizosphere microbial communities from Kellogg Biological Station, Michigan, USA - KBS S3-4 metaG | ecosystem: Host-associated > Plants > Roots > Rhizosphere > Soil | place...
ATCACAAAGACGGCGAACGTGTTTACTTCCAGACAAACAAGGGCGGCGACGTCGATCTGATTCGTCTCGAACTGTTCAACCCAACCACCGGTAAAGAAGAGTTGGTGGAAACCGATCCGATGAAGCGCGTCGACTTCGGCAACGCCACCTTCTCGCAGATCTCCGATGAACTGATCGCCACTACCTACGACGACGAACGCGAACGCATCTACTGGAAAGACAAAACCTTCGAAGCCGACTACAAGCTCTTGCAGAAACAACTTCCCGGTAAAGAGATCGGTTTCGGCTCTTCAACCAAAGATGAAAAGCTGTGGATCATTTACGCAAACGCCGACATGGATCCCGGCTCAACCTATCTCTTCGATCGCGCCACCAAGAAGTTGACGCTTCAATACCAGTCCCGCGAGAAGTTGAATCGCGCGTATCTCGCTCCGATGAAGCCGGTGAAGTATCCGTCGTCGGACGGACTGGAAATTCCCGCTTACCTGACGTTACCCAAAGGCGTCGAAGCGAAGAATCTTCCGGCGATAATCGTTCCGCATGGTGGTCCATGGTATCGCGACAGTTGGGGCTACAACGCGTTCGCACAGTTTCTCGCCAACCGCGGCTACGCTGTTTTGCAACCGAATTTCCGTGGCTCGACTGGTTACGGCAAGAAGTTCATCGACGCCGCAAACAAGCAGTGGGGCGACAAGATGCAGGACGACATCACCTGGGGCGCGAAGTATCTCATCGCCCAGGGCATTGCCGATCCGAAGCGCGTGGGAATCATGGGCGGGTCTTATGGCGGCTACGCGACGCTCGCGGGAGTTGCGTTTACACCTGACGTTTACGCGGCCGGCGTTTCGATTGTTGGCCCATCGAATCTGATCACCCTTCTCGAATCGATTCCGCCCTACTGGGAGCAGATTCGAAAACTCTTCCACGAGCGCATGGGCGATCCCAACACGCCCGAAGGAAAGGCGCAGTTGCTACGCCAGTCGCCATTAACAGCAGCTGCAAAAATCAAGACGCCGCTGCTGGTGATCCAGGGCGCCAACGATCCGCGCGTCAACAAACGCGAATCGGATCAGATCGTCATCGCGCTGAGAGATCGAGGTTTTCCGGTCGAGTATCTGGTGGCCGGAGATGAAGGGCACGGCTTTGCGCGTCCGGTCAACAACATGGCGATGTTTGCGAGCGCTGAGAAGTTTCTCGCGAAATATCTCGGTGGCCGTTACCAGGAAACGATGACTCCGGAAGTGTCGCAACGTTTGAATGAAATCAACATTGACCCGAAAACGGTGACGTTGCCGAAGATGGTGAGCGCGTCTTCCGAGGCGCCGAAACCCGCCGTGGATCTGAGGCCCGGCACTTACAACTACAAAGCCTCGATCGCGTTTGGCGGTCAGTTGATTCCGCTCACTGTGAAGACAGACGTCAAGGAAGAAAATGGGGCCTGGACCGTCAACGAAACGGCCCAGACTCCGCAAGGCGAAATCGTCGACGTGAGCACGATTGAAAAAGGGAGCCTGCTACTGAAGCGCCGCTACATCAAGCAAGGTCCGATGACGATCGAGATGGACGTCGCGCCGAACAAGCTGACCGGCTCGTCGACGATGAACGGCCAGCCCAAACCGATCGACGTGGACCCAGGTGGCGCTTTGTTTGCCGATGGCGCCGGGACGTTTGAAGTGATCGCTTCGCTGCCGCTTGCGGATGGTTACACTCTGAGTTTCCGAAACTTCGATCTGCAAAAACAGAAGCCTCAGATCAAACAGTTGAAGGTGCTCGGTACTGAAAGCGTCACGGTTCCAGCCGGCACTTTCGACGCTTACAAGGTCGAGATAGTCGCGGCCGACAACGATGCTGACAAGCAGACGGTCTGGATCGACAAGAGCACTCGCAAAGTGTTGAAGATGACCGCGGTGCTGCCGAGTCTGAACGGCGCCGTTCTCACCTCAGAATTAACCCCCTAATTCCTGTCTCAGCCCGCGGGCGATTCGTCGCTCGCGGGCCCCTTCTTTACACCGCAAAGAACTTGACCGAAGTCTCCGGGCACGCGTAAGATGCTGGTCGTGCGAACTTTGTGAGGCAAAGGACTTCGCGGGACGCTCATGAGAACCAGCTATGACGTGACGATTATCGGCGCCGGACTCGCCGGACTTCAGTGTGCTCGCCTGCTCGCCCAAAACGGCCTCAACGTTCTCCTCGTCGATCGCAAAAACACTCTCGACCAGAAGATCCACACTACCGGAATCTTCGTGCGCCGGACGCTCGTCGATTTCGATATTCCCAACGACTGTCTCGGCGAGCTGATCAAACACGTCTCGCTGTATTCACCCGCACTCCGCCCGCTCGAGCTCGTCAGCCGGCACGACGAGTTTCGCATCGGCCGCATGGGCCAACTCTACCAGCGCTATCTACAGCAGTGCTTACACGCAGGCGTTCACTGGCTGCCGCAAACGAGTTACCTCAGCCACTCCGAAGCGAACGGCAACCTAAAACTCCGGCTCAGCTCCGGTTCGTTAACGCGCTCGATTACCACGCGCTATCTAATCGGCGCGGACGGCGCGCGTTCGCGTGTGGCTCGCGATCTGAAACTCGAACAAAACAGCGAATGGATCGTGGGCGTGGAAAGCGTTCTTCACGGCGCCGTGCTTGATGGTCCACCCCGACTGCTGTGCTTTCTCGATCCGAAACTCGCGCCGGGTTACATCGCGTGGATTGCTTACGACGGTGAAGAAACGCACCTCGGCGTCGGCGGCTATCCATCGTTGTTCGATCCTATCCCGGCACTACAGAACTTCCGTTCGCGCGTCGCAGGCATCATCGATCTGCGAAACGCAAAACAGATCGAATCACGCGCGGGCTTCATTCCGGTCGGCGGTGTACTTAAAAATATCGCCAACGCGACCGGTCTGCTAATCGGCGACGCGGCGGGCGCAGTGTCACCTCTGACTGCCGGCGGTCTCGATCCGTGCATGCGTCTGTCCGCGTTTGCGGCGCGCGTTGTCACGGACTACCTGTCGACTGGCGACGCTCAAACATTGCGGTCGTACTCGGGTGAGCTATTCCGATCGCGCTTTGCCTCGCGACTGTGGGCGCGCCGGATTGCTGCGACTGTTCGTCAGCCTCAACTGCTCGAACTCGGTTGCGCGATGTTGCGTCTGCCTGTTTTCAGCCGCCTCGCGAATCACGTTTTCTTCGGCCGCGGTTCTTTTCCCGACGTGCCCGCCGACATCGACTCGCGCAAACCCGCGCCACTACCTGACTGGACCTGTTAGAATCACCCGCCGTAATCCGCACGCGACCGTCTACCTTAGCTGAAAAGGAACTCACGAATGCTGAAGATTTCTCCAGTAGTACTACGACGCCAACTCACGTGGACTCTAATGATCGTGCTGTCGTGCGGGCTGCCAGTGTCAGCCCAGACCGGCGCCTCGCGACAAGCTTCCGAACAGAAAACAGCGAGCTACTTCGAATCGATCCGCAAGTCGCCGCCGAAGCAACTGGCCTTTCTGCTGAAGATGCCGAAGGGCGCGGATCTGCACAATCACCTTTCGGGTTCGATTTACGCTGAGCGTTACATCAAGTGGGCGGCCGAAAAAGGTTTGTGTGTCAACAACCGTACGATGGCGCTATGGGCTCCGGCATCGCCATCAAAGTGCGACACCGACCAAACGCCCGTGACTACAGCCCTCACAAATTCAGTGCTGTACCGGCAGTTGATTGATGCGTGGTCCATGCGCAACTGGCGGCTCTCGGGACAGAGCGGGCACGATCATTTCTTCGACGCTTTTAGCGTATTCGGCGCCGCTACCGATAACAACAGTGGCCGAATGCTTGCTGAGGCGGTGAAGAGCGCTGCTCGCGGAAAGGTCTCTTATCTCGAGTTGATGTTGACTCCGGACGGTACTCCTACAGGCGTGGCATCCACTCAAATCGGGCAGAAAATCGATTGGGATAAAAATTCCACAGAGCCGCTGAACAAGCGGTTATCAGAAACACTGACCAAGCTTAAAGCCAATGGGATTGAAAATGCCGCCCCGATCGGAATCAAGAACATCCAGGCGATGGAGGAGGAAAAGAACCAACTGCTGAAGTGTGGCACGTCCGAAGCGGATGCGGCATGCTCCGTTACGGTTCGCTACGTCGCCCAGGTAGCGCGAAACAGCTTGCCCGGTCCAGTTTTCGCGCAAATGGTGACAGGTCTTGCGCTCGCGAGTAATCCGCAATCGAAAGTCGTCGCAGTGAATCTCGTGCAAGGTGAAGATGGACTCAACTCGATGGAGTACTTCTCGCTGCATGTATACATGTTGCAGTTTCTGCGGACGCTTTATCCGCGCGCGAAGGTCACGTTGCATGCCGGTGAACTCGCGCCGGGACTGGTGCCGCCTGATGGTCTGCGGTTTCACATTCACGATTCAGTCACGATTGCGGGCGCCGAGCGTATCGGACACGGTGTGGACGTCATGCACGAGACCGGCGCGTTTGAGCTCCTGAAAGAAATGGCCCAGCGCAACGTGATGGTGGAGATCTGTCTCTCCAGCAACGATCTGATTCTCGGAATCTCGGGTGCGCGCCATCCGCTCGCGACTTACCTCGAATACGGCGTGCCGGTCGCGCTGGCCACGGATGATGAAGGTGTTGCACGTTCGGAGATCTCGATGGAGTTTCTGAAAGCCGCCGAGGAGCAGGGTCTTGGTTATCTTCAACTCAAGACAATGGCTCGCAACAGTCTTCAGTATGCGTTTATCGCGGGAGAGAGTTTGTGGAGTGACGGACGGAAATTCACGCCGGTTGCGCAGTGCGCGCGTGATGTCGAAGAGATGAAAGTTTCTTCAAACAGTTGCCGGCAATTTATCGCCGGCAGCGAGAAGGCGCGGCTTCAGTTGCAACTCGAGCAGGATTTGAATGCGTTTGAGAGCGAGTGGTGAATGTGCATGTCCGTGGCAAAGCCTCAACGTGGATTCACCACATACTGCCACGGACGCTCTTCGAGAATCGCAATGACGCCTTCGACCGCGAGCTCCGACATTTTGTAGATGCTTTCGCGCGTGAGATAACCGACGTGCGGCGTGACGAGGAAAATGTCGTCCGGCAAATTCAGCAGTCCATACTGGTCCAGCTCGTTTGGCGGTTCGTCGTAATAACCATCCATGGCACAGCCGGCGATCGACCCAGTTTGAAGCGCTTTCGACAGAGCTTGGGCTCTAACGACTTGCGGCCGGGCGGTGTTAACCAGAATCGCAGTAGGCTTCATCAGCGCGAGCTCCGCTTCACCGATCAAACCTCTCGTCTCATCGGTAATCGGTACGTGCAGGCTGACAACGTCCGATTCACTCAACAATTCACCGAGCGACACACGGCGCGCACGCGTCCGTGCTTCGAGCTCGGGTTTAGCCGATCGACTGTAATAAAGAACCTGCATTCCCAAACCAAACGCGGCGATCTCGGCGACGATGGAACCGATAGCGCCCGCGCCGATGATTCCCAGCACAGCGCCTTGCAGCGTGCCGGCGACAACATCGTCAGGCCAGTTTCCCTTTTTTACTTCGGAGCTCAGATAAGCGACTTTGCGCCAGAGCGATGTCATTAAACTGATCGTCATCTCGGCTGTGGCGCGTGCATTTGCGTTGGGTACGTTGGTGACGAGAATGCCCTTGCGAGTCGCGGCTTCAAGGTCGACGTAGCTTTGATAACCGACCGCCGCTACTGCGATCACTTTCAACGTGGAGTTCGCTTCGAGCGTTTCAGCGGAAACGTATTCGACCCCGCCGAGGATGAAGGCGTCTTTGTTTTCGAGAGCTTTTTTTAATTCAGGTTCGGGTAGATGCTCGGAATGAAACTCGACGGAGTAACCGCGCGCGCTCAGAACTTCCAGGAAGTGGCGCTCGAACGTGTGGCCGGTTACGAGTATCTCGAAAGGCATCACATCATTCAGCCGGAACCAGGATCATATCGCCCGTGGTCTTCGGCGCGGACGGATTGTTTGCCATCAGTTCGGTCCAAACACGTTCAGGATCGCCAAACTTGTCTGCTTCGTAAACGATCATCGAAATATCGGTTGATTTGAACCTGTGCGCCTTGATCGTATCGCCCTCCGGTTTGCGCAGCTTGCCGACGAGCTGCTCCAGGCTCCTCATGCCATTTATCAGCGGCGCTACGGTGAGAAAGTTAAGCAGCTTTCGGTCTATGTAAATGCCATTGGTCGCTTTGAAAGTATCCTCGAACCGGCCCTTGAGAAAGTCAACCACGCGCAACACTCGCTCACACAGAATCATGTTCTTGTATTCGAGGAGCGGGTTTTCATCCTTGCCATACTCGGCAATCGTTTTTTGTTCGTCTTTGTTGCCCTCGGCCTCGAGGCGATGCGAGACGTAACTGATGACCTCGTGAAGTTTGACCCGGGAAGAAGGTTCGGCGTTCTCTCCTCGCAACACAAACTCATCCACGGTCACATGCAGCGGATAAGACACGTCGAGGATCTCGAAAATGTTTCCGGCGACGCGGGAAAGAAAGTCTTTGATCTTCTCCAGGCTACTTAAATAGAAGATGGTATCGGTGTGTGGATCGACATCAGCTCGCCACTTTTCGTGCAAGTAACTCAGACTCTGCATTTCGTGGACCTCTTGCATGCCGGCAACATCTCCCTCCTTGCGTAGCGCGAAATATAGATCAAACAGAAATTCGTTGAGATTTACCCCGGCGAGTATTTTTTGTGTCTTCAGCAGCGTCTCGAGATCCTGAAGATAGCTTCCGGCAAAGAAGAAAGCGCATTTTCCGAACTTCTTAAACTCGGAACCGCTCCAGAACTCTCCATCATAGATCGGATTGATCAGGTATTTGATGGCCGATCCTCCGCTCCACTTTATGTCGAACTCATCCAAAAGCGTAACAGTCGAACGGTTGTTCGCGGTGTTTTTCTGGATGTTGAGGTAGAGCGGGTGCAGTTCTCGTGGCTCGACCATTTCGGAAAGATTGGCTTTTTGAAAGATGATTGGCTGGCCGGAGTTCAAGTCGCTTAGCGGAAGGAACTTGATGAGTTGCTTGATCAGAAAAGACTTACCCGCGCCCGGTGGTCCAAGTATGAGGTAGAGAAATGGTCGCGGCAGCGAATCGTCTGTTAAATACGTGCTCAAATCCTGCGCCAATCCAGTCAGCCGTTGGCCATACTCCGGATTGATGGTAGTGAATCGGGGGCGGTCTTTTTTATTAACCGGCAGTTTGGCATCAGGCACGGAGAATACGTTTTTCTCCTGCATTAACAGCGCGTCCTTCAGGTTGTCGGCAGTTATGACGTCGAGGTAGTCGAGGATCATTGTTTCAGAAACCAGTGGCTGTGATTATTTAAGGCGCTTGAAGAGCGAGTCGCCGGAGACGTCATGGTCCTTGTCTCCCTCACTACTACGAAGCGTGCGATACAGCGCGACGATGTCGTCGTTTTCCTGAATTTCAAAGTGCAGCATGATCGTCACGATCTGCTCGGGAGTACATCTGGCTTCAGCGTTTCTGAGCTCTGTGTCGAATTCCTTCTTCAGGAGAAACTCTTGTACGCTTGGCCAATCTTCGGGTCGAAAGCCGAGTGTCGCCGCGTTGGGACCGGTGAGATCAGGCGCTTGTATACCCTCCAGATGAGCCCACAACTGTTGCTGGCTATCGCAATCAAACAGTCGATAGGTCCAGATGATTTTGTTTTCAGTGAGAAAGTGTGAGAACTCGGTCTTCCAGAACTTCACGTCGAGCGTATCGTTGAACCAAAAACGGATACCGGCCATCAACAGATCGAGGCCGCCGGCCAAACTGATCTTTGCGATACCTCTGAAATCCTGGCCGGTCTTACGCTCGTATGTATACAAACCTCGCAATCGGAGTGCGACTCCGAGATACTTGTAAGCCAGCGACGGCACTCCGCCGGTGAAGTAGTCACCACGTTCCCAGGCCTTAATTACCTCCTCGGGAATTCTGTAATACTTTACTGGGTTCTGAAGCGCTGCTTTATCGTTTCCCATCACTTCCATCCCTCTTGCGAAAGATATGAGTCGAGTCCGTCGAGACCTCGCGCAAACTCGGCCGGATTGAGACCGAGACCGAGACGCAGGTAACCCTCCGCCGTATCAAACGTCCAGGCACACGGCACTAAAAACACTTTGTGTTTCCGGGCCAGTCGTTCGGCAAAGGTTTTGGTATCCACCCGCGGTTTGAATTTCAGGAGCATCACCGTTCCACCTTGCGGCTTGACGTAATCGAAAATTTCGCTGTGCAAGCTCAGCCACTCAACTGCGTATTTGTAGTTTGCAGCCACATTGCTGCGTCCGCGTTGTAACACTTCGTCTCTATGCCTGACTGCGATCTCGCCGAGTTGCTGGACCACTGAAGGCGCCGTCAGACTCGTGTAGTAACGAAGCTCTTTGCACCTGGTGATGAACTCCTCAGGACCCGCGAGCCAGCCGATGCGCAGACCGGGCAAGCCGTAAACTTTCGATAAACAACCAATCACCACGACGTCTTTGCTGAGCCCAGTAGCAGACGGAACGGGATCGTGGTCGATCCAGATACCGTGAAAGACTTCGTCAACGATGACGCGCGTACCGGCGGTCTTTGCGCGATCAAAAAGATCCTTCAGGTCGGTTTCACTTAATACCTGCCCGGTGGGATTGTGCGGCGAATTCAGCAGCAACAGTTTCGGCGGAGACTCGTCCAATCGCTTTCTGATCAGCTCGAGGTCAGGGGCAAAGCCGTCAGCTTCACGGTATTCGTAGCGCTCAACCGTCGCGCCGGCAGTTTTAGCCATCTCCGCCAGACCCTGGTAGGCCGGATGACACACGAGCGCACTCTCGCCCGGGCCTGGCTCCGCATGCATCGCCAACAAAATCGCTTCACTCGCGCCGTTGGTGATGAGAATGTTTTCGTCCGGTAAGCCGTAACTCCGGGCCACCTGATGGCGTAATTCCTTATTGCCGGTGACGCGATCGTATTGCAGTGAGAGATCTGCAAGATCTAATTTTTCTCCGGGAAGCGCCAGGAGTTCACCGACTTTGAAAGATTCGACGTCACTCGCTCCGAGCACGATCATGTCCGGCTCATGCTCGAATTTCTCGAAGAAAGCTTCCAACTTAAACAGCTTCGGGTGCATGTGATTCACTCTCTCCAGCAACATCGATGAACGATCTGAATCCGGTATCACTCAACAGGCGCTGCTTCGCTTCGTCCGGTTGGCGACGGCGCCACTGCGCAACCGCGCGCTGCATGTAAGCGAGGCCCCAGGCTTCCCTGCTCTTTCGCGAAGCGCCGCGCAGTAACAGCACTCGTCTGATGATCGCGCTCGTGATCTTCTCCAGCAGATCTTTGCGGTGAACGTCCGTCGTGCCGTGCAGATGCCAGCGCGACAGAGTTCCGAGCGCGCCCGGTAGCGTCACGTTGAAACTGCCGACCCCGATGTATGGTTCGAGCGTGATCACTTTGTGCGCAAAGCTACCGGGTAGAAACAACGTCTCGCCCGGTTTGACGATGAACCACTTCGCGCTCGGCAGTGACAGATACGTGGCCATGTCGAACCGCGCCTGATCGTAAATATCATCTCGCGTCGTGTCTTGCAGTCCTCGTTTTTGACCTTCGAGCCGGTCCCACGCGAGCCAGATTTTTCGCCCGACGAAGCAGTGATTCGTGCCGTCGCAGTCGTCAGTGTGCGAGTCAGTAACGTTTCCTCGCGCACTAACCACCATCGTCATCATCTCGATTTTGTCGATGAACTCGGTGGCAAATTCCGAATCGTTGCAGAGGACGTTGAAGTTACTGAGCGGCGCGGTATCGATCACCTGCTCGAACCGCGTGCCGCGAATATGCAGGTCGGTAACACTGAGTATCGACTTTCCCGTTTCCCAACGCTCGACGAGTTCCGGCAGTTTCAGGTAGCGGCGATTTCGGCGGCGGCCGACCTGAGTTCGCGCTCGCGTCTTTCGGGGAAAGCCATGCTTCAAACCGTTGAGCAAACTCCGGCGCAGTTGTTCGGGATCTCCCGGTGAGTCGACAACCCGGACAAGCGGGCCGTCAAAGAGCGCGATCTGTCCGGCGCAAATCCTGGCGAATGCTTTCGCGGTTTCGAAAGAGGTGCAGTGAAGACGTTTTTGTTTGAGCAGGGCTGCTTCGCGCGGTCGCAAACGCAGGGTTGGATCGCACTCAGTTAACCAGTCCCAAAGCACAGTCAGAGACTTCGTCATAGTTGCTGTCTCCGTTGGTGGAGAGGTTCTCGAGGCTTGTGAGAACTACTTCCAGGAAGTGTCAAGAACGTTTAAGCAGCAAGGATGAGCGAAAGCTATAGCAGCAGGTGGGCCGTTGTCAATGCAGGCGGGCCTCGATAGCAAAAATGCCACGCCATTTCAGGAACCAAAGGTTTACAGTCTCAAAAACATTCTCAAGAGGAAGCTTCATGTCAGCAGTTACCGCGCCGATGGCCTCAGTCGCCGACTCGACTCTTTATCAGAAGCTGAACAGCGTTTGGCACAGACGCGCGCTCCGTATGTTTATGTTCGTCGTCCTCGCGCACTGGGCCGAACATCTCACGCAGGCTTACCAGGTCTATGTTTTGGGCTGGCCGCGGCCAAAGGCAGGCGGGGTTCTCGGTTTGTTTTATCCGTGGCTCGTGAGCTCCGAGCTGCTGCACTACGGTTACGCGATCGTGATGCTCATTGGTCTTTGGTCGCTCAGAAGAGGATTTTCCGGCAGCTCACGTAAATGGTGGACCATCGCTCTCGGGATCCAGTTTTGGCATCACATCGAGCACGCGGTACTGCAATGGCAGGCGCTTACGCATCACTACTGGCTCGGCTCGCCGGTGCCCGTCAGTTTTCTGCAAATGCTGCTGCCGAAGTTTCGCATCGAGATACATCTTTTCTACAACGCGGCCGTGTTCATTCCGATGACGATCGGCATGTACTACCACCTGTTCCCACCAAAAGGAGAAGAAAGCGTCGCCTGTAGCTGCTCGCTGCGACGAGAGCCCATAGAAGCGATTGCTGCGTGATGCTTCAGTAGTTTGTAAACAACAAGCGGTTCGGAGATTCCTGCCCGGGGTTAATAACTACACCCGCTGTTGCTGTGCCGACGAGCGCTGAACGCACGGTTGCAGGCGACGCGGTTCGATGGTTCTGAAGATAGAGCGCCACGACTCCGGCGACGTGCGGCGCGGCCATCGACGTGCCTGACGCTGTCGCGATCATCAAATCGCTGCCGATCCACGCCGAGGGAATGCTCACACCAGGTGCAAAAAGATCCAGCGTCGATCCGTAGTTAGAGAACTCTGCGCGAGAGTCGAACTTGTCCGTCGCGCCCACTGTTATCGCTTCCGGAACGCCGGCGGGCGAATAAGCTGCCGCGTCACTGTTACCGTTTCCGGCCGCTACAACGTAGGTCATCTGCGCCCGGATCGAATTTCTGACTGCTGCATCGACGGCCCTGTTTGTCGCTCCGCCGAGACTCATGTTCGCCACCGCCGGATAGCCCTGTTGCGCCGGTTGCGCGTGATGCCACGTCACGAAGTTGACTCCGTTGATGACGTCGGACCACGCCCCCGTGCCTTGGCAGTTGAGCACGCGCACACCAAACAAACGCACCTTTTTCGCCACGCCGAAGGTTCGTCCGCCGATGATGCCCGCGACGTGCGAGCCGTGTCCGTTGCAATCGACGCCCGCGGTTCCCTCGCCTTGAAAGTCGTAGACCGCGGAGGCGCGGCCGCGAAATTCGTAGTGCGTGGTGAGAATGCCGGTATCGATAACGTAAGCGTTCACGCCTTCACCATCGTTGTGATACGCATAGAACTGGTTCAGCGGCAGATAGCGCTGATCGATGCGATCGAGTCCCCATGAAGCGTGGGGCTGCGGGTTTAGCTCGACGTCCGGGTCCGGGATCATGACGATCGGATCCGCGTCCGGCGAACCCACGATGATCGCGCCGTCCTGCGTGACAAATGCGACGCGCGAGTCGCCGCTCATCGCAATCGCCTGTGCCTCGGACGCGTTCAGGAGAAAACCGTCGATAGCGTCGCTCCAGGTGGTGCTGAAACTGCCGCCGTAATCGGCCGTCAGATCCGCGGCGGTTTCAGTCACGTCGGAATCGGGCATCGGCTCTGCGACAAACGATGCAGAACTCGAATCGCTAGCGGTCGCGGAATCGGTTGAAGTCTGCGCGCTCATGGTTGCAGTCTGTGCGCTCTTCGGAGTTGCCGCAAAAGGTGTCGGCGCCGACGCGGCGATCGGTGTCAAGTTCGTGGTCGCCAGCACGACGATATAACGGTTGGGTATCGGATTGGCGACTGTCAGGAACTTGCTCGACGCGGTCTGAGCCTGGGTTTTGACAGGCACAGGAGCGGAGGGCGCCAAATATAAAAGAGCGGCAGCGAGCAGGAGGGCTAGCGTCTTCCTCATGAAGTTTCTCCTAAATCAGGGCTTAGCCGTGAGGTCGGGTTTTGGATTAGTGCGTCATCTTACCACACGCCAAAACGCAGAGGAGTTTACTTTCTGGGCTTCTAATTCCGAAAATGCCACGGTCCTCGGGGCAGCAGGTGCGTTGAAATGTGCAGACGGCATGCGACAGGTGATAGATGGGGCACAGAGTATCCAGAGAAGAAGTGCTGAACAAGGCATATCGCCTTGCCTACTTTCTCCACCAGAACAAAGGTGTGGCGATTCAGATCGTCGCTGCCGCCACGCTCAAGTTGAACGTGGCGATGGCCGTTCAGAGCAAGCGACTCTATTACATTCCCGTCGGAAGATTTTCACGCGGAGAGTCGCGCCGCACTGACGGCATTCGTAACAAAGCGCTGTTCAGCGATCTTCACTTGCTGCAGCGACTCATATATGGCGAGTCCGAACCTTATGAACGCCAGAAGGAGCGTGCGGCCGTGGCCGGGCCGCCAGGCGTTCCCGCTGACGGCGACCCGGCAAATGACGCAGACCTGCTCGTTTACTTCATCAAGCATCTCGTGAGAATTACGACCAAGCGAAACGCCTTCTACGTCACCCTTGGGGTCAGCCGCCTCCTACACAGCTACAGCACGTCTGAAACCATGGAAATTTATAACGCAGTGATCGGCGAGCCCGAGCGCGTGAAGGACGACTACTATTACCGCTCGCGTAAAGCCGTTTTGATGCACGAGATGTGTCAGCGCTTTGGTCAGTTGATCCGAGCGTGTCGCCAGCGTCGTGGTGAAGAGAGGTTCGAGACCCAGCCCGGCTCGAGCGAACAACGATCGCTCGTGAGAGAGTGCCTGCGCCTGTTCACCCCCTGGGACACGCAAGGTCCGGTGCCGCGTGACTTCGATCCGTTCAAGTCTGTCATCGCGTCGTTGATCTCGAAGAATGGCGCTGAGGAAAACGAAGTCGAAGTCAGTCGCATTCACGCCGTGCTGCATCCGGATTGTTTCGAGAGACTGGTCGCCGCGTTTGGCTACTGCCCGCCCGCGAAGCGAATCGAGTTGCCGCGTTTTTTCCTGGACCAGACGGACGATCAGTCTCCACCACGGCAGCGTAGCGCGCCTGCGGAGCTGAGCGCTGAAGAGCTCGCCGAGATCAACCACACGCTTCACGACGAAGCGGGACGCCGACGTCGTGCGGCGCCCGGCGCTGTTCTTCGCGTCATCGTCGATGGGGTGGAACGTGGCCGGCTGGATCCGAGCGAACAGTCGAGCATCAGCTTTAGCGCTGATGAGGACGCCGAGCTTATCGAAGTGAAGACGATGGATGCACGCGGAGAGCTTCTACTCGCAACGCACCTGCTCACTTCGTTTGAGAAGGATGAACCCTACGTGTTTTCGATCCGGTTGGAAGGCGGGCAGGACCTGTCGCTCAGTATCACGAGGAGAGAGAGCGACGCGGATCGCAGCGGTGGCTTGTTGGTCAAGTTCGGCTATCGCGAAACGGCGTTGGGGAGAGTTGTGCGTTTGTGGTGGCAGCGGCTCAACGTTCGTCGCAGTTTGTCGGGCGGCACGAGAATATCACCGCGATACGTGTTCGTCGGCAGCATCGTCGTGGTTATGTGTCTGGTGAGCTATCTCGGATATGTGAGACTAAGGTCGCGACAAACAGGCGGACCACCAACACAGACCAGCGTGGCCCAAGCGACTCCAAGTGCGGTAGCCGCCCAGGCGAGCCCACCAATCGACAAGATTAACGAACCTGTCCGTACCGCATCTCCACCGGCGCGAGCTAGTGATGAGAGATCGACTGCGGTTAAGGCGCCCTCTCCACCTCGCGCAATCACTCCAACACAGGCACCCGAGGAATCCATTGCTGACGATGTGACGCGCAGCGGCGTAGTAGTTCCCAATCTAACGCTCAAAGAAGTACGAAAGGTCTATCTGGATCTGCGCGGCGACGTGGCGTTGGATGAGCTACGCCGCGACCTCGTCGAGAGCCTGCGCGCAAGCAACCTCGTGACTGCAACCACAAACGCAGACGACGCAGACGCATCTCTCAAGATCGTGATTTCCCCAACCCGCGCCGGCGACACGCAACCCCGCGCACAGATCGAAGCGCAAGCTGGCGCACAGATCGAAGCGTCTGCACGACTGGTCAACGCGCGTGGAATCGTGCTTTGGCCCAAGGCTGGTCGCGGCGCGCGCCGTTACTCTGGCGATGCGAGCAGAGTCTTATCCGCAATAACTACAAATTTGCTTGCGGAGATTCGATCAGCGCGCAACGGCCACTAGCACCCGCACCGTCGACAAATGTTTTATTACGGCGCACCCTGGAGCACGAATCCCGCCCAGTAATACGGCGCTTGCCAGCGCTGCTCACGCCAGATCGCGATTTGCGCCGCCCGGAGCGCCGCTGCGGTCTGCGGTCGTTTCGGCCCGAGCAGCCCTCGATAAAAATCCGTCATCAACCGCGCTGTCGCCTGGTCCTGAACGTCCCACAGACTCACAATCACGCGCTTCGATCCGGCGTACATGAACCCACGCGTCATGCCGTAGAGTCCTTCGCCTTTGATTTCCTTGCCGAGCCCGGTGCGGCAACCGCTCAACACCACTAGCTCGGCCGCCAGCTTCAGGTTGAAAACCTCGTGCGCGCGCAAGTACCCATCCTGCGTTCTTCCCTGGCGGTCTAACATCGAAAGCGCGATGCCGGAAAGCTCCGGATGCATACTGTCGAGAAAACTGTGAGTCGCAAAATGGATCATCCGAAACTTGCTCAAGTCGTCGCTCATCGCCGCCGTCCGATTCGCTTCAAAGCCGAGCGCAGCCTTTCGGCCTGTTGCCGGAGCAAGCGCGAGGATCGCTTCTGCTTCCTGTCGCGTGTAAGGAAGTCGCGGTAAAGCAGGAGCTTCATCAAAAGAATTCGCGGGCTCGTCAACATCCGGCGCAATCTTCTCGGCGACGCCCGGCGGCGGCGCGCCGTGATGCCCGCCCGCGTTGCGGCTCACGTTTCCCGTCACTCTTTCATCAGTCTTGTCGAACACGGGATCCGCGAAAACGGCTACGACTTTCTCCGCCGGCGCGCGCCCTTCGAGCTCACGCCTGAGCACTGCGAGCGTTGAGGCCGACGGAATGCTCGTCACTTCATATTGGACCACGAGCGGCACGAACCGCGTCTGGCCGGGAACTGTAAGCGCGGCGAACGGCAGATACTCCAGCGCGCCGTCGGGAACAACCAGCAGACGCTTTCCCGCCAACTGCCCGACGATTGGCCCAAGCAGCATCTGACTCAACGCCGTGGCCGCGTTCGGATATTCAGCGTCAGCCTGTCGCACGCGCTCGCGCTTCTCATCAGCGGTTTCAAACTTCACGAAGCGGTTGCGCGCGGTCAGGAGCTCATAGCAGCGCAGCGCCGCCGCCTCGATCGTAGCGCGGGGCGGGAGTTCGTAACTCGCAAACGAAGTCGCAGTGACCGCCCAGAGATAACTACGCTCGTCGCCCAACGAGTATTCGAGCAACAACGTCGAATCGTCAGTTACTGCGGTTTGAATCTCCGTCAGACCGAGTGGCGCAGGCTGTGTCAACGCTGTGTAGCGCGGGCTGCGGGCTTTCAACTCGGCCTCGACTTCGAGCAGTTGCGTCAGCAGCTCCTCGATCTTGCGCCGCACCGCGGCCGCCGATTCCTCCGAATGCTGACCACCGAACAAGCGCATCTGTCGCTCGGCTTCGGCGTTGAGCATCTGTTGCAGCGAGCGTTCGCGCGCAACCAGATCCGGATCGACGCCCTGACGAATATCAGCGCTGGCTTCGGCCAACATGTCGATCAGGCTCCGCGCACGCGCCTGCTCGTAAGTCTTCCACGCAGCGACGTCGAACCCGGCTGCCGGTTGACCACTATGAAGCCGCATCAGCAGATCGATGTGCAGCTTGTACACGTCCTGTACCGACGCGAAGTAGGAGGCGCGCAGGTATCGGCTCGCGACTTTGGTGCGAAGCGTGTTGATGATCGCGAGGGCGGCTTCGCTGTTTGCACTGGCAGCGGTAAGGTTTCCGAGCTCGGATTCGGCGCGGGCCATTCCGTAAAGCGCCGCGGCTTCCCCGTTGCGATCACCTACAGCGCGCCAGATCGGCAGGGCTTTCTCATAGTATTCCAACGCTTTTCGCGGCTGGCGCCACAAGCCCAGAGCGTGTCCAAAATGATTGAGCGTTATCGCCTCGCCCTGCCGATCACTCACCGCTACTCTCAACTGTAGTGCGCGTTCAAAGTGTTCGACTGCCTTAGTCTGCTCGTTCAAATAACTGTAGGCGGTTCCGATGTGAGTGAGCGTCCCGGCCTCTGTCCTGCGATCGTCATTAGCCCGCGCGATCGCCAACGCCTGGTCCAGGTGTTCGAGCGCCTTCCGCGGCTGGCCGAGTTGGTTGTAGACGTTTCCGATGTTGGTCAGCGTTGCGGCTTGCACCCGTCGATCGTGCACTACACGCACTAGCGGCAGCGCCTGGTCGAAATAGTAAAACGCTTTCTGCGGTTCACCCACGAGGCTGTAAACCGTGCCCATGTTGTTGAGCACCGTGGCTTCATTCCGGCGGTCGCCCACGGCCCGGTACAAGACGAGCGATTGCGCGAAGTGATCGAGGGCCTTTTGCGGCTCGCCCAATAATCGGTAAATCGCGCCGATCTGCGTGAACATCAAACCTTCGCCGGTCTGATCTCCAACTGCGCGCATGACCGGAAGCGCGAGGCTGTACGAAGCGAGCGCCTTCTGCGGCTCGGCCAGCGCGTAATAAACCCCGCCTTTGAGTGAAAGCGTAACGGCTTCCAGATGACGATCGCCGATCACGCGCCAAACACTCAGCGCCTGGTCCAGGTGCGCGAGCGCCTTTTGCGGTTCGGAAAGAAGGTTGTAAACGGTGCCCATATTGGTGAGCGTCATCGCTTCTCCGCGACGGTCACCTGCTTCCCGCATCAGGCGCAGCGCTTCGCCGTAACGTTCGATGGCTTTGCGACGCGACTCGCCCGTTCGTTCGCCCTGCAGTTGCGCAGCGACGACGTAAGCACGCTCCGCCGCAACGCGTGTGCGGTCTGCTTCGGTCGCCGTTCTCAGCTCTTCGATCCGCAGCTCGTAACGTCCAGCCGATGCGCCTTTCTCCAGCGAGCGCACGTTGACCACGTAGCTGCCGCTGACGTCCGCGACGAGCGAAACCGCTTCCATGCCGCGCGTGCCGCTCAGGTTGTTATCAACTTCGACGAGTGGTTTTCCATCGGCTCCTGACAACGCCAACACAACGTCGATGCCCTTTTGCTCTACGACAATCCGCGCGTACTGGCCGGCGTTCAGGCTTACTTGATATGTGTGCTGTTCGCCGCCGCGCATCTCACGCACGACCGGTGGCCCAACCGCGAGCGAAGCTGCGCGTTCCTGTGGCGACTTGGCGACATTCACCGCCGAGATCGACAACAAAAGCCAGCCCACGACTGCGAATCGCAGCACCCGGGATGATTTGTAACTCTCGAATATTTCGGTCATACGGGGCCTGAGATTCTATTACTGTGCGTGGGGGGTGTAAATCATCACCCGCGGCTCCGGTGCGAAGCCGCGGGTGACGCCAGTTGACAAGGGCATTTGGGAGGAGTGTTGAAACGAAGGATTACTCGGCAACCGCGATTGCTTTGGTGGCAATCGCTTTTTTAGTTCCCGGCGGCGAAGCGTTATGGCTCGCGAGTAGCTCCTGCTCGGTAAGCGGGCGCGTGATGGGCCACGGCGAGTTAGTGGAAGTCAGCGTCACCGGGGCGCAACCCGTTGCCGCGGCGTTCATGGTAGCGCCGCTCTCGAAATCACTGACCGCGGTCGCGCGACACGGCGAAATCGTTGCCGAAGGCGCCGGCTCGAACACAACCGAGTCAGACACTGACGCTGACTGAGACATGACCGCCAGATCCGAACCACCGTCGGAGATGGATTGGGCCGTCAAGCCCGAGCCGCCGGTGTCGAGCACTTTCACCGCGCCGTCGGAGACACGCGTGAAAGTAAATTTCGGATAGACGCTCAACGACGAGTCAAACGAACTGCCGGATGTGAATGACATCGTCCCGCTCGAAGACTTCAGGGACGACAAGCCCACGCGGACGTTCCACGCCTCCTGGTTGCCGTTGTCATAGGTGACGGTGATCGAGTTGATGCCCTTGAGAGACAGCGCAGTCATGGTGATCGTCGTGCTGCCCGGGGTGAAGACATCCTGGTTCCGGTGGATGATCGTGTCGATATCACCCTGGCCGGGAATGGGCACGCCTTCGAGGGGCACCAGACCGGAGTACTGTTGTGACCCTGAGCCGAAGAAGCCCGCGGGTATCGGAGAAGCCTGGAAGTTGTGATAGGTTTCGCCGTTGTTGGTGGTTTCGAATTTATCGTCTCCTGCCTGAATGTACGTGGTCTGCACGGCCGCCCTGCTCTTCACAGTGACGAACAAGCCAACCACGACAGTCATTCCCACAAGAAACGCCATACCGAGCATGACGGGTTTTGTGTAAAGCCTCCGTGTGATCTCTTTCATCGATCTTTCCTCCTCACAAAAATACTTTTGTAGCGGATGAGGATTTGAGCACGGCCCCCGGTTCCTTTACTTGTTCAATCTTGCTGAAGATACACTTCTAAAAATGCCACGCCGGTTTTTGCGGTTGGCGGTCATACTGTTTTCTGCACTCCCAATACAGACGATCGGACAGGCGGCGTTGCCCCGACCTCAGCCGCCAGAGTTGGAATTTCTCTCCGCCGATCGTCGAGCCCAGATCCTGACAACCCAGACACTCCTTGTAAGGAGTGGTTGACTCCGAACGGCTAACAGCTTCGGTAACTGCATTCGTGTGCGGATGAGTAAATATGCAGATGTGTGAGACAGCGAGGAACAGGGTTTCCTTAAACGGGGACAAAGTTTCCTTAATAGGCCAGGCGCGGAGACGCTTTTTGGGTCTGTCGCTAAGCGAGGCGAGCTTCGCTAAACGCGGCTTTCGCGCGAGCGAAGAGGACGCTCGCCTGCGCCTCGAACAAATCGGCATCACGTTTCTAACCGGCTATCATGCGGCGCTCGAGGAGACGGAGTTCATCGCGCTCGCGCGCCGGCTGGAGACCGTAGAGCCGGACTTGCGCGGCTTTGCGTTCGAGGGCTCGGCCATGGGACTCGCGCTGCTCGACTGCTTCACACCCTGGCGCAAGGATCGTTGGCGCACTTTCACCGAACGCCTCGCCGAACCGCACATCTACATGATGCACGTGGGCTTGGGATGGGCGCTCGCCCGTCTGCGTCGAAGCGTCACCTCGCACTTGGCCCGGCTCGATCCACTGCTGCGTTGGCTCGTGGTTGACGGTTACGGTTTTCACGAAGGCTATTTCCATTGGCCTCGATACATCGAGCAACGCGCGACTCCGAGGCGTTTGCAGGGCTACGAGCGACGCGTCTTCGATCAGGGTCTCGGCCGCAGCGTCTGGTTTGTGAAAGGAGCGAACGTAGCGGCAGTCGCGAATGCGATTGACGCTTTTCCATCTGCGCGACGCGATGATCTGTGGAGCGGCGTGGGCCTGGCGTGCGCTTATGCCGGCGGCTGTGAGCGATCTGCAATCGAGTCATTGCGAGCCGCCGCGAATGAACACTTGCCCGCGCTTGCTCAAGGTGTAGCCTTCGCCGCCAAGACACGCCAACGCGCAGCAAACCTCAACCCTCACACAGAAACCATCTGCCGTTTGATCTGCGAGCACTCTGCCGAAACGGTCGCCGCGATCACCGACACTGCACTTGAAGACTTGCATGCGGAGGTCGAGCTGCCGGCTTACGAAGTCTGGCGCCGCCGCATTCAGAACAAAATCACCCACGGAGTCACAACACGATGACGATCACAAACAGCGCATTCCGGCGCGGAGCGGCAAAGTTGACGGCGATCATTCTCGTCTTTGTAGTTTACGGTTTCGCGCGCGTGCCGAAGGCTTCGGAGTCAGAGCTGGTAAAGCTCGCTGAGGGTTTCAGTTTTCGCGCCGCGCCGCTGCCGACGCTCAATGGAGAACAAAAGAACATCCGCGATGTTAACCCCTCGTTGCGCCGCGTTTCGGGTTGGATCTCGACGGTCGGCGCAGCGGTAGCGCTGAACGATCTCGATGGTGACGGGCTGCCGAACGACACGTGTTACGTCGACACGAGGATCGACAAGATCATCGTCACGCCGGCGCCGGGTACTCCCGCGCGCTATCAACCGTTCGCGCTCGATCCCATCGGCGTTCCTTACGACTCGAAGACGATGGCGCCGATGGGTTGTTTGCCCGGAGACTTCAACGAAGACGGCCTCACGGACGTGCTCGCCTATTACTGGGGACGAACGCCAATCGCCTTCATCCGCACCTCGCGTGGTGAACGGGCGCTCGACGCCGATAGCTATACGCGAACCGAAGTGGTTCCCGGCGGCGCGCGCTGGTTCACGAACGCAGCGACACTCGCCGACCTCGACGGCGACGGCCACGCAGACTTGATCGTCGGCAACTTCTTCCCCGACGGAGCGCGCATCCTTGACGCGCGCGCGGAAGCCGGCGACGAGCTGCAGGACTCGATGTCGCTCGCGCAAAACGGCGGACACAAGCATCTCCTCTTATGGAAAACACCCTCGGCGCCGTCAGTGGTCCAATTCGAGGAAGTCAGCGGCGTACTTCCGGAGCAGAGTGCTCGCGGCTGGGCGCTCGCCATCGGCGCCGCAGACCTCGACGGCGACTTGCTCCCCGAAATCTATTTCGCTAACGACTTCGGTCCCGACCGGCTGTTACACAACCGCTCAACACCCGGTCACCCGCGGTTCGAGTTGCTGGAAGGACGGCGATCGTTTACGACGACGAAGTCGAAGGTGCTCGGCCATGACTCTTACAAAGGCATGGGTGTGGACTTCGGCGATTTGAACGACGACGGCTGGCCCGACATTTTCGTCAGCAACATCACGCAGGAGTACGGGCTCGAAGAGAGTAATTTCGTCTTCCTCAGCACGGGACACACCGAGCTCATGAAGAAAGGCGTCGCGCCTTACGTCGACCGCAGCGAGCCGCTCGGTCTTTCGCGCAGCGGTTGGGGTTGGGAGTCGCGGCTGGGCGATTTAAACAACGACGGCGTGCTCG
>Ga0105248_10002215_pt1 | contig 21501 bp, 22 predicted proteins | sample KBSS34metaG_FD_81524 | JGI IMG/M metagenome (GOLD analysis project Ga0105248, IMG submission 81524) | Switchgrass rhizosphere microbial communities from Kellogg Biological Station, Michigan, USA - KBS S3-4 metaG | ecosystem: Host-associated > Plants > Roots > Rhizosphere > Soil | place...
ACCCCAGCGGGATTCGGACCCGCGTTACCGCCGTGAGAGGGCGGCGTACTAGGCCTCTATACGATGGGGCCGTCACGACAACTTGACGAGTATGCCATATCCGGCTGGGGGCTCGCCAACCGGCGCTGCCCACTCAGGCGGGCGTCGCAGCCAGCACCCGCAGCGCCCCCGGCACGACCTGCACCTCGGCCGGCGCCCGGCCGACTCGCTCGCCGTCGGCGTAGATGACGACGCCCTCGCCCTCGATCCGCACGTTCTTGGCGCGCACGATGCTGACCTTGGGATGCTTCAGATGCTCGCCCTTGAACACGCTCGGAAAGATCCGCACGAAGTTGATCCGGCTGAGCGGACGCACGATCATCACGTCGAGCAGGCCGTTGTCGAGCAGCGCATCCGGCGTGATCTTCATGCCGCCGCCGATCGACACGCCGTTGCCGATCGACACCATGTTGGCGTCCACGATCTGCTCAACGCCGTCGAGCGTGAGCGTGTAGTGGTACGGCTTGAGCTTGGCCAGCTCGATGCCGAGCGCGATGATGTACCGACTCGGACCCTTCGGGTGGCGCATCAGGTTGGCGCGCTCGTTGACGGTGGAGTCGAATCCGGCACTGAGCGCGCAAGCGAACCAGCGCTCGGCCGGCTTGCCGGTCTCGTCGTCGGTGTAGGCGATCCGGGCCGCGTCGATGATCCGAGGCGGATGCTGCAGCGCCTCCCCCAGCGCGACGACCGCGGCCTCGGTGTTGTCGTACGGCAGTCCGAGCGAGCGAGCCATGTCGTTGCCCGTTCCCGAGGGGACGATGCCGAGTGGCACATTCGTGCCGGCGACCAGGTTGGCCCCGAGGTTCACCATGCCGTCACCGCCCACGACGATGAAGCCGTCGGGCTTGGTCTTGACGGCGGCGCGTGCGGTGCGCAACAGCGATTCGTAGTCCGGCTCCTGCAGCGAGGTCACGTCGTGGCCCATCGCCCGCAGGGTCTGCACCACCGCCGGGCCGACAGCCCGTGTCGCGCCGAACGATGCCGAGGGGTTGATGGCGACGACCACCCGTTTGGCCTTGAAGTTGTTCGGCACACGGGCCTCCGGGATGCTCGTCTCGCGTGTGTGGACGCTCGCCGTCGAGCGTGCTTGGACTCTATCGGGCGCCGACGCCGCGCATATGGTTCGGAACGCGCGCCGTCTAGGCTCGCCCCGTGGCGCGGATCCGGTATGAGGTGCACCGCGAGCAGCCTGAGCACGAGCTGATCGACGAGCTCGCCGCCGCCCATCGGCGCATCGGTGTCGACGGCCTGCTGCGCAGCCGCGGACGACGCGCGCGCGTCGCGACGGTTCCGGCGCCCGCCGCGGTCGAGGGCTTCCGCTGGGGCGTGCTCGACGGCTGGAGCCAGCGTTGGTGGCCGCAGGGCATCGAGGTGCTCGACGCGCGCGACGACGTGCTGCTGGTGAGCTGGTTCGCGCAGGAACGGCGCGGTGCCACTCAGGGCGCACGGATCACCGTGGTCGACCGGCGCGACCGCCGCCGTCCGCGGTACCACCACGTGCTGCTGGTCGAGCCGTGGAGCGACGGGTCGGTCGTCCGGATGCGGCCGGTCGGCATCCATGCGGGGGGTCTGGCACTCCTCGGCGACCGGCTCTACGTCGCGGCGACCTACGGCGGACTTCGCCGATTCGAGCTGAGCGACATCCTCCGGGTGACGGGGCGCGGCCTGTTCGGCTACCGGCACGTGCTGCCGCAAACCGGTCACGAGCGCCTGATCGGCGGCGAAGGCGACGAACGGATGCGGTTCTCGTTCGTCTCCGTGGAGCGCGACTCATCCGGCGGCCACGACCACCTCGTCGTCGGTGAGTTCGGACCCGAGGCCCACGGCCGCCGGCTGGGCAGGGTCCCGGTGAGCGAGGGATCCGAACGCGTCGACCTGATCGACATGCACGAGCCCGGCATCCCCCGGATGCAAGGAGCCGCGGTCGTCGACGGCACCTGGTTCGTCTCGGCCAGCCATGGGCAACGGCCGGGCGATCTGTGGGTCGGCTCCGGTGGAGCGTGGGTGCCCCACGCCGCCGTGCTCCCGCCCGGCCCCGAGGACCTCACCGCATCCCACGACGGCCGCCGGCTGTGGTCGCTCAGCGAATACCCGCGGCGACGGTGGGTGTTCGCGATCGAGACCGAGCGGTGGCGGCCCTAGCGCGGGAACCTGAGGCGCCGCAGCAACTGCGCGTTCAGCGCCACCACGATGGTCGACACCGACATCACCGCCGCGCCCACGGCGGGCGGCAGCACGAAGCCGACACCGGCGAGCACGCCGGCCGCGAGGGGGAGGCCGAGCACGTTGTAGCCGGTCGCCCACGCCAGGTTCTGCAGCATCTTGCGGTATCCGGCGCGGCTCAGCGTGAGGGTGTCGACGACGCCCCGCGGGTCGCTCGAGGCCAGCACGATGCCGGCCGTCTCGATCGCGACATCCGTTCCCGCTCCGATCGCGATTCCGACGTCGGCCCGCGCGAGGGCGGGAGCGTCGTTCACCCCGTCGCCCACCATCGCGACCTTGTTGGTGCCGCCCGCCTGCAACTGCGCCACGATCTCGGACTTCTGGCCGGGCAGCACCTCGGCGAACACCTCGGTGATGCCCAGCTTCGCCGCCACCCAGTTCGCCACCTGATGCGCGTCGCCGGTGAGCATCGCCACCCGGATGCCGCGCTTCTTCAGCAGCGCGACCGCCTCGATCGACTCGGGCCGCACGGTGTCGCCGAGCGCGAACATGCCGAGCACATGGGGCGCGGCTTCGGTCTCGTCGATCAGATACACCAGCGTCGCGCCGTCCGACGCGAGATCGCGCGCCGCACGTACGAAGGCAGGAGCGAGCTGGATGCCGCGTTCCGTCACCAGCCGTCCACTCGCCACGGTGAGCCGCCTGCCCGCGACGGTGGCGGTCGCGCCCTTGCCGGCCAGGGCCGTGAAGCCGGACGCGCGGCCGCCGCTCGTCTTGCGCTCCTTCGCGGCGCTCACGATTGCCCGGGCGATCGGATGCTCGGAGCGCGACTCGACCGAGGCGGCAAGCCCCAGCACGAGGTCTTCGTCGCCGGACTCACCGGACTCCCCGTCGCCTGCCGATGCGGGGATCACGCGGATGAGCCCCTGCTTGCCGGTGGTCAGGGTCCCGGTCTTGTCGAACAGCACCACATCCACGCTGCGCGCCTGCTCGAGAGCCGCGCGGCTGCGCACCAGGATGCCGCGGCGGGCTCCGATCGCCGTGGTGAGCTGCGCCACCAGCGGGATCGCGAGCCCGAGCGCGTGCGGGCACGCGATGACGAGCACCGTCACCACGCGCTCGAGAACGAATGCCGGGTCGCCCGGGCGCAGCAACAGCCACACCACGAGGGTGATTGCGGCGACCCCGATGGCCAGGTAGAACAGCCAGCCCGCGGCCCGGTCGGCGAGCAACTGCACGCCCGACTTGCTGGCCTGTGCCTCTGCGACCAGCTTCATCACGCCGGCCAGGGCGGTGTCATCGCCCAGTTTGGTGACCTTGATCGTCAGTGACCCTGTCTCGCCGTCGCTGCCGGAGTTCACGCTTCCGGCGACGACCGACGCGCCGAGCGCCTTCGAGACCGGAGCGGACTCGCCGGTGAGGAGGGATTCATCCACCTGCGACTCGCCCTCGACCACCTCGCCGTCGACCGGGATCGACCCGCCAGGCCGCACGATCACCAGGTCGCCGACGGAGAGAGACGACACGGGCATCGTCATCGTGTGATCGCCGTGCACCATCTCTGCCTCGTCGGGCAGCAGCTTGGCCAGCTCGCCGAGCGCGTCGGAGGCGCCCATCACGGCCGCCATCTCGATCCAGTGGCCGAGCAGCATGATCGTGATGAGGGTGGCGAGCTCCCACCAGAAGTCCATGCCGTGCAGGCCGAAGGTGACGGCGAGCGAATAGCCGAACGCCACCAGGATCGCCAATGAGATCAGCGTCATCATGCCGGGCTGCTTGGCCCGCAGTTCGCCGACCGCCCCGCTGAGGAACACGCGGCCGCCGAGCAGGAAGATCGCCGTGCCGAATGCGGCCGGAATCCACTGGCTGCCCGTGAACCGCGGACCGCTCAGACCCAGGATGTCTTGCAGACCCGTCGAGAAGACCAACGTCGGCACGGTCAGGACCAAGTTGATCCAGAACAGGCGGCGGAACGCGTTCGGGTCGTGATTCATGTGACCGTGCCCCGAGTGATCGTGCATCTCGCCGTGCGCCGAGTGATCGTGCATCTCGCCGTGCTCGTGCATCTCGCCGTGCTCGGCGTGCATCATGTCGTGCTCACTCATGGTCAGCTCCCTCGGTTGTTCTGCAGCTCGAATACGGTCAGAAGCTCGTCGACGGCGTCATCGCGCCTCGAGCCGCCCTCGTCGAACATCTCGGTGACGTGCGTGCGCAGGTGGTTCTCGACCAGCAACTTGTTGAGGCTGCGCAGAGACTTCTGGATGGCGAGCGTCTGGGTGATGATGTCGACGCAGTACGCCTCGTCATCGATCATCTTCTCCACCCCGCGCAGCTGCCCCTCGAGGATGCGCGCCCGGTGAAGCGCCCGCTTCTTGATATCCGCGATCATGCTGAGATCATATACCCCCCTGGGGTATATCGCGCGGGTACAGTCAGTCGAGTGAAGGTCACCAAATACGAACACGCCACTCTGGTCATCTCGTCGGGCGACTCGCTGCTCGTCATCGACCCCGGGATGTTCCTCACTCCCCCGGACTTCACGGGCACCGTCGCCGTGGTGATCACCCATGAGCACGGCGACCACTGGAACGACCAGAACCTCACCGCGATTCTCGAGAAAGCGCCCGACGCCAAGATCTACGGGCCCGCGGGCGTCGCGGCTGCGGCATCCGGATTCGAGGTGAATGTCGTCAAGGCGGGCGACGTCGTCACGATCGAACCCTTCACCCTCGAGTTCTTCGGCGACAAGCACGCGGTGATCCACGAGAGCATTCCCGTGCCAGACAATGTCGGCGTGCTGGTCAACGACGAGCTGTACTACGGCGGCGACTCCTACACGGCACCCGGCAAACCGGTCGGCACACTGGCTGCTCCGGTCGGGGCCCCCTGGCTCAAGATCGGCGAGGCCATGGACTACGTGCTCGAGGTCAAGCCCCAGCGCGCGTTCTACATCCACGACATGACGCTGTCGGCAGCGGGCAAGAGCATGGCAAGTGACCGGCTCAAGTGGGCGACCGAGAAGAACGGCGGCGTGTACAAGCCGCTCGAGGTCGGCGACTCGATCGACTTGTAGCACCGGGGGAATGACGACGTGACCGATCGGGATCCGGACGACTTCGCGCAGTTCGCGGAGATGTTCGAGAACGCCTCCCGCGATGAGCGGCGAGCGGGTCACGGCCGAGACCCGGTGGATCCCAGAACCCGAGCCCGGCGGCGCAAGCGCGGGCGCATCATCGCGCTGGTCGTCGTCGGAGTGATCGTGGCGGCGATCGCGGTTTATGTGCCGCTCACCCTGAACGCGCCGGTCGGGGCCGCGGCGGCGACCACGCACCGCCCCGACGTTGCTCCAGGTGCCGCGGCCGTCCTGGCGCTGCCTCCTGAGGGTCAGTCGGCGATCAGCGTGTCGGGGGCCGACGTCTATCTCGGCGCGAGCGCGAGCGGAATCCTGGCCTCGAGCGGCGGCGACGCCGCGGCGCCAATCGCCAGCATCAGCAAGCTCGTCACGGCCATGGTGATCCTGAATGCGAAGCCGCTGGCCGGATCCGACGCCGGCCCCACGATCACCTTCAGCAAGGCCGACCACGCCCTGTACGACAAGTACTACCTGCTGAATGCGACCATCGCGGCGATGCCCACCGGCACCTCGATGTCGGAGCGGAACGCGCTCGAGACCATGCTGGTGGTCTCGGCCTGCAACTATGCCGAGGCGATGGCCGACTGGGCGTTCGGCTCGAACGCCGGCTTCGTGAACGCGACCAAGAAGTGGCTGACGGCCAACGGTCTCACCCATACCAGGATGGTCGAGCCGACCGGCCTCGACGCGCACAACACCAGCACGCCGAGCGACCTGATCACGCTCGGCAAGCTGGCGATGGCCAACCCCGCGGTGGCAGAGATCGTGGCGAAGACCGGCCTCGACATCCCGTTCCTGACCGGGATGCCGAGCACCAACACGCTGCTCGGCAGAGAGGGAGTCAACGGGATCAAGACCGGCACCCTCGAGGATTACGGGTCGGATCTGCTGTATTCGGCCAAGGTCTCGGTGAACGGCCTCGATCATCCGCTGGCGGTCGTCGGGGTGGTTCTGAGCGGAGCCACCCGCGACTCGGTGAACAACGACGTGACGCACCTGATCGACAGCCTGAAGGCCGGCTTCCACGAAGTGCCGGTCGCCGAGTCCGGCGAGAAGGTCGGCACCTACTCCACCCCGTGGGGTGCGTCCGCGAGCATGGTGCTCCAGTCGAGCGCCTCGGTGTTCACATACTCCGACACCAAGATCACCTCCACCATGACCACCTCGACGCTGAAGACCGGCAAAGACGGCGAGAAGGTCGGCAGCGTCACCTGGACGGCAGGCGCCAGCACGGTCACCGTGCCGGTCGTGCTCCAAGGGAGCATCACACCGCCGACCGCCTGGTGGCGACTCACCCATCCGCAGGAGCTGTGGAAGTAGTCGGCGGTCGCGGCTAGCCTCGCGTTCATGAGCAGTCCCGTCACCGCAGAGTTGCGGTCAGAGGTCCGAGTGGTCCCGGTCAGCGAAGCGCCATGGGATGACGTGCGAACCGTCTTCGGCACGCGCGGCGACCCGTCGACCTGCTGGTGCCAGTACTTCAAGGTGGATGCCGCGGCCTGGAAGGCGAAGGATCACGCTGCCGCCTTCGAGCGCGCGCTGTGCGAGCAGGTCGACGCTGCTCGCGCCCTGTCGGCGTCGAGTGCCCCGACCACAGGCCCGGGCGTGATCGCCTACCTCGGCTCGGAGTCCGAGGGCTGGCAGCCGGTGGGCTGGGCCGCGGTCGAGCCACGCACTGCCTACCCGCGGATCCTCGCCGGGCGCATGATGCCGGCCACCGCCGACCCCGATACTGCCGATGGCAGCGTCTGGGCGGTGACCTGTTTCGTGGTGCGGGTCGGGTTCCGCCGCCGCGGCGTCGCGGCCGCCCTGCTGGCCGGCGCGGTCGACGAGGCGCGCCGGGGAGGCGCACGCGTGATCGAGGCCTACCCGGTCGACACCCGCGGGCAGAAGGTGAGCTCGGCCGACCTGTACCACGGGCCGCTCTCGGCATTCGAGGCGGCCGGTTTCGACGTCACCGGGCGGCCGGTCGAGGGTCGTGCCGTGGTCAGACTCGAACTCTGAGAGATCAGAGCTGGGGTACCTGGACTCGAACCAAGAACAACTGAACCAGAATCAGCCGTGTTGCCAATTACACCATACCCCATCGAAAATCCCTGATCAGAGGGCTGTTTCGAAGTCGGCCACGCCGCGATCCTTTGAGAAGGTCTTCGGGTGGGCCGTCGTCCAGCATACGACATGGCACACGCCCGTCATGACTCGCTAGCGGCCGGAGTCCCGAATCGCTCGCACCACGAGTTGCGCCGTCGCCGCAAGCAGAAGCAGGGCGAACAGGATGGTGGCGAGCTGCGGCGAGAGGGCGCCCGCGATCGCGACCCCGCCGAACGAGGCGAGCGCCGCCGTGACGCCGACGATCGTTCCGTCGATCACGTCGACCAGGCCGGCGCGGGCGTTGCGGATGGTGCCGGTCACCGCCCCCGGGATGATCGCGAGCAGTGAGGTGCCCTTGGCCAACAGGTCGCCCGCGCCGAACAACGCGACCAGGATCGGGACGACGATCACCCCTCCTCCGATGCCGAACAGGCCCGAGGCGATCCCCATGATGACGCCGAGCGCGAGCAAGCCCGGAATCGACACCGGGGTGAGCGGAATCACCCCGCTGCGCACCGGGATCTCGAAGAACAGCCGAACCGCGACCAGCAGGAGCAACCCGATGAACAGCCACCGCAGCCAGCGGATCGATAGCCTGCGCAGCAACCGGGTTCCGATGAAGGTGCCTGCGACACCGCCGATGGCGATGAGCAGCGCCGCGATCAGGTCGAGGTGCCCGGCGAGTCCGTAGGTGACGGTTCCGACCAGGGCGGCCGGGATGATCGCCACCAGCGACGTGGCCGACGCCCGGCGATGATCGAGCCCGGCCACGGTGGTCAGCAGGGGGACCATGATGATGCCGCCGCCGACTCCGAACGCTCCCGAGAGCACGCCGCCGATCGCCCCGATCAGGATGAGCACCAGCACCTCGCGCGCCGTGCGTGGCGGAACCGGCGGCACGGGCCGATCGGGCGGCCCCATGTCACCGGGTTCCGCAGCGGACTCGGGCGCCGACGACATGCGCTCGGCTACAGCGCCGCGCGGAAGCGGTCGAGTCGGGCCAGCGTCGACTCCTTGTCGAGGATCTGCATCGACTCGAACAACGGCGGGCTGATCCGCTTGCCACTGAGAGCCGTGCGCAGCGGACCGAAGGCGATGCGCGGCTTGAGCCCCGCGCCGCCCTCCTCGGGCGGGTCGGTCAACGAGTGGCGAAGCGTCTGCTCGATGGCCTCGGTCGAGAAGTCGTCGAGCTGCTCGAGCGCGGCGTATGCCGCGTCGAGCACGAGACGGGCCTCGTCCGCGTTGGCCGGCAGGGCGTCGGCCTCGTAGACGATCGTGTCATCCGGCTGGAAGAAGAACTCGAGCATGGGGCGCGCCTCGCTGAGCACGGTGATGCGCTCCTGCACGAGCGGTGCGGCCTCACGGAGAACGGCCCGTTCCGCCGGCGTCGGCGGATCGCTCACGATGCCCGCCAGGTAGGGCAGCAGCCGGGCCTCGAAGTCGTCTGGCGCCAGCATCCGGATGTGGTCGCCGTTGATCGAGTCGGCCTTCTTCTGGTCGAAGCTGGCCGGGTTCGGGTTGACGTCGGCGATGTCGAAGGCGGCGATGAACTCCTCACGCGTGAACACATCGCGGTCCGGCGCGATCGACCAGCCCAGCAGGGCCAGGTAGTTCATCAGCCCCTCGGGGATGAATCCGCGGTCGCGGTGGTGGAACAGGCTCGACTCGGGATCGCGCTTGCTGAGCTTCTTGGTCCCCTCCCCGCGCACCAGCGGCAGGTGGCCGAAGCGCGGCACGAAGTCGGTCACGCCGAGTTCGATCAGCGCCAGGTAGAGCGCGATCTGGCGCGGGGTGCTCGAGAGGATGTCCTCGCCGCGCAGCACATGCGTGATGCCCATCAGCGCGTCGTCGACCGGATTCACGAAGGTGTACAGCGGCACGCCGTTCGGGCGCACGACGATGAAGTCGGTGAAGCTTCCCGCCGGGAAGGTGATCGGGCCGCGCACCAGATCGTCGAAGCTCAGGTCGGTGTCGGGCACGCGCAGGCGCAGGGCCGGAGCGCGGCCCTGGGCGCGGTAATCGGCCCGCTGCTCTGCAGTGAGTTCGCGCTCGAAGTTGTCGTAACCCTGCTTCGGGTCGCGGCCGGCGGCGACGTTGCGGGCCTCCATCTCGTCGGGGGTGACGTAGCTCTCGTAGAGGAGGCCGGCATCCACCATGCGCTGGATCAGGTCCTGGTAGATCGGGGTGCGCTGCGACTGGCGGTACGGCTCTTGCGGACCGCCCTTCTCCACGCCCTCGTCCCAGTCGATGCCCATCCAGGTGAGCGCGTCGAGGATCTGCAGGTAGCTCTCTTCGCTGTCGCGCTCGGCGTCGGTGTCTTCGATGCGGAACACCATCGTGCCGCCGGTGTGGCGCGCATACGCCCAGTTGAACATGGCGGTGCGCACCAGGCCGACGTGCGGGGTGCCGGTCGGCGATGGGCAGAACCGCACGCGGATCTCGGTGCCGGAGGCTGTGGAGAAGGGAACGGTGCTCGAGGGGGTTGACATCGGAATCGAGCCTACCGAGGCGCCAAGCCGCTCGACGCAGCTACACCAGCGCGAGCACAGCCGAGGCCGCGAGGGCGAGCACGATGCCCAGCAGCTGCAAGACGCTCAGCCGCTCTTTGAGCACGACGAACGCCAGGATGACCGTGCCCAACGGGTACAGCGCGTTGAGGACGCCCATCACCGCCAGTTCGCCCAGGTGAAGCCCCAGGACGAGCAGGATGTTGCCGGCGACCAGCAGCACACCGGCGAGCACCGACTGCACGACGCCGGTGCGGTCGCGAAGTCCGGCGAGCTCCCCCGGGCCGCGCCGGATGCGGTTCACCAGCAGCGCGCCGGTGTAGATGGCGGTCGCCATCAGCAAGTCGCACCACAGCGGGACCAGCCCCGAATCGCGCGGGGTCCTGCCGATCGCGATGACGTAGCCCGCGAAGCCGAGGCCTGCGATCGAGCCGTAGACGATGGCGCGGGGCGTGAGCCGTGCCGACTCGCGTTGGCGCGGTACCGCAAGCAGCACGGCCGCGATGACGACCGCGACCAATGCCGCATAGCCCAGAGGCGCGATCCGCTCCCCCAGCGCGATGCCCACCACGGCCGGCACCACCGCGTAGATCATGGCGACCCCGGGCGAGACGACGCTCATCGGGCCGATCGCGAGGCTGGTGAAGAACGCCCAGGTGCCGATCCCGCCGCCGATGCCGCCGACAAGCCCCAGCACCACAGCCGACACCGACCAGTTCTGCTCGTTCGCGAAGGTGACGACAGTGGCGATGATCACGGCCGCGATCTGACTCACGAAGCTGACGAGGAGCGGGGTGATGCGGCGGGAGGCAAGCCCGCCGAAGAAGTCGGAGAAGCCGTAGACGAGCGCGCTGGAGAGCCCGAGCAGTGCGATCACATGCTCTAGTGAACCGGATGCCGCCGACCCGCGCCGACCGGCGCGACGAGGATCACGATCAGCCCGACGACCCCGGCCACCGCGGTCACGATCCCGCCGACCAGGATCGCGCCCGCCGGGGCGACGATCGACTGCCCGGCGAGTGCCTGCAGGGTCAGGATCGCCAGGGTCGCCGCATAGACCGCTACACCGAGAACGACAAGGCGAAACCGTCGCCGGGCGTCCCGCAGGGCGACGACGCGCACCGCGAGCAGCTCGAGCACCAGCACGAGCAACGGGAGCAATTGCAGCGCGTGCATGCCGACGAAGTGCGGAATGCGCAGGTCGCCGCCCTGCGTGCTCCAGCCGAGCAGCGGAAGTCCGGGTCCGCCGTCCGCGAGCCCCACTGTGTGTGCGCCCGCGATGCCCTGGAAGTTGCTCAGCTGTCCGGCGGTCGGCCCGGTCATCAACGCGCCGAGCGCCATCCCGATGAGAGCGATCACGACGCCGGCCCGGATGCCGAGCCTGCGGGCGGCGTCACCGAGCGGCGTGCGGAACAGCGCGACCGCGATGACGAGCGTGACGCACCAGACGACCGCGATCGAGATCGCCATGATGCCCCACATCGCCGTGTGGAATGGCGTGCTGACGTTGAAGTGGCTCGACTGGCCGAACAGCGCGAAGCCGTCGATGATGGCCAACTCGATCGCGAGGCCGATGGCGGCGACCGTGCCGGCGAATCCGGCGACTCGAGACAACCGCGTCCCGCGCGGGATGCGACCGATGAGCCACGCAAGGGCCACCGAGTAGATGCCGGTTGACAGGGCGAACTTGAGCGGCTTGAGCCAGACCTCGGCGCCGGTGACCTGGCGCGGGTCGACGATCGCGCCGACGATGTTGGCCACGGCGAGCACAGCCATCACGGCGGCCAGGGCGAGCAGCGGGCGGTGCCAGCGCGTCGGGCGGAGTTCGGCGAGCGTCGGGCCGACGGAGGCGGATGCCGGGGCGGGAGCTGGGGCGAGGGCGATCGTGTTCATGATGCGGGTCCGTTCTGATCGAGGGGCGATGGCTCGAGCGACGAGCCGGGAAGTCCGAAACTGCGTGCGATGTCTTCTTGCGCGATCCGGCGCAGACCCGCGAACAAGCCGTCGCCGAGTGCCGTGCCGACGACGACCGTCTCGACCATGAGCCGGCGGTCGTCGCCGTTGGCCAGGGTCGCGTCCAGGTCGGCGCGGGCGACGATCTCTGCCGCGTCCGCGTAGGCAGGCAGCAGGCCGATCAGGTCGTCGCGGCCGATGGCCGAGAACGCGTCGACGACCCGGGCGGCGATCTCTTCACCGGGATTCCGTCCGTGCGTCTGCCAGCCGCGCTCCTGCTTGAGCGCGTCGACCCGGCGAAGACCTGCTTCAGTGGGAGGCGTGGCAGACGTCAGGGACGCGGACACCGCGTGCTGAGCGACCCCGAATGCATGCACGATCGGCACCTCGTCGTCGTCGATGGTGTCGATGACGGCCTTGGCGGCCGTGACCGACAGGCCGCCGATGTCGATGAGCGCGCGAATCAGCCGCAGACGCGAGACATGCGATTCGTCGTACTCGGAGCGAGTTGAGCTCTCGGCTCGGCCGGCGAAGAGCAGCCCCTCGCGCAGGTAGTACTTGATGGACGCGATGGTGACGCCGCTGCGTTCGCTGAGACCGCTGATCTTCATGATGGATAGCGTAGCTATCGATAGCGGTACTGTCTAGTGCCGATCTCGTCAGGTCAGCAGTGCGGCGGCGAGCGCCATGGCCAGGATGGCGATCCAACTCAGAGCGCCGGCGAGCAGCGCGCGCGGTCCCGAGCGGAGGAGGCGCTCGAGCCGCAGGGACGCTCCGATCGCGAACAACGCGGCCGCCAGCAGGGCCGACTGAACGAGCGCGGCCGCGGTCAGCACGGCATCCGGGAGCGGGATGAAGCTGCGCACAAGCACCAGCGCGAGGAATCCGACGATGAACAGCGGAATGAGCGGCGCGCTCAGCGACGCTCCGGGCTGAGACGTCGCCGACGACTCGACCCGGGCGGCCGCAGTTCGCCGCCGCGTCCCGATCGAGGCGATCGCGACCATCGGCGCCAGCATCAGCACGCGCGTCAGCTTCACCACGATCGCGACGGCCAGCGCCGCAGCCCCGGCGGTCCCGGCGGTCGCGACCACCTGCCCCACATCGTGCACGCTCACGCCGACCCAGTGGCCGAAAGCGCCCTCCGAGAGGCCGAGCGGCACGGCCAGCGCGGGCAGGACGGCGATCGCGGCCGTGCCGTAGAGCGTGACGAGGGCGATCGGCGTTGCGGTGTCTTTCGGGTCGCTGCCACGCGCCGCGCTCATCGCGCCGATGGCACTCACCCCGCAGATCGAGAATCCGGCGGCCAGCATGGCAGGCTCATCGTCCGGGAGCTTGAGCGCACGAGCGATCGCCCAGGTGATCACGAAGCTCGCGCCGACCAGCACGATGATGGCCAGGATGGCCGGCCACCCCAGCTTCGCAATGTCGAACAGGCTGAGCTGCAGTCCGAGCAGCACGATCCCGATCCGCAGCACGCGGCGGGAGGCCTGCGCCAGACCCGGCTTGAGAACGCCGTCGAGCGCCGGTCGGACGGGTGGAATGGAGCTGACGATTGCGCCGAGCACGATCGACGCGGTCAGCCAGGGAATGACCGGGAGAACGACGTGGATGCCGAGGGCGGCGGCCGCGCCGAGGCAAGCAAGGATCAGACCGGGAATCATCAGCTGACCGGCCAGGCGACCGCCTTGATCTGGGTCAGCTCGTTCAGGGCGGTGCCCACCAGCTCCCATGCCTCCTCGCGCGGCACCTCCGCCAGCGTGGCGTACGCGTCACAGATCTGGCCTGCTGTGCGGTCGCCGACCAGGTCGTAAACCACTGCCGCCGGTCCGTTGAGGTGATGGAGCACGTCCGTCGACAGATCGATGAGCACCAGACCGCTCGCCGACCACGCCGCCTCGAAGCCGTCGACTCGTGTCGGCGTGGAGGATTCCTGCCACGTCTCTTGGTTCACTCGTTTCGCTCCCATCCAGGATCTCTCGGTCTGACCCGCATGGTCCGCCCTGCCGCTCGGCCCGGATCGGGGCACCCCACGGGCGCCGCGAGGAATGCGCTCCCGAAGGAAGTCGAACCTGGCTCTCGCCAGGGCTGCGACACCGAGTTCATGGCCGAAACGGGCTTGCATCACGGAACGAGACAGAGCACGGGGAACGAAGACCGCCTCGCGGACGAGGTACGCCAGACGAGGCCGTTCGAACAGGCGCGCGTCGATCCACCACCGGATCGCGGACGGCGCAGACCCAGGAAACCGGCTCCCGCGCAAACGGCTCGCCAGGCCGAGGTGGATACGCCCGGCGCGGCGCGCCACGCGGTCGGTGAACCCTGCGATCAGCTGCTCGCCGGTCACCAACTCCGACTCCAGAGCGAACGCGACGTCCAAGAGCGCGACGATCGGCAGTCGCCACTGCAGCAGCGCGTCATCCTGCAGTTGAGCGTGGATGATGACGTGGCGCAGTGTCGTCGCCAGGTCGGGCTCGTCGTCGAACCCGGGGATGTCGAGCTCGATCCGGCTGCGGTGGCGCTGGGCCAGGGCCGCCGCGTGAAGCTCAAGGGACCCGGCGCGGCCCTCGAAGATCAAAGGGAGATCGTGGTGGTCGTCCTCCCACGCCCTACTGGTCGCCACCTCGTCAGAGCGCTCGAAGCCGAGGGCGATCAACGCCGACTCGATGGAGTCGATCCTCGTGCGATCACCCAGCAGTATGTCGACGTCGCGCGTGGGCCGCGCTGAGAAGTCCGCCCAGACACCCGTGCTTCGGAGGGCGCCGCCCTTCAGATGCCGGAACAGCACACCGCGCTTGCGCAGCTCGCGTCCGGCCACGTCGCGGATTGCATCGAGGTCGGCGTGGCGGTCCCGGCTCTGCCGTCGCGCGGCCAGCAGCACGCCTGCCGGGCTCAAGCCATCCTGGCTGAACCCGAGGGGCGTTGCAGCGTCGAGATCCGGAATCACGCCGAAGCGCGAGGCGATCTCGGCGACAACCGGCAAGATGCCGTGCGCATCTGCGAGTTCGATCACCCGCGGCTGCGTCAATCCGTCGATCGCCCAACGCGGCGGCTCTCGTCGGAGCGCCGCAAGCAGAACCGTGCCGGGCGAGGGGCTCACGGTAGGTCCATGATCGCGCGGGCGGTCTCGTCCGGCGCCGCCATCCTCAGTTTGACGACGGGTGCCGACTCGACCAGGCGGATGACGGATCTCAGCAACTCGCCGCGATCGGCCGTGAAGGGACCGGCGTCGGGTGCAAGCGCCACGATGGCGTCACCGCCGGTCGCGGCCTCGACCTCAGGCTCACGCAGAGGTGGATCTCCGCGCTCGAGCAGCACGATGAGGTCGATCGGGGCGGGCGCGTGACGCAGGACGACGATGCCATTGATGACGGCGGGATCGAGAATCGCGATCGGATCGGGATAGTCGAGCACCGTCGACACGGCCTCGGGGTTCAGGCCGCGGATTCCTCGCCCTGCATGCTTGGCGTGGAACGGGCGCGGCAGGGCGATCGCATCCCGATCGCGGATCAGGACCGCCTCGTCCCCGAGCACCGTCGCTCCCGCGGCCGCAAGCTGCACCATGGTGGTCGTCTTGCCGACGCCGGAGGGACCGGCGATCATGATCCTGCGGCCGGCGATGTCGGCGAGGCCCGCGTGGATCCGCATCCACCCCTCTTCCCGGGCCCAGTAGGCGACGCGGTCGTGCACCGCGCCGTAGACCAACTCGCCGAGGTCCAGATCGTCCGCTGCTCGGTAGCGGCGCAGTCCGATCTCGGCGATCCAGCCGCCCGAGGCCGACGGCGAGACGGCGATTCGCAGGGTCTCGCGAGTATGGATCGTCGATTCCCCCGAATTGCCGAGCAAAGACAGCACGGCAGGTTGCGTCGTCACCTCGACATCGAGCCAGAGGTAGTCGAGCGTGACCGAGTCGCGGGCGCTGTCACTCACGATGCCCGACTCTCGCTACGCCTCGCGTTAACCTAAGAGCATGACCCTCGCCGAGCCGGCCGATGGCAGCGCATTCGCCTGGTTCGGCACCGTGCTCTCGCTGAATCTCGACGAGGACACGGAGCGATGGAATCGGGCGGTCGATCGCTACGAAATCCTCGGGATCGAGACGTTCGTGCGCCGCTACTCGGCAGTGCCTACCCCAGAGAACCACCACATCGGCTGCGCCCTGTCTTGGCACGGCATGGTCCAGCTCGCCCACGACGAGGGTCGGCCACGGTTTCTCGGGCTCGAGGACGACGCGGTCTTCCACCGCGGTATCGGCGAATATCTTCCGAGTGCGACAACGCTTCTCGATGGGCTCGACTGGGACCTGTTCTTCCTCGGCTGCGTCTCGCCACCGCCCGAGCCTGGCGAGACCGTGCTGCAGAGCCTGCACACCGCCACGACGACCCACGCGCTGGCGATCAATCACTCGGCCTATGCCCGCATCTTGGCGGAGGTGCCCGACCAGCGTGACACGATCGAAGCGTTTCTGAGCGACCACGCCGGCATCGACCAGTACTTCGCGCGAAAGATCCGCGCCGGCGAACTCCGCGCCTATGCTGCGATCCCCCATCTCGCCTCGCAACCGGCCCTGCTCAATTACGACAATGCCGATCTGGCGATCGCTGCGGACCTCACGATCTAGGGATCTCGGCGACAAGGCCCTTTTCCCTCATCTCGCCGACCGCCTGATCGACCAGGCTTGCGGCATCATCACTCGGCAAGTCGAAGATCGTCTCGACCGAAGCGGCGATCGACGAGAGCGGCCTTCCATCGCACAATTCGTAGATCAGAGAGGCCATGCCATTCAGGTAGTGGGTGGTGCCGTCCGGGGTCGTCACGATCTCACCGTCGCTCACTCGCACACTGTCGAGGCCGTCGACTCGCAGCGGCTCATCCATCAGGCCACCTCCTCGCGATCGATCCATGACACCAGCTTGGCCCGATCATCGAGCACGGATTCCCCCGCGGCGAGAACGGCATCCGCGCTGCGAACTCCGTCGGTGGTGACCGCGGTGCGCTCGCCGACCACAACCGCCGAGCGCCAGCCGAGCTCGCGCAGCAGCGCCCGGGCGGCGTCCAGATCATCGTCGACCGAGTCACCGTCGGGGCGGGACACCCGCATGGGCACTATTCCGAACTCGCTGAACGCGGCAACGGTCGCGTTCCAGAGTCCGGGGCGCAGGTCGTCGTTGACGCAGATCACGCCATCGGCCTTCCAGAACTCGGTCGCGATGCCGCGGCGCACTCGTTCGACGATCTCCGGAGCTCTCAGGGTGCCGGTGGCCTCGACGAAATGCTCGGCCATCTCATCGACATCGAGTCCAAGTTCAGACCAGCCGATCGCGTAGTTGCGCACCCGATCCTCCCAGTTGAGGCGGTAGCTGACTCCGCGCGGACGGGGAAAGCGGTGCTGCCAGCGGAAGGCAGGAAGGCAGAGTGCACGGCCACCACCGCGACGGAACTTCTCGTGGACGTAGCCTTCCTCGCCCCCGAACCCGACGAACTTCGGGTTCAGCCCGGGCCAGACGTCGCGCCGGCACGCGAAAGCGGCCAGCCCCTGCATGGCTATCTCGAAGGGCTCGGCGTTCAAATCGTCGGCGCGATCATCCGAACCCCAGACGCCGAACATCCCGGCATTCCATACCGGATCCATCTGCGTTGCGCCGTTGTGTCGGTTGTCCGACCCCAGCATCGGACCATGCACGATGTCTCGGCTATCCGGGTGGCCTTCCAAGTACTCGACAACTGCATTCAGCGCTCCAGGCGCGAGAAGCACGTGCGAGTCGAGCACGACGACCACCTCTCCGCGGGCGTGCGCGAAGATCTGATCGCGGATTGCCGTTGATGAATAGGCGGAAACCGGAATATAGCGAACCCGAGGGAGTTGCGTCTCGAACCGCTTCAGTTCAGCTGACTCGGGGCCGCGAGGGTGGTTGTCAAGAAGGACCACTTCAGCACGATCCATTACATCCTGATGGTGCAGATGCAGAGAGTTGATCGTGAACCAGGCGCCGTCGAAATCATCGAAAGTGGCAATCCCGATGGTGATGTCGACTTTTTCGTCAGGGTCGACAACGGTCGCGATCTCCGGCGATTTCTCCATCAACCGGTCGGCGAGGTTCAGTACGGGGCGCAGAAGCGGTTCCACGTCAGCGATGTCTACCCTCGGTCACGAACAATTGCGGCGCGACGATGTCGTCGGTCGAGCTCAATCGCTGTGGCGCTCGACCTATCCCGGGATCGGAAGCGTCGTGGTCGTGGTCGTTGTCGTGGTCGTCGTGGGCGTCGCCGTCGTCGTCGCGCCGGACACATTGGGCGTCGCCGCGAACGCGGCGGTGCCGGTCAAGGCCACGCTCATGATGACCGGAACGGCAACCGCGGTTCCTGCCAGCGCCATCTTCAGGAAGGCACGGCGCTCGTTGTCGATGCCATCCAGGGGATCAACCGCGTCTTGGGGAGAGCGCTTGCTCATGGGTCACGTCTCATCTCGTCGGGTGGGGCCGCAAAAGCCTCACGGGGGGACCTGATGAGGACATTAGCGCATGCGTCGGCCTCTCCACGAGAGCAGGGACCCGCGGGTTATGCGCGGGCGCTTCACTACCCAGCGATGTCGTCCCGGTTGCGGGCCGGATTGCTGAGCGTGCCGATGCCCTCGATGGTGATGTCGACCTTCTGCCCGTGCACGAAACCACCGAGCCCGGATGGGGTGCCGGTCATGATCACGTCGCCGGGCAACAGGGTCCACACATCGCTGATGTACTCGATCAGCTCGGGGATCGGGTGCAGCAGATCCTTCGTGTTGCCGTGCCTGCGCGCCTCGCCGTCGACCGTGCTGCTGATCTCGAGGTTGGTCGGGTCGAGTTCGGTCTCGATCCACGGTCCGAGCGGGGCGAAGGTGTCGTAGCCCTTCGCGCGCGCCCACTGGCCGTCTGCGAACATCTGGTCGCGGGCCGAGACATCATTGCCGCAGGTGTACCCGAACACGTAGTCGGCCCAGTTCGCGGCCTTCACCTGCTTGGCGATCCGGCCGATCACCACGACCAATTCGGACTCGTGGGTGATGCGCCCCTCGACCGGCGGGATCTGGATCGCGTCGCCCGGCCCGATCACGGCCGTGTTCGGCTTGAGAAAGATCAGCGGGTTGTCGGGAGCGTCGATGTTGGCCGCCATGTCTTTGGCGTGCTCGGCGTAGTTCAGGCCGACGCAGACCACCTTGGAGCGCGGGATGACCGGGGCCAGCAGCTTCGCGTCCGCGAGCGGCACCCGCTCCCCCGTCGGGTGATACCCGGCGAACATCGGATCGCCCGCGAGCACCACGAGCTCGGGAGCGTCGGCATCCTGGTCGTCGACGATGGCGAAGCGGGGGTCGTCTCCGGGCGTGCTGAACCGGGCTACCTTCACGGTTCGAGCCTAGTCTTGATGGATGCAGCTGCTGATCGACGGCGAGGCCGCGGGCTCCGCTGCGGGCTCCACCTTTCTGATGGCGCACGGGGCGGGAGCCGCCATGGACTCGGCGGGGATGAACGCGCTGGTCGGGCCGTTGGTGAGCCGCGGCATCCGCGTCGTGCGCTTCGAGTTCGGCTATATGGCTGCTCGCCGCGACGGGGTGCGTCGGCCGCCGCCGCGCGCCGACAGCCTCGCACCCGAGTACCGCGACGCGGTCGCGGCGGTCCGCGAAGCCGGGCCGATCGGCTCGCTGCTGATCGGCGGCAAGTCCATGGGAGGGCGCGTCGCCAGCATGGTCGCCGATGAACTCGCCGACCTGGGCTACATCCGCGGCCTGGTCTGCCTTGGCTATCCCTTCCACCCGCCCGAGAAGCCCGATCAACTGCGCACGGCACATCTGCGCGAGTTAAGGGTTCCGACGCTGATCTGCCAGGGAACCCGCGATCCCTTCGGCACGCGCGATGAGGTGCCCGGCTATGACCTGTCGCCTGCGATCGAGGTGCACTGGCTCGAGGATGGCGACCACGACCTTCGCCCGCGCAAGGCGATCAGCGGGCGCAGCTTCGCCGAGAACCTGGCCGAAGCGGCGGATGCGGTGGCCGCCTTCGCCGCGCGGGTCAGCTCGGATCCTGAGCACTGAAAGTACGCGCCGAGCGCCGCCCTCGGCGCTGAGAGTACGTGAAACCCCGTACTTTCGCGGAATCAGGCCGCGTCGAGGCGCATCAACCAGCCGTGGCGATCCTCGCCGCGGCCGTACTGGATGTCGGTGAGTTCCTGACGAAGCGACAGGGCGACGCTGTCTTCGGGAGCCAGCTCGGGCATCCAGATGCCGAACTTCTCGGACTTGATCTCGGAGATCGGCGTGACCACCGCGGCGGTGCCGCAGGCGAAGGCCTCGATGATCTCGCCGGAGTCGACGCCCTCGCGCCACTCGTCGATCGTCACCGGGCGCTGCTCGACGGTGTAGCCGCGGTCTCGCGCCAGGCGCAGCACCGAGTCGAGGGTGATGCCCTCGAGGATCGAGTCGCTGTCGGGCGTGATGAGCCGCTTGTCTTTCGTGACGAGAACCACGTTCATGCCGCCGAGCTCTTCGAGGTACTTGCCCTCCTGCGCGTCGAGGAAAAGCACCTGGGCGCAGCCCTGCTCGTAGGCCTCCTGCTGGGCGACCAACGAGGCGGCGTAGTTGCCGCCGGTCTTGGCCGAGCCCATGCCGCCGTGTCCGGCACGGGTGTAGGTCGTCGACAGCCAGATGGACACCGGAGCGACCCCGCTGCTGAAGTAGGCGCCCGCCGGGCTGCCGATCACGTAGTAGTTGACCTTGGCCGCCGGCCGGACGCCGAGGAACGCCTCCTTGGCGAACATGAACGGCCGCAGGTAGAGGCTGGTCTCGGGGGCACTGGGCACCCACGCTCCGTCGACGGCCACGAGCTGCTTGATCGACTCGATGAAGTACTCGGTGGGCAGTTCGGGCAGGGCGAGACGGCGGGCGGAGCGCTGCATCCGAGCCGCGTTCTGCTCGGGCCGGAAGGTCCAGATCGAGCCGTCGGCGTGACGGTAGGCCTTGAGCCCCTCGAACACCTCCTGCGCGTAGTGCAGCACCGCGGCGGCCGGGTCGAGGGCGATCGGGCCATAGGGCTGAACGCGCGGACGGTGCCAGCCGCCCTGCTCCGACCAGCAGATGTCGACCATGTGATCGGTGAAGGTCTTGCCGAAGCCGAGATCGGGCGAGGTCAGCAGAGCATCGCGCTCGGCGTCCGTTCGCGCGTTCTCGTTGCGCGTGACCTTCCAGAGCAGGCTCTGGGTCGCCATGGGAAGGAGGTTGATCGCCATCTGAGTTCCGTCCGTCGGTGTGATGTCTAGTGTGCGCCCAAGTGCGCTCTGATTGCAGTGCCGACCCCCGCGGTCGAGCGCTGCGCCGATCCTCGTGCGGCAAGGTCGGCCGTCACCGCGGCGGTGACCCGGGAAGCCGCATCCGCCAGCCCGAGGTGATCGAGCAGCAGAGCGGTGGACAGGATCGCCGCGGTGGGGTCGGCCTTCTGCTGCCCCGCGATGTCGGGGGCCGATCCGTGAACCGGCTCGAACATGCTGGGATACGTGCCGTCCGGGTTGATGTTGCCCGAGGCCGCCAGTCCGATGCCGCCGCTGATTGCGCCGGCCAAGTCGGTGAGGATGTCGCCGAAGAGGTTGTCCGTG
>Ga0105248_10002217_pt1 | contig 21487 bp, 10 predicted proteins | sample KBSS34metaG_FD_81524 | JGI IMG/M metagenome (GOLD analysis project Ga0105248, IMG submission 81524) | Switchgrass rhizosphere microbial communities from Kellogg Biological Station, Michigan, USA - KBS S3-4 metaG | ecosystem: Host-associated > Plants > Roots > Rhizosphere > Soil | place...
CACGCTAACGTCGAATGCCGGCAATGTGAGCCTGACCGGCGGGAGCACGCTGGCGGCCTCGACGCTGACGGCGACGGCGGGCTCGCTGACGCTGAATACGGTCGGCAGCCAGACGCTCGGGGCGCTTAATGCCGCAACCACGACGAGCCTGACCACGACAGGAACCGCCGCCGCCTTGACCCTGACGAGCCTGACGTCCGGGGGCAACGTCAGCGCGACGACGACTGGCAATCAGTCGATCGGCTCGCTGGCCTCGACCAACGGGTCGGTGATGCTGACCAGTGGCGGGACGCTGACGGCGGGCACGCTCAACAGCCATACGACGTCAGTGCTGAGTTCGGCGGGTGCCCTCAGTGTGACGGGCAACCTGACGGCAGCAAATGCCGTCGGCAATACGGTGAGCGGCTCGTCGGTATCGATCAACACGACCGGCCTGAAGCTCGACACCATAACGGCGACATCGGGCGATATCACGATCAACTCTTCGGGTGCTCTGACGATCGGCACCGGCCTCGCTTATGGCTCGGCATCGCTGACGACGATGGGCACGTCGACGCCGCTGACGGTGTTGACGAGTCTGACCGCGACGAATGGTTCGCTGACGTTGAACACGACGGGCAACCAGACGCTGAACGCGCTGAGTGCGGGGACGACGGCGAGCCTGACGACGACGGGGGCTGGCGCGACGATCGGTTTGACAAGCCTGACGGCCGGAACAACGGTGACTACGAACAGCACGGGCAACCAGACGATCGGGACGCTGACGTCGAGTGCTGGCAATGTGAGCCTGATCGGCGGGAGCACGCTGGCGGCCTCGACGCTGACGGCAACGGCGGGCTCGCTGACGCTGAACACGGTCGGCAGCCAGACGCTCGGCACGCTGAATGCTGCAACCACTACGAGTCTGACGACGACCGGGACGGCGGCCGCCTTGACCCTAACGAGCCTCACCTCGGGCGGCAACGTCAGCGCGACGACGACCGGTAATCAGTCGATCGGTTCGCTGGCCTCGACCAATGGCTCGGTGACGCTGACCAGCGGTGGAACGCTGACGGCGGGTACGCTGAGCAGTCATACAGCATCGGTACTGAGTTCGACGCGCGTATTGAGCGTAACGGGTAATCTCACCGCGGCGAATGCCATCGGCAACACGGTCAGCGGCTCGTCTGCGTCGATCAACACGACGGGCCTGAAACTCGATACCGTGACGGCGACGTTGGGTAACATCACGATCAACTCTTCGGGTGCTCTGGTGATCGGCACGGGCCTCGCCAACGGCTCGGCATCGCTGACGACCACCGGCACGTCGACGCCGCTAACGGTGCTGACGAGCCTGACGGCTACCAACGGTTCGCTGACCTTGAACACGACCGGCAATCAGACGCTGAATGCGCTCAACGCGCGTACCACGACGAGCCTGACGACCACCGGTACCGGCGCGGCACTGACACTGACAAGCTTGATCTCGCGCGGCAATGTCAGCGCAACGACGACGGGCGCTCAGACGATCGGATCCCTCACTTCGACCACCGGCAATGTCGGCGTTAGCGGCGGGGCTGGCGTGACACTGGGGACCTTGTCGGCCGGGGGTAGTTTGTCGGCCAATGTCGCGACCCTGCTGTCGCTGACGACGGGTAATGTCATCGGTACCTCTGGCATCATGGCGACGAACCTGTCGGTCGGTTCGCTGACCAACGGCGGCAGCGTGACGGCAGCGACGACGCAGGACCAGACCTATGGAACGTTGCGGGTCACCGGCGGCAATGCAACGCTGTCGGGCCGGACAATGAACCTGACGACCCTGGCGGTGTCGGGCGCGAGCACGATCGCGACCGGCGGGACACTGGATATTGCGACCACGACGAGCGGTACGCTGGGCATCACCTCGACAGGCGCCGTGTCGCTGGTGAACACGACGGTCGGCGGCAACACCGGCATAGACGGCAGCGCTGGCGTGACGCTTGGAACGCTGGCTGTCGGCGGCAATCTGACGGCGCATGCGGCGACCTTGCTGTCGCTGGGGACGGGCAGCGTTACGGGCACGAGTGGAATTACCGCAACAAACCTGACGGTCGGCTCGCTGACCAACGGCGGCAGCGTGACCGCGACGACATCGCAGGACCAGACTTATGACATGCTGAATGTCACCGGCGGCAGCATCACGCTGAACGAGCGCGCGTTGAATGTGACGACGAAGATCAAGGCGTCGGCCAACCTGATGGCGACCGGCACCGACCTGATCGCGATCAACACGGGTCAGGCCGGTGGTGCGCTGAACCTGTCGACACCAGCCAACATTATGGTGACGACGCTCACGTCCGGCGGCGTGATGACGATCAACGGCAACGCGCTGGCGCTGACCACGGTAACGGCGGGCGGTCTTGCGACGCTGACGGCCGCCTCGACATTGACGAGCACGGATTTCATGTCCGGTTCGCTGCAGGCGACGACAGGCGGCGACATCAATGTGCTGCACATGACGGTAGCGAGCGCCGCGAACATCGATGGTCATTCTGCGATCACACAGGGGACGCTATCGGTCGGCGGCAACCTGACGGAGAAGGCGGCGACCCTCCTATCGCTGACGACGGGGAATGTCACAGGCACCTCCGGCATCATGGCGACAAACCTGTCGGTTGGTTCGCTGACGAATGGGGGCAGCATCACGGCGGCGACGACGCAGGATCAGACCTACGGCACGTTGCGGGTGACCGGCGGTAATGCCGCCCTGTCGGGCCGGACGATGAACCTGACGACGCTGGCAGTGTCGGGCGCGAGCACGATCGCGACCGGCGGGACGCTGGATATTGCGACGACGACCAGCGGCTCGCTCGGCGTCACCTCGGCCGGTACGGTGTCGCTGATGAACACGACGGTGAGCGGCAATACCAGCCTCGACGGTGCTTCGGGCGTGACGCTTGGAACGCTGTCCGTCGGCGGGAATTTGACGGCGCATGCGGCCACAACACTGGCGCTGGGAACGGGCGCCGTCACCGGGACATCGGCGATCACCGCGACGAACCTGACGGTCGGCTCGCTGACCAATGGCGGCAGCGTGACCGCGACGACGTCGCAGGACCAGACCTATGACATGCTGAATGTCACGGGCGGCAGCATCACGCTGAACGAGCGTGCGCTGAACGTGACGACGAAGATCAAGGCATCCGCCAATCTCATGGCGACCGGCACCGATGTCATCAATATCAACACTGGTCAGGCCGGCAACGCGCTGAACCTGTCGACGCCGGCCAACATCATGGCGACGACGCTGACCTCCGGCGGCGCGGTGACGATCAACGGCAACGCGCTGGCGCTGACGACGGTAACGGCAGGCGGTCTTGCGACGCTGACAGCCGCCTCGACGCTGACGAGCACGGACTTTACAGCGGGATCACTGCAGGCGACGACCGGTAGCGACATCAATGTGGCGCACACCACCGTCGTCGGCGCCGCGACTATCGACGGTCATGCCGCGATTACCCAAGGCACTTTGTCGGTCGGCGGCAATCTGACGGAGAAGGCCGCGACTACGCTGTCGCTGACAACGGGCAATGTCACCGGTACCTCTGGCATCATGGCGACGAACCTGACGGTCGGCTCGCTGACCAACGGCGGCAGCGTGACGGCAGCGACGACGCAGGACCAGACCTATGGAACGTTGCGGGTAAACGGCGGCAATGCAACGCTGTCGGGTCGGACGATGAACCTGACGACCCTGGCGGTGTCGGGCGCGAGCATGATCGCGACCGGCGGGACACTGGATATCGCGACCACGACGAGCGGTACGCTGGGCGTCATATCGACAGGCGCCGTGTCGCTGGTGAACACGACGGTCCGCGGCAACACCGGCATAGACGGCAGCGCTGGCGTGACGCTGGGAACACTGGCTGTCGGCGGCAACCTGACGGCGCACGCGGCGACCTTGCTGTCGGTGGGAACGGGCAGCGTTACGGGCACGAGTGGAATTACCGCGACGAACCTGACGGTCGGCTCACTGACCAATGGCGGCAGCGTTACGGCGGCGACGACGCAGGATCAGACCTATGGAACGTTGCGGGTGACGGGCGGCAATGCGTCGCTGTCAGGCCGGACGATGAACCTGACGACCTTGGCGGTGTCGGGCGCCGGCACGATAACAACGGGCGGTACGCTGGATATTGCGACGACGACCAGCGGCACGCTGGGGGTCACCTCGACAGGCGCGGTGTCGCTCGTGAACACGACGGTCGGCGGCAACACTGGCATAGATGGTAGCGCAAGCGTGACGCTGGGAACGCTGGCTGTCGGCGGCAACCTGACGGCGCATGCGGCGACCTTGCTGTCGCTGGGGACAGGCAGCGTTACGGGCACGAGTGGGATTACCGCAACGAACCTGACGGTCGGCTCGCTGACCAATGGCGGCAGCGTGACCGCGACGACATCGCAGGACCAGACCTATGACATGCTCAACGTCACGGGCGGCAGCATCACGCTGAACGAGCGTGCGCTGAACGTGACGACGAAAATCAAGGCGTCGGCCAATCTCATGGCGACCGGAACCGACCTGATCGCGATCAACATGGGCGAAGCCGGCAATGCGATGACACTGACGTCGCCGGTCGACATAAATGCGGCATCGCTCACGTCCGGCGGCGCGATGACGATCAACGGTGATGCGCTCGCCTTGACCACCGTGGCGGCCGGCGGGCTCGCGACCTTCGGCGCAGCATCTACCCTAACGGGCACGGATATGGCGGCCGGCCAACTGCAGATGGTGACCGGCGACAATATCCAGATCCAGAACCTGACCGTATCGGGCGATGCGAATATCGATGGTCACACCGCCGTGACATTCGGCACCCTGTCAGTCGGTGGCAATCTGACCGCGAAGGCGGCGACGACCCTTGCCCTGACGACGGGCGCGGTCACCGGCACATCGGAAGTGACGGCGACCAATTTGCAGGTCGGCAGCCTGACAAATGGCGGCAGCATTACGCTGGCGACGACGCAGGATCAGACCTACGGCACCCTGCGGGTGACCGGTGGCGACGCGACTTTGTCGGGCCGGACGCTGGGGCTGGATACGTTGGCGGTGTCAGGCGCGAGCACGATCACCACCGGCGGCACGCTCGATGTCGCAACGACGAACAGCGGCACCTTGGGTGTCACGTCGACCGGGGCGGTCTCGCTGGGGAACGCGAGCGTGAACGGCAATGCGCGGATTGACGGCAGCGCCGGGGTGACGCTGGGAACATTGGCCGTCGGCGGCAACTTTATCGCCGACTCTGCGACCTTGCTGTCGCTTGGCACCGGCAATGTCGCCGGCACGTCGGGTGCTACCGCGACTAACCTCCAGATCGGCTCGCTGACCAATGGCGGCAGTGTGATCGTCCGAACGACGCAGGACCAGACGTATGGCACCTTGCGTGTGACCGGTGGTGATGCGACCTTGTCGGGCCGGACGATGAACCTGACGACGCTGGCCGTATCGGGCGCGAGCAGCATCACCACCGGCGGCACTTTGGATATAGCGACGGCCAGCAGCGGCACGCTCGGCATAACCTCCGCCGGGGCGGTGTCGCTGGTGAACTCGGCCGTCGGCGGCAATACCCGCCTCGACGGAAGCGCGGGCGTGACGCTGGGGACGCTGGCGGTGGGCGGCAATCTCACCGCCAATGCCGCGACCCTGCTGTCGCTGACGACAGGGAACGTCACCGGCATGTCAGGGATCACCGCCACCACCCTGCAGGTCGGCTCGCTGACCAATGGCGGCAGCATCGCGGCAACGACGACCGGAGACCAGACTTATGGCGGCCTGCGGGTCACCGGCGGCAACGCCACCCTTTCGGGCCAGACGTTGAGCCTCGGCACGCTCGCTGTGTCGGGCGCGAGCATGATCACCACCGGCAACACGCTCGATATCGGCACGACCACAAGCGGCAGCCTGGGTATCGCGTCGGCGGCCGCGATCACGCTGGGCGGCACGACGGTCGGCGGATCGACGGTCATCGACGGTAGCGACACCGCGACTTTGGGAACGTTTACGGGCGGCGGCAATGTGACTGCGCGTGTGGCGACCACGCTCGCCCTCACCACGGGCAATGTCGGCGGCACCACCAACATCACGACCACCAATCTGCGGGTCGGATCGCTGACCAACGGTGGCAACGTCACCGTCACGACCGCACAGGATCAGACCTATGGCACGCTGAACACCAGCAGCAGCGCGAACCTGACGGCAAGCGGCGCGGTCACGATCGATCGATTGATCGTGAGCGGTGCGCTGACCGCCAGCAATGGTGGCCTGATGACGCTCGGCAGCACCGACGTCGGCGGCGACGCGACCCTGACCAGTGCGAACAATATCGGAATCGGCCGCCTGGCCGATGGCGGGCTGCTCAACATTACGGCCGTCGGCGATATCACCGCCACGACGACGACCAGCGGCCGGGCCATCGCATTGCGCGCGGGCGGCAATATCCATCTGGTCGATCTTGCGAGCGCGACCGGAACGGTCAGCCTTACCTCCGGCGCGCCACAGGGCGCTTCGGCGGCCTATTCGCTGGCGGGCGATACCGTCATCAGCGGAACGGTCAGCGCGCCGGCCACGCTGACGATCGCGGCAGGCGGAAACGTCACCGTGGGCGCTGCGGGGCGTCTGAAAGCGGATTCGACGATCGGCATCACCTCGGGCGACGACATCACCGTGGCTGCCGGTGGTGTCATCGGCCAGGCGGTGAGCCGCGGTGCGGGGGCGCCGACCTCGACCATCTCGATTGACGCCGGCGCAACCCGCAACGGCGTCGCCAATGCCGATGCCAACGGCGCATCGACGCTGAAGGTCGATGGTACGATCGACGGCGTATCGATCGTGGCGCGATCGGGGGATGTCGCCTTTGGTAGCGCCAGCCTGATCGGATCCGGGGCGACCGGCGCATTGACGCTGGTCAACAACGGCGTCAACGCGATGACGATCGGTGGCGCCGACAGCACCACCGGCTATGTTCTGGCCGATGCCGAATTTTCTCGCGTGCAGGCGGCTTCTCTGCGGCTCAGCGGCAAGGGCGTGGCCGGTTCGACACCCGATGTCACCGTGTCGTCGTTGGCGATCACCGGTTCGGCCGGGGCCACGGGCGCGCGGTCGAACATCATCGGCAAGGCCGCGACGCTGACGATCGATTCGGCGGCCGACATCCGGATCACTGGCGCTGTGGCGCTGGGGAATGCAGCATCGACCGATACGCTTGTGGTGACCGCAGGCGGGCGCATCGATGAGGTGCTGCCCACCGGGTCGATCGCGATCACCAACGGCAACAACGCCCTGACCGGCACGCTGGTGATGACCGCGAACATAATCCAGGCGACCACGACAGCGGCGGCCACCGACCTCAAGGCGCTCACCGATATCAATGCGCAGGATCAGCGTCTCGGCGTCGCCGACGGCATGGACAATGATCCGGGCTATATCCGGGTCGGCAGCGTCACCTTCAACGTTCGCGACGGCCTGTACACGCAGAACAGCGATCCGCGCGGCCTGCGCTCCACCAATCGGGCGGGCATCACGCTTGGCCAGTTCGGCGTCATCTCGGTGAATTCGACGGGCAGCGGGATTGCCCAGGTCGTGCTCAACGGCCGGCAGCCCACCATCGGCGAACTTTTCACCGGTGGCGCCGACCTGACGAAGGTTGTGCGACTGAACGGCGCCGCTCCGCTCGCGACGCCGGTGCAGCAGGCCTTGGTCAACGGCTGCACCTTCGTTTCGACGCCGATCTGCGCCTTCGACAACTTGCTCGATCAGTCGCAGAGTGGCGGCAAGGACAGCAAGTCGAGCAACAGCAACAATGACAGCGACGATGGTGGCGGCACAGCCAGCATGCTCGGCAGCGCGATGATCCAGATGTCGGCGCTGGAGGGCGTCGGCGCGACGCCGATCATCGATGAGCCGATCACGGCATCGGGCAATGACGACCTCTGGAAGGATGAAACCGGGATCGATGAGCCGGCGCCTTCAGGAACGGCCGACGACGAGCGGAAGAAAAAGAAGAGCTGATCACGATCGGTGAGGCCGTGAAGATGTCCGGAGAGCATGGGCGGTACGACGATTGCCTACCGCACGCATGGGGAGGCGTCTGACGAGCCTTATACCCGCAGGCGCTCGATCGCCTGGGCGAGGGCGACGTAGAGCTTGCCCATATCCGACGACAGCATAGTCACGCCCAGCGGGCCGCTGTCGTTGCTCGCCAGGATACGGCGGAGCATTGCTTCGAAGTCGCGGATATATTTGTTCACATGCTCGCGAAATTCGGGGTCGTGATCATAATGCGATGCGATATGATGCGCTTCGCCGGTATCCAGTAGCTGCACCGCACGGCGCGTGAAGGCGCTGCGATCCCCGCGCAGATAGGCGGTCCAGGCCTGGTCGGTCACATCGTTTGACAGGATCTTGGAAACGTCGATCGCCGCCGAATTCAGCGCTTCGACGAGCAGCGAAACCTGACGCGCGAAATTGTCTTGATCCTGATCACGCCGTTCGGCGTCGATTTCGGCCACCCGCTTTTCCATCGTGGTGCTGGTCTCGGCGATCGTCAGCATCTGCCTGAGCAGCTTTTCGCTGGCATGATTGGCGGCCGCGACGGCAGCTTCGGCCGTATCGGAGATGAGGGCGATGCGCTTGGTGATCTGATCGCCGAACGCGCGTTCGATCGCCTCCGCGCCGCTCTGCGCCAGTTGCTCGCTCGCTTCCGGGATGATCGATTCCAGCGCGGCTCTCGCGCCGCGCGCCGCGTCTCCTGCTGCTTCCCGTACCTTGAGCAAGGCGTCGACCAGCCGCTCCCCCGACATTTCGGCCAGCGCCCGCATATTGTCTTCGCTTTCTGCGATCAGACGCCCCAGTTCGGCGCTATGGTCGCGCAGCGCCTCCAGCCGGGCGCCCGCCTCCTCGGCGAAACTGTCGGACAAGGCGCGCTGCCGGTCGAGCATGGCGTCGCCTTCGGCGGCGATGTTCGCCATCCGGCGCGTTGCCTGATCGCCCAGGCCGGCGATGGCTTCGCGCTGGCGATCGATCAGCAGGTCGGCCGATCCCAGCCGCTCGGTCGCCCGCTCAACGGTGGAGGCCAGCTGTTCGGCCTGTGCGGTGACCGCGCGCATGGTGGCGTCGCCGCGCGCGGCTTCCTTCTCCATGCGGCCCATCGTCGCCGGCAGATCGCGTTCGACATTCTGGACAATCGTATCGAAGGCAATGCGCAGGCCATTGGCGCGATCGGTAAGCGTGCGCGCACTGCTCATGCTGTTTCCGAGCGCCACGCCGACATTTTCGACATGGGCGCTCAACGTTACGATCATCTCGGCCAGATCGGCGGTCTGTTCGGTGCCGGTCGTTCCCAGGGCCTCGAAACGCGCCTCGATCTCGCCCAGCGCGCGTTCCAGATTGTGGACGAGCATCCGGCTCGTCTGATCCTGCTCGGCCAGCTTGGCGGCGAAGGCATCGGCTTGCCGAGCCAGATGCTCCATGCGCTCCGCTGTCTGGGTTGCAGCGGTGACGCCGGCTTCGTCGATCGCGGTGCGGGCATGTTCGATCATCGCGTTCATCGCCGCGCGCTGGCCGTCCATCGCATGGCGGGTCTGTTCGATCGCTTCGGTGGTCTGATCCAGGCTGGTATCGATCGATCGCGTCAGCGCGCCGCCGGCCTCCTCGATCGCGCGCGTCGTCCGCTCGGTACGGGATTCGATGCGCCCGATCTGGGTGGCCAGACGTCCCGCCGCGCCACCGATCATTTCATCGGCTTCGTGCGTGCGGGCGATGATCGCGGTCAGCTGATCCGACAGCGCTTCGGCATTCTCCCGTGCGCTGCCGCCGATCGCCGTGATGAATTCGGCGGTCTCGCTGCTCAATTCCCGCGCGCGCGGCAGATCGACCATCAATGCGCTGATATCGCCCCGGGCGGCGGCGGCGGCTTGGCCCAGCTGTTCGGAATGGCGGGCCAGCAGATCGGTCTCGTCGCGCATGTCGACGCTGATCTGGGCGAGCCGCTCCGCCGCACCTTCACCCTGATCGAGCAGGGCGGATATATGGCCCGTCAATTCCTTGCGGCGGCTGTCCAGCGCGGCCGTGATCTGCGCGAGTGCGCTTTCCAGCCGATTGGTTTCGAGCCGCATCGATATGGCGGTGTCGGCGAAGCGCCGCGCTTCCCGGGTCGCCGTCCGCCGGACGAGAATATAAAGGATACCCAGCAAGGCCAAAGGCGCGCAGCCTTGCGCGATCGCATTTGTCAGCGAGACCGCATTGACCGGATCGGCCTGCAGACCCTGCAGCCAGGCGATGATCCACATCATGCCGAGCAGGCCGAAAATCACGGCGATAGCGACATCGCTGTTCCGGCGGGGCGGCAGATCGGTGGTGAAGTCGGCAATCGCGAAGCGGGCAGGGGCTGGGCCGGGAATGCGCTGGTCCAGCAGCAATTCGTCGACCTGCTCCGGCGCTTCGGAGGTATCGGAGGCGGCGCGCACGGCGGCAGCTTCGGCTGCATTGGCCGCGCGCCAGTCATCGAGCGTGCTCGGTATATTCGCCATCGACCCGCATGCTATCGCAGTTTTGGATTTCGCGATAGTGCGCCTTAGCCAATTCTTAACCATAGGCGGCCGGTCGTTTCGATCGCGCCGCTTCGGGCTTTGCAGAATCCCCAACTGGGCTTATCCCGAGGCGCTTGCTGACAGGGGATGCCGTTTTGCCGCTCGCCGCGCTGATTGCCGCGCAGGAAAATCTGGAATCGGGCGGGGGGCTTCGGGCCACTTTACCGCTCGTCGGCCGCACGTTGATCGAACATCAGGTCAACGTCGCCGTGCGCGCGGGCGCCGGCCGGATCATCCTGCTCGTGGAGCGCGTGCCGGCGGCCCTCGCGCAGGCGATTGACCGCCTGCGACGCGATGGCGTGTCGATCGAGGCGGCGCGCAGCGTCAGCGATGCCGCCGATCGCTTTCATCCGGATGATGACGTCCTGTTGATCGGCGATGGCTGCATTGCCGGGCAGGGGGTCGTCGACCTGCTCGTCGGGACAGATGCGCCAGCCGTTCTCGTCCTGCCCGACACCAGTGAGCAGGCGATGTTTGAACGGATTGATCCCGAATCGCGCTGGGCTGGATTCGCGCTGATTACCGGGGCCAGCCTGCAGGACACCAGCCGGATGCTCGGCGATTGGGACCTGACATCGACGCAGCTGCGCCGATCGATCCAGGAGGGCGCGCGTCGGATCGACGCTCTGGGCCCCGGGGCCGACGGCGAACCCGGCAGCCAACCGATCATTGCGGTCGACAAGGGTGCTTTGACCCTGCTGGAACGCAGCCTGTTGCGGCGGCCACCGGTCGCCGGCGGCAATTGGGCCGATCTTTATATCCACCGCCTGATCGGCGCACCGCTGATCGGCCCCCTCATCCTGCGCCGGGTACAGCCGTTGCACCTTGCTTTGGGATCGGCGGCGGTGGCCGGGATCGGTGCTCTGGCGGCGATCGCCGGCTATTTCTGGCTTGCGGCCTTGTCGATGCCGGTCGCCGCCGCAACCTTTTCGATGGCGCGCCAGATGGCGCGAATCTGGGCGGCGGAAGTGCCGCACATCCGGTCCTTGCTCATTGTCCGCCAGATCGCAGCGCTGGTGGCGCTCGCCATGCTGGCGCGGCATCTCGGCCTGCCCGGTGAATGGGGGTGGTGGATTGTTGCCGCGATAGTTCCGCTGGGCCTCGTCGGGCTCGCCGCGCTGCGGCCGGTGGCGCGGTCGCTGGCCGTAGCCGAAACGCCGATCTGGTTGCCTGCGACCGATGGGCTGATCTGGATCACGCCGGCGCTGGCGATCCTCACCGGATGGGGGGGGATGCTCTGCGTGCTGGCAGGCTATTGCGCGGTCGGTTTCGGCTGGCAGATCCGGCTGTTGCGGATGGCCGCAATGGAAAAGGGCCGGGAATGACCCCGGCCCTTTCCTAAATACCAAGTTCGAACGATCAGCGGTCGCTGACCGGAATATAGTCGCGCTGCGCTGCGCCCGTGTAAAGCTGGCGCGGGCGACCGATCTTCTGCTCGGGGTCCGAGATCATCTCGTTCCACTGCGCAACCCAGCCGACGGTGCGGGCGAGCGCGAACAGGACGGTGAACATCGTCGTCGGGAAACCGATCGCCGACAGGATCACGCCCGAATAGAAATCGACGTTCGGGTAAAGCTTCTTGTCGATGAAATAGGAATCTGTCAGCGCGATATGCTCGAGCTCCCGGGCGACATCGAGCACCGGATCGCTGATGCCCAATTTGTCGAGCACTTCGGTCGCGGCCTTGCCGAGCACCGTCGCGCGGGGATCGTAATTCTTGTAGACGCGGTGGCCGAAGCCCATCAGCCGGAACGGATCGTCCTTGTTCTTGGCTCGCGCGATATATTCGGGAATGCGATCGACGGTGCCGATCTCGCGCAGCATGTTGAGCGCGGCTTCGTTGGCGCCGCCATGGGCGGGGCCCCAGAGGCAGGCGATGCCGGCGGCGATGCAGGCGAACGGGTTGGCGCCCGAGGAGCCGGCGAGGCGGACGGTCGAGGTCGATGCGTTCTGTTCGTGATCGGCATGCAGGATGAAAATCTTGTCCATCGCCGCTTCGATGATCGGATCGATCTCATATTCCTCGGCCGGGACGCCGAAGGTCATGCGCAGGAAATTGCCCGTGTAGGACAGGTCGTTGCGCGGATAGAGGAAAGGCTGACCGATCGAATATTTATAAGCCATCGCCGCCATCGTCGGCATCTTGGCGATCAGCCGGTGCGCCGAAATCATGCGCTGGCGGGGATCGTTGATGTCGGTCGAATCCGGGTAAAAGGCCGAAAGCGCGCCGACAACGCCGCACATGATCGCCATTGGATGGGCATCGCGACGGAAGCCGCGATAGAATTGGGCCAGCTGTTCATGCACCATCGTGTGGCGCGTGATCGTGTAGCGGAAGGTGTCCAGCTCGTCGCGGCTCGGCAATTCGCCGTGCAGCATCAGATAGGACGTCTCCATGAAGCTCGATTTCTCGGCGAGCTGATCGATCGGGTAACCGCGGTGGAGCAATATGCCCTGATCGCCATCGATATAGGTGATCGCGGATTCGCAGCTGGCGGTCGACGTAAAGCCTGGATCGTAGGTGAACGCGCCGGTTGCGCCATACAGCTTTCGGATGTCGATCACGTCCGGACCGACCGTCCCTGACAGCACTGGATATTGCGACGACTTACCGCCGAATTCCAGGTTCACCTTATCCCCCATGCTTCGTTCCTCCTGTGTATGTCGTTCCCCGGACGATCGTCTCCTGCCGTCAGGACAGGATCTGGTCGTCCAGTCGTGCCAGGCTCTCCTCGCGGCCGAGGAGCGCCAGCACGTCGAAAATTCCCGGCGAGGTGGTGCGGCCGGTCAGCGCGGCGCGTAACGGCTGCGCGACTTTTCCGAGGCCGATTCCCGCCTTTTCCGCCACTGTCCGAACCGAGGCTTCAAGCGCCGGCGCGGACCAACCCTCCGTAGCGGCAAGTACGTCGCGAGACTCGGCCAGCAACGCCCTGCCGCGTTCGTCTAGCAGCGAAGCGGCCTGTTCGTCCATGGGCAGCGGGCGAGTGCGAAAAAGGAATCCCGCACCATCCCGCAACTCATTGAGGTTCTTGGCCCTTGGCTTCATGAAGCTCATGCTGCGAAGCAATAGATCACGATCTTCAGCTGTCAAATCGCGACCCGCATCCTTCGCGACTCCGGAGAAGATAAGATCGGTCAGGCGGGCGTCGTCGGCCTCGCGGATATAATGGCCGTTGAGGTTGTCGAGCTTCTTGAAGTCGAAGCGCGATGGCGACCGCCCGACATGGGCGAGATCGAACCACTCGACCGCCTGTTCGCGGCTGATGATCTCATCGTCGCCATGGCCCCAGCCAAGCCGCAACAGATAGTTGCAGACCGCTTCGGGCAGAAAGCCCATGTCATCGCGATAGGCATCGACGCCGAGCGCTCCGTGACGCTTCGACAGTTTCGCGCCATCCGCTCCGTGGATCAGCGGGACATGGGCGTAGATCGGCTCGGGCCAGTCCATCGCGCGGATCAAGGCGAGCTGGCGGAAGGCGTTGTTGAGATGATCGTCGCCGCGGATGATATGGGTCACGCCCATGTCCTGATCGTCCACGACAACGGCGAGCATATAGGTCGGCGTGCCGTCGGATCGCAGCAGGATCATGTCGTCCAGTTCGGCGTTCCTGACGGTCACCGGACCCTGGACGCGATCCTCGATCGTCGTTTCGCCTTCGCGCGGCGCCTTCAGCCGGATAACGAACGGTGCGCCGGGCGTGGCTTCCGACGGATCGCGATCGCGCCAGCGGCCGTCATAGCGCAGCGGCTGTTTGGCGGCACGCTGGGCGGCGCGCATTTCCTCCAGTTCCTCAGGCGTAGCAAAGCAGCGATAGGCATGGCCGCGCGCGAGCAGATCATAGGCGACTTCGGCGTGACGGGCTGCGCGGGCGAACTGGAAGACGGTCTCGCCGTCATTGTCGAGCCCCAGCCACTGCATGCCGTCCAGAATCGCGGCGATCGCGGGTTCGGTGGAGCGCGCGCGATCGGTATCCTCGATCCGCAGCAGGAATTTGCCGCCATGATGACGGGCGAACAGCCAGTTGAACAAAGCCGTGCGAGCGCCGCCAATGTGCAGAAACCCGGTGGGCGACGGGGCGAAGCGCGTGACGACGGGGCGATTTTCGGTGCTTGCGCTCACGCGCGGATTCTCCAAGATCGGCGGGATGGCCAGCGAATATGACGTCGCCCCTAGCATAGCCGTTCCAAGGCTACAAATCGGCGTAAAGGCAAGATTCGCTGCGATTTTTGGCGCGCTCGAACAACAATTGGAACGGGAACGCGATCAGTTCGCGTTGTGGCTGCCGATTGGGCTGGGCGCCGGAATCGCCTTGTGGTTCGTTTTGCCGACGCCGCTGGCATGGATCGGCGCTGCCGCGGCCCTCGGCGGTATCGCGATCGCGGCGATGATCTTTGGGCAGGATCGCCGTGCGGGACAGGCGGTGGCGTGGTTCGCCGGCGCGATGCTGGCCGGCCTTTTCATCATCTGGGGCAAGGCGCTGTGGGTGGCCGCACCCCGGGTTGACGACCGGGCCGCCGTAAAGAGCTTTTCGGCGCGTATCGAGATGGTCGAGCCGTTGCAGGCGCGCGGGCTGGTCCGCCTGCGGCTGGCGCCCGATGCGGCGGCGGGCCTGCCGCCCCATGTTCGGGTGAATGTCGATGTCAGGACGGTACCCGCCTATTTGCCGACCGGCTCGCGCATCGATCTGCGCGCGCGGTTGATGGCGCCGGCAGGGCCGCCGGTGCCGGGCGGTTATGATTTCGCGCGGGTCGCCTGGTTTCAGGGCATCGGCGCGACCGGCAAGGCGCTCGATCCGCCCGTCGTGCATTTGCTGCAAGGCGGCGGCTTCCGGTCATGGCTGGCCGATGTTCGCCAGCGCCTGTCGGCACATATCGAAAGCCGCATCACGGGCGCGGGCGAGGGCGGCGTCGCGGCGTCCTTCGTGACCGGCGATCAGGGCGCAATTCCGGAAACCGACAATGACGCCCTGCGGAAGGCCGGGCTCGCGCATCTGCTCTCGGTTTCCGGGCTGCACGTGTCTGCGGTGGTCGGCGGGACGATGATCCTGGCGCTGCGCCTGCTCGCGCTATCGCCAAGGCTCGCGTTGCGAGCGCCGCTGCCGCTGATCGCGGCCGGCGCGGGCGCGATGGCTGGGGTCGGCTACACGCTGCTCTCGGGCGCGGAAGTACCCACGATCCGCTCCTGCATCGCGGCCTTGCTCGTCCTGATCGGCATATCGCTGGGGCGGGAGGCGATGACCCTGCGGCTGGTCGCGGCCGGTGCGCTCATCGTGCTGCTCTTCTGGCCGGAAGCGCTGGCAGGCCCGAGCTTTCAATTGAGCTTCGCCGCGGTCGCGTCGCTGGTTGCACTGCACGAACATCCGCGCATGGCAGCCTTCGTCGCGCGTCGGGAGGAGCCATGGTATGCGCGTATCGGCCGCGAAGGGCTGTCGCTACTGATCAGCGGCCTGGTGATCGAACTCGCGCTCAGCCCGATCGCCTTGTTCCATTTCCACAAATCCGGTCTTTACGGCGCAGTCGCGAACATCGTCGCGATTCCGCTCTCCACCTTCATGATCATGCCCTTGGAAGCGCTGTCGCTGCTGCTCGATATCGTCGGCCTCGGCGCGCCGATCTGGTGGCTGACCGGCAAGTCGCTGTCACTGTTGCTGTGGATCGCGCATGTCGTCGGTGATGCGCCCGGCGCGCAGGCGAGCTTGCCGACCATGGCCTGGGGCGCCTTCGCGATGATGGTCGCGGGCGGCCTGTGGATTACCTTGTGGCGGACGCGGATGCGCCGGCTGGGCGCCGTTCCCCTCCTGATCGGCGCGCTCTGGGCGCTCGTGACGCCGCCACCCGATATCCTGGTGACCGGCGATGGCCGCCATGTGGCAATCCGCACCACCGACGGCCGCATCGCCCTGCTCCGGCCGAGAGCCGGCGATTATGTGCGCGGCGTGCTGGGGGAGGCGTCGGGCACGCAGGCCGATGCGCTGAACATCGACGATCTCAAGACCGCCCGGTGCGGGAATGACATGTGCATCGCGGATATCGATGCCGGCGGCCGGCTATGGCGCGTGCTGGCGACGCGTAGCCCGTTCCTGATCGACATCGCGACGATGAACCGGGCCTGCGCCGACGTCGATATCGCGATCAGCGACCGGCGCTTGCCCCGCAGTTGCTGGCCGCGCTGGCTGAAGCTGGATCGGCCGGCGCTGGCGCGGACGGGGGGAGTCGCGATCCGATTGGGGTCGGGCGTGGAAAGCGTGGCGGAAGCCATCGGCCACCATCCCTGGGCTGCAGCGATGCAGCCCTTTCCTTCGATCAGTAACGGCGCAGCAGGCCGGCGAGCTTACCCTGGACGCGAACCTGATCGGGAGCATAACGCTGCGGATCATAAGCGCGATTGGCCGGATCGAGGCGGATCATCGATCCCTCGCGGCGGAAATATTTGAGCGTGGCCTCGCTTTCGGCGATCAAAGCGACGACAATATCGCCGTCGCGCGCCGTTTCCGCCCGGCGGATCAGCGCATAATCGCCGTCCAGGATTCCGGCCTCGACCATCGAATCGCCGGAGACTTCGAGCGCATAATGCTCGCCGGGGCCCAGCAAGGCGGCGGGGACGGACAGGCTGCTCTGCCCCTCCATCGCCTCGATCGGCATGCCGGCGGCGATCCGGCCGTGCAGCGGTATTTCCAGCACGTCGTTGGCCGCCTGCAGGATGACGGGTGGCGCTTTCTGCAACGGCGTCGGCGCGCTCTTCGCAACGGCGGGGGTGATCTCGGGCATGCGCACCACTTCGAGCGCGCGGGCACGGTTGGCGAGGCGGCGGATGAAATTGCGTTCCTCGAGCGCGCTGATCAGGCGATGGACACCGGACTTGGACTTCAGGTCCAGCGCCTCCTTCATCTCCTCGAACGACGGGGAAACGCCGGTTTCAGCCAGCCGGTCGTGAATGAAACAGAGCAGTTCATGCTGCTTGCGCGTTAGCATTCCGAGCACCCCATGGAGGAACGAACGCGGAACATCTAGGCAACTTCGGCGGAGCTGTCAAGCGATCCGAATGATATGGACCGGGTCGCCGGCGGCAAGCGCGGGCGCCCTCGCGTCGCGCACGATCAGGACGTCCGCCTGCGACAGGGCCGACAGCGACGCGCTGTCCTGGCTGGCGACCGGATGGACGGAGCCGTCGGCCCAGTAGCCGCGCAGATATTCGGCGCGCTCGCCCGTGGCCCGGACGGGCATACCCAGCCGGGCGGTCATTGGTGCCGGGATCGGATCGGCGGCGCCCAGCAGATGCGCGACCAGCGGACGCACGAACAGGGTGGCGGTGACGAAGGCGGACACCGGGTTGCCGGGCAGGCCGACGACGATCGCGTCGCCCAGCTTCCCGATCATGATCGGTTTGCCGGGTTTCATTGCGACCCGCCAGAAATCGATCCGCGCGCCGGCCTTTTCGAGCGCAGGCAGGACCAGATCATGATCGCCGACCGATGCGCCGCCGGTGGTCACGATGATGTCGGCCTGATCCTTCAGTCGGCCGAACGCCGCCGCGATCTGTTCGAGGTCGTCCGGTACGATGCCGTAGTCCACCACCTCGGCGGGTTCGCCCGCCAGCAGGGCCGCCAGCATCGGTCCGTTGGAGGCCGGCAGCATGGCGCCGGGCGTTGGCTCACCCGCCGCGACGAGTTCGTTGCCGGTCGACAGGATCGCGATCCTGGGTTTGCGGCGCACGGCCACGACGGCATGGCCACCGCTGACCGCGAGCGCGATCGCCGCCGCGCCCAGCTTCACACCATGCGGCAGCATGACGTCGCCATCCGAATAGTCGTTGCCTGCGCGGCGGATATGCGCGCCCACCGCAGGTGGTCCTTCGCCCGTCATGGTCAGCCTGTCGCCGTCGCGGCCGGCTTCTTCCTGGATCAGGATGGTATCCGCTCCTCCCGGCACCGGCGCGCCGGTAAAGATCCGGGCGGCCTCGCCCGGGGCGAGCGTCAGGCCGGGTCGTCCACCGGCCGCGCTTTCGCCGACGAGCCGCCAGGGGCCGGGCCGTTCCGAAAAACGGATCGCATAGCCATCCATGGCCGAGAGATCGACGGCAGGCTGCGTCCGGCGCGCCCGCACGGCTTCAGCGGCATGGCGGCCGATGGCCGCGAGCACGGGGACCGTCTCAATGGGCAAAGGTGCGGACAAGGCCAGCATGCGCGCCTGTGCTTCGGCGACGGATAGCAGGGTCATGCCGCCGTCCAGTCGCCCGATCGGCCTCCGGTCTTGGCGAGCAGCCGGATGCCGTCGATGCGCATGCCGCGGTCGAGCGCCTTGGCCATGTCATAGATGGTCAGCAGCGCGACCGAGACCGCGGTCAGCGCCTCCATCTCGATGCCGGTCGTGTAGGTCGTGGTGATAGACGCGGTCGCGCGGATGCCGTCGGCTTCGATGACGAGATCGAGCGTGACACCCGAAATCGGCAAGGGATGACAGAGCGGAATCAGGTCGGCGGTTTTCTTGGCCGCCATGATGCCCGCCACGCGCGCCACAGCAAGCACGTCGCCCTTTTTCACCGATCCCTCGCGGATCGCGGCGAGCGCTGTCTCGCCGACGAGGATGCGGCCCTCGGCGACGGCGGTGCGCTTCGTCTCGGCCTTGGCGGAAACGTCGACCATCCGGGCGGCCCCGTCGGCGTCGATATGGGTGAGCTTGCCGGTCATGCGCCGACGAGCAGGCGGTGGGTGGCCGCTGTCAGGTCGTCATGCCGCATCAGCGACTCCCCTACCAGGAAGCAGCGGACGCCATGCTCCGCCATCGCATCCAGATCGTCATGCGACGACAGGCCGCTTTCGGCGACGAAGGTGCAACCGGCCGGCGCGCTGCCGACCAGTTCATAGGTGCGGGCGAAATCGACGGTGAAGTCGCGCAGGTCGCGATTGTTGACGCCGATCAGGCGGGATTTGAGCTTCAACGCCCGTTCCAGCTCGCCGGCGTCATGCACCTCGACCAGCGCGTCCATGCCATATTCGATCGCGGCGGCCTCCATTTCGGCCATCTGGCCATCGTCGAGCGCCGCGACGATGATCAGGATCGCATCGGCGCCGAGCGCCCGGGCTTCCGTCACCTGCCATGGATCGACCATGAAATCCTTACGCAGGCACGGAATCGAACAGGCCGCGCGCGCGGCGACCAGATAATCGTCATGGCCCTGGAAATAGGGAATATCGGTGAGGACGGACAAGCAGGCCGCCCCCCCTTGCTCATAGGCGCGGGCATGGGCCGGCGGATCGAAATCGGCGCGGATCAGGCCCTTGGACGGGGATGCCTTCTTGATTTCGGCGATCAGGCCATAACCGGTCGCCGCCTTGCGATCGATCGCGGCGCGGAAACCACGCGGCGCGCTCTGCGCTTTGGCGCGCGCTTCGAGATCGGCAAAGGACGTCGCGGCCTTGCGCGCGATGACATGATCCCGCTTGGCGTCGCAGATTTCGATCAGCTTGTTGGTCATGGCCGGGGCAATAGCCGCTCTTATCTTATTCGTCATCCTGAACTCGTTTCAGGATCCGCTCATCCGCTTGAACGGTCCTCGTGGCCTGGTGGATGCTGAACTAAATTCAGCATGACGGTTCTCGTTAAAACGCGATCCACCGACCCAGCAGTTGCGCCGCCGCGCCGCTGTCGATCGCCTCTGCGGCCATCGCAACGCCCTCCGTCCAGTCGCCAGCCGTGCCTGCCACCATCAGCGCAGCCGCACCGTTGAGCAGAACGGCATCGCGATAGGCCCCGGGCGCGCCGTCCAGCAAGCAGCGCAGCGCGGCAGCGTTGAAGGTCGCGTCGCCGCCGCGCAATGCCTCCAGCGGATGGCGTGGAAGGCCGGCGGTCTCCGGCTCGAACCGCTCCGGCCCGAAACCGCAGGCTCCCAGCCGAAAAATGCTGCTAGGCCCGCCGATCGAGAGTTCGTCGAGCGGTTCGTCACCCGAGACCATCATCGCGGAATCGCAGCCGATCCGATCGAGCGCCCCCGCATAGACCGGCAGATAATCGGGCCGCGCAACGCCGATCAGCTGGCGGGTTACCCCCGCCGGATTGGCGATCGGGCCGAGCAGGTTGAAGATCGTGCGGCGGCCGATCTTCTTGCGGATCGGGCCCATGCGCGCGAGCGCGGGATGATGTTTCTGCGCGAACAGGAAACAGATGCCGAGTTCGTTAAGCGATGCCTCGGCGCGGTCGGATGCGCGATCCAGATCGAGACCCAGCGCCTCCAGCGTATCGGCCGCGCCCGCCTTGCTCGATGCCGCGCGATTGCCATGTTTGGCGACCGCGACGCCAGTCGCCGCGACGACGATCGATACGGCGGTCGAGACGTTCAGGCTGTGCGCACCGTCGCCGCCGGTGCCGCAGACGTCGATCGCACCTTCGGGGGCGGTGACTTTTATCATCCGCTCGCGCATCGCGATCGCGGCGCCGGCAATTTCCGCGCTGGTTTCCTCGCGGACGCTCATCGCCGTCAGGAAGTCTTCGACGGCGACGTCATCGTGCGCGCCGTCCAGAATCTCTGAAAACGCCTGATAGGCGCTCTGCTGGTCCAGCGGGATGATCGGATCGGGAAGCCCCGCCAAGGTCAGGCCCGTTCCTTCACCTTCATGCCGGCGGCGCGCATGAAATTGGCGAGCATCGCGTGGCCATGTTCGGTGGCGATGCTTTCGGGATGGAATTGCACGCCGTGGATCGGCAGGTCGCGATGGCGGAAGCCCATGATCGTGCCGTCCGGGGTGCGCGCGTTGACGATCAGATCGGCGGGCAGATCCTCTTCCGGCACGATCAGCGAATGATAGCGCGTGCCGATGACCGGCGACGGCAGGCCTTCGAACAGCCCGGGGCCGTCATGGTGGATCTCGCTGGTCTTGCCATG
>Ga0105248_10002218_pt1 | contig 21485 bp, 16 predicted proteins | sample KBSS34metaG_FD_81524 | JGI IMG/M metagenome (GOLD analysis project Ga0105248, IMG submission 81524) | Switchgrass rhizosphere microbial communities from Kellogg Biological Station, Michigan, USA - KBS S3-4 metaG | ecosystem: Host-associated > Plants > Roots > Rhizosphere > Soil | place...
ACTTTTTTCTCATCGTTATCCGCTTGTGCGGCATCAGCGCGTGTATAGAGAGTCGAAATGCTCAGTACGGAAGCCCTGACAAAAATCGATCGCGAACTTCGCAAGTATCCGCCGGATCAGAAGCGCTCGGCCGTCATGTCGGCGCTCGCCATCGCGCAGGACGAGAAGGGCAGCCTCGGTTCGGAGGTGATCGATTTCGTTGCTGAGTACCTGGGCATGCCCTCGATCGCGGTGTACGAGGTCGCGACGTTCTACGAAATGTACAACCTGGAGCCAGTCGGCAAGTACAAAGTATGTATTTGCACGAACTTGCCGTGCGCGCTGTCGGGTGCAACGGTGTCAGCCCAGCACTTGAGGAAGCGGCTTGGCATTGGCTGGGGTGAGACCACCGCGGACGCGATGTTCACGCTCAAGGAAGGCGAGTGTTTCGGTGCCTGTGGAGATGCGCCGGTAATGCTCGTCAACAACAAGACCATGATGATCGGTATGACGCCCGAGAAGCTCGACGCGTGGTTGGCCGAGGTGAAGAAATGATGCGATCGTCGGTCCCTCCGTTTGCGCCCGACGTCTTCGGGCCGGACGCGATCATCCTCAAGGGACTCACCGGACTGAACTGGCGCCTGCAGGATTATCAGGAGCGCCGCGGATACGAAGCGCTGAAGAAAATTCTAAGCGAGAAGATTGCGCCAGAGACCATCATCGCCGAAATCAAGAAGTCAGGACTGCGTGGGCGTGGAGGCGCCGGCTTCCCCACGGGGCTGAAGTGGAGCTTCATGCCGCGCAGCTTCCCCGGCCAAAAGTACCTGGTCTGCAATTCCGACGAGGGCGAGCCGGGCACGTTCAAAGACCGCGACATCCTGCGCTACAACCCGCACGTTTTGATCGAAGGGATGGCTATAGCTGCCTACTCGATGGGCATCAGCGTAGGTTACAACTACATCCACGGCGAGATCTGGGATGTGTACGAGCGATTCGAAGAAGCGCTTCAGGAAGCCTACGGCGCCGGGTTTCTAGGCAAGAACATCCTCGGCTCGGGTTTCTCTTTCGACCTGCATGCGCACCACGGCTACGGCGCCTATATTTGCGGCGAGGAAACTGCATTGCTGGATTCCCTCGAGGGCAAGAAGGGGTTGCCCCGCTTCAAGCCGCCATTCCCGGCCAGCTACGGCCTTTATGGGAAGCCCACCACGATCAACAATACGGAGACCTTTGCGGCCGCCCCCTGGATCATCCTCAACGGAGGCGACGCCTTCTTGAGTCTGGGCAGGCCCAACAACGGTGGTACCAAGATCTTCTCCGTTTCCGGCCATGTGGAGCGGCCGGGCAACTTCGAGGTCAAGCTCGGCACTCCGTTTGCCAAGCTGCTCGAGCTTGCCGGCGGAATGCGGGAGGGCCGGAAGTTGAAGGCATGCGTTCCGGGCGGGTCGTCGATGCCCGTGCTGACCGGGGACGTTATGCTGAACACCGATATGGATTACGACTCCATCGCCAAAGCCGGGTCGATGCTGGGATCGGGTGCGGTGATCTGCATGGACGATCGGACCTGCATGGTGCGCGCGCTGATGCGGCTGTCGTATTTCTATTTCGAGGAGTCCTGTGGGCAATGTACTCCTTGCCGCGAAGGCACCGGCTGGCTATACCGGATCGTGCACCGCATCGAGCACGGTGAGGGCCGGCCGGAGGATCTCGATCTGTTGAACTCGGTGGCGGACAACATCGCCGGGCGCACCATCTGCGCCTTGGGCGAGGCAGCTGCCCTTCCAGTCAAGAGTTTTATCAAGAATTTTCGCGACGAGTTCGTCCACCACATCGAGCATAAACGGTGTCTGGTAACCGAACCCGCATACGCCTGACGAGTAGAGGAGCGCGCACGCAATGGCCATGGTAAACCTCGAGATCGACGGCAAGTCGGTGCAAGTGCCCGGCGGCTCCACCGTGATCGAGGCGGCGAACACGCTTGGCATCTACGTGCCGCACTTCTGCTATCACAAGAAGTTGTCCATCGCGGCCAACTGCCGCATGTGCCTGGTGCAGGTCGAGAAGGCACCCAAGCCGCTTCCGGCGTGCGCGACGCCCGTTACGGAGGGCATGAAAGTCTTCACGCATTCCGCAGCCGCCATAAACGCGCAGAAGGGCGTGATGGAATTCCTGCTGATTAATCACCCGCTGGATTGCCCCATCTGCGATCAAGGCGGCGAGTGCCAGCTGCAGGACCTTGCCGTGGGTTATGGCGGCGGCGCTTCGCGCTACACCGAACCAAAACGCGTGGTCGCGAACAAGGAAATCGGCCCATTGGTGGCGGCCGAGGAAATGTCGCGTTGCATTCATTGCACTCGCTGTGTTCGTTTCGGGCAGGAAGTCGCAGGCATCATGGAGTTGGGCATGGCCGGGCGAGGCGAGCACGCAGAGATTCTGAGTTTCGTGGGCAAGACGGTCGACTCCGAACTTTCGGGCAACATGATCGATGTGTGCCCCGTCGGAGCCCTTACCTCCAAACCTTTTCGATTTTCGGCGCGCACTTGGGAGCTTGCCCGGCGCAAGTCGGTCAGCCCGCATTGCGGGCTGGGCTCAAATCTGGTGGTGCAGGTCAAGCAGGACACGGTGGTCCGTGTCCTGCCGCTCGAGAACGAAGAAATCAACGAGTGCTGGTTGTCCGACAAGGACAGATTCTCCTACGAGGCCGTCAACTCGCAGGAGCGCCTGACCAGACCGATGATCAAGCGCGACGGAAAATGGCATGAAGTCGAATGGCGTGTCGCGCTCGAAGAGGTGGCCCGCGGTCTCGAACGCACCCGCACGCGCCATGGCGCGGCCGCAATCGGCGCGCTGGGTACTGCGCATTCAACGCTGGAAGAGCTGTATCTGCTGCAGAAATTCACGCGCGGCCTGGGCAGCGGCAACGTCGATTTTCGCCTGCGCAAGAGCGACTTCGCCGGTGATGGGGAAGGCAACGCGATCCCGTGGCTGGGTATGAAGATCGCCGACATCGGAACTTTGGATCGCGTGCTGGTGGTGGGAAGTCAGTTGCGCAAAGACCATCCGTTGCTGGCGAGCCGGTTGCGCAAGTCGGCGAAGAAGGGCACCCAGGTCAGCTCGCTGAATTGTCTGGACGATGACCTCCTGATACCGCTGCGGGAAAAGGCGGTGGTGTCGCCCGCGGCCTTTGCAAGCGCGTTGGCTCAGATAGTCAGGGCGACTGCCGAAATCAAGCAGATCCCGGTGCCGGCGGCGGCCCAGGCAGTCGACATGCAGACGAGCTTCATAGCGGAAGCCAAGCGCATCGCCGAGAGTCTGAGTTCGGGTCAGCGTGCCGCCGTTCTGCTCGGCAATCTCGCGCAGCATCATCCACAGGCGGCGACTCTGCATCGACTGGGCCACGAGCTCGCGCAACTGATCGGCGCGAATTTCGGTTTCCTCGGCGAAGCTGCCAACAGCGTCGGCGGCTATGTAGCCGGTGCCGTACCTTTGGCCAATACCGCAGACATGAATGCGCGCGACATGCTGGCGCAACCGCGTCGCGCCTATGTGCTGCTCAACGCAGAAGTGGAACTTGACTGTCACAATCCACGTCAGGCGCTCGCTGCCATGCAGGCGGCGGAATTCGTGGTCGCGTTGTCTGCATTCAGGCACCGGGCGTTGGAATACGCGCACGTGTTGTTGCCGATCGCGCCCTTCACCGAGACGGCGGGTACGTTCATCAGTACCGAGGGTCGCGTACAGAGTTTCGTCGGTGTCGTGCCGCCGTTGGGCGAGACCCGACCCGCCTGGAAAGTGCTGCGTGTCTTGGGCAGCTTGCTTGGAATAGCTGGTTTCGAATTTGCCAGCGCGGAAGAGGTGAGAACCCAGGCGCTTGCCGGCGTGGATCTGGCCGCGCGCCTGTCCAATTTACCGGGCTCAACAGCCAGCCCACTGATATCCGCGGACGGCATTCAGCGTATAGCGGATGTGCCCATCTATTTCGCCGACGCATTAGTGCGTCGTGCCCAGTCCTTGCAACTAACCCGCGATGCGCTTCCTCCGTCTGCATGGATGGGGGGTGCGTTGATGGACAGACTCCGGGTGCGGGAAGGCGACACGGTGCGCATCGCGCAGCAAGGCGGCGAGGCGAGTCTTCCGGTCAAGCGCGATGATCGCCTTCCAGCGGACTGCGTGAGGGTCGCCGCTGCACATCCGCTCACCGGTGCCCTCGGCGACATGTTCGGCAGCCTGACACTCGAGCGTGTGGCGCAACCGGCGATGGCGACCGCTTGACGATGGACTTCTTTCAACACGCCCTCGGCCCGGCCTGGCCCGCGATCTGGACGTTGATCAAGATCGTGGTCATTGTCGTCGCGCTGATGGCTAGCGTGGCCTACCTGACGCTCGCCGAACGCAAGGTGATCGGCTACATGCAGGTGCGCATCGGCCCCAATCGGGTCGGGTTCAGGGGGCTGGCGCAGCCGATTGCCGACGTCATCAAACTCCTGATGAAGGAGATCATCATCCCGTCGGGTGCGAACAAGTTCCTGTTCGTGCTGGGACCGGTGATGGCGATCATGCCGGCGCTGGCGGCCTGGGCAGTGATCCCGTTCAGCCCCGAACTGGTGCTGGCAAACGTGAACGCGGGTCTGCTGTACATCATGGCCATCACCTCGATGGGCGTCTACGGCGTCATCATCGCCGGCTGGGCCTCCAATTCGAAGTACGCTTTCCTCGGCAGCCTGCGCTCCGCTGCACAGATCGTCGCCTACGAGATCGCCATGGGGTTCGCCCTGGTGACCGTGCTGATGATGTCCCACAGTCTCAACCTTTCCGACATCGTCAAGCAGCAGCAGGGCGGTTGGGGATTGCTCGGCTGGAACTTCATCCCGCTGTTTCCCATGTTCCTGGTCTACCTGATATCGGCGGTGGCCGAAACCAACCGAGCGCCTTTCGACGTGGCTGAGGGCGAATCGGAAATCGTGGCTGGGTTTCACGTCGAATACTCCGGCATGGCCTTCGCCGTTTTCTTTCTGGCCGAATACGCCAACATGATTCTGGTGTCCGCGCTCTGCGCCACCATGTTCCTCGGCGGATGGCTATCGCCGTTGGACTTCGCTTTCTTGAAGCCTCTGCCGGTGCTCGGCTGGCTAGCAGCACCGTCTTTTCTCTGGCTCGCGGCCAAGGTCGCCTTCGTTCTATTTCTGTTCCTCTGGTTCCGCGCGACTTTCCCGCGTTATCGCTACGACCAGATCATGCGGCTGGGCTGGAAAGTATTCATTCCCGTGACCATCGTGTGGCTGATCGTGGTCGGCATCTGGATGCGGACACCTTTCTGGCTCTGGGGGTAACTGGCCATGATCGGACATATTCGCGAATTCTTCCGCACCTTCCTGCTGTTCGAGTTGGTGAAGGGCTTGGCGTTGACCGGACGACATTTTTTTGCGCGCAAGATCACTATTCAATTCCCCGAAGAGAAGACGCCGCAGTCTCCGCGTTTCCGCGGACTGCATGCGCTCCGGCGCTATCCAAACGGGGAAGAGCGTTGCATCGCCTGCAAGCTGTGCGAGGCGGTATGTCCGGCACTCGCCATCACGATCGAGTCGGAGCAGCGTGCCGATGGGACGCGGCGCACCACGCGCTACGACATCGACCTCACCAAATGCATCTTCTGCGGGTTCTGCGAGGAATCCTGCCCAGTGGACTCGATCGTCGAGACACGCATTCTCGAGTACCACGGTGAGCGCCGGGGCGACCTGTTGTACACGAAGGAGATGCTGCTGGCGGTGGGCGACCGCTACGAAGAGCAGATCGCAAACGATCGCACCGCCGACGCACGCTACCGCTGAGCCAAGTGACCTTTCAAACCTTCGTTTTTTATCTATTCGCGGCGCTGCTCGTATTTGCCGCGATCCGCGTGATCACCACACGCAACCCCGTGCACTCGGCGCTTTTCCTGGTGTTGGCGTTCGCCACGGCGTCGGGGGTTTGGATGCTTCTGGAGGCCGAATTCCTGGCCATCGTTCTGATCCTTGTGTATGTCGGGGCGGTCATGGTCCTGTTCCTGTTTGTGGTGATGATGCTCGACATCAACATCGACCGTCTGCGGGAAGGCTACTTCGACTATCTGGTCCCCGGGTTGACGGTGGCGGGCATCATGGTGGCGGAGATGGCGATCGTGTTGGGCGGGCGGCAATTCGGACTGCTGCAAGTTGCCGCACCGGTTGGCAAACCGGCGGACTACAGCAACACCAAGGAACTGGGTCGACTTCTGTATACGGACTACGTTTACCCATTCGAGATCGCAGCGGTGATCCTACTCGTCGCCATCGTCGCGGCCATCGCATTGACGCTGCGGCGCCGCCGGGACTCCAAGTCCCAGGATGCTGCCATGCAAGTGCAGGTCAAACGGAAGGACCGAATCCGCATCATTTCGATGCCGGCGGAAAAGTCAGTGGCGGGTGAGAAGTGAGGCACGTTCAGGGGACGGCTCAGCCGCTGGAGAGCATGTCGTGCGCCTCTGATGGATTGCCTTCCGGGATCAGCGCGTGATCGGTCTCTCGCACTATCTGGTGCTAGGCGCGATCTTGTTCGCCATCAGCGTGGTGGGGATTTTCCTCAACCGCAAGAACGTGATTATTCTGCTGATGGCCATCGAGTTGAACCTCCTGGCGGTGAATATGAACTTCATCGCCTTCTCCCACTACCTCCAGGATGTCGCCGGTCAGATCTTCGTATTCTTCATTCTGACCGTCGCCGCGGCGGAGTCGGCGATCGGTCTGGCGATTCTGGTGTGCCTGTTCCGTAACATCAACACCATCAATGTCGATGATCTCGACACCCTGAAGGAATAAGCGGCAATGACATCGCTGTACCTGACCGTGCCGCTGGCCCCTTTGATCGGGTCGATCATCGCGGGTTTCCTCGGCTGGCTGATCGGGCGCGTGGCAACGCACCGCGTGACGATTCTGGGAATGGTGATTTCCTTCGGTGCTGCATGCGTGGTGCTGCTGGACGTGCTCAAAGGCAACACGTTCAACGGCGACCTCTACACCTGGATCAGCACGGGCGGCACGCTCTTCCATGTCGGCTTCCTGATCGACCCGTTGTCGGCTCTCATGATGGTGGTGGTGACCTTCGTGTCCCTGGTCGTGCACATCTATACGATCGGCTACATGCAAGATGACCCGGGGTACCAGCGGTTTTTCAGCTACATCTCACTGTTCACCTTCTCGATGCTCATGCTGGTCATGTCCAACAACTTCCTGCAATTGTTTTTCGGCTGGGAAGCCGTTGGCCTGGTGTCCTACCTTCTGATCGGTTTCTGGTTTACCCGCCCCACTGCCATCTTCGCCAATCTCAAGGCCTTCATAGTCAATCGAGTGGGGGACTTTGGCTTCCTCCTGGGCATCGCCCTGATCCTTCTGTACATGGGCGGCCTGGACTACGCCTCGGTCTTCAAGGCCGCGCCGGCTCTGGCTCAACGCACGATTCAAATCGTGCCGGGTTGGGATTGGTCGTTGATGACGGTCATCTGCCTTTTGCTGTTCATCGGTGCGATGGGCAAATCCGCCCAATTTCCGCTGCACGTGTGGTTGCCTGATTCGATGGAGGGGCCCACCCCCATTTCAGCCCTCATCCACGCAGCCACCATGGTGACGGCGGGGATCTTCATGGTCGCACGCATGTCGCCGTTGTTTGAGCTGTCCTCCACGGCGTTGTCCGTCGTGCTGATCATCGGCGCCATTACCGCCTTCTTCATGGGTCTGGTCGGGATCGTGATGAACGATATCAAACGCGTCGTGGCGTATTCGACGTTGTCGCAGTTGGGCTATATGGCCGTGGGCCTGGGTGCTTCCGCCTACGCGGCCGGCATGTTCCATCTGTTCACGCACGCCTTCTTCAAGGCGTTGCTGTTTCTTGCAGCGGGGTCGGTGATCATCGCGATGCATCACGAGCAGGACATGCGCAAGATGGGCGGACTGCGGAAGTACATGCCCATTACCTATTGGACCGCATTGATCGGCAGTCTCGCGCTGTGCGGTATCCCACCCTTTGCCGGCTTCTTCTCGAAAGACCTCCTGATCGAAGCGGTGCACGAGTCTCAGACGCCGGGTGCTGGAATCGCATATCTTGCCGTGCTTGGTGGAGTTTTCGTCACCGGCATGTACACCTTCCGCATGATGTTTATGACGTTCCATGGGAAGGAGCGTTTTGGCGAGCATGCCGCGCACGATGATTCCGGACATCACGATACGGAACACCATGATATTGAACATCATGACGAACATAGTGGGCCGCCGCGTGAATCGCCGTGGGTCGTGACCGTGCCGCTGATCCTGCTCGCAATACCCTCCTGCTTCGCGGGCTGGGCCTACATCGAACCATTACTGTTCGGCGGTTTCTTCAAAGGCGCCATCTTTGTCGCCCCCGAGCACGACGTGCTCGCGAAGCTGGGTGAGGAGTTTCATGGCTCGGCGGTGTTTGCCTTGCACGGGCTGATCTCGCTGCCGTTCTGGCTGGGGGTAGCGGCTATCGTCCTGGCCTGGTACTTATATTTGAAGCGTCCGGAATTGCCCGCCAGGATTGCTGCACGCCTGCACGGCGTCTACGGCCTGCTTCTGAACAAATACTACATCGATCAATTCTACGAGGCACTATTCGCAGGTGGTGCACGGCGAATCGGATCCGGGTTGTGGAAGTTCGGTGATGTGAAAATCATCGACGGTTTCTTCGTCAACGGGGCGGCGAGGGTCATCGGCTGGAGTTCCGCGGTGATCCGGCGATTCCAATCCGGATTCATCTACCACTACGCGTTCATGATGATCATCGGCGTTTTCGTGCTCCTCACGCTCTGGTTCGCACGCGCCTAGGCCTGGGCTCAACCGTTTAAAGACCGCCACCACCATGCTTTCCGGCCTGCCTCCCTTGAGCCTCGTTATCTGGGTCCCGATCGTCGCGGGAATCGTCGTGCTGACCACAGGTTCCGATCGCAATGCGCCGACGGCCCGCTGGTTTGCGCTTGTCGGTTCGATTCTGGGTTTGCTGGTAGCCCTCCCGCTGTATACGCAATTCGACCCGGCCGTGCATGGCTTCCAGTTTCAGGAGCTGCATGCCTGGATCCCACGCTTTAAGATCAACTATCACGTCGGGATCGACGGGATCTCGCTGCTGCTGATACTGCTCAATTGCTTTACCACCATCCTTGTGGTGTTGGCCGGCTGGAAGGTGATCGAGAGCCGGGTCGCGCAGTACATGGGTGCCTTCCTCATCCTTTCCGGTGTGATGAACGGCGTATTCTGCGCGCTGGACGCGGCGCTGTTCTACTTCTTCTTCGAGGCGACCCTGATTCCGATGTTCATCATCATCGGCGTCTGGGGCGGCCCCAACCGCGTGTACGCAGCAGTCAAGTTTTTCCTGTACACGCTGATGGGCTCTCTCCTCACCCTGGTGGCGCTGATCTATTTGTACAACCTCTCCAGTGGCAGTTTTTCGTTGCTCGACTACTACAAACTCAAGATCGACCTGACGCCACAGATCCTCATCTTTTTCGCATTCTTCCTGGCCTTTGCGGTGAAAGTGCCGATGTGGCCGGTGCATACCTGGTTACCGGACGCACACGTGGAAGCCCCCACGGGTGGCTCCGTCGTGCTGGCGGCGGTGATGCTGAAACTAGGAGGGTACGGCTTCATTCGCCTGTCGCTGCCCATCGTTCCCGATGCAAGTCACACATTGACCGGATTCATCATTGCATTGTCGCTCATCGCCGTTGTTTACATTGGTCTGGTTGCGCTGGTGCAAACCGACATGAAGAAGCTCATTGCCTATTCCTCCATCTCGCATATGGGGTTCGTCATGATGGGCATTTTTCTGTTCAACCCCTACGGAATGGAAGGCGCAGTGTTGCAGATGGTGTCCCACGGTTTCGTGTCGGGCGCGCTGTTCTTGTGTGTGGGAGTGCTGTATGACCGCATGCACTCGCGCAACATCGCCGATTACGGTGGGGTCGCCAACACGATGCCGATTTTCGCAGCGTTCTTCATGCTGTTCGCGATGGCTAACGCAGGCTTGCCTGGCACCAGCGGGTTCGTGGGCGAGTTTCTGGTCACGCTGGGTGCGATGAAAGTCAGCTTCTGGTATGCCGCGCTCGCGGCAACCACCCTCATCTTCGGGGCAGCATATACGCTGTGGATGTTCAAGCGTGTGGTGTTCGGTGCCGTTGCCAACCAGCATGTGGCACAACTTCAGGATCTCGATGCGCGCGAGGCTTTGTTTCTGACATTGCTGGCCGTTGCGACTTTATGGGTGGGCTTGTATCCGGAACCCATGAGCCGACTGCTGCACACTTCCGTCAGCGATTTGCTGGCGCTGGCTGCCCATAGCAAGCTGTGAGCGATAGGCGAGAGGCCAAAGGCGAGAGGAAGGAATAGAAAATTCATGATCGCTGCTAATTTCGACTGGTTACCAGCACTGCCGGAGATCTTCCTGCTGACGATGGTGTCGGCCATCCTCGTCATCGACTTGTTCCTGGACGAGTCCCGGCGTCATTGGTCATACAACCTGACGCTTGCGACACTTTTCGTCTGCGCCGTTCTCACCATCGCCGGAGGTACTGGGGAGCGTACGACCATATTCCACGGTATGTTCGTGCGCGATCGCGTGGCCGATGTGCTCAAGCTGTTCGTGTATCTGGGTGTGGTCGCGATACTGGTTTACTCTCGGCTGTATGTGCGAGCCCGGGGTATGTTCCGGGGTGAGTTCTTCACGCTTTCGCTGTTTGCGACGCTGGGGATGATGGTCATGATCTCGGCCAGCCATTTCCTGACCCTGTACCTGGGTCTCGAACTGCTGAGCCTGAGCCTCTACGCAATGGTCGCGCTGCAGCGCGACTCGGCTGCGGCGACGGAGGCCGCCATGAAATATTTCGTACTCGGTGCGCTGGCCTCGGGCATGCTGTTGTATGGCATGTCGATGGTGTACGGTGCCACGGGCGGACCCGACGCCCCGCCAACTCTCGAGATCGCCGAAGTGGCTGCTCGTATCCTGAGCGGCAGGGCGAATATGACGCTAGTCGTGTTCGGTCTGGTGTTCATCGTCGCAGGCGTCGGCTTCAAGCTCGGGGCAGTGCCGTTTCACATGTGGGTGCCAGACGTCTATCAGGGTGCTCCCACCGCGGTCACCATCTTTATTGGCTCCGCGCCTAAGCTCGCGGCGTTCGCGCTGATTTTGCGTATTCTCGCGGAGGCGCTCGGAACGCCCGCGGTGGTAGCGGAATGGCAAACCATGCTCGCGCTGCTGGCGATCTTGTCGATGGCAGTAGGCAATGTCACGGCGATCGCCCAGACGAACATCAAGCGCCTGCTCGGCTACTCGGCGATCGCGCATATGGGTTTTCTGCTGCTTGGTTTTCTCGCTGGCACGCCCGCCGGCTACGGCGCAGCCATGTTCTATGCCGTGACTTACGTGTTGATGAGCCTGGCCGCCTTCGGCATGATCCTGCTACTGTCGCGCGAGGGCTTCGAGGCCGAGAACCTCGAGGACTTCAAGGGTCTGAATCAGCGCGATCGCTGGTTAGCTTTCATGATGCTGCTGATATTGCTGTCGCTGGCCGGATTGCCGGTGATGGTGGGTTTCTGGGCCAAGCTCGCAGTCCTGCAGGCTGCACTTGAGGCGGGCTATGTCGGGATGGTCGTGGCCGCCGTGCTGTTCTCGCTGGTGGGTGCTTTCTATTATCTGCGCTTGGTGAAGTTGATGTACTTCGACGATCCGGTCGATACGTCGCTGATCGTTACAACGGCGGATCAACGTGCGCTGATCACCTTGAACGGCTTGGCGTTGCTCGTTCTGGGCGTGGCGCCAGGCTGGCTGCTTGCGGTTTGTCAGCGGGCCATTCAAGCCTCGCTGTAGACGCGTCCTACAGTTCTCACTTCAGTTCTCACTTCGCAGGTTTGTCCATGCTTCCAGACTTCAGCGAGGAAGAGCTTTCTTCCAGAGTCGCCTATAAGGGAAAGCTGCTCACGCTCAAAGAGGACCAGGTCAAGCTGCCGACCGGGGTCACCGCGACCCGCGAGTATGTGATTCACTCGGGGGCGGTGATGATCCTTGCCGTGCTCGACGACGGCACTATCCTGTTGGAGCATCAGTATCGCTACCCGATGCGGCAGCATTTCCTGGAGCTGCCTGCAGGCAGGATCGAACCGAATGAACCGCCAGAACAGACCGCTCGCCGGGAATTGCTCGAAGAGACCGGATACGTGGCGCGCGAATGGAGTTTCCTCACGACGCTGCATCCGTGCATCGGCTATTCGGATGAGCGCATCGAGTTGTTTCTCGCTCGAGGCTTGAGCTTCGAAGGGCATCCAGGCGAAGAAGACGAATTCATCGAAACGCTCAGCCTTCCATTGGAGGCGGCGATAGATCGAGTCTTCGCGCGCGAGATCACCGACGCAAAGACCATCGTGGGGCTATTCTGGGCCGAACGCCTGAGACGCCAAGGCCGAGCGTAGTCCATCTTGGGCGCGAGCTTACTCGCGCTTGGCTAGCGCGACTCTTTCCGGTACGTCTTCCCACAGCGGCGCCGGACGGTGGAAGAGATACCCTTGTCCGTAGAGCGTGCCCATCTCGGTGAGGATTTTCATCACCTCTTTGTTCTCCACCCACTCCGCGACGACCTGTTTGTTCAGGCCGCGCGCCACATCGCATAGCGCCTTCACAAAGATACGATTGCCCTCGTCGGTTGCGAGGTCGCGCACGAACCCTCCATCGATCTTGAGATAGTCGACATCGAAGTGCTTGAGGTAGTAAAAAGAGCTGAAGCCAGCTCCAAAATCGTCGAGCGCGAAGCGGCAGCCCATCTTCTTCAGCTCGCGGATGAACTGCTGGGTCACATCCACATCGGACATGGCCGCCGTTTCCGTGATCTCGAATACCAATTGATTGTGGTTGACGTCGGAGTCGGCGAGCATGTTCTGGAATTTTCGCACCCAATGCGGATCGGAGATGCTGACTCGTGAGAGATTTACGAAGTAACGGATCTTTGCCTCCCGCTGCCCCGGCAGGCGCAGATGCTCCAACAGGCGCTCGACCACGCGCATGTCTATCTCCTGCACCATTCCCAGCGATTCCGCGCATTCCATGAATTGGCCGGGCAGCACCAGGCTTCCGTTCTCCTCGCGCATCCGTACCAGGATCTCACAATGCACGGTGCGCAGATCCGACAGCCGCACCACCGGCTGACAGTAGAGAACCAGTCGGTCGGCGTCCAACACGTCGCGCAGCTTATTTGCCCACTGTACGCGGCTGTGCGTGCGGCGCAGACTGAGCGCGTCCTGGTCGTAAAGCGTCACGCGGTTGCGCCCGCCGTCCTTCGCCTGGTACATGGCGATGTCGGCGTTGGAGAGCAGACCGGTCACGTCGCCGCCGTGGAACGGGTAGAGCGCAATGCCGACAGAGGCCGTGAGGCTCGAGACCCGCTGCTGCGTGGAGGATTGGAATCGGTAATGGCGCAGTGCGTCGAGCAGGTGCTCCGCGATCTTTGTGGCGTTTCCGCGCAGGGACTCGGGCAAATGCACGGCATATTCGTCCCCGCCCATCCGAAAGACCTGGCCGTTGAAGGGCTTGATGGCTTCCTTCAGAACGCCGCTGACTCCAACGATAAGCTGATCCCCCGAGCGATGGCCGAAGTTGTCGTTGACGTACTTAAAATGGTCGATATCGATGAACAGCACTGCACCTACATCACCCGCACCTAATGCTTGCTCGAGAGTTCGCTGCAGGCTTACGCGGTTGGGGAGGCCGGTGAGCGAATCATGTGTCGCCAGGAACTCGATCTGAAGGGCAGCTTCGTGCTGCTCGGTAATATTGCGCGCCGTTCCGCGGATGCCGAACATCTCTCCGGTCTCGCCATACTGAACACGCGCGTTGATGCCTATCCAGCGATCCGAACCATCGGGCGCCACCAAATGAGTGATGTAATTTTTCACCTCGCCATGCTTGCGCAGCGAGGAAAAGAAGCGCCGATTGGATATGTGCGATGGCCGCGCCTCGAAGTCGAAGAAGCAATGTCCGAGCAGATCTTTGGGGGAAATTCCGAGGATGTCCAGGGAGCCGTTATTCAGATAAGTGAAGCGGCCCTGAGAATCCGTAGTCCAGATGAGGTCATGGGAGGTCTCGACCAGATCGCGATAGCGGCTTTCGCTTTCCAGCAAGAGCTGGATGATGCGTCGCTTCTCACGTAGTGTCTTGCGTGCGGTCGCGAGTTCGTCTTCGTACTTGTCGGTAGGAATTCCCAGGGCCGAGCCCGCCAGTCCGTCGATGATTTCGCGCGCATAGCGCCGATGGCCGCCGTCGGTACGGCGCGCCACCAGGACGCCCTGAGAATCCCACCGGCGGAGCTTCTGGACCGGCACGCCGAGCTTGGCGGAAGCCTCTTGAATCGAGTATTCGGACGGAAGACGAGACATGCAAACCCCCATTTCGTCCGCGGCGGTCCCTGGACCGCGGAATGGTTCCTGCCAAAAGAGCGAATAAGGCCGGCATCAGTGTATCCGGCTCGTGCTTGTGATGTCGTTCTGGCGCGACACCAATCGCTGCATGAGCTTCAAGTCCCTGCCTGAGAGCCGCAGGGCGCAATCTGCCCACAGGTCAACCACATCCAGCAATTCCTGGAATGTGACGGGATTTACCCGACGGCGAACAGTCGAAATTCCGACCATCCCGTTGCGGCTTCGGCTACGGCGCTGCATGAGCGCGGCAACTGCCGCGTCACCGCCCCCAGTGTCGGCCACATAGTCAATCACACCCAGTTTCAGCATATCATCAGCCGTATAGGTCTTTCCAGTTGAAAGAAGCTCTTCCGTTACCTTGCGTCCGACGCGGCGGTCCAGGAACGAGTAAGCGCCCATGCCGGGGAAAAGGTTGAACAGGATTTCTGGAAAGCCGAAGCGGGCATGCCTTTCCGCCACCACGAGGTCGCTCGAGAGTGCGGCTTCGAAGCCGCCGCCCAGGCAGTCACCCTGGACCAAAGAAATGGTGGTGACCGGCAGGTCGTGCGCGACATAATTCTGGTAAACGACATGTACACAGGCCGTCCCGTAGTGGATCAACGCTGCACGATCCTTGCCTTCGATCAGCCGCATGAAGAGCTCCAAGTCGCCGCCCAGGTTGAATACCCCAGGGACATTCGAAGCCAGTACCGTGTATTCCATGGGAGCAGCGCGTCCTTCAGCGGGCAGGGCACCGGCGGTTGTCCGCAGGAAACTGGCGCACTGGCTCAGTGCATCGAGCAGCGCAGGATTGAAACTAGGTCTGGGGGCCGGGGTCCAGCGCACCCATACCGCCCGTGTGGCGGGTTCGTATTTGGCATAAAGTTGCTCGGTGAAACGGTATACGGTTGGGTTTGCGAGTGAGTAAGGCGCTAGGGGTTGCTCGACTTGGAGGAGAGCGTGCGGAACGTGCATATCCATTTTGAGGGCTCCTGAGGCGGTTAACACGGATGACATACTGTTTTTGTATGCCATCAGCAGGTGCTGATGGCGGACTGCGCGAGTCAATCTAGTCAGGATAAAAACAAGGCGCAAATCTCACAATCTGGTAGTTTTGCTCTTATCCCGTTGAATCAGTACATTGGCGTAAAATTGCAGGTGTAGCGAAGACGTTGGCATGTGCGACATCAATATCAATAGAGCGGCAAAGATGAGGGTGTGGTCAGTGAGGCGGCACGATGGGCCGACTGCATGCGCACTCGCGGGAGACCTCATAGTTCCGACTGATTCCGAGGATGTGTTGACGTCGCCACCATTCGATCCGGCGCCCCTGCGATGATGATCATTCTGCGTGGTCTTCTGCGGCTGATGTGCCGCGTACGGTTCGACGACGGTCGTGTACTGGCGCCGCATGGCCCGGTGCTGTACGTGGCACCTCATCGCGCCTTGCTGGACAGCATCGTTCTGGCAACCTTTCTCCCTGGCCGGCCCGTGGTTGTATTGCCGCGCGAGGAATTGCGGCGCGGTTTGGCCGGCCTCCTGCTGCGAGCAGTGGCGCACGCAGTCATGGATGTCAATGATCCGGCGACTGTCAAGAAGGTGATGCGTCTGCTGGTCGCAGGTCGCTCGGTGGTGATGTATCCCGAAGGACGTGTGGTGTCCGCGCCCGGGGTAATGAAAAACTATGACGTACCCGCGCTGATCGCCACCAAGACGGGTGTGAGCGTAGTTCCAGTGACGGTCCGCTATGCCCGTGGCGTCCTCCCTGGTATCACTTTCCCTGGCATCACGCTGTGCATGGCGCGGCCGGTTCGCATCGGGGTGAATCCACCCAAGGAACTGAACACCGGCCGGCTGCGGCGTGGTTGGGCCACGCAGCAACTGCAACGTATTTTAGAGGTTGCCGTGCTGGATGGGCGAGAGCGTCAGAGCATCTTCGAGGCGTTCCTCGATGCTGTTGCAGCGCAAGGCCGACACGCGCACATCATCGAGGACGTCAAGGAGGAATCGAAGACGTACCACGACTTGCTTGCCGGATCGCTGGCGATTGGTCGCTGGGCGCGGCGGCGAACGCGAGCAGGCGAGAATGTCGGAGTGCTGTTGCCGAATGTCATTCCCACCGTATGCACGGTATTCGGTCTGATGGCATTCGGGCGGGTGCCCGCGATGCTCAACTACAGCGCTGGCCCATCGGCAGCACGCAGTGCGTGTTCCGTGGCGCGGGTTCAAACCGTAATCACTTCGCGCGCTTTCATCGAGCAGGCGCGATTGTCGACGCTGATCGCCGCACTCGCCGACTTGAACCTGGTCTACCTTGAGGACATTCGCGGCGAACTCACGCTAGTGGACAAAATCTGGCTAATGGGTTTCGCGGTATGGTTGCCGCGCCGCGTGATCTCGCCGTCGGGCAGCAACGATGCGGCCGTGGTCGTATTCACATCCGGCTCGGAGGCTCATCCCAAAGGAGTGGTCTTGAGTCATGACGCGATCCTAGCCAATATCCGACAGATCGCTACCGTGATGGATTTCACACCCGCCGACAAGATTCTCAACGCACTCCCTCTCTATCACACCTACAGCTTCACGGCAGGGTTGATGCTGTGCTTGCTGTGCGGGACGCGGCTGTTCCTGTATGTGTCTCCGTTGCGCTATCGTGCCATTCCCGAGATTGCTTACCGGCGCAACGTCACCGGTCTATACGGCACGAGCACGTTCCTCAGCTACTACGCCAAGCAAGCGAACCCGCTCGATTTTCACTCGGTGCGTTATGTCATCTCCGGTGGCGAAAAATTGGGTGAGGACGTGGCCCGCGTTTTTCTGGAGAAGTTCGGACTGCGCGTCTACGAAGGCTATGGCGCGACCGAATGTGGGCCGGTGATCGCGCTCAGCACGCCGCAGTGCTACCAGTTGGGCACGGTGGGCCGTCTCCTTCCCGGTATCGAGCATCGCCTCGAGCGCGTCGACGGCATCGAGAACGCCGCGGTGCTACACCTCAAGGGACCGAACATCATGTTGGGCTACTACAGCTACGATCAGCCCGGCACCATCGAGCCCCCCGGATCGGTCTTCGGCCCGGGCTGGTACAACACCGGTGACGTGGTGGACATCAGCGGCAACGGATTGATCCGAGTGATCGGGCGCGTGAGGCGATTCGCGAAGATCGCGGGTGAAATGGTGTCGTTGGACACCATCGAGGAAATCGCGCTGGAGGCCTCGCCCGCGCATAGACACGCTGCGATTCTGCGCACGGAGAGCACCAGCGGCGAGACCACGGTATTGTTTACCACCGACCCCGACCTCACGCGCGCCGCGCTGCTGCACACTGCCCGTGCGCGGGGAGGTCAGGAGTTGGCGGTGGCGCGTCGCATCGTCTGTGTCCCGGAGATCCCGCTGCTGGCATCGGGCAAGACCGACTATGTTTCGTTGCGAACCATACAGCTCGATCAACCGGCTGCGAACGAGGCGGGAGCCGGACAGCCGATGCCGTCTTATGAGCCGGTCGCGGCACGACCGTAGGTGACGCGGTAGATCACGCCGGCCTGATCGTCGGAGATCAGCAGCGCTCCGTCCGGCATCACCAGCAGATCCACCGGGCGTCCCCAGTTACGCTCGTTCTCCATCCAGCCCTGCGCGAAGACCTCGTATTTGTCCGCGTGGTTGTCCTTCAGCGTGACCATCATCACCCGGTAACCGCTCTTGGTGGAACGGTTCCAGGAACCATGCTGGGCGATGAAAATGCGGTTCTGGTATTCGGGGGGAAACATCCTTCCGGTATAGAAACGCAACCCGTCCGGCGCCACGTGACCGCCCTGCTTGACCTCTGGCGGCGTGAACTCCGCGCAGCTGTGTTTGCTCCCGAACTCGGGATCGGGCGTGTCCCCTTGATGGCAGTACGGGAAGCCGAAATGCATGCCCGCCTTGGGGGCATGGTTCAATTCGCACGATGGCATGTCGTCGCCCATCATGTCGCGACCGTGATCGTTGAACCAGAGTTCCTTGGTTCGAGGATCCCAGTCGAAGCCAACGGTATTGCGTATCCCGCGCGCGAACACCTCGTAACCGCTGCCGTCCGGATTGATGCGAGAGATCAATGCGAAGCGATCCATGTCCGGCTCGCACACGTTGCAGGGGGCACCGACGGGCACATACAGCTTGCCGTCGGGGCCGAAGGCGATAAACTTCCAGCCGTGCTGGGACTCCTTCGGGTAGCGATCGGTGATCAACACCGGTTTGGGCGGACTGCGCAGCTGCGTGTCGATATTGTCGTAGCGAAGGATGCGGCCGATCTCGGCGACATACAGCGCTCCGTCGCGGTAGGCTACGCCATTGGGGATGTTGAGGCCATTGGCAATGGTCACAACTTCCGGCTGCGCGCCCGAGTGAGGCACCACGGCGTAGACTTTGGTGCTCTGGGTGCCAACGAAGACCGTCCCGCCCGGGCCTAAGGCGAGTGACCGGGCGCCCGGAACCTCGGCGTAGACGCGGATTTCGAATCCCGGCGGAAGCTTTAGCCGATCCATCTGCAAGTCGCTCGCGCAGGCCGAAGGGAGGGGCAAAGCGATCGCGATCGCAGTCAGGGCCTGGATAGGGAAACGCGGCATGGCATTCCTTTCAGCTCAACTATGACTTCTATGATCTGGGGCTCCTATGATTCGGGGGCTTCCATGATCTGGGCGATGCTGGAACAGACCGTGAAACTGGGGGCAGGTTCCAGCAAGGCCCTTGAACATGGTTTCGTTACCCCCATAGTGCCAAGGGGTGCGAGGTGATACGGGGCTGCGGGCGCCCGCTCGCCTCGCCTTGTCCAGCGTTCCGGAATCGACCGGGCGCTTCGTGTGAACAGACTCATGAGGATACAAGAGATGACCGAAACATCCACTCGGGAAACGCTCGGCTTCCAGGCCGAGGTCAAGCAACTCCTGAATCTGATGATTCACTCCTTGTACAGCAACAAGGAGATCTTCCTGCGCGAGCTGATATCCAACGCTTCGGATGCGTGCGACAAGCTGCGCTTCGAGGCCATGTCCGACGGGGCCTTGTTCGAGAACGACGGCGAGCTCGCGATCCGGGTGGATTTCGATCCCGCCGCCCGAACCATAACGATCACCGACAACGGTATCGGCATGTCGCGCGAGGAGGTCATCGCAAATATCGGCACCATCGCGAAGTCGGGTACGCGCGAGTTCTTTCAGAGCCTCACCGGAGATCAGGCGAAAGACGCCCACCTCATCGGGCAGTTCGGCGTGGGGTTCTATTCCTCCTTCATCGTCGCTGACAAGGTTACGCTGACAACCCGCCGCGCCGGGATGGGGGCCGAGCATGGAGTGCGATGGGAGAGCAGCGGGGAAGGCGAATATGAACTGGAGACGGTCACCAGGCCCGCACGCGGCACCGAAGTGACATTGCACCTGCGCGATGGCGAAGACGAGTTGTTGTCCGGCTACCGGCTGCGATCCATCATCCGCAAGTACTCCGACCATATCACCCTGCCCATCCTCATGCACAAGGAGGAGTGGGACAAGGACAAGAGCGAGAACGTGGTCAAGGAGGAAACCGAACAGGTGAATCAGGCCTCCGCTCTGTGGACGAGACCCAAGTCCGACATCACCGATGAGCAGTACCAGGAATTCTACAAGCACGTGGCCCACGACTTCGAGGCACCGCTGGCCTGGGCGCACGCCAAAGTCGAGGGCAAGCAGGAATACACGCAACTGCTCTACATTCCCGCGCACGCGCCCTTCGACCTGTGGGACCGCGACCACCGACACGGCGTGAAACTGTACGTGCGTCGCGTCTTCATCATGGATGAGGCCGAGCATCTGATGCCGGGGTACTTGCGCTTCGTGCGCGGTGTGATCGATTCGAACGATCTACCCCTCAACGTCTCGCGCGAGCTTCTGCAGGAGTCCAAGGTCGTGGAGACGATCAAAGGTGGCTGCGTCAAGCGCGTTCTGGGACTGGTCGACGATCTCGCCGAGAACGACAAAGACAAGTACGCGAAGTTCTGGAAGGAGTTCGGCCGCGTCATCAAGGAAGGGCCGGGCGAAGACTTCGCTAACAAGGAACGCATTGCCAAGCTGCTGCGCTTCGCTTCGACCCATGCCGACAGCGAAGAGCAGAGCGTCTCGTTGGCGGATTACGTGGCCAGGATGAAGGAAGGGCAGGACAAGATCTATTACGTTACGGCCGATTCCTTCGCTCAGGCGAAGAACAGCCCGCATCTCGAGATCTTCCGCAAGAAGGGAATCGAAGTGATTCTGCTGTACGAGCGGGTGGACGAGTGGCTGATGTCGAGCCTGACCGAATTCGAAGGCAAGCAATTGCAGTCCGTTGCCAGAGGCGATCTGGATCTGGGCAAACTGCAGGACGAGACGGAGAAGCAGGAGCAGGAAAAAGAGGCCGGCGATTTCAAAGATCTGACGGATAGGATCGGCAAGACCCTGGGCGAGAAAGTGAAGGAGGTTCGCATCACGCATCGACTCACGGGTTCACCGGCTTGCATCGTCAGCGACCAGTATGGCATGAGCATGAACCTGGAACGGCTGCTGAAAGCGGCGGGACAGAAGGTCCCGAACAGCAAGCCGATCCTCGAAATCAATCCGCATCATCCGTTGGTCCAGGGCTTGAAGTATGAATCCGATGAAACCCGTTTCGCCGATTGGAGCCACATCCTGTTTGACCAGGCGCTATTGGCGGAAGGCGGGCAACTCGAGGATCCGGCCACCTTCGTCCGGCGTCTCAACGAACTGATGCTGGCACTGGCGGGTGGTGCGGGTCCCAAAGTGCCGGAAGCCGGCGCTGCGTAGCGTGGACTGGTAAGCGGGTCGCAACCGGATCTATGCCAGAGGCTCCCGGCTCCCTCCCTGCGCCCATCGGCGCGATCTGGCGTTGGGTCGACCGGAACATCCTGGACCTGGGGCGGCAGATGCGTTTGTCGTATCTGCCGCCCCTCATGGTGTACACGGCGGCCGGTATCTCCGGCCTGACGGCCATAGTCGGCACCTTTTTCGTCAAGGAGTACCTCGGGCTGTCGGCCCATTTCCT
>Ga0105248_10002220_pt1 | contig 21472 bp, 15 predicted proteins | sample KBSS34metaG_FD_81524 | JGI IMG/M metagenome (GOLD analysis project Ga0105248, IMG submission 81524) | Switchgrass rhizosphere microbial communities from Kellogg Biological Station, Michigan, USA - KBS S3-4 metaG | ecosystem: Host-associated > Plants > Roots > Rhizosphere > Soil | place...
AACGGTCTTGAGCACCGTTTCCGGGTTTTCCCAGAAATCGGAAATCGCGACCACCACTCCGCGCCGCCGCAGATAGTCCACCAGATGCGCGAAGGGTTTTTCGAGCACCGTCTCCGCGCCGGTCTGGGCCTGGTCGATGCCGTGCAGCAGACGCATGATCTGCCCCTGCCTGGTCGACGGCGGCACGAATTGCCGCACTTCGCTGTCGAATACGATTAGTCCCGCCGCGTCGCGCTGCAGATGCGCCAGGTAGCAGATAGAGGCTGCGAGAAATTTCGCGTACTCCATCTTCTCCATGCCGCGCGAGCCATATTTCATGGACCGGCTGGCGTCCAGGAGCACCGATACCTGGCAATTGGTCTCGCCGCGATAGCGCTTGAGAAACATCTTCTCGGAGCGCGCGAAGACGTTCCAATCCACGTGACGCAGGTCATCGCCCGGATTGTACGCGCGGTATTCGGCAAACTCCTGGCTGAAGCCGAAATCCGGCGACCGGTGCAATCCTGAGATGAACCCGTCGACCACGGTCTTCGCGACCAGGTCGAGCCCGGAGATGCCCGCCAGAACCGACGGATCTAGAAAGCGCTGCAGCATGGGAACTCCAACTAATCCCGAGGCTGCGGCACCGCCTCCAGCAGCTTCTTCAGGATGTCGTCCTGCGTCAGCTTGTCGCTTTCCGCCTGGAAGTTGAGCAGAATGCGGTGACGCAGAATGGGCCGCGTCATCGCCTGAACATCCTGATAGCTCACGCTCACCCGGTTCTGCATCAGCGCACGAGCCTTGGAAGTTAATACCAAGTTCTGCGCCGCGCGCACGCTGGCGCCGAAGTTGACGTATTTCTTGACGAAATCCGGAGCGCTGGGGTCGCTCGCGCGCGTCGCACGCACGACGTTCACGGCATAGCGCGCTACCGAATCGGCGATGGGCACCATGCGCACCAGCCTCTGGAATTCGAGAATCTCTTCGGGCGTCGTGACCGTCTCGGCCACGGCTTGATGGGTCGTGGTCGTGTTGTCCAGGACCTGCAATTCCTGCTCGGCTGTGAGGTAATCCAGCAGCACGTTGAAGATGAAGCGGTCGAGCTGCGCTTCCGGCAGTGGATAGGTTCCCTCCAGCTCGATCGGGTTCTGCGTGGCCAGCACGAAGAAGGGCGGACGGATCTTATAGTGATTGCCGCGCACCGTACAGGAGAGCTCCTGCATAGCTTCGAGCAGCGCGGATTGCGTCTTGGGAGGAGTGCGGTTGATTTCGTCGGCCAGCAGGATGTTCGAGAAAATCGGACCGGGGATGAACGTCCAGGTTCGGCGACCGGTGGTGGGATCTTCTTCGATAATGTCGGTACCCGTGATATCGGAAGGCATCAGATCGGGCGTGAACTGGATGCGCTTAAAGTCCAGGCCGAGAATCTGGCCGATGGTCCGCACCAGCAGCGTCTTGGCGGTGCCGGGCAGTCCCGTAATCAGGCAGTGGCCGCCCACGAACAGCGCAATCAGCACCTGCTCGATAACTTCCTCCTGGCCGATGATCACGTTATGAATCTGTTTGATGATGGCTTCCCGGATTTGCCGGAAGCGCATGATTTTTTCCTGGACCTGGCTCGCGTCGAGGGTTTGAGTAGTAGTAGTCGACATTATGGTTGGTTTATTGTTTCACGTTTCCAGACTGCTTGGCATTCAGTTCTCTCAATAAGGCTTGGGCCGGCTTGTATCCCGGCGCAGCTTCGAGTGCGTTGTACACCGCATCCAGAGCATCTTGCGGCCGGTTGGCGGCTTGGAACGCCTGGGCCAGCCCGAACTGCGTAGCCGCTGGATCGATAGTTCCCAGAGCCAGCGCGGCCTGGTACTCGCGAATCGCTCCGTTCGGATTCTTCAGATCCATGTACAGCTTCCCGAGCTTCTGGTGCGCGGTGTCGTCTTCCAGATAGATCAGATTCAGCCGCTCCAGTGTCGCCGCCGCCTCGCGCTTCTTTCCAGCGTCGGTCTGCATATCGGACAATTGCTTCAACGCTCCGGGACTGCGGCCTCCAACACTCGAATAGCGTTCCAGCTCGGCCATTGCCTTGGCCTTGTCGTCCTTCTCCAGGTACGCCTTGGCCAGAAATTCGTACACGTTTCCGGTCTCGACAAAATCAGGATACAGATCGCGAATCTCGGTGCCCCGCTTGATCACGTCATCCCACTGCTTTTCTTTGGCGGCTTGCGAGATGAGCTTCAGCTGGTCGCGCCATTTGTCGAAGCCATCCACCTGCTTCTTGTATTTGGCATCGATCCAGGGGAAGAACTGCGCGTCGAACTCTTCCGGCTTGAGCTTCAATTCTTGCTCGATCACCTCGACCGTATCCTTCTTGTCGCCGAAGGCATGGATCATCGCCAGGACCTTGTCGTAGCCCCATTTCTCGGCGATGAACGTGATCACCTGGCCGCCCTGGAAGTACGACACGATCACTTGCTCCGGATAGGTGGGATGGATGAACCCACGGTCCAGATCCGCGATTCCCAGCAGCTTCTTGTCCTTCATCGCCATGATGGACGGCGGATCCAGGCGATCGCCCCAATCCGACGCACCCGAAGCCGCGGTCTCTTCATACACCGCCAATCCTTCGGTGAACCAGCGCGGCACGCGATGATTCGTGATGGAGAGCACATACACGTGGCTGAACTCATGCCACAGCGTGCTGGCCCAATGGAATTGGCCCGGCGGACGTCCGCTTGGCGAATCCATGGCGACGTATTTGCCGAAGGTCACGCCGAGCGCGCCTAGTCCCGGCAAGCCCATGGTGCGAACTTCGAAATCCGGATGGTTGGGATAAACCTCCAGCTGCACCGGCTGTTCGATCTTGAACTTGTACTTTTTCTCGTAGGTCGCCATCGCGCGGTCGAGCTCCGCCTGGAAGTACGGCCGCAGTAGCGCGCTTTCCTTCTTATCGAGCTTAAGGACCGTGGTAGGCGTGGTGAAGGTCTCGACGTTTTTGTCGATGCTGTCCAGCAGCTTCAGCGTGTTGCGCACCAAGGGCGAGGAATAATTGGCGTTGAAGCATGCTTCCAGATTCTGCCGGGCTTCCGCATTCTGGCCGAAGCGCATCAGGTTGACACCCAGCTCGGCGCGAGCTTCCCACAGATCCGGCTTGATCTCGAGCGCCTTGCGGTAATACTGAATCCCCTCGTCATAGCGGCGATTGATGACGAAGAAATGCCCGGCCATGGCGTAGCCTTCCCCGTAGGTCGGATTGATCTTGAAGACCCGGTCGATCCATTCCTTGCCGGGTTTGTCATCCAGCCAATCGACGGTCGCCAATATGGACAGCGCGTCCAGAGCCTCGCCCGAAATGTCGAGCGCCTTCTTGGCTTCCTCGACCGCCTTCTCCGGATGATTGTCTTCGAGAGCGATTCGCGCCATCAATTCGCGCGCCTCGTACATCTTCGGATCGGCCTTCAGCGCTTTTTCGGCCAGCCCTGAGGCGTCACCCGCGAAGACGTCCGTCGCGATGACCGCCAGGCCGTAGAGAGCCTGGGCATTGTTCTCGTCGATTTTTAGGGCTTCCTGGAACAGGTCCTCGGCGTCGCCGGGCTGCGAATACTCCATGAACATGCGGCCCCAGCGAACTTTCAGATTCGCGTCTTTGGGACGAGCCTTGACCGCCGCCTGGAACGCGTTATTCGAGTTCTGATAATCCCGCAAGCCCCACAGGCCTTCGGCCTTGATCCCCAGATCGTTCGACGTGGAGAGTTTCTGGTAACAGGCTTTCGTGCCGGGATCGCCGTGCCTCCGCAGCGTCTCGCATTGGATTACTTGAGATGGCGTTTGCGCGGAAACCTGCTTCGGCCGGAACAGACCACCCTGCCGTGCCAGAAAAAAGGCTACTGCGAGCACAGCAGCTCCAAACAAGAATGTTTGTAGTTTGGCGGTTTGCAATTTGGCGGGTTGCAACTTCATTTGTCCAAGCCCTATTTATCCATACCTTATTTATCCAGGCCTTCTTGCACGGTCGCCAGATCCAGCAGCAATTGCCGCATCTGCTGCTGGTATTCCCGCTGCGGAACCGCAGCTTTGCGATACTTCAATTCGTCGATCTGGGTTTCCAGTTCATCCTTGCGCTTGAGCAGCTTCTGCTTCTCCGGATCGTTGACGATGGACGCCACCGATCCAAGATGTAGCAGCACTTGGCGGTTGGCGATCAATCCCTCGCCGTTCTCGGCCGACGGCGCTTTCACGCCCTCGCCTTTTCCAACGTCTTCGATCAAGGCATGCTCGGTGGCCAGGCGCTTCTGAGTTTCGAAGTATTTCCCGGTCTTCTCCTCGGCGTAGCGAAACGCCTCGAGCACGGAAATAGCCTGGTTCTTGTCCGAGTCCGCCGCCGGATCGCGCAGCGATTCAATAAAGAAGCGCGCGAACACAGTCGCGTTCTTCTCGGTGCCAGTCTTGGTCGCGGTGATGATGACGCGCTTCGGTTTCTGCAGCGTGCTCAACGAGCCGCCGCTGGAGCTGGTGGTATTCACGACCACCTGCTTCGCCGGAATCTTGTCGAGCAGCCCAGCCAGTTCCGAAGCCGAGATATCGGGACCCGGAATATTGAATTTGTAATCCAGATCGTCGTAGGTTCCGTGGCCGATCAGCACCAGCACAAAGGAGTCGTCTGGCTTGGTGCTCGATAATGCGCGCAGCTTGGCTTCGATGTTGGCCTTGGTCGCCTCCTTGCCGGAAAGCGTGTCGACTTTGGCGCCCGGCTCGGCTTTGAGCAGCTTGTTCAGATCCGAGGCCCATCCGGTGAAACGCTGGTCATATTGATCCTCGCCACCGAGGCCGGACACGGTCAGGAAATAGCTATCGGCCCGCAAGGAGACGGCGGCCACGGCAAGAAGCAGGAATTTTTTCATATGACACCCCAGCGGCGCCGCAGCAGCCATTCCGCCGCTCGGATCCCGAGGAACAAAAGGAAGATCGCCGGCATATCCCACAGATCGCGCGTCTCGCGCACGGTGATGCCAGCCTGCGAGTAGTTGATATCCTTGCCTAACTTTTGAGCATCGGCGGGCTTGTAATAAGATCCGCCGGTCTCGGAGGAAAGTTTTTCCAGCAGCTCGCGATTCTGTTCCACATGGAAGTTTTCAGCGATGCCGTCCTCCCGCCGGAACGTAAACGTGTCCCTGCCAATTTCTTCGGCGCCGCGCTTCGCCACCACTTCGACAATGTAGGAACCGGCCTGGGGAGCGGTCCAATCCGCGCCATACACTCCCTGCTCCAGTGGCTCCGGAATCATGTTGACTGTTTCCTGCTGCGTGCCTTCGCCCGTGATGTGCGCTTCGACGATCGCGTCGGACGCCGGCAGATAGGTCTTGTCGCGAACCTCGGCCCGCAGCTTGACGTGGGATTCGTCGGCCAGCAGGCTCTTGGGAGTCGAGCCCGTGATGTGCCGCGGTGTGTCGCTCACTACCCAGCGCAGCAACTGGCGATAGAACATCTCGTGCGACATGTCGGCCAGCGGCTGGAGCATCTGCCAGCGCCAGCTTCCGCCCGTGGCGAAGATCGCGCTACGCCCGCGCCCGTAGTTCATGGTGACCAGCAGCGGACGCTTCACCCCGCCGCCTTCGTGAGGAATGAAATTCGCCAGCACCACCGCGCCCAGCTTGGGATCGCCCGGATCCTGGAACGTCCTTATGTATGGCAGCTTCTTCCAGCGCTCCACGTTCTTGGCGGGATCTTCTTCGATGCGCGTGATCAGGCTATCTTGACCGGCGGGCGTCAGCTCAACGTCGGCGCCTACGAACGAATAGGTGTTCTTGCGCTCAGGCAGTGTCGTCGGCAGGATATCGGCGGCCGCTGACTTGGCCCAGCCGCCGTCCGACAGTGAATCTTTTCCACCCAGGAACAAAACGCCTCCGCCGCGGCGGTCGACGAACTGCTTGATCATGTCCTGCTGATTTTTGGTCAGGTACGGCGCGTCCACGCTGCCGAAGATCAGGCCGTCGAAAGCGAACAGGTCTTCGATTTTGCTGGGGAAGCCGTCTTCCATCTCATTGCACTTGCCGTTGACCTGGGGATGAGCCGTATCGCCCGGCCGGCACACGCCCTGGCGATAGAGTTTGTTGGGCGCAGTCCGCAGGATGGTGGCGACGTCCAGCGTCTTATCGTCCTCCACCGCGCGCTTGAGGAACTTGAACTCCCAGCGCGGCTCGCCCTCGAGATAAAGGATGCGAGGCTTGCGCGGGTCGACGTTCACCAGCCGGGTAACGCGATTGTTGCGCAGGTTCTCTTCGTTCGGGAAGGGCTCAATCGCCGCTTCAATCGTCTTCACTCCGGCATCGCCCGCATTGAACAGAACCGTCTCTACCTGCTCGGTTCCCTCGGCTTTCAGCGTGACATCCTGGCTAACGACGACCTTCGAACCTTCCTTCAGCGTGATCTTGGCCTTCTGCCCGGTGTAGCCGTGCTGATGGAAGCTGACGGTCGCACCCAGGCGCGATTCCGGCAGCGCCCGCGCCGCCACGTCCACGTTGCTGATTTCGATATCGTGGCTCATGGTTTCGCGGCCCAGTCCGATGGTGTGAACCGGAATCCGCTGGCGGCGAATCTCCGAAAGCGTTTCAAGGTCGACGCCGCCGGTGTTGTCGGCGCCATCGCTCAGCAGGATCATCGCACCAATGGGAAGACTCGAAGCGTCCGCAGCCACCTGCTTCAGGGTTTCACCAATGTGCGTGGCGGTGGCGCCTGCTGTCAGTTGTTCCAGCTTGTCGATGCGCTCGGCATGGTCGCTCATCTTGTACAACCGGACCTGGAACCTCTCCTGCAACGCCTTTAACAGCCCGCCGTTGAGAACTTTCTCCGCGGCTTCCTTACGCGTGCTGTTTTCATCGTTGGTGGTCATGCTGGTGGAATCGTCGATCACCACCGCCACGATGTTCTGTTGCGGCTTCAAAGCCGACACGCTCAGCGCCGGGTGCCACAGAAGAAAGAGCAGTAAGGCGGCCAATGCGGTCTGCAAGATCCACACGGAACTCCGCCGGGCCACGCCCATGCGGGTCGATCCCGAGCTTTGCCTCCAAATCAAAAAGCCGAGCACGCCTGCAGCCGCCAGCACGCCCAGTCCCATGAGCCAGAGCGGCCATCCGGCCAGGAAGATAAACGTCCCTTGGCGATAGATCGAGAGCGGATACTTAAAGAGAAACTCGAACATGTAGGATGAGGGCTCTCATTAATGTGTCAGATCATACATGACGTAGTTCGCCGACACTCGATACGCCAGAGATGCATAATTTTCCGGATACCTGGGGTCATCCGACCATTCGATCGCGTCGCCCATGTCCACGTTGTGGCAGATCCCGACCATGATACGACCTTTGTCATCGTAGATCCCACGGAACTTAGGCTCAAACCCATCGAATTCCCAGGGGATGCCGCTGTAGATGAATTGCGCCCCCGGGATGCGTGAGCGCTGGTCTATATCGTATAGGACGTGGAAGATCTCATCTTTGTTGTCTATATCGGTCACGGGACGGCGGGGAAACACCTTCCGCATGCCTTCCATGAAGACATCCCATTCCTGGGTGCCGTGAAAATCGTCGGTCATGAAAAAGCCGCCGCGCAGCAGATAATCGCGCATCTGGTCGGCTTCCTCATCGTTCAAACTCCAGTGCCCGACCTCCACGCCATAAACAAACGGCCAGTTGTAGATGTCGCTGCTGTTGTCGAGCTCCACCACTTGCTCCACCGATTTAGCATCCACCCGCGTTAGACGTAGCAGGCCCTGCAAGGTGTGGCGATCCCCTAACGGGTAATCCGTGCGCCAGCCATATCGGCCAGTGTTGTTAGGAAGGGGATGTTCGAAGGTGGAACTGGTGTACTTCAGCCGCCCGCGAGTCCATTCTGCGTCCCGCTCCCAGTCCGGAGGCAGTGCGGCTTCCGCGTGTTCTTCGGTGCTTTCGTAAGAGATGAAGGGCTTCTGGGCGTGTAAGATACCCCAGGTGCCGAGGCCGCCCAAAATGAGGAAAACCGCCGCGCGCAGGCGCATGAAAGTCTTAGCCGGACTTAAGGATAGCACGCTCAATGTGAGAGGTCGTAGACGAAGTAATTCATAGCGATGCGGTAAGCCATATTAGCCCACTCGGCCGGATATTCCGGCTCGTCGGACCATTCCCAGGCGTCGCCTAGATCCATGTTGTGGCAGATGGCGACCACCACACGCCCCTTATCGTCGTAGATGCCCTTCCACTCCGCCTGATATCCGTCCTGCTCGTAGGTTCGCCCGCTGCGGAGATATTGGGCGCCCGGAATCTGGTACTTGTCGTCCAGATCGTACAGCGTGTGAAAAATCGGTTCGGCCTTCGGGAGATCCACGATTTCCCGGTCCGGATATACTTGCTTGATTCCTTCGAGGAATACCTGCCACTCGACGCTGCCATGAAAATCGTCGACCATCAGGAAGCCCCCACGATCCAGAAAATCGCGAAGTTGCGCGGCTTGCTCGGGATTGAACTGCCAATGTCCGACTTCGACGGCGTACATCATGGGCCAGTTGTAGATGTCGTCGGAATTATCGAGCGCCACGGGCTGTTCCACGGAACGAGAGTCGATGCGAGTCAGGCGCTTCACACCGAAAAGCAGATGCCGGTCGGAGCGCGGATAGTCGATGGTCCAGCTTCCGCGGCGGCGATATCCCAGCAGGAAACCGGTATAGTCCGGATACATCAGGCGGCCGCGGGTCCACCCATGGGGAACATAGGCATCCGGAGGGATGGCGGACTCCGCGTGCCCTTCGACCGTATCGTATTCCTGGAACGGCTTCTGCGCGTGGAGCAGGCCCCAGCACCCGCACAATGCCGCTGCCGCGACCAGAACAATGGTTCTCAGGCGCATCCGCGCTCAGAGTAGCACGTCGAGGTTATTTAGTGACCGGCGGTCGCGGGGTCTCGCAGGATGGAGCCGGCGGTTTCGCTTGCGGCATGGGCGCCACAGCGTCCATTCGCGGTGCGACCTGCTTCATTGCAAAACGAATCCCTTGCGGGATTTGCGCCTTCAGCAAAGGAACCGAGCAAACCGACTCTGTTGGTGGGGCAGATGCCCGAACGTAATGATTTGCCGGCGGTGTTATCGCGATGTTGTTCGCCCAGGATCCGGACCTGTAACTTTTCGCCGGCGGCGCTATCGCTATGTTGTTCGACCAGGACCCCGAAACAATCGGCCCATAGAATTGGCCCGATGGCGCGGTCGGTTCCTGCGCAAACGCGCTGCAAGCGGACGCGAGACCCAGAGCGAGAACACACTGTAATCGCACGCCCAAAGTCTACTACTCGGCAGTCGTCCAGGCAAGGGTGTGGCACAGGCCTTCAGCCTGTGCTCCCTGCTCTACTTAATCCGGTATTCCGCCGTGATGGTGTTGAGTGTTTTCGATGCAGCCAGCTGATACGGACCCGGGATATTGGTGCAATCGATATAGAACTTGATCGCATCCGAGACGTTCTTCAACTTGTAATTGGCCCAGCCCAGCGAGCTCAGCACTTCCGCGCGGAAGCGAGGATCGGTAAGATTCGGCAGCGCGGCGCGGAACGCCTGGTCGGCTGCTTCCCATTTTTCGGCTTGGAAATTGACGGACCCGATCATGTAATTAGCCTGGGTAAGCTCGGCCGTCTTGTTGCGAGCCCAGTCGGCATCGCTGAGACCCGCCGGCTTCTCACCTTTATTCAGACGGTCGATCGCCTTCCTCGACAAACTCAACACGGCATTGGGATCCTTGCCGGACCTGAAATAGGATTCGGCCACTAGCAGCATGGCGTCTTCGCGCGTATCGTTGTGGGCTACCAGCTTCTCGGCCGCGGCCAAAGCTTTGGCGGCATCTCCCATTTCGCGATACGCCAGAAATATCGTGATTTCGATGTCCTGGGCATGCGTGGTTTGGGGATGATTAACCAGAAAAACCTCCAGGAGCTTAATCCGCTCCGCCGGATTCTTGGTGTTGAATGCGTCCTTATACGCTTCCTGTTCGGCGGCCTGCCGCGCGCTGTTGCCGCAATCGCGCGTGGCCTGAGTCATGTCCGGGTCGGGGTTCTTCAGCGCTTTCTCCGCGACGTATCCGGCCTGCTTCATCCATGTCGCTGTCAACTCCGCATCTTTCATGTCCGCCGCAATGCGCCAGTTCAAACACGCTGCCGCCAGATTGCCGGGATTCAAGATGAGCGCATTAGAGCCGGCCGCCATGGCTTTAACGAAATTGCCGGCCTGATGATAACGAGCCTGCAGTTCAAGGTAAGCGTATTCCATTGCGGGCGTAGACGGGAACAGCTCGGGAACGAGCTCCAGCAGCTGCAGCCTCTTGGAAAGGTCGCTCTCATGTTGGACCTTCTCAAGGAGCCTGCCCTCGGGCGTGTTGGGATCAATGGCCGGCTTCGCGCCAGCCCATCCAAGCGACGGAATCGCACACACAGACAGCAACATTGCTGAGAATCGAGAAACTGTATAACGAGACAGAATCATAGAAACCTCCGCTCTCGCTTATCCATCGGCCGAGCGGAGTAATAGGTACAGCCCCTAGGGAGTAGGCTCGATTTTTCTTACAGTTATGGCCCAAGCTGAAGCTGGCCATCGCGGACGATCACCTGCACCTGGGCTCCGGTGCAATCGGGCAAGGGCCGCCCGGCATAGTAATTTAAGCCGTAGACCCAGTGGCGAGGGACATCCTTCTTTATGCACGCGCCCTCGATCTGCAACGCGTTGGCGCGCCAGAATGCGCGCACGGAATATCGCTGATCGAGAACCGGCAACACAGCGAACTTAAAATAGCCGATCGCGGCGAGCGCAGCCAGGGTCGCGGCGATCATCACCTGCTGGCGCTTTGCGGGCTCGTTTCTCGCAAGCCACGCCAGCCAAAAAACACCTGCAGCGGCCAGCGCAAACGGCCACCCGCGAGCCAGGTGACCGACGGAGAAATGTGCCGAGCCGCCTCCCGACACAAGCGCGTCCGGCAAATACGAGGCAATCGCGGGAGTGGCGATGAGCAACACTGTGCACGCCCCGATCCACCAGCCCGCCATGGGAGTCTTGTCCAACGCAAATGCCAGGACGATGGCCAACGCGGGTAACAACGGAAGCACATATCCCGGAAGCTTATTCTGCGCGGCGGAAAAGAACACCAGCGAATATCCCATCCATATCGCCAGGAACCGAATACGCTCATCCCGATACGGCGTCGAGCGCATCAGCAGTCCTGCTAGCGGAGTCCAGGGAAACAGCCCCGCTAGCAATACAGGCAAGTAGTACCACCACGGTTGGACGTGATCGAGTGCGGGATGGAGGAAGCGCCCCACCTGTTGTTTCCAAAAAAATTCATCCCAGAAAGACGACCCGTATCGCAATGTAGCCAGCAGCAGCCAGGGGGCGGCTACCAACACGCACCCCACCAGCATGGAAATCCGCTTGCGGCGCGCGATCAGCAGCACCGGCGCGATGAGCACTAACGGCACGAAGGCCTTCGCCAGGACTGCCAGCCCGAGAAGTATACCCGCCGCATAACCCTGCCTCGGCCGGGTGTCAAATAACGCGATCAGCGTCGCTGCTCCCAAAGCAGCCGACATCGGAAGATCGGTGACGGAGGCGAAACTATAGGCCACCCAGCCGGCGGACGTCGCGAGAATCCCCGTCGCCGAGAGCGCTAAGCGTGGAGAAAATTCACGCGCGAGTGTGCGATGAAAGAACCACAGAAACGCGAGGCTGATGAGCGCGAGGGGCAGCCGCGCTGCCCATTCGTCCATCCCTGGAAAAACGAGATGGAGCTTATGCCCTGCTCCCGTGAGCCAATACAGCAGCGGCGGTTTTTCGAACCACGGGGATCCGTCCAGACGCGGCGTGACCCAATCGCCCGAGTGCGCCATTTCGCGGCCGATGGAGGCGTAGCGCGGCTCGTCCGGTCCCAGGAATCCGACTCGGCCCAGGCTGCTCAGATACACCACTAGCAGCGCAACCAACAGCCAGTATTTCGACAAACATCCAGTATAGTAGGGCCGGTCTCCAGGCCGGCCGTACATGATCGCAAGAGTGCGCGACAATAAAAACTAGGTCCCCAACATGAAACTTGCTACGTTCCTGCTCGTCGCCTTTGTCACGCTTCCGATATTTGCGCAGACCAAAGCGACTCCATCCTCAGCGATCGACAAGCCCGCCGTCGAAGCCTATCTGCGCCACGCAGAGCTGTGGATCCCCCAAGTCTCGGTCAGCATCGACGATCCCAAGCCTTCGCCCTATCTGCCGGGATTCTCTGAAATCGCCGTGCACCTCTCCTATCAAGGGCAAACTAAGGAAGAGCACTACCTCATCTCGCAGAGCGGCAAGAACATTATCAAGGGCGAAGTGTACGACATGAGCAAGAGCCCGTTTCAATCGGCGCTCGACCAGATCAAACTGGATTCGCAGCCCAGCTACGGAAAGCCTGGCGCACCCGTGACCATCGTGGTCTACGGCGATTTCCAATGTCCCGTGTGCAAGGTCGAAGCCGACGTGATGCGCAAGAATCTGGTCCAAAATTTCCCCGACAAGGTGCAGGTGTTCTTCAAGGACTTCCCGCTCGAATCCATCCATCCGTGGGCCCGCGCCGCCTCTGATACTGGCCGCTGCATCTACAAGCAGAATCCGCAAGCCTTCTGGAAGTTCCATGATTGGATCTACGAGAATCAGGAAGGCGTGACGCCCGAAACTCTCAATGCGAAGGTGATGGCTTGGGCCGGAACAGCCGGTGTGGACGCGATCCAATTGGGCCGCTGCGTGGACGGCAAGGTCACCGACAAAGAAGTCGCCCAGAATATCGCGGAGGCCCACGGGCTCGGCTTGGATGCCACCCCGACGCTCTACATCAACGGCCGTAAGTTCGTGGGTGCGCTCGAATGGCCCATCATGCAGCAACTGGTCCAGCTCGAAATCGACCATCAGGCAACGCAGGCGAAGTGCGAAGAGACTTGCGTCGTGACCATCCCGAAGATCGGCGGCAAGTAGGAAACAACGTGCGCAGAATAACCCTTGCAGCGCTGGCCGGGTTTTCATGCGCACTCTGGGCGCAAGCTCCGGCTACCATTAGTCCGGACGCGTACCTGGCGCACATCAAGTACCTCGCGTCGCCGGAGCTAAAAGGCCGCGCCACCGGATCGCCGGAGCTCGAAAAAGCTGCGGGCTACATTGCGTCGCAATTCCAATCCTTCGGCGTGAAACCGGTTCCGGGCAGCGGCTATGAGCAGGCCTTCACAACCACTGTCGGCGCTCATCTGGGCGCCACTAACCGTTTCGAGGCGAATACGGGAACGCTGCGGCTGCGCGACGGATTTATCCCCTTCAGTTTCTCTTCCTCCGGCACCGTCTCGGCCCCGGTCGTATTCGTGGGCTATGGCATCACGGCAAACGAATACCATTACGACGATTACGCCGGTGTCGACGTAAAAGACAAAATCGTCCTATTGGTCCGCCACGAGCCACAGGAAAACGACGAAAAGAGCGTGTTCGCAGGCAAGGATCTGACCCAGCACTCAACTTTCGCGATCAAAGCCGTGAATGCGAAGATGCACGGCGCCCGCGCTGTGATCCTGGTGAATGACGGCTATCCGCACCATACCGCTCAAGAAGATCAGCTAACGCCCTTCGGCCAAGCCACCGGACCCACCGACGCCGGCGTCCTCTTCGTGCAGGTGAAAGAATCCACCGCCGAGGCGTGGTTGAAAGCCGAAGGCCGCGACCTGCACGAGATTCTGGACGGCATCGACAAGGATCTGAAGCCGCGTTCGTTCCCTTTGACTAGGCTCACGGTAAATGTGTCACTCGATATCCAGCACGATGTGAAAACGGTTCACAACGTCGCAGCATACATTCCAGGCAAGACTTCCGAATATGTGATCATCGGGGCGCATTACGATCATCTGGGCCTGGGCGACGAGCATTCGCTGGCGCCCTCGCAAATCGGGACCATCCATCCCGGCGCCGACGACAACGCCTCGGGCACCGCTGGCGTGATCGAGCTGGCCCGCTGGTTCTCGAAACAACCGCAGCAGCAGCGCGGGATTCTATTCATGACTTTCGCGGGCGAGGAACTAGGACTCCTGGGCAGCAATTACTATACGGGCCATCCTTTGCTGCCGCTCGAAAACGCCGTGACCATGCTCAACATGGACATGATCGGCCGGATCAAGAACGGCAAGGTCTTCGTCAACGGCACCGGAACGGGTTCCACACTCGACAAGCTGGTGGAATCGATTCAAGCCCCCACTGGATTCAAGCTGGATCTTTCGGAAGCCACCGGTTACGGCGGCAGCGATCACATGTCCTTCACCGTGAAGCAGGTGCCGGTATTGTTCTTCTTCAGCGGCCTGCACGGCGACTATCACAAACCCAGCGACACCTGGGACAAGATCGACGCGCCGGATGCCGCCAAGCTTCTGGGCTACGTTGCGCAGATCGCAACACGTCTGGTTAACGACCCGGAACGTCCGAAATTCCAACGCGTGGTGGAGAAGACTGCTCCCATCAGTTCTGGCAGCAGCAGCGGATATGGCCCCAACTTCGGCAGCATCCCCGACTTCGATGAGCCCCCGCATGGCGTCCGATTCGCCGATGTGCGCGACGGAACGCCCGCGGCGAAGGCCGGTCTAAAGGCCGGCGATATCCTGATCGAGTTCGACGGCAAGGACATCGGAAACTTGTACGACTTCACCTACGCCCTGCAGGCCCATAAGCCTGGGGACGAAGTACTAGTGAAGGTGCTCCGGGGGTCCCAGCGAATTGAGGCCAAAGTACTGCTCACAGAGCGGCGTTAGTTCGCCATACTGGGGTTGCCCAAGAAGGCAGCCATGCAAAATACTTTAGTCGCCCACAAGCTTCCTCCCCTGATTCTTCATCCGTTTGCGGACCAATCTGGACCCAGCAAGGTCGTAGAGAGTTCGCGGGCCAGCCTCATGCTACAAGGCTTGCTGCCATCCGGGCAGCAGTCCTCCGAAGACCTGGAACGAACGCTCCTCGAAGGCCGTTATCAGGAAGTCCGCATGCTCTTTTATGTGGGCAAGGACATTCTGCGCTGGATCGGCCAATGCATGGATCACGTTACGCGTCATCCGGAATTCCAAGGATCGTCCTTCCAGCCCCAAAGTTTCGCCGCCTACCTGGTGCAGAATCCGCCGGCGGAGGTCGCCAGCAAACTAAAAAAGTGGGGCGTGTCGAACCACAAATCGATTTTCTCGCGCGCGCTGGGGTTGAACGTCATTCTGGCGGACATGCCTCCGCAGGAAACGTTTTCCCCTGACTTTCTGCGTCACTATCATCGCTATGCCGACCAGATGTTTCATTGCCACATCGGCCAAGCGCCCTTCGCCGATCCCGAACACCTGGGATTCGACTTCGAGATCTTTGCGTCGGGGGAATATTCGAGGATGTTAGAAAAGGGTTGGGCGGAGCAGACGGAGAAGAGCGACAACTAATTAGAGGAACAGCCCTCTACGCTACTGCCGCGATCCTGAGGGGCGACGTTTCCCGCTGCATTTCCTTGGGCGAGGCGTCCCGGTAAGCTTGCGCGAAGTTGTTATGCATGGGCGAGCAGGCTGGATGGGGGTACAGCTGCACGAACATCTGCCCCAGCATTTTCCCTCGTAAGCCCTTACAAACACGAGCTACTTCACGCGCTGTGTTGGAGCTGCAGTCTTCGCAGGTCAAACCGAGTTCTACACAAAGACCAGGGTAGGATTCTTCGTATGCCGTCATATTGAGGTCCTAGTATGCCCTACTACCTCCGTTAGGCCAAGAACCCTGAGGTGGGTTTGATCACGCCCTTTTGGGGGTATCAAATTGCCTACCTGCCACTGGTATCATAGGTGCTGAAGAGGAGTCGCATGCACTGGGCGGCGCTCGTTTTCCCCGTTTTTTTATCTATCACTTCCTGGGCCGCAACACCGGGCGCTTTGCCACCCGATTTCCGCCCGCCAGATTTCCGGGTGGAGCGCAAACCGGTAGCCGATGGCGCCGAGCTGCTGACCGTCTTCAGCACCCTTCCCGAGCACACGGGGGAGATCCCCTTGGTGAGCGTCCTCCGCGACACTTTGGGCGATAATGACCCCGATAACGACCGTTTACGATACGTCTGGGTTCTGACTTCCGCGCGGCCGACCGTCCTGCAACACGCTGCTGCCTTCGTTCCGTTCTTCTACTGGCGCCCCGACCTGGGAAAGAACATGAACCGGACGCCTTCCGCCATCCTGGACCTGGGGAACACCAGCAAAGTGGTCTGGAACGCGCTCGCTCAGTCCGTGGTGCAGGCTGCGGCGATCGACTCAAACGGTGCGCTGATCCGCGCCTCCACCCGCCGCTATCGCGCAAATCTTGCCGATCAGCGGCAGGTCAACCTGATGGAGGGCCTGACGGCGATCTCGCAACTGGAGGAGATCCCCGACGAGCAGGCGGTGCTGAGCGAGCCGGAATTACTCGAAATGCAGGCTCGCTTGTCTTTGGCCGGAAAAACTCTAGGCGGATTGGTAACCACCGAGCGGCTCCCGGAAGCATACCTCAAGAACCGGGTGCAAACCGAAGAGACGCGCGGCCACAACTGGGAGCTGCTGCGGCAGCGCGCCGAGGCCAACGGGTTGTATTTCGATCCACTGGGGTTCGCCCGCTCCAGGACGCACGCGCTGGTATGGATCGCACGCGAAGACGTGGCGCCCCGTGAGGGTAAACGCAAGTGGGACGGGCGCTTTCTGGGCATCACCGAACCTTTCGACGATTCGCGGCTCAAGAACTGGACCGGGTACACCGAGAAGCGGTATTTTGACGAAGCGGGTCTGCCCATAGACGCAGCAACGGCCGCGGACACGCCAGGGGCCACGTCCCGCGAGCTGATCCCCTTGGCGCTGTACGCCCTGGAGTATCCGAAGGTCCCGCTGGTGCTGGTGGATTTTCGGGACACGCACAAACCCAAAAATCGGGAAATGCTGCGCTTGGCGACTGTTGATGCCGTGAGCGGCGTCCTGGGGGTCTCCAAGTTCGGAAATTGGCCGTACCTCGCGGGTTCGATGACCTGGAACTTCGTGCGCTCCCGGCATGGCGATCCCAACAATCGCTCCGCTCGCCTGAAAGCTTACTCCCAGGTGCGGCGCTGGCTAACACTCGATGGCTCCATGGACGCTGCGTTGCGCGCCGAGCTGCAGCGGAGGCTGGAGATCCTGGGCGTGAATCCCCTGGAGGAGAGCGTCTTCGAGGAGACCGAGATCGCGGCGGGTCAATACGACGCGTTAATGCGCTATGCCTCGGATCCCAAGGGACTCACGGCGCGGCTGGAACACGATCGCAACGCGGAGATGGCCGCTCGCGTCCATGGAGTGCCTGCGCGCGCGGGCCTGCATATGGCGCACTGGTTCAGCCTGGGCATCTATTCGCACCACGAAACGAACGACAGCGCGAGCCTGGTGGCCGCCCTCAGCCGCGAGCGGCGGGCGGCACGGCAGATCCGCTTCCTCGAGACAGTGGCTAAATCCAGCCCGCAGCCTGACGTGGTTTGGAATATCGCCGAAGTACGCCGCGCCGTGAACGAGCTGATCGTCACAGGCGTTCCACCTCGCTCGGTGGACGTGGTTTCACGGATCATGCGGGAAACCAGCGATGCCGAAACCCGGGAATTGTGTGCGCGTGCGCTGGCCGGCGCCGGCGTTGCGGCGGGACAATAAAGAGTGCGAAGCATCGCGCTTCTTCTTATCGGGGCCGCCCTCCTTTGCGGCTCCGAACCAGCGAAAGTCCAGCGCATCGTGATTCTGAAAGTCGACGGCCTGCCCGATGGCCTGCTGGAACAGTATGTGAACAAGACCGGCGGCCCCGGCCGGGACGGTCACAGCCGCCTGCCTTGGATCCAGCATGTGTTCGCGCAAAACGGCGTATGGATGGAAAACTTCTATGTGCGCGGACTGAGCCTGTCGGCGCCCTCCTGGTCACTGCTCGATACCGGGCGCCATTTGCAGATTCGCGGCAACGTCGAATACGATCGCTACACGCTCCACGCCTACGACTACCTCAACTTCCTCTCGTTCTATTTCGGCTACCCGATTTCCCGGCACATCGACATGCCGGGCGTGGAGGTTTTGGACGAAGCCGGAGTGCCGCTGCTGAGCGACCGGTTTCCTTATGAGCAACGTTTCCAATCCCTGGAGCTCCTGCAGCGCGGCCTGCGGCTGAACTCGTTTCCAGGAGCGTTGAAACGCGCCGTCTCCGCGGCCTCACCCCGGGATTTTTTGGATGAGTGGCAGCTCGGGTTGCCCTGGGCGGATTCCGTGTTTCGCCAGACCGAAGCAGATCTTATCCGCACCCTCCAGAATCCGCAGGTGCGCTACCTGGATTACTTCACCGGCGACTACGATCACGTCGCGCATCTCACCGCCGATCCTGTATCCCAGCTGCACGCCCTGGAAAATCTGGATGCTTTGGTGGGCCGCATCTGGAACGCCATCGTCGCCAGCCCGCTGGGTGCGAACACGGCGTTAGTGCTGGTCTCGGACCATGGCATGAACACCTCGGCGACCGTTTTCAGCCAGGGGTACAGCCTGGTGGACTGGTTCAACAGTCCTGCCGGGGGGGCTCATCACGTGCTTACCAACCGGCATCCACTCACCGAATTCAAGATCAAGGGATTGGATCCGTTCGTCTCCGAAGTCATCACACCCAGCTCCGATTCCGCCTATCTGGCCGGCCAAGCCGAGCAATACCCGACTGTGATGCTCGATCTCGACGGCAATGAGCGCGCTAACATCGGCCTGCGAAATAACACCCTCAACGTGGTGCAGATTCTTCTCGACCAACTGATTCAGAAGCGCTTGCCGGGCCCCGTCCGCAACGCCGCCTTAACCGCACTGTTCTCGACATTGGACAAAGTCCGCGACGACTGGCGGCGTGATATGGATGATTTATCCGACGACCTCATGACGCTGGACGGCCGCATCGAGGCTTTACAGAAAAAAATCGAGGCACAGCAGAAACAAGTGGAGGCGCAGCCCAAGAAAAAATGGACTCAGGAGCAAATACGCCTGGGTCTGGATAAAGACGCCCGCCGCGATGGCGTGCGTTTAGCTGCCTGGCGCGCGGATCGCAAGGCGTACGGGGAATACGTGGCGGTCATCTGGCGCTTGCTCGATCTCAAGCCGGCGGACTTCGATCCCGGCAAGTTCAAAATTACGGAGCTGATTCCGCCCAAGTCGCTGGGCCCGCTGAATTCGTACTGGGACCTGCGGCATTACGTCACGGGCCGCGCGCCCGGCGGATTAGTGGCCGCCGAAGACGGGTCGCTGGATTGGGAGCGCAGCTTCGAAACCGTGGATTACCTCCCTGCGCTGCGCTCGATTTCGGTGCGGAATAACATCCAGCCGGGGCTGGCGCCCAAGCCCGTGGACTTCATCGCCGTGCGGATCCCGCGCACAACACTGACTACGCTTCCCGCTGAGGATCAACCCGATCGCGATGCGGTCCTGATATGGCGCGATTCCGCGCATCAGGCGTTAATTCTGGCACGCGGCAGCCAGCTGCGCTATCTGCCTGTGACCGAGGATCTCAAACCGAGCCCATTCGGACCGGGTTTGCCGCTGGAGCTATTCGAAGATCCTCTATTGAATATCGCTGGGAACGACCGCGAAACCTGGCTCGGTCAATGGCATGAGGAGCGCACGTGGCTCGAGGCGGTGCATCGCACGCGCTATTCCAACGGCATCATCAGCCTGACTGAGGAATTGCTCGACGCGCCCGATGCGACTTCGGATCGCTATCGCCAGCGCAAGGCACAATTGCGCCGTACGGATATGTTGCTGCTGGCCAATGACCACTGGAATTTCAACGTTCGCGGCTTCAACCCGGGCGGCAACCACGGATCGTTCCTGCGCCAGTCGACGCATTCGGTCCTACTGTTCGCCGGCGGCAAGGACACCGGCATTCCTCTGGGCATGCGTGTCGAAACTCCCTACGACAGCCTGAGCTTCGTCCCTACCGTCTTGACGTTGATGGGCCGCGCCGAATCGGACCTGCCAGGGCCGATGATCCAGGAATTAGTGGAACTGCATTAGAGCTAAACAGGAACTACGTCCGCGAATACGAATCCGTCGCGCTCGACAATTTCACCCGTCTCTACGCCGATCGCGCTGGAGAATACCGGAGCATCGTAGACAAACGTGTGAAACTCTCCGTTTTCGCCGCACGGGTCGACTCCGGCCGGCAACGCGCGCAGCAAATCGTGGTCGTAATCACGGCCGGCAAATCGCTTCTCCAGCTTGGACGGGTCTACGCAAGTGATTTTGGCTTTCAAGCCCGCCGCGATCATGTCCCGCCCCAGTTGTTCCGTCGGAATTTGCCAGACCGGAAACAGCGGTTCGAGTCCTGTCCCCTGCAACTGGCGCTCCCGGTAATCGCGAATATCTTGCAGGAACAGATCTCCGAAAGCGACCGCGGTGATGCCTTCGGCCGAAGCACGTTGGCACACCGTACGCATGCGATCTTCGTATTCCACGTTCGAGCATGGCCACGGCAGGTCCACTGCCCATAAGGCAGTTCCGATCCGCTCAGCCTGAGTCTCCACTAGCGCACGCCGGACCGCATGCATGGCAACTCGGTTCGCCTCGACATTAAAGCTTGTCAGCAGTGCAACTACCTGAAGATTGGGGTTTTGCCGCAGCAGATGCAGGGTCCAGGCGCTGTCTTTCCCGCTGCTCCAGGATAAGAGAACCTTCGTCAAACGCGATGCCAATGCGTTCCCTCGGTACGAGCTCCAAACCGGATGCCGTGCAGAATCTCGGCGATGATCTCGGCCGTTTGGGAAATCGTCATTCCAGACCGGTTGAAGAACAGATTGCCGTCGGCGAACACGACGTTGCCGTGGCGCACTGCCTGAAGCTCTCCCCACCAGGGATGCCGTTCGAGGATGGCTTGCTCCATCAAGGCTCGCTCCAGGTTGAATCCGCAAGGCGCGACAATCAAATACTCCGGATCTGCCGCACGCAGGTCTTCGGCGGGCATCGCTCTGGAGTATTCGCCTTTTCGGCCGAGTGACAATTCTCCGTTGGCGATTTCCACCAGCTCCGGACCCCAGTTGCCCATCGCGAACATCGGGTCGGTCCACTCCAGCATCACCACGGTTGGCCGGTTGCGGCCGGCCGTTTGTTCGCTCACGGTTTGCAATCGCCGGCGCTCGCGTTCGACCACGCAGCGGCCGCGTTCCTGCAGACCAAGGCGTTCGGCGATGTCCTGAATACCCTGGAAGATGCCTTCGAGTGAGGATGCCGTTAAGGCCAGTTGATCCACGGTGAGCGCGCACGCTCCGCTTCGCTCTACATCGCCGGGAGTAACCGCGCATACGTCGCAGTGCTCCTGGGTGATGACGAGATCTGGACGCAATTCGCGAATCAGTTCGCCGTGCAGCAGATATAACGGTTCGCCGGACCGAATGCGACGTCGCACTTCCGCATCGATCTCCCGGCTCGAAACGGAGACGTCGAAAGCGGGC
>Ga0105248_10002222_pt1 | contig 21451 bp, 16 predicted proteins | sample KBSS34metaG_FD_81524 | JGI IMG/M metagenome (GOLD analysis project Ga0105248, IMG submission 81524) | Switchgrass rhizosphere microbial communities from Kellogg Biological Station, Michigan, USA - KBS S3-4 metaG | ecosystem: Host-associated > Plants > Roots > Rhizosphere > Soil | place...
ACAAAGGTCAGCACCGCCAGGCCCAGCACCACCGGCACAAACACCGCACTCGCCCGGTCCGCCAGCCTCTGCATTGGAGCCCGCGATCCCTGGGCCTGCTCCACCAGCCGCGCAATCTGCCGCAGCGTCGTACCTTCCCCTGCAGACTCCACGCGAGCCGCCACCGCCCCGTCATAGTTCACCGAACCGGCCAGCACCCGCCCGCCCACTCCGCGCTCCAACGGCACCGACTCACCCGTCAGCATCGACTCATCCACCGTCGTGCGCCCCGACTCGATCACCCCAACTACAGGCACCCGCTCGCCCGGCAAAATCACCACCAGGTCGCCAATCTTAACCGCGTCCAGCGGAACCACTTCTTCACCGCCATCGCGCCGCACCCGCGCCGTAGCTGGCAGCAACTGCGCCAGAGCATCCACCGACGCCAGAGCCGCATGACGCGCGCGCTCCTCCAGCCACTTCCCCAAAAGCAAAAATCCCACAATCAACAACACCGAATCAAAATAGACGTCACCCCTTCCGCTCACAATCGTTTGGTAAGCCGAATAGAGAATCGCCACCCCAGTCCCCAGCGAGACCAGCGTGTTCATATTCGTTTCGCGATGCAGCATCGCCTTCCATGCGCTGCCATAGATCGTGCCGCCAGCCCAGAACGTAAGTACTGTCGTCACCACCAGAAGACACCAGCGCAATGGCTGCAGGGGAACCTGGTAGAGCCAGGGCATCACCCCCATAAACCATGTATCCATCGCGCCAGGTCGACCGGCCATCCCCAAGGGCATCGCCAATACCATCGCTGCGACACCAGCAGCAATGGACACGACAGCCTTGGCTCCCGGATGCATCTCCATCGCCATGCCCGCATGGCCACCGTCGCTGGCGGCCATCGACTTACCCTCGCCCTCACCTCGCGGCATCACCGCGTCATAGCCTGACGCCTTCACCGCCTCCACCAGAGCTTCCGGTCCCGTCTTCTTCGGATCGAACTCCACCCGCGCCTGATGGCGCATCAGGTCCACATGCGCCGAAACAACCCCCGGAGCAGCCGTTAGGGCCCCCTCCACATGATGCTGACAAGCCGCGCACGTCATCCCCAGTACAGGCAGAACCACCGTCTCCTGCGCTTTGTCCTGCACGGAAGTCGTCGCAGACCCCGCCATCTAGGCCTCCACCTGTGCCTTAAACCCGGCCTTAGCCAGCGCCGCAATCACAGCATCGGAGACTTCGCGTGCCCCCGGTCTCGCTTCTGAAACCTGGGAGTCGGCTACCTCAAACCGCGCCGCCCCCAACCGTACTTCCTTCACCTCCACCGGCCCTGCAGATCCAATTGCCTGTGTCACACGCCGGATACACGACCCGCAATGCATTCCATCGATTCGCAACGTCACTTCCGCCATGCGCATCCTCCAACCTTCTCTGAGTTAAAGATACGCGGGAAACGGAGATGGATTCATGGCGCGGTTCGAAGACAAAAAAACCCCGAGGCAGAAAGCAAACCCCGGGGTCCGTTAAAGTGTGCCAAATTCAGGATGGGACGAATCGCTACCTCAGCATCAGTTCCACCTCGGGAAACAGCTGCCGCGCCTCATCCAGGCTAGGCTCTGCATCCTGCCGCGTATCGCCAGAGCATCGGATAGAGTTCGGTCCGTCAGCTTTTGCCAGAGCCAACGTCTTCTCCGCCTCGCGAAGAACAACCACAGGGCTGCGGCCGCGGCTCGAAGTTACCGCACAGGAACCAGTCAACCGTATCTGCGCCACATTCCGCGGTCCATCTGTTACTGCAAATACTTCGCCAAAAACATCGATCCGGAGCCGCTCAGCGAACATGACCGCATTGATGGTGCTGCACCCCGGCAGGGCCAGTAAAAATTGGTCGCGAGCAACGCGGCCCAGCACATCGTAGCTCCGCAGTATTCGGCCGATGCGCTTGGCCACTCCCAGCAACAGCTGATCCGTCACCTCAGGCCCATAGCTGCTGCCCCAGTATTTCAGGTCATCGATTTCGATCAGGATCACGCAAAGCGACCCCTGCATGCGCTGTACACGGTCGGTCTCGCGGAAGAGCACCGCAAGCATCGTCTCCCGGTGATAAGCGCCGGTGACCTGGTCGTATTCCAGCGCGCCTGTCGCCGACTCGCGCAACTCCTCCAGTTCGCGGTACAGCGCGTGTCCCCGCTGCATCGTGCTCAGATGCGTCTGCCAGGCCATTGCATCCGCGCTGCGAGGCACAATGTCGTCAATCACGCCCTCACGCAGCCGCGCAATCCACTCGTCCGAGACAGCCTCGGCAATCAGCGCAATCGCGCACGCCCGATGGACTCCAGAGTCCTGTAACCCTGCCAGCAGTCGTCCGCTGGCAACCTCAGGTACACGCACATCGAGCAGAACGATTCCCGTCTGAACTCCCCTTGAGGCCATTGCCTCGGCGGCTCTTTTTGCTGCCGCTCCATCAGCCGCCGTCTCTAGGGAAAAGCCCAGATCAGCGAACGTACGCTCCAGTTGCGCACAAAAGACAGTGTCCGGAGTTACCAGCAAGACATGGGGCCGTGCAATGGATTCCGGCTCGGCAGGCAGGGAAGATGGGTTTCTCATGTTCGCTTCATCGGCCGGATATAAAAAACCCTTAACCGATTCGCATAAAATTTAAGAAATCTCTCACGCAAAACGGGGCAGCCCCTATGGCCGCCCCGTTTGCGATCTATCGGTGTCTCTGAGGCTAATCGACGAAATCCACCTTCGGCGCGATGGGAATAATGCCGCGTTCGTGCCCCATTGCCAGCAGCTTGCGGATGGCCTCCTGCCCGTCAGTCCCATAGCTCAGCGTCCGCTCGTTGACATACATGCTCACGAAGCGGTTGGCCAGGCTTGTGTCCAGATCCCGGGCAAACTGCATCGCATATTCCAAGCCCTGCTCGCGGTTGTCCAGCCCATGCTGGATCGAGTCGCGTAACGCCTGCGTAACCGTGTGCAGCGTCTCCGCGCCCAGGCTGCGGCGGACGGCGTTGCCGCCCAGTGGCAGCACCAGCCCTGTCTGCTCACGCCACCACACGCCAAAGTCGATCACCTTGCGCAGGCCGTTGGTCGCGTAGGTAAGTTGGCCCTCGTGAATGATAAGGCCCGCTTCAAATTCCCCGGCCTGGATCGCCGGAATAATCTTGTCGAACGGCACAACCTCGGTTTCGATCTCGGGATTGAAGATCTTCAGCGCCAGATACGCCGTCGTCATCGTTCCCGGCACGGCGACCTTGATCTTCTTCAGATCGTCGGTAGTCATAGCCCGGCTCGATACCACCATCGGCCCGTAGCCTTCGCCTACGCTGCCGCCACAGCTCATCAGCGTGTAGTTGTCCTGAATGTAGGGATAGGCGTGGAAGGAGACCGCCGTAACGTCAAAGAATGCCTCGTCCATCGCCCGCCGGTTCAGCGTCTCGATGTCGCAGAGCGTGTGCGTAAACTTGAAGCCCGGTACGCGAATCTTGTTCGTCGCCAAGCCGTAAAACATAAAAGCATCATCCGAATCCGGACTGTGCGCAATGCTGATCGTGCGCGTACCTGCGCCCGAACCTGATAAAGATTGACTCACTGAAAATACTTCCTTTCGACCACTCAACCCAATGTATTTACTTACGCTTGAAGCGCGAGGCGCCAACCGCGATTCCTGCCGCCGCCGCTACCTTCAGCACGTCGCCGGGCAGAAAGGGCAGCACCGCATGGTTTAGAACCGTCATTGCCCCAGCGTGAGTGTAGATGCCCAGCCAGGCAGCGCCCATGGCCAGCGTCACTAGGCTTCCCGCTCCGGCAATCGCAACGCCACGGTAGAAGCTCCGCGATCCCAACCGCCACAGTACCGAAACCAGCGGAGCAACCACCGGATAGCTCAGCAGATAACCGCCCGTAGGCCCCAGAAGCTGTGCAACCCCGCCCAATCCATGCGGAGTAAAGACCGGCAACCCAGCCGCGCCCTCCGCCAGATAGGCAACCATCGTGGCAAAAGCAACGCGCGGCCCAAGCAGCATGCCCAGCACCAGCACTGCAAAAGGCTGCAGTGTCACCGGCACCGGCGTAAACCACAGGGGCACAGCCACATGGGCGCAAACCGCAATCAAGGCGCTGCCTGCCAAAACAATTCCGCCCGCTCGCAGTAGTTCACTTGCCGCGCTGCGTTCCTCTGTTCCCAATACTGCTGCCGAAACCATCCGACTCATCAGTCCTCCCCCGCTGTCCCTCCCAAATCGGCCCCGTTCTCGGCTTCGATTTGGATTTTAGACCCTGCATGCATGTCAGAATCCGTACTTTGCCGCCGCCTCTGGCGCAGGATATGCCTCGCCCCAGCGGCCGCCACTATCAGCAGAGCCGCGACCGAAACGAGCAGTCCAATCAGCAACCAACGCATCCACACAACTAAACCGAAGAATATCAGACCGCCTGCCCGTAACCTGTGAGACGGCGTCCCATCAATTTCAACCCGCTGCTCAATCCCCGCTTGCCCAACCCGTCCCGATCCTGCAAGATACCAATGCAGCTTTCACGCAAAGTTTCCCGGTTTGCGGTCCAGTTTTGCGATCTCGATTTGTGAGCTCGATTTACGACCCCGATTTACGACCAAGGAGAAGCACCATGGCCACCCCCCTCAAGTTCGGTACCTCCGGCTGGCGATCCATCGTTGCCGACGAATTCACCATCGCCAACATCCGCCGCGCCGTCGCCGGTATCGCCGCCTACGTCAAGACTCAGCCCGAGCCCCACCGCGTACTCATCGGCCGCGACCCACGCTTCCTTGGAGAAACCTTCGTCGACGAGGCCGCGCGCATTCTTGCCGCCGCCGGCATCACCCCCATCATCATTCCAGACGCCGCGCCCACCCCGGCCATCAGCTACGCCGTCCGCCAGCTCAAAGCCTCCGGCGCTATCAATTTCACCGCCAGTCACAATCCGCCGGAGTACAACGGCATCAAGTTCTCCACCCACGACGGCGCCCCCGCCCTGCCCGAAGTCACCAAACAAATCGAAGCCGCCATCATGGCCCTCGGCGACAACCCCCAGATTCCCCGCCTCAACGACGCAGAACCCGGCTTCGAAACCGTATCCGTCAAAGACGACTACCTCAAGCGCCTCGCCGAACTCGTCGACCTCAAGACGATAGCCGCCTCCGGCATCAAAGTAGTCTTCGACCCCTTCTGGGGAGCAGGCCGCGGATATAGCTGCCACATCCTCCGCTCGGTAGGAGTCGAAGTAGCTACAGTCCACGACTACCGCGACGTCCTCTTCGGCGGCCACGCCCCCGAGCCCGACGATCATCTCCTTCAGGAAGCCAAAGACAAGATGAACGAGATCGGTGCCAGCCTCGTCATCGCCACCGACGGCGACGCCGACCGCTTCGGCATCGTCGATCAGGACGGCACCTTCATCCAGCCCAACTACATCATCGCCCTGCTCTTCGACTACTTAGTCGAGACGCGCGGCTGGCGCAACGGAGTAGCCAAATCCGTCGCCACCACCAACCTCATCAACGCCCTCGCCGAACACCACAACATCCCTCTCTTCGAAACCCCCGTAGGCTTCAAATACATCGGCGAACTCATCATCGCCGACAAGATCGCCATCGGCGGCGAAGAGTCCGCAGGCCTCACCATCCGCGGCCACGTCCCCGAGAAGGACGGCGTCATCGCTGGCCTCCTCGTTGCCGAAATGGTCGCCAAGCGCGGCAAATCCCTCACCACCCAGCTCAAGGAGCTATTTGCTAAAGTAGGTTCCTTCTATCCCGTTCGCGAGAACTTCCACTTGACCCCCGAGGCCAAAGCCAAGTTCACTGAGAAGTTGAAGGTAGATCCCACAGAGCTCGGCAGCCGCAAGGTCACAGCCGTAGTCCGCACCGACGGCCTCAAGCTGGTCCTCGACGACGGCTCCTGGGTTTGCTACCGCCTCTCAGGCACAGAACCAGTAGTTCGCGCCTACACCGAAGCCAGAAACGAAGCCGACATGGCCGCCCTATCCGCCGCCGCAAAAGACTTCGTCCTCTCCTAGTTGTCAGGGAACTTTCGGGCTTGAGGGAGTAAACAAAAATCCGGATGCCCCATCCATTCCGCGTAATCGGGGTCCCCAACGACAGGTCTTAGTCGTTGGGGTGGTTGGGCGGAATGGGTGGGATAACAAGAGCAGGCACCAGCATCTCTTTTGCCGTTGCATCTGCCGTTTTGGCTGTCATTCCCGAAGGGAATCTGTTGTTCTGTTTAGCTTTTGCCTTTTCTACCAAATTAAGAAAATGCAGTCATCCTGAGCGAAGCCGAAGGACCTGCGGTTGTTCTTGCTGTTGCAGTTGTCCTTGTCGTTTTGGTTGTCATTCCCGAAGGGAATCTGCTTCACCCGGTCTTTACCACTAACCACTAATGCCAAACGAAACAAAACCCGGCCCCCCCACCTCCCCGGAAAAAACCGGCCTCAAAACCCTGCTCCAAAACCGCCGCCGCCTCGGCACAGTAGCCGCCTTCGCCTTCGCACTGCTCCTTGCCTGGCACGTAGTCAACGGACGCAACGGCCTCACCAGCTGGCAAAAGAAGCGCATCGAAAACAAAGCCCTAGCCACCGAAATCGACCAGCTCACCCAGGAAAACGCCCGCCTCAGCCAGCACGTAGACCGCCTCAAATCCGACCCCGGCGCCATCGAGCACGAAGCTCGCGAACGCCTCCACTACGCCCGCCCCAACGAAATCATCTACGCCCTGCCCGCAAGCCAAAACTCCACCCAATCCCCCACTCACTCGAAATAAGCAACGTCAATTTCAAAAACACAGGATCATGCTTCTGCAGTCGCCTTTGTTTTTATTCCTGCACTTGCCCTCGCCGTTTTGTCTGTCATTCTCCAAGACAATCAGCATCTTCCGGGTGCCCCACCTTCAACGCAGCAACACCGCGTTTAAGGTGGGAGTAACCAATGCCCGCCCATCATGAATTCTTCTGTCTGAGAGTCTTTCCTGAAGCGAATCCAGTCTGTTTCATTTCTCTCATAGTCCCTGCTGTTTTGTTTGTGATTCGCGCAGAGAATCTGCTGCTGTCGTTGATGTGGTAGGCCTTCTGGCCCTGGGCGCCGTCCTGACCGCTCAGCATCCTGCCGGGGTGGACTTCGAGGGGTACGTTGTTGGGAGGATTTCGACCGGGAGATTGGGTATGGTTGCTCATGTTGCGTCTCCTTCTATTTCGGGTGACCAATCCCGCTCTTCACGCTTGAATGGGGGCATCTTACTCGTTAAACGAAAAAAGGGGCTATAGTGCTTGTGCGCCGGTAAGGGCCTGGTTGAGCATCGCCAACTGTAGTTCAATTTAAAGGTGAAAATTATGATTAAGATATTCTTGATGTTTCGCGTTGTAACCCGTTCTATCCTCTTATGCACATTAGTCACTGCTCTGGCATCTTGCGCTGAGACTTTCGGGCCCACCCATCTCCCAGCTGTTAACTACGCACCCTCCGTTCATAAGTATGGTGCGATACCTCTTAGTTTTGAACAGAATCAGGGCCAAAGTAGCCGGGAAGTAAAATTCCTCTCAAGGGGAAACGGCTATGCATTATTCCTGACGGATTCGGGTGCGGTTCTTTCTCTGGGCGCCAATCAAGAGAAGATTCGAATGAGCTTCGCCGGCGGTGGAAAAGTCGGTAGCCTAAGCACGGTGCAGATGTCGGGAGAAGAAATGCTTCCGGGTAAAGTGAACTACCTGATTGGGAAGGATCCGGCGAAGTGGCGGTCAGAACTGTCAACTTACGCTAAGGTTCGCTATGTCGGGGTCTATCCGGGCATAGATTTGGTGTTTTACGGCAATCAGCGAGAACTGGAGTATGACTTCGTGGTGGCTCCAGGAGCAAGCGCGAGTGCGGTGCAAATCAAATTTGACGGGCAAAGGCGTCTTCACATTGCCGCAAACGGCGATCTGATTCTCGATGGCCTTTCAGGCTCGGCGGTGATACATCAGCCAACGGTGTTCCAGGAAAATCAAGGGAAACGGCAAGCCATCAAGTCGAGTTTTCAACTCGTAGCCCGGAATACGGTCGGGTTTGCATTGGGCAAGTACGACCACAGTCGCCCGCTTGTGATCGATCCGGTTCTCGCCTATTCCACCTATCTTGGGGGTAGCGGACCCGCAGATTACGGCAACGGAATTGCCGTCGACTCTGACGGGAGCGCTTACATTGTAGGTTCTACTTACTCGCCAGATTTTCCCGTTACTGACCACGCTTTTCAGCCCACATTTGGGAAGACCCAGAACCAAATCGTCTACATTGCGAAGTTCAATCCTTCGGGAACGAATTTGGTGTATTCAACCTTTCTCGGTGGCACTGGTGCCGGAGATGACGTAGGCCTGGCGATCGCGTTGGATACGTCGAAAAATGTCTATATTACTGGAACCACCGCATCTGTGGATTTTCCAGTAACACAAGGGGTATTTCAATCAGCGAACGCAGCCAATGCCGATATTGCGACAGCGTTTGTTAGCAAGTTGAGTGCAGATGGCGGCAGGTTGGTGTATTCGACGTATCTTGGTGGGTCGAATGGTTTCAACAGCGGGTTTGCGGTAGGGGGAGACGCAGGGCATGCAATTACTGTGGATGGGAACGGCAATGCATATGTGGCGGGATACACCAACTCGTCCGACTTTCCGGTTACATCCGGTGCATTCCAGACTCAATATGGCGACTCTGTCCGGGAAGGAGGTTCCAATGCTTTTGTCACGAAGCTCAGTTCCGACGCTGCATCACTTGTGTTTTCCACTTTCCTGGGTGGCGGGAATGTGACCGGTCAAAGTGTGTTTCTCGGATACGGCGATGGCGCAAACGGTATCGCCGTCGATAACTCAGGAGATGTGTACGTTGCCGGATCAGCTTCTTCTCAGAGTTTTCCCGTAACCAGCGGCAGCTTTCAAAGCATCTCGCCTGGTTTGTGTGCAGCTTTCGTCACGAAACTCAATGCACAGGGTACAGAGTTGCTCTATTCCACATACATCGGGGGTGATTTCAATAGCTTCGGAACTGGGCTGGCGATCGATGCCTTCGGTTCCGCCTTTGTCGCCTTTTCGACGTTTTCTTCAAACTTTCCAGGAGACATATATCCTGGTTTTCTGCCGCATGTTGGGGTTGTGAAGTTGAACGTTTCCGGGGCATCGCTGGATTACACGGCAATGCTTGGTGCTGCGGCAGGGTCGCCCCGAGTGGCCGTCGATGCGCTGGGAAATGCGTATGTGACAGGAACCTCTGGGAATAACATATACTTTCCGACTACTCCAGACAGTTCAGAAGTGCATTCTGGCACGGTGTTCCTTGCGAAAGTTGCGCCGACCGGCGCGTATGAAGAGTATGCCGCACAATTTGGGGGCAGCGGCTTCCAAAGTGCCTCCGGGAATGCGATCGCACTCGATGCCGCCGGAGGTGCGTATGTTGTTGGCAATACGTCGAACACTGACTTTCCGACTACTCCAGGCGCATTTCAGACGCTCAACAAAGGAAGCCAGTGGACTGCATTCGTGTCTAAATTTGCGTTAGCAGACAAAAATACTCCGCACTATGTCAGCAATTTGCGAATCTCCTCCAAATACCTGCCAACCGCCGATGCCGATATCTACTCAGTCACTGTTAGCTTCAATCGTGTAGACGGGGAACCAATTCCAACCGGAGTGGTCTCGATTTATCGAACGATTCCACGTTGCCGCTGGCCCTGCCGTGAGCCTCGACAGCTTTGGGCCACGGTCGCCCTGGATGCGTCGGGAAATGCCATATTGTCAAATTCCCACTGGTACCCGGCAACCTACAATCTCGATGCTACTTACTCAGGAGACGACAACCATTTAAGCGGAGCAACTTCGTTGACTCAGCCGTCCGGAACGAGCTTCACCGTAAGCTACCGTGGAATTCTTTCTATCACTATGCAACGTCTTATCGGTCGACTGTACGGCGCGGCTAACCCAGTTCTTTCGTACACAGTGTCTGGTTTGAATCCCGGCCTGCCTGTGACCATTGCTGCTGAGACGAATGCCACGGCTATTTCGCCAGTCGGTGTGTATCCCGTTACAGCGACCGTCACAGGAGACAATGCTGCCTCGTATATCATTCAAATAACCCCGACCACTCTGAAAGTAAAGCCTGTGCTTTTGAATATCCTTGCACCAAGTCAAACAATAACCTATGGTCAGGTGCCCATTCTGCCAACAAGCTTTATGTTGAAGGGCTTTGTCAATGGCGAGACCGCAAGTGTGGTGTCAGGTATCCCAATTGTGTCTTCGAGTGTTACTTCGACTACGTCTGCAGGGTACTATGAATACCAGATAGGCAATGGGACCCTTGCGGCAACGAATTATTACTTCAGGCCGTTTGCGCACCCAGGAGTTGTGCATGTTGCTAAAGCGCCATTGACAGTACGTGCGGATGACCTGATCATGCACGTCGGGGGCCCGCTACCGGCCTTGACATACTCCTTCAGCAAATTTGTCAATCAGGACAACGCTGGCAATTCCGTGACCGGTGCTCCTGTACTCAGGACATCGGTTACAACGCACACCAGACCGGGCACTTTTCCAATCTATATTTCAACCGGGACGCTTGCTTCGCACAACTATCGTATTACCGGCATGGTGGGTACCATGACCGTGTTGCCATGAATATATGCCCAAGATGCGAACCGGTAACCCCAGGTCCAAACTTTGGACCTGGGGTTACCTACCCGTCTCAAGCCGCCCAATTCTCCACCAGCATCCCCTTCACCCCCCGAAACTCCCGCACCCGACGCGTCACCAGCACCAACCCCAGGCACCGCGCATGAGCTGCCACCAGCAGCTCATGCGCCTCAAAGACCCATCCATCCAGCTCCAGCACAGCCCGAATCTCCCCATAGTGCTCACCCGCCTCCGCCGGATATCCCACCACCCCCACATAGCGTAGAAACAACTCCACCGCAGCCCGGTCTCCTGAAGACTTCCGCGAGATCATCGCCCCAAACTGCAAATCCGAATGCGTTACCGCCGAGATACACACCTCCGAAGGCGAGACTTTCTCCAGCCGCTCTACCAGCTCCAGATTTCTTCGCCGCAACACACCTACCGCACTTTCTAGATCCAGCATGTACCGCGCCATCAAGCCTCCTCCCACCCATCTGCCACCCCGGTCAGAAACCAGTTCGAAGCCGTCGCCTCCGTCCCCAGGAATCCCTCCCAATCCGTAGGCCGTGCCGAAAGCACCAGATCCTCCCCCTGCCGCCGTACGTAAGCCACCCCGCCTGGCATCTGAAATTCTTTGGGAATCCGCACCAACTGACTACGCTTGTTCCGAAACACCTTAGCTACCGTTCCCATTCACCACCCCCAAAAAACCAAACGCCATACGGCAAGCCGTATGGCGGTAACTCAATTACACCACAAATCATAAAAATTCAGTGCAATCGTAACGTATTCATAAATATGGTAGTTAAAGGAGATATGGCTTGACAGCACGCGGTCGCCGCTCTCCCGCGCCCAAATTGTTCCTCGTAGAACAATCTCTCCAAAATCCAAACGCCTACCCAAAATCGCCCCCTATTTTTTTTGAAAAATCATTGAGACTGCAAAGAAATTGAAGCTATAGTTCCCCTGTAACTCCAGTGCTGTAATTTGCGGAGGCGAGTTTCTCTCCGCGATCCAGAAGGAGAAACTTCATGTTCCCTGTCAACCTACTCCGCACTCTGGCATTGTTTTGCTCCGGAACACTCTCCGCCATGACAATGTTTGCTGCCGCCACCCCGGCATCACCCACTGCACCGGTGCGTCCAAAGCACGATTATGGAAATATCTCCCTCAGCTTCGAGGCCAATCGAGGGCAGGCCGGGCCGGGCGTAAAGTTTCTCTCCAGAGGGGATGGCTACGCGCTCTTTCTAACCGATACAGGCGCAATCTTCGCTCAAAGCAAAGGCGTTCTTTGCGATTCCGCCAATACGGGCGACAGGCCTGCGGGCAGCGGCAAAGACGCAACATGTGGGAGTGGTCAGACACCGCAAAGCGTCGTCAGGATGACTCTGGTGGACGCAGCGGGCAAGCCAGTTTCGCGCCTGCCGCAAGTCAATGGAGAAGAGAAACTGCCCGGTCAGGTCAACTACTTTCTGGGCAGCGACCCGGCCAAATGGCACACCGGTCTGCCGACTTATGGCAAAGTGCGCTATGCGGCAGTCTACCCAGGGGTAGATCTTGTGTATTACGGCAACCAGCGCCAACTCGAGTATGACTTCGTGGTAGCGCCCGGCGGTAACCCCGCTTCGATTCATCTGAATTTTGGAGATGCGTTGCATCCGCGCATCACAGCAGAAGGCGATCTGGTTCTGCAAGGCAGTGAGGGCGCGAGTGATCGGATGATATTGCGCAAGCCAGTGCTTTATCAGGAGACCGGTGGCCGCCGTCAATCCATTGCAGGCAGTTTCCGCGCGGCGATCGACGGCACGGTTTCTTTTGCAGTTGGAACTTACGACCATTCCAGGCCACTTGTCATCGATCCTGTGTTGATTTACTCCACCTATCTTGGAGGCAGCGGCACGAGCGGAAACGGGGATCAGGGAAATGGCATTGTGGTGGATTCCGCGGGCAATGCCTACATTGTGGGTACGACCTACTCCTCTGACTTTCCGGTTACCCACAAGGCCTTTCAATCCAAAAACTCGGCAATTCCTGCACCCGGCAATGTGGTCTTTGTTTCCAAACTCAATGCCGCCGGCACAGCGCTGGTCTATTCGACCTATCTAGGTGGATCGGGGGGCGACTTCGGCTATGGCATCGGTATTGATGCAGCCGGAAATGCGTATGTCACAGGAGCCACTTACTCGCAGGACTTTCCCGTTACATGCGACGCAATTCTAACAACCAATCCCACCAAGACGCCTAAAGCTGCAGTTGGATTTGTAGCATCGCTGAGTACAACCGGTGGAACTCTGCGTTACTCCACCTATCTGGGTGGAAGCGGAGCAAACGATGGTGTTGACCGCCAGCCTACTGGGCATGGAGATATAGCACAGGCAATTGCCGTCAGTGCCAATGGCGACGCATTTGTAACTGGATATACCTACTCTTCAGATTTCCCAGTTACGTCCGGAGCATTTCAGCCTACTTTTAACGGCAACGGCGGTTACGCCAATGTTTTTGTCTCCAGGCTGAACCGCTTCGGTACAGCTCTCACTTATTCGACCTATCTCGGTGGCAGCGACTCGTTATATCCCGGCGACTTCGGCAACGCAGTTGCTGTCGATAGTTCTGGAGACGCGTTTGTTACCGGGCAGACTTTTTCCGCAAATTTCCCGGTAACGGGTGGCGCTGCTCAGACTGTCTACTCTGCCTCCGGAGGCGGTGAAGCTTTTCTCACCGAACTTAGCCCCGATGGGACCGCGGAGGTCTATTCCACATATATTGGCGGCAATTCCGGACAGGCGGTGGCCGTCGTCAGCCAGGGATATGCATACGTTGCTGGACTTACCGCTTCCAACGATTTCCCCACTACTGCGGGGGTATTGCAAGGAGCAGATTTTGGGGCAAGTGCTTTTGCTCCTGAGACATATCCATTTTACGCTCAGCCCGGGCCACCCTCTGGCTTCGTTACTAAGGTCAATACAGACGGGACGTCTTTCGTCTACTCCACATATCTCGAAAGCAGTCTGACTTCCGTAACGGGATTAGCTGTCGATAGTTCCGGAGCGGCGTATGTTACTGGCGGTACCGGTAAGTTCGGATTGGATATGTGGAGTGGATTCAAGACGACTCCTGATGCTCTTTCGGTGCCAGATGCCGGAGGCAATGAGGCATTTCTGGTCAAACTCGATCCAACCGCAGCCTTTCTCAACTACGCGACGCTCATCGGCGGCGAGGTCAGCGACGGTGCAACGGCAGTTACTCTGGATCACGACGGGAATGTCTATCTCACCGGTTATACCGGTTCCGCAACATTTCCGGTAACTACGGGAGCCTATCAGGCGTTGAATAAGACCACGGTAAAGAATGGCACCAATGCTTTTGTCGCCAAGCTTTCGCTCCAATCGGAGCTGAACCAGACAACTTATCCTCCCTATCCATCGAACGTCCCTACTTCGCTGACCATTCTCTATCAGGACTTCCAATGGGGTGTATGCGACTTTCTCTGGGGTGAACAAATCAACCTGTCACTGAATACGCCCATTCCAGGCCCCGCACCGACTGGAGAGATTTTCATTAACAATGATGGAGGAGGACTTACCACCGAATACGATTTCTATGGCACGGTATGGGGTGGATTCAACGAGGCAGATATCTTCAACGACCCCGGAATATCCGCGTTTCCGCAGTGGACCGCAACCTATTCAGGCGACGCCGTTTATCAGTCTTCGACGGTCAGCGGCGACCCGAGTGTGCCTGGGTGCGACCCCTCACAAGACAATGCACGGCGTAACAGCCTGACATCTCTCACCTATCCCGGCACCTCGCTCCACGCCGGAAATCATCCGGCCAAGATTTCTCTCAAGATGAACCAGTCTGCGGCTGCTAAAGCCAGAGTTGCAAGTATCCAAGCAAACCTGCGGGGGCCAAAGTTCAGCCCGCCGCCGCCAGCCTTGTCTTCTGTGCAATTTAAGCAGGCAGATACTCCTGCACCCACGTGTATTGCGCCGGCGCCGAAACCAGTCCTCACTGTACGGGCGATAAGCTACTCGAAGGTCTACGGCGCACCTAACCCGACGTTTACTTATGCAACGACGGGGCTGGTTGCTGGTGACGACATTACCGTCCAGTTTTCTACGACAGTGACTACTGCTTCTCCGGTGGGCACTTATTCCATACACCCGATTGTGACCGGTTCGAGCCTTGACAATTATTCTGCTGTGAATCTGATCGACGGTGTGTTCTATGTGAGGCCCAGACCGCTGTCTATATCAGCGAATTCGCAGAACGTGGTGTATGGACAAACCCCCAGTGCGATCACTGGATTTTCGTTGCAAGGCTTTGTCAATGGGGATACGTTGGCGGTCGTCTCGGGCGCACCAGTGCTCTCTACTCCTGTGACGTCAACGACGCCGGTGGGATACTACCCGATTCATATCGGCGTGGGCACTCTCACAGCCGCGAATTATACCTTTGTGCCGTTTGCGCAGCCGGGAGTTGTGCATGTACTGAAGGCTCATTTGATCGCCAAGGCCGATAACAAGAGCATGCCGCGCGGCGGACCTTTGCCTGCTTTTACCTACACGCTCACGGGCTTCGTCAACTCCGACAACCCGGGCAACTCGGTTACTGGAGCGCCCATTCTGAGCACATCCGCGGGAGTCAACTCACGGCCCGGAACCTTCCCGATTTATCTCAATACCGGGTCACTGAGTTCGCCGAACTATTCCATCACATCCGCTACAGGCACGTTGACGATCACACCCTAGAAATCCACATGCGCGCGGACCGAGCCTACCCAGGCCGGTCCGCGGTCGCGGTTATAGCCGGGGTTCTGGATGTGCTGTATGTCGAGAGAGTAAAAGAGTCCGCGCCATGTGTGGAGTGTGTAGTAGCTTTCGACGATGGTTTCTCGACCGTAGTCGAGTGTGCCATCGCCGAGGAGAAAGCCCTTGCCACCGAGCTTGAGATAGAGCTGGTGGTCGCGCTTGATGCCGTTGGTGACGACAGCAATGGCTACCTTATCGGCGGGCCGGTGCCAGCGGTTGGCGGCGTAATCCGCGCCTGCCTCGATGGTCTGGTCGACTTCTGTATAGGCGTATGACTCCTGCTGCCCTTCATTCCAGCCAAAGCGCCCGAAGACGCGCAGATTCGTGGTGAGCGTCTGCTCGGTGTTGTAGCCGAAGCCGTACTTGAGCGCTCCGGTATGCGCGTGATCGGTTACGACGGGCGCTATGTGCGCGAGCAGAGCAGCCTGGTTTGCCTCGCGATAGTTGCCCATGTGAGCACGGTTGGCGAAGAAGAGAATTCGGGTGACGCCCTGCTGCCCGGTGAGCCAGCTATGGCGCAACTCGAACTCGCCATTGTGCCCGTGGGCGCGGCTGAAGGCCCAGTCGAGATCGATGCCATTGGCGACGACGGGCATGGCCATCAGGCCGTAACGGATCGACCAGTTGCGGTCGTCGTACTCGGCGATGCCGCCGAGGGTGTAGCCGCGCGTATCTGCGGCGTAGTCCCATGCACCGTTGTTGTCGATGGTCCAGTTCATGAACTGGAGATGACTGTCGGAGCCGACGGAGTTGATGTCGAAAAAGTCTGGCAGGGTTAGCTTACCGCCGCGTAACTCGATGCGGCGAACGGGCACCTGTGGGGCGAGGGAGAAGGGGCCTCGCTTCTGGGGGATGGTTTCGCTGCTTAACCCGATCGTCTGATGAATCTGATAGCGGGCTAGATAGGGTTTGGAGCCTAGGTTGGGATTGCGCACTACGTCGAGATTGGTGAAGCCGGCAATGCCGAGAGCTTGCGAGAGCCCGCGGCCACCTGCGGATTCGAAGTCGAGGATCAGATCTGTGTTGTAACGCGTACTTTTGGTGGCGCGGACGGCGGTGAAGAGGGTGCCGACGAGAGAGGTCTTGTATTCAGCGGAGTTACGGAAGCTGTTAGTGGATTCGTAATCAGAGTGGAATGCGGGGCGACCCTGGAAGATGATGTTGGCCTGGCCGGAGAGCCACCATGGCGCATGATCCGAATGGGGAGCCATCGTGGTCATAGGTGTGGGAGCGTCGGGTACAGCGGGCTGCTGTGCCCATGAGGGTGCAGAGAGCATGAGGGCGGCGAGGGCAGACAGAATGAAACGCAAGACGACGGCTCCGAACGTAAGATGAGATAGGATGAAAACGATACCCTGGTTAGGTATATAGCATACCCCCCGGGGGTATATCAATCCGGATCGGGCGCAAGACCGGGAATTTATCGGAGATTCACATATGTCGCTTGACGAGCGGGAGAAGGTAAAGCTGCTGCAGAGGATTCGCAAGCTGCGGGGACAACTGGACGCGGTGGAGAGGGCGCTGCTTGCCGAAGAGGATTGCGGGGACCAGTTGATGCTGCTGGCGGCGGTGCGAGGCGGGGTGAACGGCCTGATGGGCGAGGTGCTGGAGACGCATATCCGGTTTCACCTGACGGATGGGTCGAAGGAGAGGATCGCGCCGGAGTTGGGGGAGGATTTGATTGATCTGGTGCGGGCTTATTTGAAGTAGGGAATGGGTTTGGGCGATGCAATGCATTGGCCTGAATGTGCCAACCGAGTATCCAGTTTTGACAGATCGCTGGTCGCGCCCTGACGCTCCGGTTGCATGGGCTGAAAGATTTTATATGTGACTGTGAATCAAACGGTAACTAGCTGTTCGCTGGTCACTCGATTGAACTGTGAATGGCATATTAGCTGATTTCAGCTATTGATACTTTTGCGTGGAGACGCCACAAGTCGAATAGAAAAGTCGCGAAATTGTTTATGCAGGACCACTCCTAACATCACGAATGAGACTGCAGCCATTATCAGAATTGTGCTCACAATGGATAACAGGTGCTTCCCACCAAGGCCAAATAATCGTTCCAGAAATCCTACAATGAGGACGGCGAAGCCACCATAAAGCATGTGTCGCCAGAAATAAGCCCACCAAATACCCAGTGCGCGCCTAAAGGTTAGCTCTAGATAGATCGTCTCGGAAGCTATAGCATGCGAATCGGGTTCAGGCGTGGTCATGCTCTCCGTTCCATTGCTCAAATCTCCCAATGCCCAGACCCTTTTAGCTAAATCGGCTTGGGATGCGAGGGGTGCTGTGCGTAATCTGGGAAATTATATATAGCCAAAGTGATTCCTAGTGTCTGAGAGATTCTGTGGCTCACGGATGGCCTATTCCGGGCGTCTTGTTGGCAATCCCGAATTTACGAATTGGCAAATGGGCAACCGATGCACAAACTCGTCAAGGAGCGGTCTACAGCCAATGCGCTCACAGAGCACGGAGAGCAAAGATAAGCCGGATTATTGGAAAAAGCTAGGCAACGACTCTCGGATCGATGTTTTCCAACCCGTCACGCAAGGCGCGTCATGGGTGGGGCGCTCCGGCTATTGCGTGATGCTTGTGGCGAGGTTGTCGTCCTTTGTTTCCCGGATGGAGAGGAGGCCGAGGAAGGAGAGGACTGCGGATGCCGAAAGGTAGTAGCCGACGTAGTTGATGCCGTGGGCGGTGGCGAGCTTGAGGGCGATGGCGGGGGTGGCGGAGGCTCCCAGGATGCCACCGAGGCTGAATGCCAGGGAACTGCCGGTGTAGCGGACTGGCGTGGGGAAGAGTTCGGAGACTACGGTGCCGATGGGGCCGTAGGTCATGCCCATGAGGGCGAGGCCCAGGCACAGCATGACGATCACGCTCGTGGAGCCGGCGGAGAAGAGTGGGCCATAGGCGAGGCCATAGAGGGCGATGCTTATGGTTACCGCGATCATGACGGGTTTACGTCCTCGTTCTGCGAGCCACGAAGTGAGCGGGATGGTGGCTCCGAAGAAGAGCATGCCTACAAGCTGCAGGATGATGAAGGTCGCTTTGCTGTAATGCAGCGACTTGACCGCCCACGAGAGGGAGAAGACGGTCATGAGGTAGAAGAGGACAAAGGTGGCCATGCAAGCGAAGGCTCCGATGGTGACCCGCCACCAGTAGCGGGCGAATACGGCGAGCATGGGGGTGGCTTCGGGCTTGTGTTCCTTGAGGGCGGCGGCGAAGACGGGGGTTTCGGTGATGGTGAGGCGGACGTAGAGGCCGAGCAGGACGAGGACGGAGCTGGCTAGGAAGGAAAGGCGCCATCCCCAGCTGAAGAACTGCTGGTCGGTGAGGGTCTGGGTGAGGAGGAGGAAGATTCCGCCGGAGAGGATGTAGCCGATGGGGGCTCCGAGCTGGGGGAACATGCCGTAGAGGGCACGTTTGCCGGGGGGCGCGTTTTCGACGGCGAGGAGGACGGCTCCTCCCCATTCTCCGCCGAGGCCGATGCCCTGACCGAAGCGGCAGAGGGCAAGGAGCAGCGGGGCGAGGATGCCTATGGCGGCGTAGCCGGGAAGGATGCCGATGATGAACGTCGAGATACCCATGGTGAGAAGGGCGGCGACCAGGGTCCGCTTGCGGCCGATGCGGTCACCGAAGTGTCCGAAGAGGGCGGAGCCGATGGGGCGTGCGAGGAAGGCGATGCCGAAGGTGGCGAAGGAGTCAAGCATCGCCGAGGTAGGGTCTTTGGCTGCGAAGAAGAGGCGGGGGAAGACGAGCGAGGCGGCGAGGGCGTAGATGTAGAAGTCGAAGAACTCAATAGTGGTGCCGATGAGGCTTGCGAAGAGGACCTGTTGCGGTGTGTTGATGGGTTTGCCGGTTGCTGCCTGCATCATGCGGATTGGGTTCTCCCGATTTCTGTGGATGTCGATGGATAGGATTCACGGGTGATGGCTGGGACTCAGGATATGCCGAAAACTGGTCTCATGCATGCGTTTGCTGGTCTGCCCGAATATCAGAAGCTCGCTTTGATGGCGGGTTTCATCCGGGATATGTTGAGCATTTTGGTTTCTACGAGAGCGGTTTCAGCGTGTGGGTTACTACTTCAGTGTATTTGTTGCCGGAGACGATTTTGAAGAGGACTGCTTTTCCGCGGGGCTTGACTAGCCGGTGTGAGGAGGCGTTCGTAGATGGCGGTGGCGGGGTGGGGGCTGGAGACTCCTATTCTTTCAACTGACGGATGGACCGCACTGGAGTTCGCTGAGGACTTGATCGACCTGGAGCGGGAGTATCTCACGTAACTTGGAGGTGACGTGCGCCGGTTACTGCCTGGGGGAAAAGAGAAGATCGGTGAAACTATTTCTCAAAGATTAAGAGACAGCGCGTATAGTCCAAGCTATGTTAGGAGTTAGGGCTTTGTAGCTCTGGCCAACTTTACGTGGTTTCAGGAGCTTGTGTGGCGATGACAAGATGCGGAGTGTTTGCTTGTTCTTTGACGGTGCTTGGAGTTTTGATGGCAGTTTCCTCTGCCGCGCAAAGTGGCGGGGGCGTTGCTGCCTCGAATGCTTCTTCGGGCGAGCGTGAACGAGTTTCGCGAGACTACGGCAAGTTGCCGCTGAGCTTTGAGGCTAATCAGGGGCAGAGCGACGGTGAAGTCCGCTTTCTGTCTCATGGGAAGGGGTATTCCGTTTTCCTGGCGAAGAAGGAGATGGTGCTGGCCCTGGCGCGGGAGAAGAGATGCTCCGGGGCGAAGGCAGGCCCGCGCGTGCTGGCGAAAAGCTGCAAAGGTGATTTCGATGTCCGAACGGATGTGGTGCGGATGGGCCTGGTCGGCGCCTCCGATGCGGAGATACGTGGAGAAGAAGAGCTGCCGGGCAAGGTCAATTACTTTATCGGAAGCGATGCGGCGAAGTGGAAGTCGGATGTACCGACTTACGCGAAGGTGAAGTATGCGCAGGTCTATCCAGGGGTGGACCTGGTGTACTACGGAAATCAGAGACAACTCGAGTACGACTTTGTTGTTGCTCCAGGGGCAAACGCGTCTAAGATCCTGATACGGTTTGGCCAAGAAACGGGTTTGCGCATCGCAGCCAACGGCGACCTGATGATGCGGACGGGTGAGGGAACGGCAAGATTCTATAAGCCGGTGGTGTACCAGGAGACCGGAGGAGAGCGAAGGTCGGTTACGGGAACCTATCGGATGATGGCGAGGAATACGGTCGGTTTTGCGATTGGGAATTACGATCGCAGCCTGCCACTCGTAATCGACCCGGTGCTGGCGTATTCGACATTTCTGGGAGCTAGCCCGGACAATATCTTTGATGCGTCAGGAAGCGTCGCGCACGGCATTGCGGTCGACGCGGATGGAAGCGCGTATGTCGTTGGCTCTACCTACGATTCGAATTTTCCTATTACCAGCCATGCCTATCAAAAGACGAAGGGCAGCCCCGGATCGACCACCTTTGTCACCAAGTTCAACGCGGCCGGATCGGCTCTGGTTTACTCGACGTACCTGGGCGGCAGCGGCCCGTTGAATGAAATGGGGCTGGCGATCGCGATCGATTCAGCGAAGAATGCATACGTGACGGGCAGTACGTCGTCTACGGACTTCCCGGTCACAACAGCGGCGTACCAGGCAACGGATCCGGCAGCGTTGAATGTTTCGACGGCCTTTGTGGCCAAGTTGAGTTCGACGGGTACGAAACTGCTCTATTCCACTTACCTGGGTGGAACTGGGGGAGATAGGGGGAACGCAATCGCTGTGGATGCTTCCGGGAACGCGTTTGTTGCGGGCGTGACGCATTCGGCCGATTTTCCGGTGACCGCCGGAGCGTTCCAGCAGAGCTACGGTCCAGCCGCGGGGACGGGGGGCGGTAGTGGGTTCGTGACCAAGCTGAATCGGGACGGCACGGGGCTGGTTTATTCCACATTTCTTGGCGGTACGGGGCAGGGCAGTCTCAACTTTCCTCTGGACGGCGATGCGGCGAACGGGATTGCGGTGGACAGTGCAGGAAACGCGTGTG
>Ga0105248_10002224_pt1 | contig 21448 bp, 18 predicted proteins | sample KBSS34metaG_FD_81524 | JGI IMG/M metagenome (GOLD analysis project Ga0105248, IMG submission 81524) | Switchgrass rhizosphere microbial communities from Kellogg Biological Station, Michigan, USA - KBS S3-4 metaG | ecosystem: Host-associated > Plants > Roots > Rhizosphere > Soil | place...
TACCGATGAACAGCGTCTTCCCCTCGTTCGAAATTGGCGCCAGTGCATACGATGCTGAGCCAAGCACCGCGCCGACAAGCATGTCCACCTTGTCCTGCAGAATGAGCTTCTTGGACATGGACACGTCGCCGTCGACGGTGCCCTTGTCGTCCTCGACGATGAAGGTGACTTTGGCACCGCCGAGCATGCCGTTGTGCTCGTCCAGATACATCTGGAAGCCGTTGACCATGTCGGTGCCGAGCTGCGTGATGATGCCCGTGCGCGGCGCCAGGAATCCGATCTTGAGCTCTTGCGCCTGTGCAGGCATCGCGCTGGCAGCAGCGACGCATAGCAGTGGAAGGATTCGCGTCAGTCTGTTCATTGTCGGCCCCCTCTTATTTGAAGTCGCTTCTGTTCGAACACCTCATCGTGCGGTCGGTCTTCTTCTGAAGACTACAATTCACGCCGACGCTCTGAAAGAGGCTGCGACAACAGGCCTGATGTGGGCGTCTGCCCATAGGCGGCGGCGTTCACTCGAACACCTCGTCCGCCGTGATCAAGAGGCCTTGCGGGATAGCGATACCGAGTGACTTGGCGGTCTTCATGTTGATAAAGATTTCGAGTTTGGACGACCGCTGCACCGGCAGGTCGCCCGCCTTCTCGCCACGCAGAATTCGGCCGGTATAGACGCCGGCGAGAAGGTACGATTCAGCGACACTGGCGCCGTAACTCATAAGACCACCCGCCGCCGCAAACTCGCGGCCGTGAAAAATCGCCGGTACCTTGTGGCGGACGGCGATCGCAGCAAGTTTCGCGCTCTCGCTCAGAAAAAAAGTATCCCCGGCGCCGATTACGAGCCCGCCAGCTTTTTGCGGCAGGCCGGCGATCGCCTTGTCGAATTCTTCCTCGGTGCGGGCTCGCACCACCTCGAGTTTCAGCCCGAGAGCGCGCGTCGCATCTTGTGCGTGCTGGATCTGCACCGCCGCAACGGTGGGGTTGTCGGGATTGACCGCAATGGCGACGGCCGTCGCCTGGGGTATCAACTGATGCAGGAGCTCCACTCGTTTAGGACCCACCTCCATTGTAATCTGGGTTGCACCGGTCACATTACCGCCGGGCCGCGCGATATTGGTCACAAGGCCGAGCTCGACCGGATCGCTGCCCGAGGTGAAGACGATGGGAATCGTCGCCGTCGCTTTTCTTGCCGCGAGCGCCGCCGGCGTGCTGGTCGCTGCAATGACCGCAACCTGACGGCGGATGAGTTCGGCCGCCAGTTCGGGGAGTCGGTCGTAGTGACCCTCCGCCCACCGGTACTCGACCATGACGTTCTGGCCCTCGACAAAGCCCATCGAATTCAGGCCACGCCGGAATTCGCTGACAAATCGTGCATAGCCGTCAGGCGAGGAGGCGTTGAGGAAACCGACAATCGGCATCGCCGGCTGCTGCGCACGTACGGCAAATCCCCAGGGCGCTATCGCCGAGCCGGCAATGATTTTGATGAATTCGCGCCGCCTCATCGCCGCCGCCCCCCGAGCCAGCGAAGGCATCCTATCGGCCCAAACGAGGCTCGTTAAGCCAGCCGATCTGTGGATTTTTAAGCCCGCGGCGGGCGGCGGCGTTCGTGAAACCAGGCGCGGTATTGCGTCATCTTCGCGCGCTGCGCCGAGGGTGCGTGCCGCTTGCAGGTTGCCGCCTCCTGGCTGCCCTCCGGCGCGCCCCACCGCAGCTCGACGCAGTCGTTGACGTTGTATGCCATTTCGAGCGCCGTGGCGCGGTCCATCACGTCCTTGAGCGCCAGTGTCCATTGCGAGCCGTCGGTACGCGGATACGAAAATTTGCGCGATGCAAGCTCGGAGGCGAGGACACGCTCAAGCTCGGCCTTCACATCCGCCGGACTCCTTCCACTCGGCATCGCATAACGTTCGGGCCGCCGTGCAACGCGATCCGGAAAATGGCGCACCACGTCCATCGCAATCAGTAATCGCAGATCGCGCGATGGCGTTGCGAAATCTTCCCAGGCGCCGGTGGTCTCGAAGATTGCCGGTCCGTCCGGCATCGACGCTTCGCCCTTCCCGCTGCTCTGGTATTTGCGGCCGTTTTCAACCGACGTCACCCGCGTTTTCACCTGCTCTTCGAGCGAGGTGATCGCCTCCGTCATGGCGCGCTGGGGATCGAGCGGCGCCGGGGACATAACGTCGTCCATGCGGTCGTAAAAATCCTCGACCTTGAGATGCGACGGATCGAGCGAAAAGTCGCCGTACTCCGGATTTTTTGCGATCTCGGCATTGTTCAGGCGCCGCAGCGCATGGCTTTTGTCGAGCATGATCGGCCGGAAGCGCTTAAAGCCGGGGCTGCCGAGCGCAGGATCCTGCGCGTACAGGAAGTTGCCGCGCCAGAAGCGTTTGCGCGCGACAGTGCCGTCGGGCTGCCCATCGACCGCGAGGAAGACGCCTGCACCCTCGCTCGTCTGCGGCACGCGCTTGACCAGCATCAAAATGTGCCCGTACGGGTCGGCGTAAATGGTGCCCGGGCGCAAGGTGTCCTGCTTCAGGGACACGGGATAATAGTCGGTGTTGTCGTCGCTCGCGCGCGTGCGCCCCGTGCCCGAATGCACGCCGTCGGCGACCACGCGCATGTAATTGCCGAACGATGCTGCAATGTTTCCGCCCTTGCCGGCTTCTGCATTCTGGATGCTCGCCCAGCTAAAGCACGCCGGCGGATTGCCGCCGCCGCCGCGCGAGCATTTCGAAAAGCCGAAAGGCAGCCCCATCTTGAAGGCGAAATAGGCGCGCAGGAAATAAGGAAGATCGGCGCAGTCGGGACGAAGCGCGATTTTCATCTCGTCTTCACCGAGGCCGAGATGGTTGAAGAGGACGTTGCGCGATTTGTCGCGCAGCACTTCATGCAGCGCCGTCCACGACGGCGCCGCATCAAGCGGTGCTTCGAACAGCTTCTCGATCCAGGCGGAGAACAGGTTCTCCATGCCGCGATCCCACGTGTTGCGCAGTGGCCAGGCATATCCTGCAGCGGCCTGCGGCCGCGGCGGCTGATCGGCGCGTACGGAGATTTCGCGGGCAACATTGCCGCAGTCGGACGAAGCGAGGTTCGCCCGCCATTTTCCGGCGGCAGGCGCGTTGACCTCGGCGAACCAGAAATAAGGCGGCCCGCCGAACCGCTGGCGCGATTTGGCAGCGACGTTTCCATCGGGCGCAACCAGAGACAATTCGCCGTTGAGCGGCTTCTCTGAGGTGAAGACGACGCGCAACGGCGCGCCCTTCCACGGCGCGGCCGGCGAGGCCAGGACCGCGAGGCTCGACTCCTCGCAGGCGCCGGACCGGCCTTGCGCCTGGGCGGTTGCGGCCGAGAGCACGAAAACGGAAAGCGCGGTCGCGGCCAGCAATGCAGCCGTCGCAGCAGGAGTCCGGCGTGGTGGCAGCAAGCGAGCCCCCTGTCCTGAATTGTCCCTTGGGCCGCAAGGTAACAAAATTGCGGTCCCCTTGGCTAACCAGTCCACCGCGCGATTTCGGTAAAATTAGGGAAATACCGCCGCAACCTCACGCGGAACCGCCCGGCCAGCCCCAGTCGACGGCACGAAATAGCCGCCAACGGGATGAAAATCTACTCGGGGAGCGACCCCGAGGCAGCCGGATCGATCAATCAGTTCGTGACCAGATTGATCTCCTTCACAAGGCGCGCATATTTTTCCGAGTCGGCTTTCGCCAACTTGCCGAGCTCCTCGCTTGTACCCCCGACCGGCTCGATGGCGCCTTTGTCAAACGTGCCCATCAATTTCGGATCCTTCAGCGCCTTGTTCATCTCCTCGTTCAGGCGGGCGACAATTGGCGCGGGTGTACCGGCTGGAACGAAAGCGCCGTACCAGGCTTCAAGCACGACGCCCTTATAGCCCGATTCATCGATGGTCGGAACGTCCGGCAGCAAACGGCTTCGCTTGGCCGCCGAAGATGCAAGCATCTTGATCGTGCCGGCCGCCGCGTGCGGCATCATGGATGTCGGGCCGAGGATCGCAACCTTGACGTGGGCTGCGATGAGATCATTGATCGCCTGGCCCGCCCCGCGATAGGGCACGTGATCGAACTTAACGCCCGTCTCTTTCTTAAGCCATTCACACAGCACATGCTGATTTGAGCCAACGCCTGAAGTGGCAATGCCGACGCCCGGATTGGCTTTCGCGTATTCGACCAGCTCCTTGAACGTGGTCACGCCGACTGAACTGTGCACGGCGAGAATCTGGCCGTGCCGCCCGAGATAGCAGACCGGGATCAACTCTTTCGTGTAGTCGTAGCTGAGCTTCATGATATGCGGCGCGCTCGCCGCATTGTCATTGGTGATCAGAACCGTATAGCCGTCGGGCGCGCTCTTCATGGCGGCGTCCATGCCGATGGTCCCTCCGGCGCCGGTGCGGTTTTCCACCAGCACCTGCTGCCCGATCGTCAGCGACATGCGCTCTCCGAGGGACCGAGCGATGAAATCGATTGCACCGCCCGGCGCCAGCGGGACGATGAAGCGTATGGGCCTGGCCGGCCAATCCGAGCCCTGCGCCCACGCATTCCTGGATCCTGCAAGACCGGCGGCAATGGCACCGGTAGCTCCGAGTAGCAATCCGCGACGGTTCAACTTCGACATGCGCCCCCCATTTATAAGTCGGCAATCGAAACTATCACCATTTGCGATCGACCCAGTCGCCGGGTACCTGCCAAAAGCAGCGGCGAATCATCGCATTAGGCGGGCGGGGAACTTATTGCTGCGGCAAAGATTGGTTTTGCAGACTGGAGGCGTGCCATGACCAACAACGAAATTGGTGCAGCCGACATAAGTGAGCCTGCCGACGCCATTGCTTGGCGGCATTTTTGGCTGGCGAATGTGGTGGTGGAAAGCGATGGGCGGCCGCTGGTGCGCGCCACCCGTCCTGCGTTGCAGCCCCGAAAAGACTCCCTGAGCCGGCGTCTGCAGAGACTTCGTCATATGCGGGCGATACTAGACGCACCGCGGCACTAAACTTTATCTTGTTTCGTACCCGCGCCGGCAATGGCGCGGGTACGCAATGTCGGATCGCTGCGGTCCTCGCAGCAGACGGACGTCGATCAGCCCGGGCAGACGGACAGGCCGGTGCAGGCACCGAGCGTATAATTGGCCGCGACGGCGTTGTCGCCCGCGGACTCGAGCGCCTCGTCGGAAACGTTGAAGTTCAGGATGCTGTCGTCGATCTGTTCGAGCTCAATCTTGGTCATGGCCAAATCCTTTTTTACGGCTCCCCTGTGGAGCTGTCTCACAAACTAGGATTAAATCGTCAATTTGCATGTGACGGAAGTCACACAACATGCGTTTTTCCGATCGTCCGAAATGGAGATGTTCTGTTTTGGCCAGAAACAGACGTCGGCAAGTAACGCCGTTAACCGTGTTTACGGTTATTTTAGTGAGGTCATTCTGTCTTGGTCAGCGCAGCGCCGACGCGCGGAAGAATGACCCGGAATTCGGTGAACTCACCGGGCCTGGTCTCGACCTCGATCGATCCGCCGTGCTGCTTCACGACAATGTCGTGACTGAGGGAAAGCCCGAGCCCCGTCCCTTCACCGGCAGGCTTGGTGGTGAAAAACGGATTGAAAATCTTTTCCTTCACATCGGGCGGGATGCCGGTGCCATTGTCGCGGATGCAAATCTCGACGCTGTCGCCCAAGCTCCTAGTCGCGGCCGTAAGCATTGGCTCGTAGCCGTCACCGGTTTCGGCCTTGCGCTTGGCCGCTGCGTAGAAACCGTTGCCGATCAGGTTGAGCAGCACCCGCGTGATCTCCTGCGGAAACAGATCGACCTCGCCCGCGCCGGCATCGAATGACCTTTCCAGTGTGATATTGAAGCCTTGCTTTTCGGCCCGCGCCCCGTGATAGGCCAGATTGAGGCTTTCCTCGACGAGTGAATTGATATCGACGACCCGGTGCTCGCCGGAGCCTTCGCGCGAGTGCAGCAGCATGTTCTTAACGATGCCATCGGCACGCTTGCCGTGCTGCACGACCTTTTCGAGATTGCCGCGCAGCGTCTTCGTCAGGTCGTCGATCTCGGCACGCATCTTGTTGTCGAGCGAAATGCCTTTCAGGGCATCCTGCAAATCGTCGATCAACTCGCCCGACACCGCCGAGAAATTGTTGACGAAATTGAGCGGGTTCTTGATTTCGTGCGCGATGCCGGCGGTGAGCTGACCGAGCGAGGCGAGCTTCTGCGTCTGAACCAGGCGATCCTGGGTGGAGCGTAGCTCCTCGAGTGAGGCGGCCAGCTCACGCGTGCGCCCTTGCACTTCATCGAACAGGCGCACGTTTGCGATGGCGATTGCGGCCTGGTCGGCGAAGGTTGTGACCAGCTCGATCTGTTTGTCGGTAAAAGGCCGCACGTCCTTGCGTGTCAGTGTGAGGGCGCCGATCGGCACACCCTCCCGCAGCATTGGAACCCCGAGGCCAGTGCGAAAATCACCCGAATCCAGCGCCGGCGAAAACGTGTAGTCCGGATCAGCCTTGACGTCGGCAATTTGAACAATCCGGCCCTCCACCAGCGCACGGCCCGCGACTGAACTGCGATCCATTTGCACCGGCGTCGTGTGAATGAAGTCCGAAAAGGCGGTCGAGTAGCCGTAAGTCGCAGCCCGGAAGAATGCTCCATCAATCTCTCTCGTGATCGCTCCGTGGTCAGCATCACTCATGCGGGCCGCCGTTTCAATCAAGGCGTCCAGAACCGTCGGCAAATCGAATGCCGATCGGCTGATCGTCTTGAGGACATCCGCGGTGGCGGTTTGCTGTTGAAGAGACTCTGCCAGGTCACGCGTGCGCGTCTGCACTTCGTCGAACAGGCGAACGTTCTCGATCGCAATCACCGCCTGGTCGGCGAAGGTCTCGGACAGCTCGATCTGTTTGTCGGTGAACGGTTTAGGCAGCCGGCGCATCAATAGAATGATGCCGATCGGCGCTCCTGCCCGCATCAGCGGAACACCGAGGATCGCGCGGTAGCCGACAACCTGTTGCGCATCGAGAGCCTGATATTCCGGATCCATGAGGACATCCGGAAGATGGACAGTTTTGCCGTCTTGCAGAACACGGCCCACGACGGTCGCGCGTCCTGGTTTCATGGTGAGACTCGTCGCCATCAATGCCTCGGCGCTGCCCGGCGTCAAGCCGTAACTGGTCGCCCAAGAGTAGGCGTCCCCTTTCTCGCGGATGATGGCGGCTATTTCGGCGTCGCAAAGCTGAGCCGCCGATTCCGTCAGCGTCTCGAGAACCGGCTGCAGGTCAAACGTCGACCGGCTGATGACCTTTAGCACGTCGGCCGTGGCGGTCTGCTGCTGGAGCGATTCACGCAGTTCGTTGAGCAGCCGCGCATTCTCGATGGCGATGACCGCCTGGGCGGCGAAATTGCTGACCAGCTCGATCTGCTTGTCGGTGAATTCGCGTACTTCCTGGCGAAAGATAAGGATCCCGCCGATGAGTTTGTCGTCTTTCAGCATCGGGACCGCGAGAACCGTCCGGGCGCCGGCAAGATTCGCGAGTTGGGTGCCGGTGTAACCGGACGGCACGTTCGAAGACTGAATCTCGTCCCGAATGTCTGCGATCTGAGCCGGCCGCTTCGTTGCAAGCGCACGTCCGAACACCGTCGCCGGATTAGGCCGGATCACAGGGTTACGACGCCGCTCTTCAATGAATGCTTTAGGCGCGTTATGCATCCCAACGCACCGAACGCCGTCGCCTTCGGCGCGGTACAACGTGCCGAACTGCGCCTCGCAGATCCGCGTCGCATTTTCCAGCATCGTCTCAAACACCGGCGCGAGATCGCCCGGCGACGAGCTGATGACCTTGAGCACGTCGGCAGTAGCGGTCTGCTGCTGCAGGGACTCGCGGAGCTCGCTAAGAAGCCGCGTGTTCTCGATCGCGATGACGGCCTGGTCGGCGTAGGTCTTCAGCGCCGCAACCTGCCTTTTGGAGAGCTTGCCGGGCGCCAGTCGCACGACGCTGATCGTACCGATGGCGGTGTGGCCGCGCATCATCGGCACGATTGTCACGGCCCTATAACCACTGGGCAGAAAATTTTTCGCTCCAACCGCAAGTTCGGGCGGCGCCTTGCGACCGTCAGGAATGTCCAGAATCTTTCGATCGAGCAACGCAACGCCGTGAAAGTATTCGCGCGTGAGCGGGACCGGCCACCGGCGCGCCCAGGCTTTTGCGCGGACCGGATCCGCTTCGGCAAACGCGGCGGCGCGCAGCGTGTCTCCGTCAGGAAGCGCGATGAACATCGCGGCGCCGGGGAAGAGCTTGAGCCCGCTCTGCACGATTGCGTCGAAGACGGGCTGCGTGTCGGCCGGCGAACTTCTGATCAGCTTGAGAATTTCAGCAGTCGCAGCCTGTTGATGCAGTGCCTCGTCGCGATCGCGGGCTAGCTGCGCAACCGTTGTATCCTTGGCAGCAACTGTCGGACGGCGCGTGGCTTTTCGCGCATTGCGTGAGTTGGCCGTCTTGCGACCGGTCTTGCGCCGCTTCATTCCCTCACGCCCCCGCCAGACATGGTACGCATCAAACATGCACGCAAAAAGAGCCTCGCGTGCGGCTGCCTCCGAAAAGGCAATCTGCCTAAATAATAGCGCCTGCGCCGCTCGCGTGATGGGCAGGCTGCGCAGCAATTTGGCGGTCGTACCAAATAACCCAATTATATCCGTTGGATGACCCGTTTGGCACGCGCCTTGCGATTACGGGTTTGCGGCGCCGGGTCCGGGCCCGATTGCGCGTGCGTCAAACAGGAGAGAGACAATGCTGAAAATGAATTGCGCGGCCGCCAGGGGGTCGCAGGCACGCAGCTGGCTATCGGCCGCCGCGGGCATCGCATTTGGAGTTGCAGCTACGTCCTCGGCGATGGCTCAGGACACGATCAAGATCGGCATTCTTCATTCGCTGTCCGGAACGATGGCGATCAGCGAGACCACGCTGAAGGACACGATGCTGTTTTTGATCGACGAGCAGAACAAGAAAGGCGGCGTGCTCGGCAAGAAACTTGAAGCGGTGGTTGTTGACCCTGCATCCAACTGGCCGCTGTTCGCCGAAAAGGCGCGCGAGCTGATCTCGAAAGACAAGGTCTCGGTCGTGTTCGGTTGCTGGACCTCGGTGTCACGCAAGTCCGTGCTGCCGGTGTTCAAGGAGCTCAACTCGATCCTCTTCTACCCGGTGCAATATGAGGGCGAGGAGTCCGAGCGCAACGTGTTCTACACCGGCGCCGCGCCGAACCAGCAGGCGATCCCGGCCGTCGATTATCTGATGAGCCAGGACGGCGGATTGGTGAAGCGCTGGGTGCTCGCAGGCACCGACTACGTCTATCCCCGCACCACCAACAAGATCCTCGAAGCCTATCTGAAGGCGAAAGGCGTCAAGGACGAAGACATCATGATCAATTACACGCCATTCGGGCACGCCGACTGGCAGACCATCGTCGCCGACGTCAAGAAATTCGGCTCGGCGGGCAAGAAGACCGCCGTGGTCTCGACCATCAACGGTGACGCCAACGTGCCGTTCTACAAGGAGCTCGGCAACCAAGGTGTGAAGGCAACCGACATTCCGGTGGTGGCGTTCTCGGTCGGCGAAGAAGAGCTCGCTGGTCTCGACACCAAGCCGCTGCTCGGCCATCTCGCGGCGTGGAATTACTTCCAGTCGATCAAGGGCCCTGGCAATTCCGAATTCATCAAGAAGTGGCAGGCGTTCACGAAAAATCCGAAGCGCGTCACCAATGACCCGATGGAAGCGCACGTCATCGGCTTCCAGATGTGGGTGAAGGCCGTCGAGAAGGTCAAATCCACCGATCCTGACAAGGTGATTGACGCGCTGCCCGGCACCGAAGCCGAAAATCTGACAGGCGGCACCTCGAAGATGCTGGCGAACCACCACATCACCAAGCCCGTCTTCATCGGCGAAGTCCGCGGCGACGGCCAGTTCGACGTTGTCTGGCAGACCAAGGGTCTCGTACCGGGCGACGCCTGGTCCGACTTCCTGCCCGGCTCGAAGGATCTCGAGGCGGATTGGGTCACTTTGAAGTGCGGCAACTACAATACGGTCACCAAAAAGTGCGGTGGCCAAGGCTCCTGAACTGACGCTGGCGGAGGCGGCGCTGCACCGTCGCCTCCGCCCCGTCGCGCATTTCAAGCCGGATGAAATGCAATGCATGGTTTTCGCGATCGCGCGCTGGCGCTTGTATTCGCCGCAGGCGTCTTGCTGTTCGGGGCAGCATTCGCCAATGCGGGCCCGTATGAGGATGCGCTCGCGGGCCTCACGACCGATTCCTTCAGCGATACCGCCAACGCCATCAATGCGCTGACGGCGAGCGCTGATCCGCGCACCGGAGCGGTGCTTGAAGCGCTTAAGGATCAGCGGCTGCTCTATTCGACGGGTACAAAGCGCGTTTTCGTCAAGGACAAATCCGACAGGCTGACGGATGCGGCAACCGGCCAGCCCGTGGCAGCGCCTCCGGCTGACACCGGCAATGTCCGGCTCAACAATCGCGTGCGCGGCATGCTCGACGCGGCGCTCGGTTCGCTGACACTGATGGCGAAGGAGCCGAACCGGCGTTTCGATGCCGCCCAGGCCGTGTTCAAATCGCGCGACGCCGGCGCGTTGCCCAATATCGACAAGGCCCTCGAGAAGGAGACGGACGCGCGCGTCAGAAAGGCTCTGACGGAGGCGCGCGCGGCGATCGTTCTCACTTCCGGCGAGACGAGCCCTGAAGACAAAATTGCCGCCATTGCCATCATCCGCGACCGCGGCGACCAGGACGCGCTCGGCCTCATCGACGGACTGCCGGCCGATCTTCCGCCGGCCGTGCGCCTGGCGGCTGCATCAGCGAGCGCAAAGATTCAGGGCAATCTTGCAGTCTGGAGTGCATTGCAGAACGCCTGGTACGGGCTGTCCCTTGGCTCCGTGCTGCTGCTTGCGGCGATCGGCCTCGCCATCACCTTCGGCGTCATGGGCGTCATCAACATGGCGCACGGGGAAATGGTGATGCTCGGGGCCTACACGACGTTCGTCGTGCAGGAATATATCCGCGCCTACAACCCCGCGCTGTTCGACTATTCGCTCATCATTGCGGTGCCGCTGGCCTTTACCGTCGCGGGCGCCGTCGGCATCGCAATCGAGCGCGGCATCATCCGTTTCCTTTACGGCCGGCCGCTCGAGACTTTGCTCGCAACCTGGGGCCTGTCGCTGATCCTGCAGCAGGCCGTGCGGACGGTTTTTGGCCCCACCAACAAAGAGGTCGGCAATCCGTCATGGATGAGCGGCGCCTTCGAACTCGGCGGCATCACCATCACCTACAACCGGCTCTGGATCATCTGCTTCGCGCTGGCGGTCTTCGTTGCCCTGCTCGTCATGCTGCGCCTGACGCGGCTCGGCCTTGAAATGCGCGCCGTGACGCAAAACCGCACCATGGCGGCCGCCATGGGCATCCGCACCGCCCGCATCGACGCCCTCACCTTCGGGCTTGGGTCCGGCATCGCCGGCATCGCCGGCGTAGCGCTGTCGCAGATCGACAATGTCTCGCCCAACCTCGGGCAAGGCTACATCATCGACTCGTTCATGGTCGTGGTGTTCGGCGGCGTCGGCAATTTGTGGGGCACTTTGGTCGGCGCCTTCACGCTCGGCATCGCCAACAAATTCCTCGAGCCCTATGCCGGCGCAGTGCTCGGCAAGATCGCAATCCTGGTGCTCATCATCCTTTTCATCCAGAAGCGCCCGCGCGGGATGTTCGCGCTCAAGGGCCGGGCGGTGGAGGCCTAGATGGGCGCCTTCCCGCTCACGCGCCTGCTCGACCGGTCCTCGGCCGTGTTCATGATCTTGCTTGCCGCCTTCGCGGTCGTCATCCCCACGCTCAATCTGCTGGCGCCGGCAAGCTCCGGCCTGCACGTGTCGACCTATCTCGTCGCGCTGTTCGGCAAATACATCTGCTACGCGATGCTGGCACTCTCGATCGACCTGATCTGGGGTTACGCCGGCATATTGTCGCTTGGCCACGGCGCGTTTTTCGCGCTCGGCGGATACGCCATGGGCATGTACCTGATGCGGCAGATCGGCACGCGCGGCGTCTATGCCAATCCCATCCTGCCGGACTTCATGGTGTTCCTGAACTGGCAAGAGCTGCCGGTCTACTGGTACGGCTTCAATCACTTCGCCTATGCGGCGCTGATGATCTTTCTGGCGCCGGGCCTGCTCGCCTTCGTGTTTGGGTGGTTTGCTTTCAGAAGCCGCGTGACCGGCGTCTACCTGTCCATCATCACGCAAGCCATGACCTACGCGCTGATGCTCGGTTTCTTCCGCAACAATTTCGGCTTCGGCGGCAATAACGGCCTCACCGACTTCAAGGATATCCTCGGCTTCAACGTTCAGGCCGAAACGACACGCAACGCGCTGCTGGTCGTGTCCTGCGTCGCGCTGGCGATCTGCTTCCTCATCTGTCGCGCCGTCGTGACGTCGAAGTTCGGCAAGGTGCTGGTGGCGATCCGCGACGCCGAGACCCGCACGCGCTTTCTCGGCTATCGCGTCGAAGCCTACAAGCTGTTCGTCTTCACCCTGTCGGCCTGCATGGCGGGCGTTGCCGGCGCGCTCTACGTCCCGCAGGTCGGCATCATCAATCCCAGCGAGTTTGCCCCGGGCAACTCGATCGAGGCGGTGATCTGGGTCGCGGTCGGCGGCCGTGGCACCCTCACCGGCGCCGTGCTCGGCGCCTTTGTCGTGAACTACGCCAAAACCTTCTTCACCACCGGCTGGCTCGCGCCCTATTGGCTGTTCGTGCTCGGCGGCCTGTTCATCGCGGTGACGCTGCTGCTGCCGCGCGGGATCGTCGGCACTTATGAATGGTGGCGCGCGCGCCGGGCCGAACGGCAGGTCGTTCCAATCGCGGCCCAGGCGCCGCATGCGGCGGAGTGAGATCCCATGCAGCTGAAAACCACATCCGCGATGCTTTATCTCGACGGTATCAGCGTCTCCTTCGACGGCTTCAAGGCGCTGAACGAACTGTCTTTCGTCATCGAACCCGGCGAAATGCGCGCCATCATCGGCCCGAACGGTGCCGGAAAAACCACGATGATGGATGTCATTACTGGCAAGACGCGGCCGGACAACGGTGAAGTCTATTTCGGGCAAGGAACCTACGATTTGTCCAAGCTTGACGAGACCGAGATCGCCGAGCTCGGCATCGGCCGCAAGTTTCAGAAGCCGACCGTTTTCGACATGCACACCGTCGAGGACAACCTGCTGCTGGCCCTGAAGAATGACCGCAGCGTGCGCGCGGCCTTGTTCTGGGAGGACTCATCCGCACAGCAGACCCGCATCAACCAGATTCTCGACGTCATCCGGCTCGGAAGCGCCCGCGCGCGCGTCGCCGGCAGCCTGTCACACGGCCAGAAGCAGTGGCTCGAGATCGGCATGCTGCTCGCGCAGGAACCCAGGCTGCTCCTTGTCGATGAGCCGGTGGCCGGCATGACCGACGCCGAGACGATGCAGACCGCCGAGCTCCTGAAGGAGATCAATCGCGACAAGACCGTGATCGTGGTCGAGCACGACATGGCCTTCGTGCGCGAGCTCGGCGTAAAGGTCACCTGCCTGCACGAGGGCTCGGTACTCGCGGAAGGCTCGATCGACCAGGTCTCCGCCGACGCGCGGGTCGTGGAAGTCTATTTGGGACGCTAGCCATGCTGGATGTCAGCAACATTGATCTGCACTACGGCGCTGCCCAGGCACTGCGCGGAATCTCGCTCAAGGCCGAACCGGGCAAGGTGACATGCGTGCTGGGCCGTAACGGTGTCGGCAAAACCAGCTTGTTGCGCGCGATCATGGGACAACATCCTGTCAGCAAAGGCACGATCGCGCTCGGCGGCACTGACATTACGAAACTCTCCACCGTCGAGCGCGCGCGCAGCGGGGTGGCGCTGGTGCCTCAGGGCCGCGAAATCTTTCCGTTGCTGACCGTCGAGGAAAACCTCGAGACTGGCTTTGCGCCGCTTCCGCGCAGCGAGCGCGACGTGCCCGATGACGTGTTTTCGCTTTTCCCTGTTCTCAACAGCATGCTCAAGCGCCGCGGCGGCGATCTGTCCGGCGGCCAGCAGCAGCAGCTGGCGATCGGACGTGCCCTGGTGATGCGCCCGAAGCTTCTTTTGCTTGATGAGCCGACGGAAGGCATCCAGCCTTCAATCATCAAGGATATCGGCCGCGCCATAACCTATCTTCGGGGGCTTGGTGGAATAGCCATCGTACTGGTGGAGCAATATCTCGATTTTGCGCGCGAGCTGGGGGACCACTTCGCGGTCATGGAGCGTGGCTCGATCGTCTATGCGTGCGACAAAGCAGGCCTGGATGAAGGTGCGTTGAAGCGCGCGCTGGCGATCTGACAGAGGTTACGAAGCTGAATGCGGCCGGGCTGATGCGCTCTGGTAACGGAGCACGACCGCTACTGCGCGGCACTTGCTTTGGGTGCCAATAAAGGCATCAATGCACCGTACACTTATCGATTTTGAAAAATGTGACTGGGAGGTTGAAATGGCTGGTCTCTTCCGTGCGGCAATACTTTGCGCGATGCTTTTGGCGGCAACGTTCTTCGTGACTACCGTTGCTTCGCGATCACACGCGGAAACAGGCTCGGTGCGCCTGAAAGTCACCAGCGTCGGATTCATCGTGGGTGTTGGCGGCGGCTCCGGCACCTTGACCTTCCGTGGCAAGAATTACCGCCTGCGCCTCAGCGGCGTCAGCGCCGGGACGATCGGCGCGTCAGGAATGGATCTGGTCGGCACCGCCTCCAATCTGCGGACCGCCGCAGACATCGCGGGAACTTACTCAGCCGCGTCTGCCGGACTTGCCGTGGCGGGCGGCGCAAAAGCCGTAACCCTGCAGAACGCAAACGGCGTCGTGCTGACGCTCCAGGGAAGGCAGGTTGGCTTTCAGGCGAACCTCAGCGTCAGCGGCGTAACCATAGCCCTGCAGTAGCAAGGTTTTACTGCCCGGCGATTGTTACCCCGCCTGCGGCGGGCCCTCGGCTTCGCGGGCGCGTTGCAGGCCGAGCTGCCGTTCGCGCCAGATCACGAACAGTCCGGCGGCGGCGACGATACTTGCGCCAACATAGACCAGCGTGTCGGGCAATTCCCCGAACAGCCAGTAACCGAGCAGAAGCGCCCAGAGCATCGACGTGTAGTCGAACGGCGCGACGAGCGAGGCTGTCGCATAGCGGTAGCTTTCGGTCAGCAGGATATGCGCAAAGCCACCGAGAATGCCGAGCGCTATCAGCGCGGCAAGCTCGCGTGCCGTGGGCGAATGCCAGGCGAACGGAAGGGTCAGCGCGCCGGCGATCGCGCAGACCAGCGAGAAATAAAACACGATCGATGATGTCGTTTCGCTCTGTGTCAGCCGCCGGGTCTGGATGACTGTCCCTGCGTTACAGAAGGCCGAGATTACGGCAAACATCGAGCCGGCCGCGGCGGCTGCGCCGCCGATCGCCGCGTAGCGGCCGATGTCGAGGTGCGGGATCAGCATCACGATGACGCCGGCAAAGCCGATCAATACCGCCGACCAGCGATAGATGCGCACGCGCTCCTTCAGGATGATGGCGGCGAGCGCCACCGTGATGAGCGGAGACGCGAAGGAAATCGCGGTTGCATCCGCCAATGGAAGCCGCGTAAGCGCAGAAAAGTTGCTGAACATTCCGCCAACGCTGAGCAGGCCACGGCCGAGCTGGCCGAGTGGCCGGCTTGTGCGCACCGCGGTCGCGAGCTCACCGCGGATTGCGTAGACGAGGACGACTGGCAGGATTGCAAAAGCGCTACGGAAGAACACCATCTGCCCGACCGGGGCGACGTCGCCGAGCTGGCGCACCAAAGCCGACATGGCGGCAAAGAGCAAAGCTGAAATCAGTTTCAGGCCAATGGCCTTGAATGGATGCATCGCGAGCTCAACGATTCACCCATTCATACCGGGGCCGCCGCCGCCAGTCAGCTTTAAATCTGCGCCCTCCCCTCTGGCGGTGATGAATCGGTTGTAGCGATTGGTTCTTGTCTTAGAGTCTTCCGAGCAAGACCAGGATCAACAGGATAACAATCACCAGCCCCAGTCCGCCGCCGCCATAGTAGCCGGTGCCGTAAAACGGCCCGCCACCCAACCCGCTGAAGCCTCCAAGCAGAACAATCACCAAAATGATCAGTATGATCGTGCCGACCGACATTTTTCTCTCCCAATAACACTTATCAGACAAATCCGGCGCACGCGCCCAGAACAGGTTAGACGCTACGCGTACCGATGCGTTGGTGCCGCAGCCAGAAACCGGCAAAATCAGCTGCGTCCGTCTTCCCTGTTGCGACCGGTTGCCACCGGGCGCGTGCGCAACTCAACGCCAAGCCCCGGCTTCTGGTTCATGCATCCGCCGCATTCTTTTCCTGGCCCCCTCAGGACAAGGCCAACCCGCGCAGATTTTGCCACTTACTCGCCTCGTTTCGGCTAGATGAGGTCACGGCTTCTCCCCTTCACGGATTGCTCCTATAAAGTCCACGTCGCGCATGCTCCGAACATCTCCGCCATCCGCTTTGAACGGCAAGGCCCCCCGATCGGGCCAGACCGATTTTTCAGTTCTGCAAATCCTGGTGCTGGCGGTGGCACTCACGTTGCTGATCTCGATACCGATCTGGACGCACCCGCTGCCGCCATTGTCCGATTACGTAAACCACCTGGCGCGGATGCACGTGATCGCCGATCTGTACCGCAACCAGCAGTTGGCCATGTTCTACCAACTGAACTGGCAGGTGATCCCCAATCTGGCGATGGATGCCGTCGTGCCGCCGCTCGCCCGGCTGGTGAACGTTTACCTGGCAGGGCAAATCTTTCTGGTCGCGACGTTCGCATTGATCATGTCGGGCGTCGTCATGCTCAATCGGGCGCTGATCGGCCGATTTTCCGTCCTGCCCTTGCTGGCGATCCCGCTGCTCTACAATTACATTTTTCTCGTCGGCCTGACGAATTACCAGTTCGGTATCGGCATCGCCTTGTGGGCGCTCGCCGGCTGGGTCAGCACAAGAGATCGGGTCTGGCCAATACGCTTCGCGTTGTCCACGGCGTCCGTCGTCATCCTGTTTTTCTGCCATCTATCATCGCTCGGCATCTACGCGATCGGCTTGCTGTCCGTGGAGATTCTGCGGCTCTGGCAGCAGAAATCCGCGCCCTGGCTGCCGAGAATCGCGGAGTTTGTCCTGGGCGGCCTGCCGTTTCTTATCGTTGTGCCGCTGCTCTACCAGAGCCCGACGATGAACCTCGTCGCGGCGACCTTCTGGGAACAACGCGGCAAGCTCGACGGATTGATCTACGTCTTTGCCACCTATTCCGATATCTTAGCCTTCGCATTGATCGCGACGCTGACCGCCGGCGCGATCTGGGCCGTGCGCCATCGCGTTCTGCAATTTCATCCCTTGGCCACGATTCTTCTTGTCGTCGGAGGTGTCATCTATTTCGCACTGCCGCGCGTGATGTTCGACACCTACATGACCGATCAACGCGTGCCGCTCGGCGTGGTCTTCATGCTTTTTGCCTGCGGCGACATCGACACGCGCCGCCGCATGGTCCGGCGCGGATTCCTGAGCCTGCTCATCGTCCTTATCGCGCTCCGGCTCCTGGAAGTCGATTACAACTGGTCTCAGCTGTCGGATTCGACCAGCGAGTTTCGTTCGTCAGTGCGCCGTATCGCGCCAGGCTCGAAGGTCTTCGTTGCATACGCCAATGCCTCGGCCGGCGAGGACGTGCGCGATCTTGGCCTTGTTCACGCGGCCTGCATTGCGACGATCGAGCGGTCATCTTTGGTCACCACTCTTTTCACCGTCGAAGGCAAGCAAGTCGTGCACGTCCGTCCTGAGTTTCGCTATTTCGCCGACCTGAATGACGGGACGCCGCCGTCGACGCCGCAGCTCATCCTGGCCGCCGAGCATCCGCTGCCGGATATGCCGGCTTTCTGGCTCAACTGGACCAAGTTCGACTACATCTACATTCTTTTCACGGAAGACGACGCGCCCAATCCCGATCCGGCGCGCCTGCGTCTCGTCAGCGATGGCGACCGTTTTCAGCTTTATAGAATACTCAAGCCTCAATAGCGCCGGTTAAGACGAAATCCGAAACTCGTTCGGCAGATTGTAATCCTCAAAATCCCGCTTGTTCGTGTCGAGGTTCTCGAGATTGAAGAACAGGCACTCGTCGTGCGTGAAATGCGGGCCCGCGTGCCAGGTGGCGACGTGGAGCTTGATGACGCAGTCGCCCGGGATTCGGAATGCCGCCATGCGCGTAAGTTCGGGGCCAGCTCCGTCGGTCATCTCGCCCGGCGGCGCAACGGCGACAAACCATTCCTTCCCTTGCAAAGAGCCAAGGCACTGGGTGACGCGCCGATGCCGCGCCAGTTTGGAGAAAGCCAGTCCGTTTTTCTTCAAGCACATGATCCATAGCCGCGGCGTGCCGTTCATTAAGGTGAGACTCGGCTCGTCGGTGCTGGTTTCCGGATCGTAGGGGTTGATGTCGAATTGCGATCCAGCCGCGCGTGGATAGATAACCTCGCCGTAAGGGGCGAACGACTTCGCGTCGAGCGGGCGGGCCGGTATCGTCGTTACAGTGGGTGCGCTCATGCCTGGTAGCTATTAAACCACCAACGTGGTGGCTGGGCTACTTCGCTCCACCCAGCGACTTCAGATATACCGCCATGGCCTCGCGATCGGCGCTGCTGAGCTGCCTCGTATTGGCAACGACATCAACCATCGCACCGCCGACACGATCGGAATCCGGCGTCATGCCGCTGTCGAGTACCTCGGCGAAATCCTCGGCCTTCCAGTCATGCAACTTGCCCTGCGTGATGTCGGGCACGCCGCCCTGGCCGGTCGGGCTCTGGCCACCGGTGAAGCGCCGGCTGGCGATGATCGCGCCGAGAAGATTGCGCGGCGAATGGCACTCGGCGCAATGCCCGGGCGCATTCACCAGATAAGCGCCTCTGTTCCACTGCGCGGATTGCGCCGGGTCGGGCTTGAACTGCATGTCGCCAAGAAACAGGAGCTTCCACAGGCCGACGGTGCGCCGGATGCTGAACGGGAATTTCAGCGCGTGATCCGGTGCGGCTCCGGAAATTGCCGGCAAGGTTTTCAGATAGGCGAAGAGATCGCGCAGGTCTTCCGTGCGCATCATGCGGTAGGACGTGTAGGGAAATGCCGGATAGAGATGCTGCCCCGAAGGCGAGACGCCATGTCGCATGGCGGTGATGAACTGGGTTTCGTTCCAACCGCCGAGGCCATCCTTGGCATCGGATGAAATATTGGGAACGTGGAACGTGCCGAAGGCGGTCGGCAGCGCGAGGCCGCCGCCGAGGCGCGTTGCATCGTCCTGTTTCGGGGTCGCGTGGCACGACGAGCAACCGCCGATAAGGAACATCGTCCGGCCGTTCTCGAGATTTGGCGTGTGTGTCGGGGGTACCAAAACGGCGCTTGGCGATATCGCCTCGGGAGTCGTGAGATACCAGAAGGCCGTCACGCCGATGACCAGCGCAGCAATGGCGAGCACAAGCAGCCTACGGAGCATCCGGCCGGCCCCCGCAAACGGTCATAGTCCAGACGAGCGAAGTGACCCTTACGTCATTGCTTCGCGAGGCGATAGTCCTTGTGGCAGGCGTCGCACGCATTTCCGATCGCCGGAACGGCGGCGCGCAGGCCGTCGAGCGAGCCTTTCGCCTTGTCGCGATTATCGGCGACGACTTTGCCGAACGCCGCCGCTTTCTCATCGAAATCGACTTTCGACGTCCAGATCTTTGGCGCGGCGCGGGTCTTCTGACCGCTTTTCGAGTTATCCGGAAACAAAGACGGCAGCTTCTGAGCAGTGTCGGTCCACTGGGCGAAAGCGGCATCGACCTTGGCCGCATCGAAGGGCGCTTGCCCTCGCATCATCCGAACAACGGCAATGGCGTTTTCCTCGTTCTGCTTCATCAACCCCATGCGCGTCGCGATCGGATCGGATTGTGCGATGACAGCGCCCGCTCCGAGCACGAGAAATGCGGCGGCGAGAGCCGCTCCGGCAGGTCGTCCCATTGGCTGATCTTTCTTGGCTAAGCCCCATCCCGTCACACAAACATCTGTGCCACAAGGATTATTCCGGCGCCCTTAAGCGGGAGCCTTGATCACGAAATCGTGAACAGGCACTAGGCGGCGAAGGAGGACCGCGCCGAACGGATCGCCTGCCAGACGCGCTGCGGGGTTGCCGGCATGTCGATATGGCGGATGCGGTGAGCCCGCCATAGCGCATCGACGATCGCGTTCATCACCGCGGGGCACGATCCAATCGCGCCAGCCTCGCCCGCGCCCTTCACGCCGAGCGGATTGGTCTTGCACGGCACGTTGCGCGTCTCGAACACGAAGTCCGGCGCGTCGCCCGCGCGCGGCATCGCATAGTCCATGAAGCTCGCGCTGAGCAGCTGGCCGGAGGCCGGATCGTAGACCGTGCTTTCCATCAGCGCCTGGCCGATGCCCTGCACCGCCCCGCCATGCACCTGGCCGGCCAGCAGCAACGGATTGAGCGTGGCGCCAAAATCATCCACCACGATGTAATTCAGGATCGACGTCGTGCCGGTGTCGGGATCGACCTCGACCTCGGCGATATGCGTACCATTCGGATAAGTCGGGGGCTCGACGCTGAATTCTTCCGCCGCGCGCAGCTTCTCGGGCGCCGCGCTCGGATGCGCGGCGAGATCGGCGAACGAAATGACACGATCGGTGCCCGCCACGCGCACGGCGCCATCGGCGATCTCGAGATCGCTGGTGCTCGCTTCCAGCGCGTGGGACGCGATGTCCTTGAGCTGCTCGCCGAGCGTCTTGGCGGCACGATCGACGGACACACCGCCGACTGGAATCGAACTTGAGCCGCCGGTGCCGGCGCCGCTTTTTATGCGATCGGTGTCGCCCTGCACCATGCGCACGCGCTCCGGCGGAATGCCGAGCCGCTCCGCGATCAACTGTGCATAAGACGTCGCATGCCCCTGCCCGGTTGACTGCGAGCCGATCAGCAATGTGACGCCGCCGTCGTGGTCGAGCGTGAGTGACGCCGTCTCGGGCCCGTTGTTGCCGCAGGCCTCGACATAGGTCGCGATGCCAATGCCGCGCAGCCGTCCGCCCCGCCGCGATTGCGCCGCGCGCTTGTTGAAGCCGTCCCAGTCGGCAAGCTCCTGCGCGCGCGCCAGCGTGCCCGCGAAGTCGCCGGAGTCGTAGATCTTGCCGGTCGGCGTCTTGTAGGGCAGCGCCTTAGGCTTGATCAAATTGCGGCGGCGGAGCACATCGGGCGCGATGTCGAGATCGTGCGCTACGGCATCGACCGCGCGCTCGATCAGATAAGAGGCCTCCGGCCGCCCCGCGCCACGATAGGCATCGACCGGCACCGTGTTGGTGTAGATCGAGCGCAGA
>Ga0105248_10002226_pt1 | contig 21437 bp, 10 predicted proteins | sample KBSS34metaG_FD_81524 | JGI IMG/M metagenome (GOLD analysis project Ga0105248, IMG submission 81524) | Switchgrass rhizosphere microbial communities from Kellogg Biological Station, Michigan, USA - KBS S3-4 metaG | ecosystem: Host-associated > Plants > Roots > Rhizosphere > Soil | place...
ACGACCTTCCCGACGACGACAAGTTTGCCAGGGCGCTGGAGCGGCTTGGAACGGAGGTGACCCCAGCGTCCTATGCCGGCTTCGACGGCATGATGCGCGATGCGCATGCAGCGCAGCTCCCGGACGATGCCACCAACGGTATCGTGCAGTGGGCACGAGGGTTGACGACGACCGTCTCATGGGAGATCGCTGAGACACCGAATCGCCCGGTGCTCCGCGGAATCTCCTCGGGAGCCGAGTTGCTGGGACTGCCTGCGTCGACCAGTCTCACGACCGATATCGAAGAGCAGCCGCTCCACGGCCATGACGGTCGGCTCTTCGGCATCCTCACGCGCCCCGCGGCCGGCGCCATACCAGGCCGGCCGGCGATCATTCTTGCAAGCGCGGGGGCGGTCCACCGCGTGGGGGCCAGTCGGCTATATGTCACTATGGCGCGCGCCTGGGCCGAGCGCGGCTTTCCCGTGCTCCGCCTCGACATCGGGGGGATCGGAGATAGTCCGCCCTTCCCCGGCATGATCGAGAACGACGCCTACTCGGCCCGGGCGGTCGCCGACATCGGCGAGGCGGCTGCGGCGCTGCCGAAAGAGTGCAAGACCGCCGGCTTGGTAGTCGCCGGGCTCTGTTCCGGTGCGCATGCCGCCTTTCACGCGGCGCTCACGCACCAGGGCATCGTGGGGATCATCATGATGAACCCTATCGTCTTCTACTGGAAGCCAAGTGATGCGCTGGAGGTGTCTGCCTGGATGACCCACAAGGAAGTTCAACGGTACCAGCAGCGGGTCACCAGCCTCGACTCCTGGCGGAGGGTGCTGCAGGGCAAGGTCGACCTGCTGTACGCCACCCAAACGGTTGGGAGCTGGATCCGCAGCCGCATACGCGCGCACGGTCAAACCCTGTTGCGCGGTGTATCGGGCGGCACCACGGGAGGGGCCGGCGAGCAGGACGTCGTCAAGGACTTCGCGCGGATCTCCGATCAAGGGATCGACATGATGCTCGTTTTCAGCCGGGGCGAGCCGGGATTTTTTCAGCTTCACGCGCAGCACAGGGATGCGCTGGACCGGCTCAGGCGGCTTCCCGGGTTCACCTACCGTGAGGTGGCGTGGTCGGGACATACCTTTACCAACGTCCGGGCGCAGCAGACGCTCCTCGGGTTGTTGACCGATCATCTAACGACGGCATTCCCGGTGAGCCACACCTAGTCTTGCACCACGGGCGCAAGAGGCGATGCCGTGGCGGCAACAGGTCCCTCAGCTCAATCGAGACTTGCCAAGCCGGCTGCGCGGAGATGTGGCGTGGAGACAACGATCGGACCGCCGCGCCGACCCCTAACCCCGGTGTGCAATGGGCTAACCTGGCTCAACTTGTTATACTCCAGACACTTAAACATCCAAGCCTGGCGGTGACAGGAGTGTTTCATCCCGAGCGCGTTGCCCCCCTGAGTGGCCTCCGCCTTGCTCCTATCGGAGCACGTTGCCGTTCGCCATTCACGCCGCCCCCACTCTGGAAGCACGCTTGACGCAGCAGCCCGACCAGCCGGCACCGCCCGCTTCCGGGGAACGACGCGCCATGAAGCGCGAAGCCGGCGCCGCGCGGCATGTGCTGACGGTGACGCTGGAGGACTACTACCACGTCAAGGCGTTCAACCGGCTGATCCACGCCGGCCAGTGGTACCGTTTCGAGAATCGTCTGGAACGCAACACCGAACTGACACTGGACCTCCTGGATGAGACCCGGTCGAAGGCGACGTTCTTCGTGTTCGGCCACCTGGCCGAGAGCATGCCGGAGTTGGTGCGGAAGATCGTGGAACGGGGTCATGAGGTCGGCAGCCGCGGAATGTATCCGCGCGACATTTCGCAGCTCACGCGCGAGGAACTGGCGATCGACCTCGCACGGTCGAAAGAAGCGCTGGAGAAGGCGAGCGGGCAGACTGTGCGGGGCTTTCGCGCCGGCGAGGTGTGGAACGACCCCGGCCATCTCTGGATTCTCGACCTCGTCGCCGAGGCGGGCTACCAGTACGACTCGAGCTTCTGTCCGTGGATGCGCCGGGCCAAGGGCCGTCCCGACCTGCTGTTCACGCACCGCCGCACGCTGGATGACCGCGATCTCTGGGTCCTTCCGATCTCATCGTTCAGTCTCGCTGGCTGGCGCCTGCCGCTCGGCGGCAACTTCTTCCGGCAGTTCCCCCAGCCGCTGGTGCGGCACGAACTCAAGCGCTGGGCATCGCACCTCGCAGTGCCGCTGGTGACGTACTTCAATGTGTGGGAGATCGATCCCAACCAGCCTCGCATTGAGGCCGCGCCATTCCTTCAGCGCGTGCGCCAGTACCGGAACCTGGACCGCATGCAGGATTTCCTGAGGGAAACACTCACGACATACCGGTTCACCAGCACGGTGGCCTGGCTTCGCATGGCCCCTGAAGCGTCGGCGCAGCTTGCGAACGTCCGCGTGCGAGCGCCGGCCCCCTCGCGCATCGTGACGCCCCAGCAGCTCCAGCTCGGAGTCGACATTCCACCGCCGATCCCGGTCACGTTGGTGGTTCCCTGCTTCAACGAGGAAGGGGGGATGGCGTACCTCAAGAACACGCTGCAGTCGGTGGAGAAGCGGCTGGGTGACCGTTTCGACTTCCGCTTCGTGTTCGTCGACGACTGCAGTACCGACAACACCTACGGTGAGCTGAAGGAGACTTTTGGCTCCCGCGCCAACTGCACGGTGGAGCGGCACGAGGAGAACAGGGGTGTCGCCGCCGCGATCATGACCGGTATCAAGGCGTGCGACACCGAGATCGTCGCGTCGATCGACGCCGACTGCAGTTACGACCCTCATGAACTGGCGGGCATGGTGCCGTTGCTCACCGACGAGGTGGACCTCGTCACGGCCTCACCGTACCACCCCGACGGCAGTGTGCTCAACGTGGCCAGCTGGCGCCTGTTCCTGTCCCGCTCGCTTTCCGCCATCTACCGGCAAGTCCTGCACAACGACCTGCATACGTACACGAGCTGCTTCCGCGTCTACCGCCGTAGCGCGGCGATACGGATCCCGATCATCGAGCGCGGGTTCCTCGGCGTGGTTGAGTTCATTGGGAAGCTGGACCTGTCCGGATCCCGGATCGTGGAGTATCCGACCCGGCTGGAAGTGCGGATGCTGGGGCGCTCCAAGATGCGGGTACTCAAGACCATCGGGGGCCAGCTGGACCTGCTGCGCAAGCTCATCGTGATCCGCCTGACCAGTTCGCCGGTTCCAGCGCCGGTGCCGCCACGGCGTCGGCCGCTTCCCTCCCCCGTCCCGACGCCGGGTGCCGACTCCTAGCGTCGGCATCGTGGGGGGCGGCGTCCTTGGCATGACGCTCGCCAAGCGGCTTACGACCTCGGGCAGCAGGGTGACGCTCATCGAGGCCGCGGCCTCGACGGGTGGGCTGGCAGGCGCGGCTCATCACGGCGAGTACAGCTGGGACCGCTTCTATCATGTGGTGCTGCTCTCCGACCAGCACCTGCACGCATTGCTCGACGAACTCGGCCTGGGTGACCGACTTCGATGGGGCACGACGCGCACCGGATTCTACACCGACGGACGGCTCTATTCTCTCTCGAGCAGCCTCGACTTCGCCCTCTTTCCGCCGCTCTCGCTGATCGACAAGGCGCGACTCGCCGCCACCATTCTTTATGCCTCACGCGTCACCGACTGGCGTGCACTGGAGCAGGTCCCGGTGACCGACTGGCTGGAGCGCCTGTCCGGGCGACGGGTCTTCCAGCGGATGTGGCTGCCGCTCCTGCGCTCCAAGCTGGGCGAGAACTACCGGCTTGCCAGCGCGTCGTTCATCTGGGCCATCATCCAGCGCATGTACGCGGCGAGGCGCTCAGGCCTCAAGCAGGAGCGATTCGGCTACGTGGACGGCGGCTACGCGCTCGTGCTGGACCGTTTCCAGCAGCACCTCGATTCGCTGGGTGTCGAGACGCTTACCAGTCATCCGGTGTCGCAGGTGAGGCAGCTCGACCGGGGCGCCGAGGTGCAGTTCGCGAACGGCACTGCACGCTACTTCGATCATGTGGTGCTTACGGTGCCCTGCGGACGAGCCGCCTCCATCACGCCCCAGCTGGGTGCGTTGGAAGTGGAGCGGCTCAAGAGTGTCGTCTACCAGGGGATCGTCTGTGCCTCGCTCCTCCTGGAGCGCCCGCTTGCAGACTACTACGTCACCAACATTACCGATGACTGGGTGCCCTTCACCGGCATTATCGAGATGACGACACTGGTCGACACCGAGCGTTTCGGCGGCCGGAGTCTCGTGTACCTCCCCCGTTATCTGGCACAGGATGACGCCTTCTGGAGCAGCAGCGACGCCGAGATCCGGGAGCTCTTCGTGTCGGCACTCGAGCGGATGTACCCGCACTTCCGGCGGGAGCAGGTGCTCGCGTTCCAGGTGTCGCGGGTGCGAGAGGTACTGGCCGTATCGACACTCGACTACACGGCAAAGCGGCTGCCGGCGCTGGCCACCTCACTGCCGGATGTCTCGATCGTCAATTCGGCGCAGATCGCCAACGGGACGCTCAACGTGAACGAGACCATCGGCCTGGCGAACGCGCAGGCAGCGGCGTTGGCCGGGCGACTGCATACAGCGTCGGCCCCGCTCGCCAGCACGGGTGTGGCATGACACGGCCGCTCGCCAGCGTCTCGCTCGACGTGGATAATCTCTGGTCGTACATGAAGACGCACGGTGACGCCGGGTGGGAGAGCCGTCCGACGTACCTGCCGGTGTTCTCGCCGATCGCCCTGGAGTCGCTCGATCGGCTGGGGATCAAGATCACCTTTTTCATCGTGGGCGTGGACGCCGCGCGTGAGGAAAACGTGCCCGCGCTCCGCGCGTTCGTCACGGCTGGGCACGAGGTCGGCAATCACTCGTACGAACACGAGCCGTGGCTGCACCTGTACTCGCGGGAGCAGCTCGAGCGCGAGATCGGCGCGGCCGAGACGGCGATCCTGGCAGCGACGGGCCAGCGGCCCATCGGCTTTCGCGGCCCCGGATTCAGCTGGAGTCCCGAACTGCTTCGGGTGCTCTCCCGGCGCGGCTATCTGTATGACGCATCGACCTTCCCGACCTTCCTGGGTCCCTTGGCACGTGCCTACTACTTCTGGACGGCAAAGCTCTCGAGGGAGGAGCGGGAGAAGCGGTCCTATCTCTTCGGGTCGCTGCGCGAAGGTTTGCGCCCGAACAAGCCGTATCATTGGGACCTGGATGGCGGCCGCCGGCTGCTCGAGATCCCGGTGACGACGATGCCGGTCTTCAAGGTGCCATTCCACTTCAGCTACCTGCTCTACCTCGCACGCTACTCGGAGGCGGCGATGGCGGCCTACCTGCGCACGGCGGTGACCCTCTGCCGCGTGACCGGGCTGGAGCCGTCGTTCCTGCTGCACCCGCTCGACCTGCTGGGGGCCGACGACGCGCCGGCACTGGCGTTTTTCCCGGGAATGGACATGTCAAGCCGGAAAAAGGCGGTGCTGTTCCAGCGTGCGCTCGCGGTGCTGGGCCAGCACTTCGAACTGGTGAACATGAGCATGCATGCGCGCGCGTTGATCGGGCGAACCGGACTGGCGCTACGCGCGCCGGCTGTCGCGGCCTAGCCCGATGTGCGGTTTCGTGGGAATCCTGACGCGGCCGGAGCGCCCGGTGGATGCCGAGATCCTCGGCGCGATGGCGCACACGATCCGGCATCGCGGGCCCGATGGCGAGGGGCAGCAGATCGATGACCGGGTCGGGCTGCACCACAAGCGGCTGGCGATCATCGACCTGGCCACGGGACAGCAGCCCATGACGAGCGGACCGTTCACCATCGTGTTCAACGGTGAGATCTACAACTACGTGGAGCTGCGCGAAGAACTCCGGCGCCGCGGCCACGAGTTCAGAACGCAGTCGGATACCGAGGTGATCCTGCGGCTTTATGCCGAGCACGGCGAAGCCTGCGTGAAACTGCTGAACGGAATGTTCGCCTTTCTGTTGTATGACCGGGCGCGCGGCGTGGTGCTGGCTGCTCGTGACCACTTCGGTGTGAAGCCGCTCTACTACGCCGATATCGGCGGGCAACTCTGCTACGCCTCGGAGATCAAGGCGTTGCTGCGCCACCCGGAGGCCCTGCGGGCCTCAAACACACCGGCCCTGCACGACTACCTGACGTTCCAGTTCGTGCTTGGCGACGCGACCCTCTTCCAGGGGGTCCGAAAGCTCCTGCCGGGTCACTACCAGGTGGTGAACCTGGCAACGCTCGCGGTGCGGACCGAGAACTACTGGGAACCAACCTTCAAGCTCGACCCATATCACACCGAGGAGTATTTCGTCGAGGAAGTGCGTCGCCTGCTGAACGATGCGGTGCGCCTGCAGATGCGCAGCGACGTCCCGGTCGGCTGCTACCTGAGCGGCGGCACGGATTCGAGCCTCGTGACGCTGCTTGCGGCACCGCATGTCAGCGGCAGGCTTCACACCTTCTCCGGGGCCTTCGTGGAAGGACCGGAGTTCAACGAGCTCGACTACGCACGCGAGGTCGCCCGCACCTGCGGGGCCGAGGCGCATGAGATCTTCCCCACGGAACAGGAGTTCGTGGACCTGTTGCCTGCGCTGGTCTACCACATGGACGAGCCGGTCGCCGGGCCGGGGCTCTTCCCTCAGTACATCGTGTCTCGCATGGCCCGGGAGCAGGTGAAGGTGTGCCTGGGTGGCCAGGGTGGCGACGAGATCTTCGGGGGCTACACGCGCTACCTGGTGGCGTACTTCGAGCAGGCACTCAAGGGCGCCATCTTCGAGACGAACGAGGAGCAGGAACACATCGTATCACTTCGATCGATCGTGCCCAACCTGGCGGCGCTCAAGCAGTACGTCCCCATGCTCAAGCAGTTCTGGGCCGACGAACTCTTCCAGCCCATGGACCGGCGGTATTTCCGCCTCATCGACCGGAGCGGCGGTGCGCTCGAGTTCCTGGGCGACGACTTCCGCGCCGGCTACCACCCCGAGGCGCTCTTTGCGCGGTTCCAGGGTGTCTTCAACCACCCCGATACGGCGTCCTACTACAACAAGATGACGCACTTTGACATGGTGACGACGCTGCCGGCGCTCCTGCAGGTCGAGGACCGCGTCAGCATGGCGGTGTCGCTCGAGTCCCGGGTGCCGCTCCTCGACTACCGGCTGGCCGACCTTGTGGCGAGTATGCCGCCTGCCATGAAGTTCCGTGGTGGCGAAATGAAGTACATCCTGAAGCGCGCGATGGGGGATACCCTGCCGCCGCGCATCCTGCAGCGGAAGGACAAGATGGGATTCCCGGTTCCGCTCCACCTGTGGGCCAAGGGCGGCGCTCGAGACTTTCTTTGTGACGTCCTGCTCTCGCGCCGCTCTCGCGAGCGCGGGATCCTTGACCCGGCACAAGTTCGGCGACTGCTCGACCGCGAAGAAGCGTATGGCCGGCAAGCATGGGGCCTGCTCAACCTGGAGTTGTGGCACCGCCAGTTCATGGACGTTGACTAGCAGTCGGGGTTACTGAATGCCACTCACACTGGTCAACAACAAGGTAGCCTCCTGGGCCGTCCACAAGATCGCCGTGGTCGGGCCCGGCATCGTCGGCATGCCGATGGCGGCGATGCTCGCCCACGCGCGGATCATGGAAGGTTCCAGCAAGCCGGCACGCGTCGTCGTGATACAGCGCAACTCCGTGACCTCGGGCTGGAAAGTGAACGCCATCAATGACGGCAAGTCGCCGATCGGCGGAGTGGAGCCAGCGCTGGACCGACTGGTCGAAGAGTCGGTGGCGGCAGGACTCCTGAGCGCTTCGCACGACTACGACGCGCTCGCCGATGCGGACGTGATCCTGGTTTCGGTCCAGACGGACAGGAGGGGCGATGCTCCGGACTATGGGCCGTTGTTCGAGGCGCTGACCGGCATCGCGCTCGCGCTGAAGAAGCGACCGTCACGGAACGTGCCGCTCATCGTATTCGAGTCCACGCTGGCACCTTCGTCGATGGCCACGGTGATCACCGACCACTTCGCCTCTCACGGCCTGGTGGAGGGCGAGGACATCCTCCTCGGCAACAGCCCCAATCGAGTCATGCCGGGCAGGCTGGTGGAGCGCGTGGCGTCCTCGGACAAGATCATCGCCGGGCTGCATCCCGAAACCGCAGGGCTCATCCGGCGGATCTACTCCCGGATCGTCACCAAGGGGAACCTGCACGCCACCAACAGCCTGACTGCGGAAGTAGTCAAGACGCTGGAGAATGCGTATCGCGACGTTCGCATCGCATATGCAGCCGAGGTGGCGCGGTATTGCGACGCACATGATATCGACTTCTTCGCATTGCGGGACGCCGTGAACATTCTGGCGAAGCAGCAGGACACCGCGTCCAGTGACCCGCACTCGGTGCCCAGCGGCGGATTGCTGGTGCCGATGCTGGGCGTTGGAGGGCATTGCCTGCCAAAGGACGGCGTTCTCCTGTGGTGGCGTGCGCTCGAGGCAGGAGAGGATAGCTCCCGTTCTCTGATCCTCGAGTCGCGCCGGATCAACGATGAGTCTCCAAGAGAGCTGCTGCGCCTGGTGGAGCGTGCGATCGGCAGCCTGTCCGGACGCCGGGTGGCTCTGCTGGGGACGGCCTCCCGGGGCAACTCGGAGGACACGCGCAACTCGCCAACGCTGTTCCTGGCCCGCGGGCTGCGATCCCACGGCGTACCGATGCGCATACACGACCCATATGTTCACCCCACCGACGCAAACCTGAAGCATTTTGGCATGGCGGACTTGTTCACCCGTGAGTTGCGGGACGCGGTGGGCGACGCGGAGGTACTGATTGTTTGCTGCCCACACCGGGTCTACGCCGACGGCTGGGCCGCGATTCGCGCCGCAGCGCCGGCAGCGAGGTATGTCGTGGATGCCTGCCACCTGATGCGTGCCGCAGACGTCGTGGAGAGCGGGATGACATACATGGGAATCGGCATGGGTCAAAAGACGCCGCCCGCGGAACTCGTACTGGCGGTGCTCGCGGGGTTTCGGGCGGTGGAGACCGGCGTTGCCAACGAAGTGGAGGAGCTGGTCCGCTTTCTCAACCGCAACCGCACCGGGCTGCCATTCAATCGTCTGGAATTCGGCGACATTCAGCGTATTGCGGCGACTTGCCCTACGGGGTGCGCCATCGCAACCCCCGGACCCGTCAAGGTCCCCAACCGGTCGGTGCCGCCATCACGGCTGGTCGCGATTGCCGCTGGCCATGCGAAACCGTCAGGCCAGATGGCGTCGCAAGGATAGCATCGGGTTCTCGAGAAGTCGCCAGGAAATCATTGCCGCAGCGTAGGACATCGCGAACACGCCAACAAATGCAACGGTGAACATCACCACTGACTCCATGCCACCCGCCCGCACGACATTCTGCGGCAGCCTTTGCGCGACCACGTGGGTCAGTGGGAAGTGAATCACGTAGATGGCGTAGCTGTATTTCGCGACTGCACGCAGCGTTGGATGCATCAGCGCTCTCTGGAATGCAGCCGGGGCGCCCAGGTCGGGATATGCTGCGAGCGCTACAATTCCCGCGCACAGGCCAGCAACGACGGTTTCTCCGACCGTATCGATGGGCCAGTCCCAACTGCCGAATCCGTGTCGCCACACTGCGAGGGACAACGTGCAGGCAAGCAGGACGAGCGTGCCCGGCCAGACGTACCGGAGCAGTTCCAGCGACCACCGCTCGTCGCGGGCGGCGATTGCCACCATCGCACCGAGTGCGAGGGCATCCCATCGGCAGATCGTGAAGCGGTAGATCGCGCTGGTCGCCACGTCCGGCGTCCACGGACCACGGAGCAACGCGACGCGCGCGAACAGCGCGATCAGTACCAGTACGGCGCTCACGCTAGCCAGCCTGCGTGAGGCCAGGTTCAGTGCGAGAAACGGCCACAGAAGATAGAACTGTTCCTCGACCGCAAGGGACCAGAAATGCCCAAGCCCTGGACCGCCAAGCCCGAAAGGTTCGCTCCAGTTGACGAGGTAGGTCCAGTACCAGGCTTGGTGGTTCCGGTCGCTGACCAGCCACGACGGCAAAATGCCAACGCGAGGAAGCAGGAGGAATGCGATCGTCAGCGAGACATAATAGAGCGGAAAGATTCGAAGGAAACGACGCACAATGAAAGTGCGCCAAGCGTGAAGATCGTCCCTGCTATCCAGGAGTATCCCGGTGATCAGGAAACCGGACAAGGCAAAGAAGAGCGTCACGGCAACCCATCCGGTGGCCGCAGCAGCGAAATAGATCTTCGCCGCCAGCGTGTGCCCCACCCCGTTCCCGACGCCAGCAACATTGTGCCAAACGATTACGATCACCGCGAGTCCGCGAAGGCCGTCCAACGCCGGCATGCGGTCGCGGACGCGCGCGCGCAGGGGTTGTGTATCCACGCTGGCGAAGCGCGCTTGTGGCCACAACCCCCAAGCGCTCCCGCTAATCAACCGCCCGCCCGCTAGAATGTTCCTTCATCGGGTGGGCGCCTGGGCCGACTTGGCGCTCCGATAGTGAGAGTCATACCAATGGAGGACGCGCTCCTCGAGCTGTTGCTGCATCCGCTCGCTCCGAAACGTGTGGCCAGCATCGGGCAGGTATTCGAGCTCCACCCACTTGCGTAGATCGCTTCGAGGGAAGGCGTCAAAGAGCTGATCCTGGTAGCCATAGCGCTGGGGAAGTCCGCCCGTGAAGAGGTAAAGCAAGTGCGCCCCACGAGCCGCGAGTGCTTCGATGCTCCTGAGATAGTCCGAACGGGTCGGAGAAGCACTGTCTCCGAAGTCAGCGGGCTCGCTGGTCCGTTGCCAGCTCGGCATTTTCAGCTTGAGTGTGCCGCTTAGAGTACCTGCTGCCTTGGACTTGCCGGTGATCACTCCCCACCATGACGACGGGCGCAACAGCCTCGGGCCATAGTACTCGGTGTAGTACCTGCGCGTCGGAAAGGCGAAAGGATCCAACAGCACAGCGCCCGTTACGCTCGAAGACCGCGTGATTGCTGCCAGCGAGTCATCCGCACCCGAGCAGAGACCAGCCACGATCAGCGGGCCGGCACCTTCACTCTGGAGCAGCGACAGCGCCTCGTCGACGTCACGCTGAGCGATTTCGGTCCGGGATCCTCCGAACTGGCTATCGGGCTGGCTGCTATCCCCGATGCCGGAGAGGTCGAAACGAAGCGTTAACGCACCGCGCCGCGCGAGCGCACGCGCCAGGCGAACGTAAATGCGGCTCGCACCGACCCGATGAATGATGCCTGCGTTGATGAACAAGACGCCTGGTGGAGACGGGCTGCCCCCGGCAGGCGTGGAGAGCACGCCCACCAGGTGGCGGGACCGGCCGAAGACCATCGCGCGTTCCGGGAACCCTTCATGCGGCATCAGATCACCCACGATACAATCTGGCGAATCACTTCGGTGGGAACCGCGCCCACTCCGAGGGCTTCGTCTTCCGTCCAGACGCGCGGCGCTTGAATACGAACCACCTCGATACGCCTTCGCCCGCCCGCCTGGACTTTTTCGAGCTCAGGCTGACCCGCCGACTCCTGCGTGGTGATCACGCGAATGTCGGGGGCCACGCGCCGGATGGCACCCAGGTCGATCGATCCGATTTCCTCGCGAAGCCCCCTGCCGAATGGAAAGCCGCCCACCTCCCACTCATCGGTACCGGCAACGATGGAGTCAGGAGTCAGGCTCCCCAGGAAGGCTCGTCCGTCGAGAACCGGATCCCACAGGATGATGCGGCTGGTCGCCGGAACCTCAGCCAGGTACGCAAGGGTAGCGCCCAGCCGCAGGCCAAGGAGCACCACGCGCCGCACCGGGGCCAGCCCCCGAAGGTGCTGCGCCGCGGCACGCACATTCTCCGCCCAGAGCGAGAGGCTGCCTTCGCGCATGTCACCAGAGGAGTCTCCGGTGCCGTAATAGTCGAAGCGGAGGACCTCGACGCCTGCTGCGGCAAGTTGATCGGCCAGTATCCGGAGCGAACGGTGCGCCGTCAGCGCTTCCTGTCCGATCGGGGGGCAAATGACGATCCCGGTCTCAGCGAGACCGTGCGCCGGGGTGTGGATCCCGAAGAGGGCCCGGGAGGGATCGGAGAAGAAATGCGGATTCACCTGTCGGCAGTGACATCGGCCTTGCGGCGCAACGCCCCTGCTGCGACTTGCTCCAGTGTCTGAAAGTACAACGCGCGTGGCTCGATCCGGAGGTCATGCTTCTCGTCAAGCTTAAGCGTCACCTGGACGGCGAGCAACGAGTGGCCGCCGAGCTCGAAGAAGTTGTCCGTGATTCCCACCTTCGTGGTGCCCAGGGCCTCTTTCCAGACATCGGCGACGGCGCGCTCAACGGCCGAACGGGGCTCGATGTGCTGCCTGGGCGAGGCCGCCGCCTTCAGCAGATTCGCGAGCTTCGCGTCGTCGATTGTGCCATCCCCGCGCCGTCCGAGTTCGGGAAGGGCAATGATCGCGTCCGGGACGAGCACGGTACCAAGACGCTCTTTCAGTCGTGCACGAAGCCCGGCTGTCGCGACGGCCACACCTTCCTGCGGCACGACAAGCGCGATCAACCGATGCTCGCCGTCAGCCCGTTGCACCATGACGTGGCAGTCGCGAACCGCCGGCTCGCGGCGCAAGGCCGACTCGATATCGGCAAACGCCACGCGCCTTCCATCAAGAATGGCCTCCCCGCGGGCGTGCCCGTCGGACATCAGCCTTCCGTCGACGGACCAGTGAACGCGCTCGCCGGTCCTGAACAGGCGTTCTTCGGCTCCGGATGGAAGCGCCCAACGTGCGCCGTGCCCGGGAACACGCTCAACGCCGGCGCCGATCCAGAGTTCTCCCGGAACCCCGACAGGCAACGGTTGACCCTGTTCATCGGCGACCAGCACACGGGTTCCCGCCGACGGGCGACCCAGCGCGCCCACCTTGAGGTCGTCCTGATCGGCAATGAGCGCCCAGGTTCCCGCCTCGACCATACCCCAGCCGGCCACCACACGATTCGCCCGCTCGCCAACTGCCGCGAGGAGGGCAGGAGACATGAGAGGATCGCAACTGAATACCACTGCCACGCGGGATTGCCACCCTGTCTCAGTGAGTTGGCGCAGGGTTCCCGACCCCGCGACAATCACGCTCACCGCACCGACCGAGACGTGGTCCTCCAGGTCCCAGCCATCGGCCGGTGCTCGCGGATCCGACAACACGAGCCGCCCACCGGTCCACAGGACCGCGAGCACGGCGGAGGCGAATTGCTCCGGAGACTCCGTGGAGTACAGCGCGGTGCCCGCTCCGGCCTGCAACCCGGCGACGTCGCGAAAGACCCCGGCGTCCCGACGAACCGCCTCCCAGTCCAGATCCACGATCGTCCAGCCGCCCTGTGGGCCCGCTACCGGGACGTGCAGTTGGCCTTCAGCGCGCGGCGCGGACGGCGGTGAGCCACCCGGCGCTGCCTGCCGTGCCAGACTGCACAACTCGTCCACCACCGTTGCGGGCATTCCGGACGGAAGGAGCAGCGCGTCAATTCTGGCCTCATTCAGCACGGCAAGCGAGAGTGCGCATTCGACGGAGCCATCGATCACGAGCGTGACTGGACCCGCGTTCGCCGCCTTTCCGGACCCGGCCACGCGGGCAGTTGCGACGGCGTCGCGGACCACCGCCAGTGCCTTGCGCAACTCCTCTCCTCGTAATCGTGTCCCGCCGCTCCAGATCTCGGCGCCTGCAGGCAGCGTACCCTGCCCCGCCGGCCCGGCCGCACCGGACGAACCCACGCTCCACGACGCTATCTGGTGTCTCTCTTCCGGTGTCAATATCTGCAACTGGCCAACGGGAACCTTTACGTCCCGTGCAGCCGATTCGAGCCCCGTCTTGAGGTGTTCCACCATACGCGCGATACGCGCCTCATCGAAGAGGCTCGTGCGGTAGTCGCATCCGAAATAAATGTGGCCCGGATGCTCGCGCATCCACATGACGAGATCGACGGCAACGTGGTGAATGCCGTGTCCGACCGACTCCATCGAGATCGACCCCATCTCCGTGGCGCGTCCGGTCGCCTGCTGGTAAATGAAGATCATTTCATAGGGTGAGCGATCAAATCCGCCTTCCTCCATCGCCTCGATCACCAACTCGGACGGTGCGTCCTGGTGCTGTACGGCCTCGAGACAGGTGTCGCGGACACGGTGGAGCAGCCCCTGGAAGCTCAGGTCCGGCTCCACGCGCGTTCTGAAGAAGAGCGTGTTGACGAACAAGCCGACCAGGTTCTCCAGCTCGGGATGGAGGCGTCCCTGGAGCGGCGACGCCACGAGTACGTCTCGGACACCGGAGTACCGATACAGCAACGCGTCGAGGGCAGCCAGCAGGACCATGTAGGTTGTCACCCCCTCGACCCGCGCCAGCCCTCGAATCGCCTCGAGCAGAGGGCCATCGATCCGTGACGAGACCCGGGCGCCCTCGTACCCCAGCGTCGGTGATCGTTCGCGGTCGGTCGGGAGGCCGAGAGAGGCGATCGGTCTGGCAAGCCGGTGGCGCCAGTACGCCAGTTGCCCATCGAAATCGCCTCGCTCCACTCGCGCGTTCTGCCACGCCGAGAAATCGGCGTACTGGATCGGGAGTGGTGGCAATGCGCCGGTGCGCCCTTCGATGGCGGCACGATAGTGGGAGGACATCTCGTGGAGGAGAAGGTCGAACGACCAGCCATCCCACACGATGGAGTGCGGCATCCAGAAAATTGCATGCTCGTCGGGCGCGAGCCGTATCAGTATTGCCCGGAACGGCGGCCCTTGCGCGAGATCAATCGGCTCCTCGATGGCCGCCTCGATGAACGCTCCCATCGCCGCTTCCCTCGCCGCCACTGGACGGTCCGAGAAATCGACCAATGGGAGCTCGACGCGCACATCCATTATCGTGACGACCGGCTGTCCATTGACATCGCTGAACCGCGAACGCAGGATGTCGTGACGGTCGACCATTGTCTGGATTGCGGCGCGAAGCTTCCCGGGGTCCAGCGGACCCTTGAGGCGCCAGATCCCCGGAAGGTTGTAGATCGCCGAAGCGGGATCGATGCGCTGCAGATACCAGAACCGTCGCTGGGCCGGAGAAAGCGTCGGCCTGCTCCGTTCCGCAAGGCCCGCGAGCGAGGCCGGCACCTCCATCGCTGGTCGGGCCTCAACCTCGCGAAGCAGCTCAAGCAACGCCGCCTTGTGCGTCGTAATGCGTTCCCGTAGCTCCGTGGTGAGCGCGCCGGCTGCTGCCTGCACGACGAGTTGCTCGCCCTTCGCCGTGATGCGGATCCCGCGATCTCGAAGCTCCCGGATCAATTGCGACACACTCAAAGCACGACTTCCTCGTGGTGGCCATTGGTGCCGGCTACGGCGGGTAACGCCGCAAGCGCCAGCAAACCGTCAACCTCCTCTGCCAGCTGCGACAACGTCGGCGCGGTAAAGATCGTCCTCAGCGGCAGCTGCACACCAAGATCGCGACGGATGCGGCTCACGACTCGGGTGGCGAGGATCGAGTGACCACCCAGGTCGAAGAAGTGATCGTTTGCGCCGACCCGCGGAACCCCCAGCACATCGGCCCAGATGATCGCGAGCGCCTTCTGCAACTCGTTGGCCGGCTCGGCGAACGCGACGGGCGTGCCTGCGCCCCGCTCGGGCGCCGGCAGGACCTTGCGATCGACCTTGCCACTCGACGTCAGCGGCAGCTCGGGCAGCACGACCCAATGCTGGGGAACCATGTAGTCGGGCAGCGCGTCCCCCAGCGCTGTCCGCAGCACGGCCACGTCCAGGACGACGCCGGGGACGGCAGTAAGGTACGCGACCAGTGCCTCATCGCCGGGGCTCACCTCCCTGACCACGACGACGGCCTGGCGGACGCCCGGCAGCCGTTCCAGCGTGGCCTCGATCTCACCCAACTCGATGCGGAAACCGCGAACCTTCACCTGGTGGTCCAGGCGACCCAGGTACTCGACCTGCCCATCGGGCAGCGTCCGGCACAGGTCGCCCGTCCGGTACAGGCGGGACGACCCGTCCTTGCCGAACGGATCGGGCACGAACCGTTCGGCGGTCAGCTGTGGCCGGTTCAGGTATCCGCGCGCGACCTGCACGCCGCCGATGTGGAGCTCTCCCGGCACCCCGATTGGCACCGGGCTCCTGCTCTCATCCAGGACATAGAGCTGGGTGTTGGCGACCGGGCGCCCGATCGGGACGGTCCACTGCGGTGAACCCCTGACGCACCGCGAGGCACTCACGTCGATCGCAGCCTCCGTGGGCCCGTAGAAGTTGTGCAGCTCGATCGGCAGCACATCCAGGAAGCGATCGCGCAGCGTCGGGCTCAACGCCTCACCGCTGCACACTACCCGGCGGAGCGCGTCGCACTCCGCGAGCCCCGGCTCGCCCACGAGCGCCTGCAACATCGACGGCACGAAGTGCGTGGTGGTCACGCGCTGCGCTTTCAGCACGCTCAGCAAGTGCGCCGGATCCTTGTGCCCCTCGGGACGCAGCATGACGAGCTTCGCGCCCACCAGCAGCGGCGAGAAAAACTCCCACACCGAGACATCGAAGGTGTAGGGGGTCTTCTGCAGCACGACATCGTCCTGCGTGAGGCCAAGGTACTGCTCCTGCCAGACGAGACGATTCACCACCGAGCGATGCTCGACCATGACTCCCTTGGGCGTCCCGGTCGAGCCCGAGGTGTAGATGACGTATGCGATGCTGGTGGCGTCAGCCCGACGCGCCGGCTTGCCGTCTACCAGCTCGCTCCAGATGGCATCGACGGCGATGGCGGAGGGTCCGTTCGGCAGCGCCTCGGCCAGCGCGCGCTGGGTGAGGATCACCTGCGCGCCACAGTCCGCGACGAGCAGCCGCTGCCGCGCCGCCGGGTAGCCGGGATCGACGGGCACATAGGCTCCACCGCTCTTGAGCACGGCCAGGAGCGCGACCACGAGCTCGGCCGACCGTTCCATTATCACGGCAACCGGCGTATCCCGCTCGACGCCCAGCGTCTGGAGGCGCGCGGCGAGGGCATCCGCGCGTCGGTCCAACTCGGCATAGGTGAGCTCGCGGGCGATGCCCGCTTCAGCGACGACTGCCGTGCGCGAGGGCGTCCGGACTGCCTGGGCCTGGATCAGCTCATGCAGGGTCGCGTCGTCCGGGAACTCGGCGCGAGTCTCGTTCCAGGTGTTGAGTACGAGCTCACGTTCCTCCGCCGGCATGACCTGCAGATCGGCAATCCGCCTGTCCGGGTTCCGCGCCGCATCGCCCAGGAGCGCGACGAACTCGCGCATCCGCTGGCGCGCGGTCTCGCCATCGAACAGATCATGGTTGTACGTGCACTGCAGCTCGATGCCGCCCGTATCCAGCTGCACGAGGTTCACGAACAACTCGTTGGTCTCGAACTGGCGTGGAATCGAATCGGACAGGACCTCGAGGTCGCCGAAGTGCAGCCCGAGGGACGACGGGTCGAGATTGAACGACACCGACACCAGCGGCTTCCGGCTGGGGTCGAGCGGCACCCGGATCTTCTTGAGGAGCGACCCGTACGTGTAGTGCTGGTTCTCCATCACGTCGAACAGCTTGCCCCGCAGCTCGCCGACCAGTGTCGCGAAGGGCGCATTCCTGTCGACCGACGCCCGCAGGGGCAGGAAGCTCACGCAGTGGCCGACAAGATCGCGCCCGGGGACGAGCGCCTGGCCGGCGAGATCAAACCCGACGACGATGTCGTCCTGGCCCGTCAGCCGCGAGAGGTAGGCATCGAACGCGGCAAACGAGAACGCAAACAGTGTTGCTCCGTGCCTGGTCGCGGCCTGCTTGAGCTCGCTGACGAATGCCGGCTCGAGCTGGAGATGCACGCGGTCGGCAGGGAATGTCTTGACGGCGGGGCGCGGCCGATCGGTCGGCAACGCGAGGGCCGGCGGCAGCGTCGCGTACTCCTTGAGCCAGAACTCTTCGGAGGCAACGTGTGCCGCCACCTGTTCGTCCTCGGCCAGGTGACGCACGTACTCGGACAGCTGCATGAGCGGCTTCAGGTCCGGGGCGGTCCCGCGTCGCGCCGCCTCGTACAGCCGACCGAGGTCCCGGCTCAGGATCCCGCAGGACCAGCCATCGGCGATGATGTGGTGCACCAGGACATAAACGCGCCACCGATCGTCCGCGAGCTTCGTGATCGAGGCCCGCACGAGCGGGCCCTTCACCAGGTCGTACGGCACCTTGATCGCCTCGAGCACGAGCTCGATGGCGCGGGCTTCCCGCCCGGCCGCGGGCAGGTCGGTGAGGTCGACGAGCGGCACGTCGAGGGTGAGCGAATCGTGAATCCGCTGGCGCTCCCCGTCTTCGGCGATCGTCGTGCGCAACGCCTCATGCCGGTCGACGAGGGCCTGGAGCGCCGTCCGCATGGCGACGACATCGAGTGGCCCGCGTACCGGGAGCTTTATCGACAGGTTGAATGCACTCGACCCTTCGTCGCCGAACTGGGTCCCGATCCAGATCTCCTGCTGGTTTTCCGTGAGCACGATCTCAAGCGGCTCGCCCGGTTTCCGGACCGGTCCTCCGGAGAAGAGGCCTACGTTCTGCAGCGCTGCGACTGCCTCCTTCAGGGACGCGGCGATGTGCGCGAAATCGGCGTCGCTGTGGGCGAGCGTGAAGAACGCCGGACGACCTTCGTAGGTGTAGACACCCCGCGTATGCATGTCGTAGAACAGCAGCGGGGAGTATTCCTGGAAGCTCGTGAACGTGATGATGAACACCGACGCAAAGTGTTCGAGGCGGATCGGCGCATTGGTAGCCTGGAAGTGCGTGTTCAGATCCTGGACAAAGCGCGTTGTCCGTTCATTCAGCGTCGCCTGCAGCTCCGGTCCTGTCTCCTTCATGCGTGTCAGCACGGCGCGCGCGGCGGCGAGGGCCAGAGGATGACGCACAAACGTCCCGGCGAACCAGGTCATGTCGGCTTCCGGCGTCGAGCCATCGCCGAATGACCACATGCCCCCGTCGAGCGCGTCGAGGTACTCCTTCTTGCCCGCCACGACGCCGATCGGGAACTCCCCGCCTATCACCTTTCCGTAGGTCGCAAGGTCGGCCTGCACGCCGAACAGTGCCTGCGCCCCACCAGGGTGAGACCGGAACCCGGTCACCATCTCATCGAAGAGCAGCGGAATGCCGAGTTCCAAAGTCAGTTTGCGCAGGGCGTGGAGAAACTCCCTGGGCTGGAGATCGAGGTTGCGGCTGCGGACCGGCTCCACCATGACCAGGGCGAGGTCGTCGGCGTACTTACGAATGACCTCGAGCGAGTCCATGTTGCCGTACTCGAGCACGACCACATCCTGCACCTTGTTCGCCGGAATCCCGGGCGCGATCGGCACCGGGTGCCGTTCGGCGCCCGTTCCGGTGCCCTTGACAAGCACTTCGTCGAAGATGCCGTGATAGTGGCCCGCGAACGTCGCGAGTTTCGTCTTGCCTGTGACGGTGCGCGCGACACGGATCGCGGCCAGCACGGCCTCGGAGCCCGTGTTGCAGAACGCCGCGCGTTCCATTCCGGTAAGCTCGCACACGAGCTTGGCAACCTCACCCGCAAGAGGCGTCTGAGGACCGATGGCAATCGATTTATCGAGTTGCTCCCGTACCGCCTCGAGGATGAAATCCGGCGCGTGGCCAAAGAGCGTAACGCCGTAACCATTCACCAGATCGATGTACTCGTTGCCATCGATGTCCCAGATCCTCGAGCCTTTCGCCCGCTCCGACACAATCGGGTAAACCACTTCCTTCCACAGCCTGCGGAAGCCCTGCACCGTCCGCGGATCCGCGAGTTGCGCGCGCGTCGCCTGCGTCGCGGCCTTGGACTTCGGGGTGCGACGATTCACCCGCTCAATGAGGTCGGCCAGAAAGCGTCGTTGATCGGCATTGAGGTCACCGTCGGACCCACCGCCCCTGGCCACAGGCTGCCACGGGCTGGTCTTGTCCGGAGTTGGTGCGGCGGTCGGGGTGACAGCCGTGACCGGGATCGCCGGCGCACCAGGCGCCGCCGCCAGGACCGGTGCTGCAGCCGGAAGAGTCACTACGCCGCCCCGCAACGCCGCCAACTGCGCCTGCATGAGCTGCAACTGCTGGGCTATGAGCGACGCGACCGCGCTACTGCCGGGGGATGGGGACGACAGCATCGACAGGGGCGCAGGGCCAGCGGCGGCCACAGGAACAGCGAGGCCCACCGGCGGCAAGCCTGCTGGCGGCGGAGGCGGCGCCGGCGGTGCCGCCTCCGCGAATGCCGTCGGCGGCAGCTCCTGGTCAAGGTAGGCGCCGAGCGACGCAAGCGTTGGCGTCTTCTCCATCAGCTGGCGGGTGGAGAGACGAACACTGAACTGCTTCTTGAAGGCACCATTGGCGCGCGCCAGGAAAAGCGAGTCGAACCCCAGTTCAAGAAATGTAGCGTTGGGATCCAGGCGTGAGGGATCCATTCCGCTCAGGTCCTGAACGGTCTTGCGGAGTGCTTCCACAATGCGGTCGACGCGCGGAGCAGCGGACATGTGCGAGGTTCCTTAAGCCGTGACGGGCGCTGGGGGTCGGCGCCGGCGTCATCGAGCAGCGTAGATCTGGTTCTTGTCGTGCTCTAGCTTCAAGTGTTACAATGTGCAACGCCGCCATGCCCTTTTCGGAAGGTCATCGCATCCGGCGTCGCCCGCGCTGTGGCGGTCAGGCATCATAACATGCGCAGCAACCCACTCGGACGGGCAAGAAACACGCCGACAAGCAGTTAGCCGTTCCCGGGCAGGTCGGCTGCCCCTTGGTCCCTGCAGGTATCGCCCACGGGCCGGAGTCGAGTCAACGAGCACGGAAATAAAAGCCGCTGTACTGGTCAAACGACTTGTCAGGATGTCCCGGAACCCGGAAACGGCGCGGCTTGGCCCACGAGTCGACCAGCCGATAGCCGGCCGATTCCAGGCTGCCGACCAACTCCTGCCGATTGAAGATCCTGTAAGCGCAGTAGACTGCGCTCACGTTCTGTACGGTTACGAACGCCGGGCCGTCGTACACCGGCGTCACGTTGATGAGCACATGCCTCGGCCGCTGCACAAAGCTGGTTACGATCGAGGCGATGTCCGTCTCCAGGTATTGGAGGGCTCCCGCCGCCAGGACGATGTCCGCACCGCGCTCGGCCGTGACACCCCCATGTGCGAATCGAAGGCCGGTTGCGCCCCGTTCGCGCGCGATGGTCTCGCCGGCGGCCATGACTGTCGGCACATCCAGAATGGTCCAGGCAAGGCCGGGTGGGTAATCCAGAACTTTCGAGAAGCCATAGTAGGCGACGCCAACGTGCCCACCGATTTCGAACACCGAGGTGCTGTCGGCGAAGGCATTCCTCAGCCAGTAGAGCACCGGGTAGTCCTCCAGCTGGACGCCGGTTTGCTTATCGGCGTACCAGTCCCCGGCAGCGGCTGAATCGTATCCCAGCGGCTTTATCCGTGGCGCCGCGG
>Ga0105248_10002231_pt1 | contig 21411 bp, 22 predicted proteins | sample KBSS34metaG_FD_81524 | JGI IMG/M metagenome (GOLD analysis project Ga0105248, IMG submission 81524) | Switchgrass rhizosphere microbial communities from Kellogg Biological Station, Michigan, USA - KBS S3-4 metaG | ecosystem: Host-associated > Plants > Roots > Rhizosphere > Soil | place...
AGATGCGCTTGTCGGCGACCTTGCGGTCGAGCACGATTTCGCTGTTACCGGTGCCCTTGAACTCTTCGAAGATGACCTCGTCCATCTTCGAGCCGGTGTCGATCAGCGCGGTGGCGATGATCGAGAGCGAGCCGCCTTCCTCGATATTGCGGGCGGCGCCGAAGAAGCGCTTCGGACGCTGTAGCGCGTTTGCGTCGACGCCGCCGGTCAACACCTTGCCTGAGCTCGGGACGACCGTGTTGTAGGCGCGACCGAGGCGGGTGATGGAATCGAGCAGGATCACGACATCCTTCTTGTGCTCGACCAAGCGCTTGGCCTTTTCGATCACCATCTCGGCGACCTGGACGTGGCGCGATGCCGGCTCGTCGAAGGTCGAGGAGATGACCTCGCCGTTCACCGAGCGCTGCATGTCGGTAACTTCCTCCGGTCGCTCGTCGATGAGCAGCACGATGAGGATCACCTCCGAATTGTTGTCGGTGATCGCGCGGGCGATGTTCTGGAGGAGGACGGTCTTGCCGGTGCGCGGCGGCGCGACGATCAGCGCGCGCTGGCCCTTACCGAGCGGCGAGACGATGTCGATCACCCTAGCCGACTTGTCCTTGATGGTCGGGTCGAGCGTATCGAGCTTCAGCTTCTCGTCAGGATAAAGCGGCGTCAGATTGTCGAAGTTGACGCGGTGACGGACGGTCTCCGGATCGTCGAAGTTGATCGTGGTGACCCGGGTCAGCGCGAAATAGCGCTCGCCTTCCTTGGGCCCGCGGATCTCGCCCTCGACGGTGTCGCCGGTGCGAAGCCCGAAGCGCCGGACGATCGACGGCGCGACGTAAATATCGTCCGGACCAGCGAGGTAATTGGCTTCCGGCGAACGGAGGAATCCGAAGCCGTCGTTCAGCACCTCGATGGTGCCGGAGCCCATGATCTCGACCCCATTCTCGGCCTGAACCTTCAGGATCGAGAACATGAGGTCCTGCTTGCGCATCGTCGACGCGCCTTCGACACCCATCTCCTCGGCCATTGCAACGAGGTCGGCGGGCGTTTTCTTTTTCAAATCTTTCAAATGCATAAAATCGGTCTTTTCTTGGGGAGTTGCGCTCGAGCCCGTTAAATTGAACTGGTCAAAAAGCCGAGGGCGGCAGGACGCCGCAGATGGGAACGGCAGGCGGCAATTTAAGGAAACTGGCCGGGAGCCGTCGCGATCCGAGGTATGTCTGGCGGCGACCGGTGTCAATCAGCCGCAGCGCCGAGACGACTAAAATGGTCGGACGATCACCAGCACGACGATGATCGCCGCGGCGACGCCGGGGATCTCGTTGATCATGCGCACCGCCTTGTTCGACAGCGGCCGCTCGCCGCGCGCAAGTCTCCTGCCGTAGGCGCCGAGCCAGCCTTGGTAGGCGCTCAGCAGGATCACGAAGGCCAGCTTCGCATGGAACCAGGCCTGGTCCCACGCACCGACGTTGAAGGCGAGCATTAGGCCCAGGATCCACACGACGATCAACGCCGGAGTGAGGATGATCGAGCGGACCCTCGATTCCCGTTCGATCCACGCGCGGTCTTCGGGCGAGCCGACCGCCGTCTCGTGATGATAAACGTAGAAACGCGGCAGCAGGAACAGGCCGGCGAGCCAGAAGATCACGAAAGTGACGTGTGCTGCCTTCACCCACAGATAGGCAGGGCCAAGGAAGCCGTACAGGTTGCTCACTTGTCCCCCTTCACCAGCGCAATCAGGCGCTCAACATGGGCGATCGGAGTCTCCTGTAGAATGCCGTGCCCGAGATTGAAGATGTGAGGGCGGTCGGCAAACGCGTCAAGGATTTGGCGCACTGCGGCGTCCATCGCGTCGCCGCCCGCGAGCAGCGCCAGCGGATCGAGATTGCCCTGCACGGGCAGGCCGCTCGGTAGCTCCTTCGCCGCCCACCGCGGATCGACCGTCTCGTCCAGGCCGAGCGCCGAAACCTCCGTCTCCCGGGCGTAAGCAGCGAGCTTGCCGCCGGCGCCTTTCGGGAAGCCGATGATCGGAACGTCGGCATGCCGATCGCGCAGCTTGGATACGATCCGGGCGGTGGGCGCGACGACCCAGCGTTCGAACTGGGCCGGCGACAGGCTTCCGGCCCAGCTATCGAACAGCTGCACCGCTTCGACGCCGGCGTGGATCTGGGCCGACAGATAATCGAGCGTGACGTCCTCGATGCGGCTGATGATCGCGCCGAACCTGCTCGGGTCGGAATAAGCCAACCGCCGCGTCTCGCCCTGGTCGCGGCTTCCCTGCCCGGCGACCATGTAAGTCGCGACCGTCCACGGGCTGCCTGCGAAGCCGATGAGGGTCTTGTACGCGCCGAGCCTGCCGCGAACCTTCCTGACCGTCTCGTAGATGGGGTCCAGGCGCGCGGGATAAAAGGTCAGGCCCTCGATCCCGCTTTCGGCCAGCGGCGGCGTCAGGCGCGGTCCCTCGCCCGCGACGAAAGTCAGGTTCTGTCCGAGCGCAAACGGGACGATCAGGATGTCGGAAAAGAGGATGGCCCCATCAAGCTCAGGGAAGCGCTCGAGCGGCTGCAGCGTGATCTCCGCCGCGGCGTTGGGCTCATAGACGAGATTGAGGAAGCTCCCCTTCTCCTGTCGGAGCTGGCGATATTCGGGAAGGTAGCGCCCAGCCTGGCGCATCATCCACATCGGCGGCGGGTCGCACCGCTCTCCCCTGAGCACGGAGAGCAAGGGCTTCTCAGCGCGCGTGTTCGGACGTTCGGAAGGCATCGAAGCCACCCCTCTTCTCTTCCTTTATATATAAATAGAAGAAGATTGATGTTGTGATTGGTCGCGGGATGGCGGGGTTTAGGCGCGGCTCCCGAAATTGCCAACAAGCGCCGTTAGAGGCCGCCCCTTTGCAATCCACGAGTCGGTCCGATTCGCGCCCATGATTCACAAGCTGGGGATTGATTCCGCCCCCGTGGATGAATCTTGGCATGAACCGGCTGGGCCGCCCCGGAATTCGCCGGTTGAGATGCTCCCCAGCGGCGCGCTAGCGTTGCTACTCCACTTTTCCACAAGGTTGTTCCGTTGGCCCTCATCCTCGCTTCGACCAGCTCGATCCGCCGGCACATGCTGGATGCAGCAGGCGTCGATTATGAGGCAGTGAAGCCGGCAGTCGACGAAGACGAGCTCAAGCTCGGCCTGTCGGACGCGCGGGATATTGCCGAACGGCTGGCGGCTGCGAAAGCGATCAGCATCCCAGGCGAGTGGGTAATCGGCAGCGACAGCGTGGTGAGCGCGGACGGGCGGTTGTTCAGCAAGCCGCGCGATCGCGAGGAAGCAGCGGAGCATCTCCGCTTCTTTTCCGGCAAGCCGATGTTGCTGACGAGCGCAGTCGCGATTGCGCACGGCGGCACGCTCGACTGGATTCATGTCGAAACCGCGACGCTCCAGGTTCGTCCACTCTCTGAAGCATTCATTGCCGACTATCTCGATGCCGAATGGCCCGAGGTCGGCTACACTGTGGGCGTGTTCCGGCTGGAGGCCCGCGGCGTGCAGCTGTTCGAGCGTATCGACGGCGACCATTTCACCATCCTCGGCATGCCGCTCATCCCTCTACTCGGCGCACTTCGCGAGCGCGGGTTGCTGCCCTCATGATCAAGATCGCGCTCACGGGCTCGATCGGCATGGGCAAGTCGACGGTCGCCCGCATGTTCGAGGCAGCCGGAGTGCCGGTGTTCGACGCCGACGCCGTCGTTCGCGAATTGCAGGGTCCGGGAGGCGCGCTGGTCGAAAAAATCGGTGCGATGTTCCCGGGGACGGTCCGCTCCCGAACGCTCGACCGCGACATCCTCGCGCGGATCGTGCTCGAGGACCGAAGCAAGCTCGCCGCGCTCGAGGCGCTCGTCCACCCGGCCGTGCGCGACTGGCGACAGTCGTTCATCGACAAGCATAAAGACATGCCGGCTCTCATTTTCGAAATCCCGCTGCTGTTCGAAACCGGCGGCGAGATGGAGTTCGACAAGGTCATCGTCGTCTCGGCGCCGGCAGAGGTTCAGCGGGCGAGGGTGCTTGCGCGGCAAGGCATGGGCGCCGCCAAGCTTGAGTCCATCCTCGCTCGCCAGACGCCCGATGCGGAGAAGCGGCAACGCGCCGATTTCGTGGTTGATACGGGCACCGACCTATCCACAACTGAGCGCCAGGTCCGTGACATTCTCGATTGCCTCGGCCTCGGCTCGCGAGGATAATCGGCGCGATGCGTGAAATCGTCTTCGACACGGAAACCACCGGGCTCAATCCAGCTGGCGGCGACCGAATGGTGGAGATCGGGTGCATCGAGATCTTCAACCGTGTCGAGACCGGTCGGCACTTCCACGCTTATTTCAATCCCGAGCGCGACATGCCGTTCGAGGCGGAAGCCGTCCACGGGCTCAGCGCGATATTCCTCTCCGACAAGCCCTTCTTCTCGGAGAAGGTTGAGGAGCTTCTCGATTTCATCGAGGATTCGCCGCTGGTCGCCCACAATGCGGGGTTCGACTTCGGCTTCCTCAATCATGAGCTGGAGCGGTGCGGGAAGCCGTCGGTGTGCATGAGCCGGATGGTGGACACGCTGACGCTTGCCCGCTCGAAGCATCCCGGCGCGAAGCACAGTCTCGACGCCTTGTGCATGCGCTTCGGGATCGACCGCAGCCAGCGGATAAAGCACGGCGCGCTGCTCGACGCCCAGCTGCTCGCACAGGTCTATGTCGAGCTGACGGGTGGCCGCCAGATCGGTCTCGGCCTGGTCGCCGACACGGCGGCTCTCAATGTTCAACAGGCGTCTCGTCCGGTGACGGTTCGGGAACCCCGTCCTGCGCGGCCTCATTCGGCGGCAGCGGAGGAACTCGAACGCCACCGCGCGTTTATTGCTCAACTCGTTAACCCGCTGTGGTCGCGCTTCGCCGGCGTCTGTTGACGGCGGGTTTTCGCGGGTCCTAAGCGGCCCGGGTCGAAAGGAGCAGTCTAGTGGACGTTCGGGTCGCAGACCATCAAGTCGATACAAGCGAATCGGTTCATGAATATGCGCAGCAGCGCATGGCCGAGATCACCCTGAAATATTTTTCGAGAGCCGTCGGCGCCAACGTGACCTTCGGGCGCGGCGCAGACAACGGGTACAGCTGCGACATTGTCGCACCCGTGCTGCAGGGCGTCGTGCTCAAGGCTTCGCACAGCGCCCGTGAGCCGCAGATGGCGTTCAACGGCGCGGCCGACCGGATCGAAAAGCAGCTTCGGCGCTACATGCGCAGGTTGAAGGATCACAAGGTCGACGGCCAGGCGCAGGCCTATACCGAGAACGCCGGCTACACGATCTTTTCGCAGCCGGTCACCGCGAACGACGAGGAGGATACGCATCCGACGATCGTCGCCGAGACGCGAATCGATATTCCCGAAGCGAGCGTCTCCGACGCGGTCATGCTGATGGATCTCCGCAACACGTCGGCCTTGCTGTTCAAGAACAGCGGGACAGGAACGTTCAATATGATCTACCGGCGCGAGGACGGACACATCGGCTGGGTGGAACCCGGCAAGGCCTGAACCCAACTGCGGTTTTTGAAGCTCGCGGCTCGCTGGCCGCGCGCCAGCGAGTCAGTGATGCACCTTTCCGATTTCCTGGACTTCGACGCGATCAAGACCGGCCTCCCGGGCGGGAGCAAGAAGGCGCTGTTGCAGCAGCTCGCGACCCTCGCCGGGCAGCAGCTGAGGCTCGACCCGGCGGCGATACTGGCGAGCTTGTCGGAGCGCGAGCAGCTCGGCTCAACCGGATTCGGCCAGGGCGTCGCCATTCCCCATGGGAAGATCGACGGCCTCAATCGCATCTACGGGCTGTTCGCGCGCCTGTCCGAGCCGCTCGATTACAAGGCGATCGACGGTCGGAAGGTCGATCTCGTCTTCCTCCTCCTGTCTCCGCCAGATGCCGGCGCCGAGCATCTGAAAGCCCTTGCGGCGATCAGCCGGGTAACGCGCCACTCGGCGACGCTCGAGAAGATGCGCGGCGCGCGAAGCCGCGACGCGCTTGCCGCCGTGCTCATGGGCGCCGACGAACGGGACGCCGCCTGACCCACCGCCTTCCCGCCCACCTCGAGGCCGCCGGTATCCTCAGGCGTGCTTCTGCGTCCGGCGACTTCGGCACCGTGATTCGAAGGGGCGACCCCGACAGAGGCTCATTGTTGCTGCTGGTGACCAGCCGGGGACGCCACGTCGCCTGCCTCGAGCGAATCCTGGATCTTAGTTCGGGTTATCGCTGGGAAGTCGTCGGACCCGGTGATTCGGCAAGTTCCCAAGAGGTAAGCGAATTCGTCGCCCGCAGGACACGATTCGACGAGGATCTTTGGGCGATAGAGCTAGATATCGCAGCGCCGGAACGATTCATCGCTGAAACGACCGCCTTGGGTTGACCCCTTAACCCGACGCGGGGAAACCTCCGTCAACAACAAGAGCGGGGGGCATTCTCTCGGGGCCAATTTCCGAGGATGCCACGCGAGACGGGGGATCAAGGGTCAGCGCGAGCGCGAGTATTCGCAAGTAAATGCGACTGATTTTCTGCGATCCACCGCACGGTTATGGTTTCTGTTTTGGCTTCTTTTCGCACCGCGTTGCTCATTTGTGCCACGCTCACCGCCACGTCGATGGCTCCGGCCCAGGCTGGACCTGCAAACGAGACAATGGTCTCCGTCGCAAGCACGACTCTGACGAACGCTTCCGTTCCAGAGTTGATCGATCCGAATGGCGAGCCCGAACTGACGCAGCCCGATGCAGTGACTCCTGAAGTCTCCGACGACCAGGCGACCGCCGAAGTGGCCGTCGACCGGTCGAAAGATCTTTCCGCGATGGTCGCAGACCTTCGCAGCGGCGATGCGGGTAGCCACGAGCTCGAGTGCCTCGCCACCGGCATCTATTTCGAATCGAAGGGTGAGCCGCTGGCCGGCCAGCTCGGCGTTGGCCAGGTCATCGCCAACCGCGCGCAGAGCAGCGGCCGATTCCCCTCGACCTATTGCGGCGTGCTCTTCCAGCGCGGCCAATTCTCGTTCGTTCACGGTCGCGCGCTGCCGCACGTCGATCACTCCAACCGCCAGTGGCAGACGGCCGTTGCGATCGCGAAGATCGTCGATGGCGGCCTCAAGGACTCGCAGGTCGGCAACGCGCTCTTCTTCCATGCGCGCTACGTCTCGCCGGGCTGGCGCCTGAAGCGCGTCGCCTCGATCGGCAACCACGTCTTCTTCCGCTAGGATTTCAGCGACGCGGGTGGACGGCGGGCGAGACTGACTCGCCCGCCTTTTCTTTGCGCGGCGTTGGCTGCGTTTGCCTTTTGTTCTAGCAAGGGACCATGGCCAGCCAGCCCGAGTCTCCCTGCTTCACCGATGAATCGCCGATTGCCGCGGAAGTTGCGCGGGGCGTGACGCGACTGTTCTGCCGCCAGGATCTTTTCGCCATCTGCGAAATGCCGCTCCGTAACGGCCGCCGCGCCGACCTGATGGCGATCGATTCGAAAGGCTGCTTCACCATCGTCGAGATCAAGGTCGCAAAGTCGGACCTGGTCGGCGACGGTAAGTGGACGGATTATCTGGATTATTGCGACCGCTTCTTCTGGGCGGTGCCGCCGCACCTCGCGCATATTCTCGAGGAGGAGCGCTATCTTCCCGGTGACGCCGGCCTGATCGTGGCGGATCGCTACGACGCCGCGATCCTGCGCCAGGCGACGCATCGTCCGCTGGCGCCGGCGCGGCGCAAGGCCGAACTTTTGCGATTCGCGCGGCGGGCTGCGCGGCGGCTGGCCGCGCAGATCGACCCGTCGCTTGGCGAGGCTACTTAGCCGCCGGCTTCGGTTTCTTGTCGTTGATCAGCTTCTGGATGTCGCGCGCGCGTGGATCGCGGTTGGCGTAATCGCGCGCCGAATATCCCGCGAGGGCATCCGTATGATCCGGGTCCGCTCCATGGTCGAGGAGTAGCCGGACGAGGCGGGTGTCGCGCTGCTGCACGGCGACGATCAGCGGAGTTTCGCCCGACCTGTTGTCGGCATCCACCCTGGCGCCCCGGTCGAGCAGCCAGCCGGCCGCATCGTCGAAACTGAATCGCGCGGCCGTGATCAGCGGGGTGTCTCCGCCGGCGCCCGACTGGTTCGGATCCGCGCCCTTGCCGATCAGGAAGGCAGTCCAGTCGTGGTCGGTGCCGCGGATGGCGATGATCAAGGCCGTGTCGCCCTTGCCGTCCCTTGAATTGATGACGGTCGGGTGGTCGGCGATGAGCTGCGTCGCCTTGTCGCCGTCGCGCTTCTGCACCGCTTGGATGAATTGGTAGCTGTCCGGTCCGATATCCTGCGCGAGCACCGGCGTCGAAATCAGCGCCAGTCCGCTTGCGGCGCAAGCGATCTTCAGCAACTTCATGAACTTAGCCCCTATAGATCAAGCCTTGATCGCCGGGGATTAGCAGAGCAAGGCTCGACTTGTCATGAACAGCCTTCCGCCTTTCTGGGAAAAGCCGCTTACCGCGCTCGATCGCGGCGAGTGGGAGGCTTTGTGCGATGGCTGCGGGCGCTGTTGCGTCCACAAGCTCGAGGATGAAGAGACGGGGCTGCTCTACGCGACCAACGTCGCCTGCAAGCTGCTCGACCGGCGCAACGGCCAGTGCCTCGACTACAAGAACCGGATGAAGCGGGTGTCGGACTGCGTGAAGCTCGACCGGCGCAACCTCGGCACCCTCGACTGGCTCCCGGAGTCATGCGCCTATCGCCTGCGCGCCGCGGGCAAGCTGCTTCCCGATTGGCACTATCTGATCTCCGGAAGCCGTGAGAGCGTGCATGAGGCCGGGCAGTCGACTCGCGGCTGGACCGTTAGCGAGGAAGATGCGGGCGAGCTCGAATATCATGTGGTCGAGCGCCCGCTCTGAAGCCTCGCTCGAGGCCTCCCTCCCCGTTCCGATCGAAATAAGGCGCGTCAGGAATGCGCGGCGGCTGCGGTTGCGCTTCGATGAGGCCGCGAACATTCTGAAGCTGACCTGCCCGTGGCGCACCAGCCGCCGCAATGCGCTGTCATGGGCGCTCGACCAGCGCGAGTGGATCGACGCGCAGCTAGCCCGGGTAGAACCAGCCGAACCGTTCAATCCCGGCGCATTGATCCCCGTGGAGGGCGCCGACGTCCGAATCGCCTGGCGCGAGGACCTGCCGCGCACGCCGGCGATGGTCGATGGCGAATTGCGCTGCGGAGGGCCGCAGAGCGCCGTGTCAACGCGGATTGAAGCCTTCCTCAAGCGACGTGCCCGAGACCTGATGTCCGCGGACATCGCAGAATATGCCGCTGCGGCCGGAGTGAAGCCCGTGTCGGTGACGATCGGCGACGCAGCGACGCGCTGGGGAAGTTGTTCGTCCCAAGGCAGGATCCGGATGAGCTGGCGGCTCATCTTCGCGCCCCCGCAAGTGCGCCGCTACGTCGCCGCCCACGAAGTCGCGCATCTCGTCCATCTCAACCATGGGCGCGAGTTCAAGGCACTCGAAGCGCGCCTGTTCGGCCCCGGGATCAGCGAGGCGAAGGCGGTGTTACGCCGGATTGGGCCGCGGCTGAGAAGGATCGGCCGGGGGAGTTGAGTCCTGCGGCTGCGGCTGCGGTTGCGGCGGATAGGGCTGCTGCGGATTCGGAGGCGGCCTCCTCACCTGCGGCTGCGGCGGCGGCGGGAAAGCCTGGTCGAGCTCCTGCTGGGTCGGTTGCCCCGTGCCGTCCGGCTGAACCATCGGCTGCTGCTGCGGAATCCCTTGATCTCCTGGCGGAGTCCCGATCGGCATGCCGTTCTCATCGACCATCATCGGGCCGATGCCGTTCGCATCGACGGCTTCGTCGCCGTACACTTCTTCCTCAGGGGTCAGCTGCCAGTCGGGCAATGGCACCTGGGTCTGGAACTGTTCGACCGGCCGCTTGGCGACCGCCACGGTCATGAAATCGTGGAACGCGCGCGCGGGCGCGGTTCCGCCCTGCAGGCCGCCGACAGGCTTCGCGTCGTCGCGCCCCATCCACACGCCGGTCGTCAAACCGCTCGAGAAGCCGATGAACCAGCCGTCCTTGTTCGAGGTGGTGGTACCGGTCTTGCCCGCAACCGGGCGTCCGATCTGCGCCGCGCGCCCGGTGCCCGACAGCACCGCCGACTGCAGCAGGTCCGTCATTTCCGCGGCGACCCATGGCGCGACGAGCACTCTGCCCTCGTCTGCGTCGTGCTGGTACAGCATCCGTCCGTCGGCCGTGACCACCCTTCGGATGCCGTACGGAGTCACGGCGACGCCGTTGTTGGCGACCGAGGCGAAAGCGCGGGTCATCTCGATCAGGCGAACGTCGCTCGAACCGAGCACCATCGACGGGTATGTCGAGATCGGCGTCGTGATCCCAAACCGGCGCGCCATGTCGGCGATAGTCGAGAAGCCGACCTGCTGCCCGATCTTGGCGCTGATGGTGTTGATCGAGCGAGAGAATGCTTCGCGCAGCGTCACCGGGCCGAGATTGGTCCGCGTCGAGTTGCGCGGGCTCCAGCCGTCGATCGTCACCGGTTCGTCGACGATCGTGTCGGTCGGCTTCATCCCCGATTCGAGCGCGGACAGATAAACGAAGAGCTTGAACGAGGAGCCGGGCTGCCGCTCCGCCTGGGTCGCGCGATTGTAGATGGAGTTTACATAATCCTTGCCGCCCACCATCGCCCTCACCGCGCCGTCGCGGTCGATGGCGACCAGCGCGCCCTGAAGGCCGGCCGGGGCGTTCGCGCGAATCGAGCGGTCGGCGGCGACCTGCATTCCGGGGTCGAGCGTCGTCCACACGTCGATCGGGTCGGCGGTCTCGTCAATCAGCGTATCGAGCTGCGGCAGCGCCCAGTCGGTGAAGTAGCGGACGCTGTTGTTGTTCGTCGTCTTCTCGACCCTCACCTTGGCCGGGTCGACGCCCGCCGCAGCATCGGCGGTGATGAACCCGTTCCGCACCATCGTCTGGAGGACGACGCTCGAGCGGTCCCGCGCAGCCTCGACGTCCGCCGTCGGCGAATAGTTGGACGGCGCCTTCACGAGGCCGGCGATGATCGCCGCTTCGCCGAGACTGAGATGGTCGGCGCCGTGCCCGAAGAATTTCCGCGACGCAGCGTCGATCCCGTAGGCGCCGCCGCCGAAATAGACACGGTTGAGATAGAGCTCGAGGATCTGGTTCTTGCTGAACTTCCGCTCGAGCGCGAGTGCAAGGATGCCCTCCTTGATCTTGCGCACGAAGCTTCGGTTGTTGGTCAGGAAGATGTTGCGCGCGAGCTGCTGGGTCAGCGTCGAGGTTGCGCTGACCTTGTGATTCTTGAGGACCGCGGCACCCAGCGCGCGGACGATTCCGATCGGGTCGACACCGATGTGGCTACGGAAGCGCCGGTCCTCGGTCGAGATCATCGCCGCCCGCATCTCCGGCGGGATCTGGTCGTAGGTGAGCCACCGTCCGAAGCTTGGGCCCATCTGCACCAGCACCTGGCCGTTGGCGGCGCGGACGCGGATCATCTGGCCGAGATCGGACCGCTTTGTGAGGTCGCCGTAGCTCGGGAGGTAGGCGGTCGCGACCGCCACGGCCACGACAAGGCCGAGCAGGCCGAGCACGGCGGCGTAAGCGAGGCCCTTGAGTACACGGATCAATGTCGAGCCCCTTCCCTGGGCAGTTGCAGAACGCGTTCGGGCCATCCGGCGTCAGGGGATAGAAAGCTGCGCTGCGCGGGACAATAGGGCGTCTTGGTGAACATGCAGTCGCGCGGCGGGGCGATGTTAGGTGCTCATTAACCCTGTTTTAGCGTCCAGGCGGCTACGCCCGTCATGATGGCCAGTTCCAAGCCTTATGTCCTTGCGCTCGCAATTGCCGCTGTAGCCGCCGCTGGCTCACCTGCGCGCGCGCAATGCCGTCTATGCGATACGCCGACCACTTCCATATCGGCGTCGTCGAGCGAGGGCATCGTGGTCGAGGTGGAGAGCCGCCTCGATTTCGACCGGGTCATCCTGGCTGGACAGGGCCAGGGTAGCGCCGTGATCCGCCCGGATGGATCGAACTCCGCCGAAGGGGACGTCGCCGCGTTGAGCGCCCGGGCGATGGTCGGAACCGCCTCCGTGCACGGGACGGCCGACCGCGCCGTGCGGGTCGAGCTCCCCAACCGGATCGATCTTTATTCCGTGAACGGCGGGCGAATCACGCTCGATAACCTGGTCAGCGACCTGCCCGCGAGCCCGCGGCTGGATTCGGCCGGGAACCTCGAGTTCCGATTCGGCGGCCGTGTCCGAATCACCGGCGATGCGGACGGCGATTATCGCGGCAACCTGCCGATCACCGTCGAATATCAGTGAGCGCGCAAGAGAAACGTGTTCAAAACGGCGTAAAGCCTAATTGCCTGTTAACTACGCCCCTGAGGGAAGCTGTAAGCGGCTAGGGTTAATAGCAGCGCCACGGGTGGACGGACTGTGCGTCGGACAGCCGATTTGTCGAACCAGTGGGGAACTATTCCGCAATGAAGAAGCTTCTTATCTCTGCCGGCGCGCTTGCCGCGACGGTCCTCAGCTCGCCCGCTTTCGCTGCTACGGCCAACCAGGCGTCGGCGAATGCCTCGGTGAACATCGTTTCGCCGCTCACGCTCACGAACGACAGCGGCCTGGACTTCGGCACGGTTGTCGGTCCGTTCAACGGCGAGACCGTCGAGATCGCCGTCGATGGCACCCCGAACTGCGGCGGCCTGACCTGCTCGGGCAGCCCGTCAGCTGCGAACTTTACGGTTAGCGGCGGCACGGCCGACCAGAACCTCAAGGTCACCGTCGATCCGACCGTGCAGCTGACTTCGGGTAGCAACACGCTCGACGTGGACCTCAGCACCGACCTTCCGACCGGCATCACCACCGATACCAATGGCGGTGCGACCTTCGGCGTCGGCGGTTCGCTCTTGATCCCGGCCGGCACCAACGACGGGCTCTACACGGGTTCGTTCAACGTCCAGGTCGACTATCAGTAAGCCGATCTGGGCAGCGCCCTCTTCGCGGCGCGGCTGAAGGCGGGGGTCGCCGGCTCTGCCGGCGGCCCCTATCTTCATCCCCCTGTTCGTTGCCGGTCATGGTTGACCGAAAATAAACCATTACGGACCAAAGTGCGCGCTCCACGCTAAGCCGAGGCGCGCAACATGGTTACCGTCCATCGATCATTGATGATCCTGATTGCGGCTTCTGCCGCCGCGATCGCGTCGCCGGCCCAGGCGATCACGCAGAGCACAAACGTGAACGTGACGGTCGTGAAGCCTCTTTCGCTGACGGCGCTGCAGAGCATGGATCTCGGTACGCTCACCCTGAACGGCGGGTCGTGGACGAGCGCGACAGTCGGCATTTCGAGGGCCGGCGTGTTCAGCTGCACCAACACGAATGTCATCTGCGGCGGAGCGCCCCAGGTGGCGCGCTACAAGGTGACGGGCGCCAACAAGCAGGTCGTGCTGATCAGCGTTCCCAACGTGACGCTGACCAACCAAAACGATTCCACGCAAAAGCTGACGCTGGTGGCGGATACGCCCGCAAGCGTCACGCTGACCTCGTCCGGCGAGCCCGGTGTCAATTTCGATATCGGCGGCTCGATCACGCTGAGCTCGTCCACCGCGGACGGCACCTACACCGGCACGATGAATGTCACCGTCGATTATCAGTGACTCCGAGCGGCCAGGGCCGCTCCTTTCCATTCATGGTTGACTGAAAATAAACCATTCCGGGGCAAGACAAGGGCGATCGCTCCAATTTGGAGCAAAGCCGAGGGATCGCCGGATGTTTGCATTCACCAGGAAGTTCGCGCCCGTCATCGCCGCTGCGGCGCTGGTCGGCGGATTATCAACCCAGGCCAAAGCGGGTGTCGGCGACCTGCTCGTCGCGCCGACCAGGATCATGCTCGACGGCCGTAAGGGCACGGAGATCGTCCTCAACAACATCGGCGACGCGCCCGCGACTTACCGGATCTCGGTCGAGTTCAGGCGGATGACGGCCGACGGCAACCTCGAGGACGTCACCGAGCCGACCGCGCAGGAGAAAGCAGCGGCGGACATGATCGTCTATGCGCCCCGGCGCGTCACGCTCGCGCCGCATGAACCGCAGTCGATCCGGATTGCAGCGCGTCCGCCGCAGGGGCTGCCGGACGGCGAATATCGAGTCCACCTGCTCTTCCGCGCGATCCCTCCATCGACTCCGGTGACCGCCGCCGGCGACACCTCGGCGAAGGGGCTGAAGCTGCAGCTGATTCCGGTTTACGGAGTTACGATCCCGGTGATCGTGCGGCTCGGCAATCTGCAGGCAACGGCCGGCATCGCCAACGTCGCGCTCGAGAAGAAGGGCGGCAAGGAGGCGATTTCGCTCGAGCTCACCCGTTCGGGCGCGCGCTCGACGTTCGGCGAGGTGCTGGTGCTGAAGGCCGGCGTGAAGGACCCGATCGCGATCCAGAAGGGGGTCGCCATCTACACCGAAGTCGGCACCCGGCGCATCAGCATCCCGCTCGACGAAAGCTACAAGGGCGCCGTCACCGGCCCGGTCACCGTGCAGTATATCGAGACCGCCCGCGACGGGAATGAGAAGCTCGCGGAGACACAGGCGGTCCTTCGCTAGGCGCGGACCAGGACTCAACGGAACATCGCGATGCTCGGCGGCCGCCATTGGCTGCGGAAAGCAGCCATGTTGCTGGCGCTCTGCGCCGGTGGCATCGGCGCATCCGCGGCACAAGCGGGCACCGCTTACTGGACCGCCGATTCCGACGACCAATTCCTGCTCGACGTGCACATCCGCCAGCTCGTGCTGGGCGACGGCGTGCGCGCCTACAGTCCGCCCGAGGGCACATGTGTCGTCTTAGGCGACTTTTTGACGACTCTCGACGTGCCGATGCGGGTCGATCTCACCGCGAAGAAGGCAAGCGGCTGGGCTTTCAAGGAAAACAACCGCATCAGCATCGACTATGCGGCGATGAAGGCGACCTACGGCACGCACTCTGAGACGATCGCGCCCGGCACGATCCGCGAAACGCCCGAAGGATGGTGCGTCCAGGCGAGCGCGCTTGCGCGATGGTTCGGGATCGGCGTCACGCCGGTCACGTCCGGTTCGGCGCTTCTTCTGCAGTCGGAGACGAAGCTTCCTGTCGAGCTTTCGATGGAGCGCGAAGCGCGCGCAGCGAGGATCAAGTCGGCGAGGTTCGATCTCGCGAGCCTGCCGCAGGTGCGGATCCCGTACCGGATGTGGCGGGCCCCGGCGCTCGACTTCGTGGTCAGCGCCGGTGCGACCTATCGGGCCAGCGACGGCGTTCGCGTCGATCGCTCGACATCGGTTTATGCCGCGGGCGAGATCGCGCATCTATCCTATGACGCGCAGGTCACGACCAATCAGCAAGGAATGCCCTCGACGGTAAGGCTGCGCGCCTATCGCTCCGACCCCGACGGCAATCTGCTCGGCCCCGTCCGGGCCACGCATTTCGGATTCGGCGACGTCGAAGGTTTCGACAGCAAGTTGACGGGAACCGCGGCGTTCGGCCGCGGCGCCGTCGTCACCAACCGTCCGCTCAGCATGCAGACCGCTTTCGACCGGACGCGCTTCGAAGGCGACCTTCCCGCCGGCTGGGAGGCCGAGCTGTACCGGAACGGCGAGCTCCTCGGTTTCGTGAAGCCGACTTCAGACCAGCGCTATGTCTTTGACAATGTTCAGCTTCTCTATGGCGACAACCGAATACGGATCGTCATGTACGGTCCCCAGGGCCAGGTCCGCGAACGCGACGAGGAAGTGAATGTCGGGCAAGACAATCCGCCGCCCGGCAAGACTTATTATTGGGCGGGGGTCAACGAGCCCAACCGCGACATCCTCGCGCTGCACAAGCCTCCGGACGGATCGAACCTTCCGCGAGCACAGGCGACCATCGCGCTCGAGCACGGGATCGACGATCGAACGTCGGTCGCCGCGCTTGCGCGCGCAATGCTCATCGACGACCAGCGGGTGACCTTCGTCGAGGGATCGGTGCGCCGCTCCGTCGGCGCAGCAATGATCGAGGTCGGGGGTTCGCGCGAATCCAACGGCGGAATGGCCGCTCGCGCGCAGATGCTGGGCAAAATCGGACCCATCAACGTCAACGCCCAGGTCCTTATTGCAAATGATTTTCATTTGAACGGCGGCCCGCTCGAAGACCGTCGCGATTACAGCCTTTCCTTGGATAGTGCCGTGCACTTGGGCCGGGCCACCCTTCCGGCGCATGCCGACGTGCATTATTCGGACCGTAACGGCACTCGCGAGGTCGACGCCGCTGCGCGTCTGTCGGCGAATTTCCAGCGTTTCGACCTGGCAACCGCCGTCCATTACCGCAAACAGGTTTCGTCCCAGAGCGGCGTCGCTGCCGTCTCGCCCACGACGACCATCGACGTGATCGGCAGCGGAAGGCTCGGCAATGTCCGGCTGCGCGGCACGACGAGCTTCAACGTGACGCCGACGGCCTCGCTCCGCAGCGCCGAACTCGAAGCCTATTGGTCGGCCACCGAGAATGTCGATTGGGACGGGGCGGTTGCCTATGAGGCGACGACGCATCTTGCGCGCGCGCGAGTTTCCTATGTTCGGCGCCTGAACAGCCTCGCCGTCGCGCTGACGGGCGAAGCCGCTTCGGACGGCTCGGTCGCGTTCGGCGTGAACCTCAATTTCTCGCTCGACGCCGCGCACCGCTTCACCCTTTCGCGCCGGCCGTTGGCCCAGGCGGGCGAGGTCCGCGCGCTCGTCTACCGCGACCTCAATAACAACGGCATTCACGACGCCAGCGAGCCGTTCGAAAAGGACGCGGTGGTCACGACGGGCACCCAGCAGGCGGACAAGCCGACCGGCTCCGATGGGACCGCGATCGTCGGCGGCCTTGCGCCGTACCAGCCTATCGCGGTCGGAATCGACGTGACCAGCCTCGCGGATCCTATGCTCGTGCCGAAGAAGGCGCTCCAGGTCGTGGTTCCGCGCCCCGGTGTTCCCGCCGAGGTCCAGATCGGGCTCGTTGGCGGCGGCGACATCGAGGGCGCACTGGTAAGAAGCGGCGGGTCCGGCTTCGAAGGCGTCGATCTCGAAATCATCGACGCCTCGGGCAAGGTCATCGGGGAGACCCGCACCGACTATGACGGCTTTTTCCTGTTCGAACGGATCGCCTACGGGACCTACACGATCCGCGTCGCCGAGGATTCGGCGCGCGCGGCGAAGATTTCATCCGATCTCGGCGTCCATTTCGTGGTCGGCCCGGAGAAGTCGGTCATCCGCCTCGGGACGATCCGCCCGGTCGCGATCCCGCAAATCGCCGCTGCGACCTCCGCGGCGGCCCAGTCACTACGCTGAATTCTTGGGAAGCCTGCCGCCACGTGCCCGGGATCCGGCCACGGCTGTCATTGGTGCGGTCGAGAAGACTCGAACTTCCACGGCCTTTCGGCCACAGCGACCTCAACGCTGCGCGTCTACCAGTTCCGCCACGACCGCACGTCATGAGATAGCCGGCAAGGGAGTGCCGGCACTGGCAAGGCGCGGCCCCTAGCAAAGCGGTTTGCGCGGCGCAATGCCGCGAAGTGCGTCCCATGGCGGGACAGTCCTTAAGAGACTGTTTACCATTCTTAACGGCGCGCGTTACGGTGCCGTCATGCTCTGGCTTCTCGCCGCCGCAGCCGTCTCCGATCCGGCTCCAGCGCCGAGCCCACGCTCTGCGCCCATGGTCGTGCAGGCGACCGCAACGGTGCGCATCATTTCCGGTGTGCGGTTGAACTTCGGATCGGCGACGAACGAGGGCGCGCCTGCAGCGCATCCGAGCACGGTCGCAGCCAATGGCGAGCGCCAGCCCGCCCGTCTCATCGAATTCGAATAGGCCTTAGCCCGCGGCGGTGCCGCCCAAGGTAATCGTCAGCTCTTCGCCGCCCGGCGGGACGCTGACTTCCGCGCTGTTGAAGCTCTTGCTCTCGCCGGGCGCGAGCGACGGCGCCGGAGGAGCGATCGTCCAGCTGTAGACGACCTTGCCGGCCTTCGTCTTCAACTGCGCCTGGAGCGGCGGCACGGGCTGGTTCTTGCTCGTCGGATTGATGACGCGGCCAGTGACGGTCAGCAGTTCATTGCCGCTTTCCAGCCGCTGGCGGTCCATATGCGTGGTCACGAGCGCCAGCGGCGTGCTGCCGCCGCCCGCGAGACCGAGCTTCGCCTTGATGTCAGGCGGCGCGAGGAACCAGAAGCCTGCTGCGAGGGCAATGACGAGGAGAACGATCAACAGGATCGCGCGAAGCGGGCTCCTGCGCCTCGGCGCCTCCTCGTCGGCCGCTGCATAGGGCCTGAAATCGTCCGGCTGGTCCTCTGCCTCCGGGGGCGCCAACCCATCATCCGGGTAAACCGGGGCGGCCGCTACCGCTTCGACGGGGACCTCGCCCCTGGCCACCGCATGTTCGGGCTCTTCTACCGGCGCAGTTGCGACCTCGTCGGCAGTCGCTTCCTCGAAAGCGCGTTCTTCGAGCTCCGGCCCGCTCCGCGGCTCGATCAACGTTGCTTCGGCAAGGCTCTCATCCGCTTCGCTTTCGGCAGATGGCGCTTCCACGGTCTCGGAAACGGGCGCTTCCATGCTCTCGGCAACGGGCGCCTCCACGCTCTCTGCCCGCGCGCTCGCTTCCGGCTCGGCCTCGACGGGGGGCGCAGCAGTTTCCTGCGCAGGCGCTTCAGCGACCTCGTCGGGTTCCTCATGCCAGCTGTGCTTGCACGAGGCGCAGCGCACCTGCCGCCCTTCCGGCGGGATTGCTCCGTCCTTGACGACATATTGGGTACCGCAATTGGGGCAGGTGAGGATCATCGCTTCAAAAGCCCTCTTCCGGGACGGTAAGCCTAAGGTAAACAGCAACACATGGTGCTTGGCAAGGCATGCCCCTTCCAAGAACCAGAGGGGAGGGAGTGCGAGTGGCTGCAATTGCCGAGTTCGACAGCGTGGGCCTGCGCTACGGCACCGGCGCCGAAGTGCTGCGCGACATGGACTTCCGCCTTGCGGAAGGCGGGTTCTACTTCCTCACCGGACCCTCGGGCGCAGGGAAGACTTCGCTCCTCAAACTGCTTTATTTGGCTCAGCGCCCGACCCGGGGACGCATCCGCCTGTTCGGAGAGGAGCTGACCGAAGCGCCGCGCGAAGCGCTGCCGCCGTTCAGGCGGAGGATCGGGGTCGTCTTCCAGGACTTCCGCCTGATCCGCCACCTCTCCGCCTTCGACAATGTCGCGCTTCCGCTCCGCGTTGCCGGCGCAAGTGACGACGAGATCGAAGGACCGGTGCGTGAAATGCTCGCCTGGGTCGGCTTGGCCGACAGGGCGAGCGCGCGCCCGCCGACACTATCGGGCGGAGAGCAGCAGCGCGTCGCCATCGCGCGCGCCGTCATAAACCGCCCGCAGCTGCTGGTCGCCGACGAGCCGACGGGCAACGTCGACGCCGACATGGCAAAGCGGCTGCTTCATCTTTTCACGGCGCTCAATCGCTTGGGGACGACGATCGTCGTCGCAACGCACGACGTTGGCCTGATCAGCGCGACGCCGGGAGCCGACCTGATCCGCCTCGAGAATGGCGGCGTTGTCGACCCGACCGGCATGTTGCGCAACCCGCCGCCGAGGAACCTCTGATGATCAGCTGGATGTTCGCCTCCCAGGCAGACCGCCGTCTCCTCGGCACGACCCGCTTCCGCGGCCCGACGCCGTGGGTGATCGCGATCATGAGCTTCTCGATCATGATCATCGCCGCGACCGGCCTCGCGCTTTCGAGCACCGCCGGGTCGCTCAGCCAGGCCATCGCTTCAAGATACGCGGTCGAGGTGCCGAACGGCGCGCAGAACCTCGACGCCCTCGTGGCGACGCTGCGGTCATCCCCCGGAGTCACGGCGGTTGAGCCGGTTCCGGAAAGCGACATGCGCGAGACCCTCAAGCGGTGGTTGGGACCGGCTGCGGAGAGCGCCGACCTCCCGGTGCCGGCGCTCGTGAATTTCGACACGAGCCCCGGCGCTGACCTCCGCGCGATCCAGCAACGGGTGAAAGCCATCGCCCCGGCAGCCGAGATCAGCGCGCACCGCGATAAGGTGACGCCGCTGCTTCGCTCCATGCGGGAGATCCAGTGGCTCGCGTTCGGGCTCGTGCTCCTGCTGAGCGCCGCCGCGACGTCGGCGGTCGTCCTCGCTGCGCGGGGCGCCCTCGACACCCACCGCTTCACGATCGAGGTGATGCACGGGATCGGCGCGACCGACTTGCAGATCACGCGCCTGTTCCAGCGCAAGATCGCGATCGACGCGCTCATCGGCAGCTTGAGCGGCGCGGCCGCCGGGGCGCTCGTGCTCATCCTGCTGGCGAGCGGCGCATCCTTCGCGGGCATGCTGATGGGCGGCGCGACGCTCGGTCTGACCGACTTCCTCATCCTGCTCTTGCTGCCGTTCGCCTTGACGGCGCTGGCTACATGGGTTGCCCGAAGGGCCGTTCTCGCGGCACTGCGCGACACATTATGATCAGTCGCGCCGCGGCCTTACTGCTGCTCCTTTATGCCATCGGGTTCATCCTGTTTGCCTTCACGCTGGGCAAGCCGGCCTCGGCGCAGGCATCGCCGACCGACGCTGCGGTCGTCCTCACCGGGGGCAGCGGCCGCATCGAGCATGCGATCGACGTCCTTCATCAAGGTAAGGCGAAGCGCCTCCTCGTCGCGGGCGCCGACCCGGCGGTGACAAAGCGCGACCTCGCGAATGCCATTCCGGGCAGCGGCTCGATGCTGAAATGCTGCGTCGATCTCGGCAGCGAATCGGTCGACACACGTTCGAACGCCGAAGAGGCGGGACGCTGGCTGTCGAAGCGCAAATTTCACTCGCTCCGGCTGATCACCAGCGACTGGCACATGCGCCGCGCCCGCTACGAATTCACGCGCGTGCTGGGAAACCGCTACGTCATCGTGGATGACGGGGTGCGGACCGAGCCAAGCTTCATCATCCTGTTCGCCGAATATAATAAGTATCTGCTGCGCCGGATCGCGGTCTGGGCGGACATCTGATGGCGGCGCTTCGGTCCGCCCTTTACGCCGCCACCTTCTATCCGCTGACGTTCCTGTGGGTCGTGATCGGCGTGCCCCTGAGCCTGCTCGGACGCAGGCCCACCCGGGCGGTGGTGCTGGGATGGGTCGAGATGCACCATAAGCTGGTGCGGAGTGTCCTCGGGATCCGCTTCCGCGTCGAGGGCGCGATCCCGGGCGAACCCATGCTGATCGCCGCCAAGCATCAGTCCATGCTCGAAACGCTCGAGTTGGTGCGCATTTCGAAGCTTCCGATCATCGTCATGAAGAAGGAGCTCGCCGACATTCCCCTTTTCGGCTTCCTGACGCGGCGTTATGGCGTCATCGCGGTCGAGCGGGAGGCAGGTGCGAAAGCGCTTCGCGCGCT
>Ga0105248_10002233_pt1 | contig 21401 bp, 17 predicted proteins | sample KBSS34metaG_FD_81524 | JGI IMG/M metagenome (GOLD analysis project Ga0105248, IMG submission 81524) | Switchgrass rhizosphere microbial communities from Kellogg Biological Station, Michigan, USA - KBS S3-4 metaG | ecosystem: Host-associated > Plants > Roots > Rhizosphere > Soil | place...
GTTGGGATGCAGGACTTCGTTCAAATCCATGACTTCGGCCAATTTCTTGCGCAGACGACTGACGTGGCGACTTATTTCTTTGGCATGAGCTTTGGGATTATTTTGCAAGATTTCCAAAATGCGCAGTTCTGCGTCGCCCCGGCCAAGCTCGCGGCCGCGCATGATTTCTTCCACCCAGCTGTTATGGGCGAGTGTCTCGAGATATTCCTGTTCTCTACCGGGCGTCGAGAGCACCTGGTAGGTCATCACCGTAATAGGCTTGAGCGGTTTGTCTTCGTGGGTGCCGAGTATATCTTCGGCTCGTACCCCATCGTCGACGAGTGGCAAAAATAGATCTAGCTTGCCTCCCCACTGCGATTGAATTGTCGTGTTGGGACAGAGGATTATGGCCGGACATTTGATCGTAGAAATTAGTTGCAGGCCAATAATTGTTTTGCCTGCACCGGGCGGCGCCACTATGTGTATTTCTTTTTCGCCGGCGTCGAGTTTGCCGTTGACCAGGTCCAGAATTTCTTCCTGGTAACGCCGCATGGGATAGCGAAATTGCAAATTGGAGAGGAGCGGCTCCAGATGTCTCTCCTCTGCCGGTGCGCTGACAGCCACTGGGGGCGACACCGATGACTTTGCCGCCGCCGACGATGTGGCTAGAGCAGAAGATTTTCCAGTCGAGGGAGTTTTGCTAGTTTTAGCCTTAGGCAAAGTTAGTACATTCTCTTGATTGACCCTAGCCTACCAATAATAAGGCAGATCCGCTAAATGAGAAGGGTTTTTGTTGAAGTCAAGTAGTGTGATCTTTGAGGGAAACGATAATTAGGTGGCTACAATTGATGTGTTTCGAAATGGCGGTGTAAGCGGAATGAAATATGTGCAGAGAGCACTTCTCTCGTTGGCGCTGGCAATGAACGTCTTCGTGCCTGCGGCGGAAGCTCAGGACTACTGGAATGTGTCGATATTTTTACCGGAGCAGAGTTACACAGCTGTTGTGCAAAATAAGATAAGTAAAAACTGGCACCCACCCAAGGACGCTCAGGTTGTCTCCGTATCGGTTTTATTTGAGGTCAAGGCGGACGGCAAAATCGCCTGGTTAAAAACTGGCCTGCCATCAGCTTCTCAGCTGCATAACAAATTGGCGCTGCAGGCGGTCAGGTCTGCTGCCCCATTATTGTCCACTCTTCCGGCGACGCCACCGTAGATAGTGCTGCTCTCAGTGCCATTCGTACGGCTAAACTGCCACCTTTTCCTGCTGAACTGGGTGGAAGCATTGACGTAAGTTTCACGTTCTCTGAAGACGCATTCTTTGGCCATGAAAAATCAGGCGGAGCATGGGTCGGCTGCATTGGTTCTGATTAATTGACCCTAGATCTAAAATTGAGTATCCTACATCCCTAATGCAGGGAGCTGTGCTATCTTGACAATTCGAGCAATGCCTTCCACAAAGATTATTGCGGTCGCTTTGCAGGTTCTGTTGATCGCCTTACTTTTGCCGATGCGCGCAGCCATTGCTCTGGATCAGAACCAGAACCCAAACCAGAACCAGAATCTTAACCCTGACCCTAATGGGGACAAGCAGTCTGATTCTGCCGAAATTTTAGAACTTACAAATAAATTACTGTTCCAGGAATTAGACCTGGAGCGCTTTTACGTCAAATATCGAATATATGGCAATGAAGAACCAAAGACTCGAAGAGTGCGCTTCTTTGCCTTGCAGCAAGCTGCTGGTGGCGCATTTTTAGGATCAAATATCGCTAATACGATTGAGACGGCCAAGCATTTTCGTTCGCCCGGTGCGGTGTCATCCAGGGTCTTTACTCGCTCCGGCAGGACCGGTCTGGTCGGCAGTGTGCTGGGCATGAGCAGTTCTTCTTTGGAGCTGGCTTCCAACGGATATGTGGCCGTCAGCAACAAGATCAAGGGACACGATCCCGGTACTGCTAGAAAAACAGTGCAGAGTCGACTAAAAACTATCGACGATCTATCGAAGCGTCGCGACGAGCTCGTGGCTAAAAATAAAGACAGCGCTGCCTACGAATTGTATGTAGAAGAAGGCCTGGTGCTCAAGACTTTCCGCGATTGGTGCGTTTATGAATTTACAGATGTCTATTCCGACATCAAGTCCAACCAATCAAGCAATAACGTCTTTTATGCACTGGACATTGGTGCCTACGCTGTCAGTTTAGCTTCTTATACATTGGGACTGGAATCAACCAAGCATGAAAAACTTGTCTATCCCGCTTTAGATACTGGTTTCGTTTCCGATGCTCTGTTTACTGCTGAAGCGCCAATGACCGTGATCGCCAATAAGCGGCTCTACAATTTTTACTGGACCCGTCTTGCCAGGCAGTTAAATGAAAAACCAATGGATGCGGAAGAAGACGCTAAGAAGCAAATGTATAAGTTGGAGAGTCTGGCTGCCTATGCCGATGAAAGCACCAAGCCGCTGTTTGGCAACATCGCCTCTCGCCTGGCTATTTACTCGTTCTGGTCCGTGCGATACGACAAATATATCGACAAGCGTCAGGGTGAGATTCGTCGCCAATCAAGAATCGCTTTGCAGTCTGAGGTCTCCGGGCCGCTTCTGGGCTTATCCGGTTTGACGCAGGACACCTGCAATGCTGTTGGCTTGTACGGTGCTAAGAGCCAGCCTTTTATGTCCAATGCCCTGGCTTTTTCCGGTGCTTGCACCTCTACCGTCGGATCCGCTGCTTCGGTCGGATTGTCCGGCTGGTGGTTCGCTGATCAAGTGAGGCACGACCGAAACTACAAACGTGTAAAAGTTCTACCGGAAATGCTCCTGGAAGACCGCCTGCGTACTCTGGCGATACTTGAAGAAATGTTGGAGGCACCGCATTAGCAATGAAATGCTTCAGAACAACATTTAGTACCGCCCTCAGTGCTAGCCTCATCCCTCTGATTGTGGCCTATCCCGTCTCAGCCGGCGAGTTCACTGTTGAACGTCGTGCTACCGATGATTGCTATTCGGTGCGCGGTGAAGCCCCTGCTCCCAAGGTTGGCAATGTTTTTGGTACCAGTCTTGTTCTGGTTATTGATGATGACAAAGTCCAGGTGCAAGAAGTTCAGGCCAATGGCATAAGGAAGACTTTGCTTTCCGGGGTGGCCTTCAATCTGACTCTGACAAAAGAAGAAGTCGGTCAGGATCGCATGCATGGATTTTGCTATTTCGATGGCGGGGAGAAACTGCCTGAACTTCTCGGTGATGACGCCAGCCTCAAAGATATTGTGCTGACAAAAAACGGTGTTCGCGACGACGGTGAGATTACTTCAGTCAATGCCGATACGATTGTTTTTAGAAGCCTCCGTGGTACCCGCAAAATAGCGGCAGGTGAGATTCATCAAGTGGTATCAAGTCATGTATACACATTCACTGCTTTGCTTTTCGGTCCTAAGGGCGTTCCTATTGAAGATTCGCCCGCCAGGCTGCAGGCAAAAGTAGTGCGGGTTGAAATGGACCAAACTCGCGATGAATTTATGACCGTGATCGGTCGCAAAAAACTGGAAGCGGCAATATCGACAAAGGAATACAGCAAGACCCAAAAGGTCATGCTTATTGGCGGCTCGCTATTTCTAACTCTGGCAGCAATAGCGCTTCCTGTGGCCCTTGCCGCCCCCCTTGCGGGGAGGAGCAAAGGCCGCTCGAGTGAAAAACCTGAGGACAATCAGTTGCAAATTATCGAGCGTTAGGCTAGTCTTCGGCCAGGGCCTGGACCAGTAGCTTCTGGAAGTGAATGCAGAGATGCTCGCTGTTGGTCAGGAAACGGCCGACGCTGGGGATGCCGCCGAGCAAGCCACGTTGTACTGAGTTTGTCAGCACATCATCTTCCTCACCCACTTCTTTGTTGAAGTGAATCAGGTCTTCCGCCCACTTTTTGTCCACACCCGGTGCAAAGTATTGCTCGGAGATACCCTTGGTTTTGTTTGGACCGTCGGGCAACCAGAGATCAATTGACAGGTTAGGATATCCGGGATTGATGTTGACTGTGAAGTTGGGCCAGAGCAGGTGATACTGCGCTTGTCTGACAGCGCCTTTGGCGTCATAGATTTTGATTTTGCTTTTGCCTTCCAGGGCAGATTCGCGCACATAACCAACCTGACTGGAGAACCAATTATGTGGTGTCAGTTTGTAGCTATCTTGATCAACGTCGATGGCGGCGCTGAATCCCGGGTGCGCAACCTGGCAGTGGTAGCACTCCAGATAATTTTCCAGCATGGTCTTCCAGTTTGCTTCTGATTCCCAGGGCTCGCGGCTCCAGAGTTCGAGGTTGTCCAGATCGATGCCACTATCGGCAATGATTGGCATCAGTGGTCCAAAGTAGGACTCAAGTGATTTGCAGTTTTCGTCGGCGTTGGCAAATACCCAGGGGCCGAGAGTTTCGACTTTGATTGAAAGCAGCGGATAGTCTTCCTTGCAAAAATCAGGTTCTCTATCGGCGCGCGGTGCTGCCTTCAGTTCGCCGTTCAGATCGTATGTCCAGGCGTGATATTTGCATTGCATTATTTTGGAGTTGCCGCAGCCTTTCATCACTTCGTGGCGACGATGGCGGCATACATTGATGAAGCCTGAGAGGCCGTCTTGATTGTGCATGACGACGACTGGGATTTCACCTACATAGCCAGTGATGTAGTCGCCGACATTCTTTAGCTGTGCTTTGGGACCGATGTACTGCCAGGTCTTGCGGAAGATTTCCTGTATCTCTCTTTCGGTAATGGCCGGATCGGTATAAAAACTCGATGGCAGTGATTCGCCGCGGTCCAACGCTGCAATTAAGTCGCTCGATCTAGTTTTGGCCTGTTGCATTAGATACTCTCCTGATTTGTTTTAACTGGCTTGAATTGTCTTAATCTGTTGCGGGTGCCGGTGCGGGTGTTGTTGTTGAAATTAGTGTTTCTGCCGGCGGTGGTTCTTCGTCGGGAAGACCCTTAAGAATGAACGGTATGCTCAGCAGCAAAACGCCGCTCATACAAAGTAAAGTTTGAAGCAGGGAAAGGTGTTCGGAGACGCTCGATGCGAACGTGTCGGCGCCCATCATACCTAGTGAGTAGGTGATGTTGTAGACAGCGTAGACTGCCGCGTAGCAGTTTAGGCCCCGGCGGTCGACAGCGTTGCCGAGTTCTGCTGATGTGGGATTGAGCAAAAAGGCGTAGGAGACATTGACCAGGCAGAGCGATGCTCCAACCATCGGTAACTCTTTGAAGACGCCAAGCAAGGGCAGTGTCAAAGCCATGCCCACTATGCCGCAGCAAATAGTGCGCTTGATTGTAATGCGCTCGGACAGCCAGCTTACAACCGGTGCCGCGAAGCCATAAGTGATTGTCGAAATGGTGAAGAGTAATCCTACTTGTCCGGGCGTTGTGCCACCGGCTTCTAAATGCGTGGGCAGGAGCGGCTCAATAATTCCCCATCCCGCTGCCGCTATAGCAACAGCTAGTCCGGCAACCAGGACCGATTTGTCCAATAATAGTGCTTTGAGATCGGGGCTTTTTTCGATTGAGCCGACTTCCCTGGGCAGCAGGAAAATGCGCAGGCAGGCATCTACTGCCACCATTGCGCCGGTTATGGCAAAGGGCAAATTGTATCCGCCTTTATCAAATAACCATCCTCCAGCTACAGGTCCGATCACCGAGCCCGCCGTACTGCCGACCATGGCCAGGCCCATCATCTGCACGCGTTTGTCGGGGTAGTGCTCGGCAATCAATGCCAGCCCTGCTGTCCATGAAGCGGCGGCGGCTGCTCCCTGGGCAAATCTAGCCAATATAAGGAGATAGAAGTGCGCACCAAAACAAAACAAAGCCGTTGCCATTGCGCTCAACGCTACGCCGATGATCATTGGCCGGCGGCAACCAAGGCGGTCACCGAGATAACCGAATACCGGCGTTGCCACCAGCACCCCGACAGCGTATGCCAGATACATCAGCCCCATTTCGTGCTCGGATGTTACTTTGGCCGGTGAGTAGGCGCCGAGCGGTACTATCAAGCCGTAGAGAAAGTAGTCCATGAATAGCGCGAATGCCACTATTGCCAGCACCTTCCACGATTGGTTGGGCAGCGAGTTTAACTTAGCCGTTTCTGCGTCGGTCATTTCTCTTAACTATGGTTTGAAAAAGTGCAGTGGTGCCGGATCCAGATTGACGTTTATTTGTTTTACTTCGGTGTAGGTTTCCAGTCCAAAGGTGCCGAGCTCGCGGCCCCAGCCGCTTTGCTTGTAGCCGCCCCAGGGCAATTCTGTATAGCAGCTATGGTAGCCGTTTACCCAGGTAATGCCGGCGCGCAGCGCTCTCACTACTCGGTGAGCGCGTGTCAGGTCGTTGGAAAAGACCGCACCAGCCAGACCAAAATCCGTGCCGTTGGCCAGATCAATTGCTTCTTTTTCGCTGTGGAATTTTTGTACCACTGCCACCGGTCCAAAAATTTCTTCCTGCACTATTCGCATCTCGGGCGTGCAATCGGCAAACAATGTCGGTTCGATGTAATAACCCTTGGCATATTTTCCACCGGTCAGTTGATTGCCCCCGGTGGTCAGCCTGGCGCCTTCTTTGCATCCGATATCAATATAATTGAGCACTTGCTTCATTTGCACTTCGCTGACAAGCGGCCCCATCTCTGTTTTTTCATCATTGCCCGGTCCAACGACAATGTTCTTGGCGCGCTCCGAAACTTTGGCCACAAACTCATCATATATAGAAGCATCGACGATGAAACGTGACCCGGCCGAGCAAACTTGCCCGGCATTGCAGTAAATTGCGTAGAGTGCGTAGTCAACAGCTACGTCCACATCGTAGTCGCCAAAGATCACGAGCGGCGATTTGCCCCCCAATTCCAGCGTGCATTTTTTCATATTGCCCAGAGCGGCCTGTGCGATTAATCTGCCCGTGCGAATGCTGCCTGTGAAGGCAACCTTGTCTACATATTTGCTTTCGGCGATGGGCTGACCGACATTGCGACCGTCACCGAGCACCACGTTGACGACGCCATTGGGAAGGTCCAGTTCTTGCAAAAATTCAGCCAGGCGGAGGACTGTCAGGGGTGTGAATTCGCTTGGTTTGAGTACGCAAGTATTGCCGGCTGCTAAGGCCGGTGCTAGTTTCCAGCAGGCCAGCAAGATCGGATAGTTCCAGGCCACGATCATGCCGCATACGCCAATGGGTTCACGCACGACTGTGCTGATAGATGGTGCCGGCACGTCCACTACCTGACCGCTGGCTTGCGTCACCAGCTGTGCGTAGTAGCGGAAACAGCCAATTGAATCTACGATGTCATATATGGTCTCGCGCACCGGCTTGCCCTGGTTGATCATCTCCAACTCGGCCAGTTCGTCCTGATGCTCTTCCATTTTGTCGGCCAGTCGATTGAGAAATCCCGCGCGCTCCTGTGCTGTCATGCGCGGCCATGGACCGTTGTCAAATGCTTCTCGCGCTGCCGCTATCGCCCGCTCGACTTGCTCGGTGCTGCCATCGGCGACCTTGCACAGAGGCTCTCCCGTGCCAGGATTAAAAAGCTGGCGTTCGGATACTCCGTCTTCAAACTTACCGTCAATCCAAAGTTGCCATTTTCGGTCATCTACCCGGACCTTTTTGGGCACTTTTAGCTTCGTCTGCGTTTTGGTCATGGCGGGATGCGGACCTCCGTACCTTCGTACTTTTGTACTTTCGAGCCTTTGTATCCTGGCGAAAAATATATGCAAATGGTACCCGATTTGTATACAATCTGTCGTGATAGAATCGGCGACTCGGGTCCCAAATTTTGTCCGAGGTCTGTGTCGAGCACTAGAGGTTTTTGTATGCTTTATCGTTTGAATCGTCTTTTTCACCCGACGTCGCGTCGTACCCTTGTTGTTGCCGTCGACCATGCCCTCTTTAATAATGCCGCTTTTTTGGACGGCATCGAAAATATGGAGAAGACTGTCGGCACACTGGCCGATGCTAATCCTGATGCTATTTTGCTCTCGCCCGGCGAAGCGCCGCACTTGCAAAAAATTGGTGGTCGCAACAAACCGGCTCTAATGCTGCGCGCGGACACGGCCAACTTCTATAATGATGTGCTGCCGACCTCCAAACTTTTTTGCCAGGCTTATGAAGAAGCCGTTGAAGTTGCTGTCCGTCTGGATGCCGCTTGCATATTGTTGAATCTTCTCCAGGTTGATGAATTTCCTGAGATGCTTCAGCAGTGCGTCAAAAATATTCTCAAGATCAAAAACGAATGTGATCGCTATGGTATGCCCATGGGCATCGAACCACTTTCATTTAAGAGAACCAAGGGCGGCATGGTCGGTGATGGAGATCCGGCCCGCGTAGTCACTTTGGCGCGTATGGCGGCTGAGCTTGGTGCCGATATCATTAAGACCGACTCCACCGAACCGGAAGGCGAATTTCACCGCGTTATCGAAGCCGCCTCCGGCGTACCCGTCACCGTTCGTGGTGGCAGTAAGGCTTCCAGTCTGGAAGTGCTTCAGCATACCGAAAAACTGGTTAAGGAAGGTGTGGCCGGTATCGTTTATGGTCGCAACGTGATCCAACATCAGGACCCCAAGGGTATGACCACCGCGCTTCAGGCGGTGCTGCACCATGGTGAAACCGCCGCTCAAGCAATGAAACACATTCGCGAAGAAGTGGGAGCGGCTCGGAAATAAGTTCCCGGGAGTAAGTCCCGTAAATAAGTCGCGTAAATAGATTTTGCTAAAAGTATTTGGAGATAAGCTGTGAAGCAAAGCGAAGTTAATGAACTCTGCCGCGAAGCGGCGGAGTGTCTCAGTCAACATCACTGGGTGCTGCCGCCTAAGCCCGAGTGGGCCGCCTGCGATTTTGGTCTGGGCGATTATACAAAAGTCGGTCTTGTGGAAGTCCTGCTGGCCAACGAACCCGAGTACTGCGAAAAAATCATGTACGCCCGTGCGGGCATGGTCACTCCTGCTCATACTCACTACGAGAAAAAGGAAGACATCATCTGTCGCTCCGGTTTACTGCAAGTGACTGTTTGGGCGAACAATCCAGCTGAAGATCCGACCAGTGGTACAGTCGAGCTTAAGGTCAATCGGCAGATGCAGACCTTCAAGTCCGGTGTGCCCTTCGAACTGCCGGCAGGCAGTCGCATGACCCTCACTCCCGGTATCTGGCATGAATTTGTTCCGCTCGGTAAGCCCTGCTTGATCGGCGAGGTCAGCACTTACTGCAACGAAGAAATCGACAATGTATTCGCCGATAAAAAGGTAGATATTTTCCAGCCGCCCGAAGCCGACGTCCCGCCGGCCCTGCCTGTTTAATATCTGTAATTTAAAAGGTGTGTGATGCGTAAACCCAAGGCCTTAATTTTTGACATGGACGGCTTGCTCCTCGATACCGAGGGCTTGTACAAAAGCTCATGGACACTGTGCGCTAAAGAGATGGGCTTTGATCTTACCGATGCCCTCTATCTCAAACTGATAGGTATTACAGTGGCCGACGCTGAAGAAGTTTTGGCCCAGGCTTTCGGTGAAAAATTCTCCAAGGACTTTTTTCATACTCGTGCTGCCGTGCTTTATGAAGAAGCTCACTTACGCGATGGTCTACCCCTCAAACCCGGTGTGAAGGAGCTTCTATCCTGGGCTAAGGATGAAAACATCCCCTGCGCCGTGGGTACATCTACGGTGGCCGAAGAAGCAAAAAGACGACTGCAGCATCACAACATTCACGACTTTTTCCAGGTCGTAATTGGCGGCGACATGGTTGAGCATGGTAAACCTCATCCCGATATTTTCCTCCGGGCTCAACAGTCGCTTGGCGTTCCCGCCGAGCATTGTCTGGTCCTGGAAGACGCTCACAGTGGACTGATTGCCGCGCAAGCCGGGGGCATGCGCTCCTGCCTCGTGCCCGATCTTTTGCCCGCATCCGATGCATCAACCAAACTAGCCGAAGGTGTTTTTGATTCTTTGCATGACGTGCGTGCCTGGCTGGCAATTGGTTGTCCGCTTCCTCAAACCCAGACGCATAAGTAGAGCCGCTTACAATTAATGCTACGCCCGCGCCTTCTCACCAATTTATGCTACTGCGCGATGACGAGTCTGGCGATTGGTGTAAATCTACTGCCGGTTTTTCTGGTCGCCATTCAACATAGTTTCCCCGGCATCGCTGGTGGTGGCCTCAGTCAAGAACAACTGGGCCGACTTGGTGCCGTCACCTTTGCCGGTCTTGTTATTGGCATACTGGGCACGGGGCCACTGGCCGATAGATTTGGCGCCAAGATCTTTGCTCTGGCTGGCAATGCCTTGCTTACCTTTGGTTTACTTGTCACCGCCTGGTCACCGTCATACGAAGTCCTGCTCTGCGCCAATTTACTTCTAGGTCTGGGCTCAGGGGTATTGGATATGGTGCTTAGCCCTGTAGTTTCGGCACTCAATCCTGAGCGCCGCACAGCCTCAATGAATTGGCTGCATTCCTTCTATTGTGTCGGTGCCACCCTCACTGTTTTGGCCGGCACCCTGGCACTGCAGAGCGGGATTTCCTGGCGTACAGCAAGTTTGTACCTTATAACTTTGCCTGTGATTTTGATATTCGCCCTGGGTGCGACGACCTTTCCCACTTTGACGGCAGAGGGTGGTGAGAGGACGGCGCTGCGTAAACTAATCAAAGATCTGTGGTTTATTGGTGCCCTGGCCAGTATCTTCCTCGGCGGTGCTACCGAGCTGGGTATGGCTCAATGGCTGCCTGCCTACGCCGAGCTTGCACTCAAATACCCACAATGGGTGGGTGGTGCCGCGCTCTTTTTCTTCTCCGTGGCTATGGCCATAGGGCGCATGGGCATAGGTGCGCTCAGTGCAAAAGTAAATCCCTATAAAATAATGGCCCTGGGGTGCGCATTGTCGGTGGTGCTGTTTCTAATCGGATCTTTCTGTCCGCTCCACCCTCTCGCTCTTGCCGCCTGCGTATTAGCCGGGCTGACGGGCAGTTGCCTCTGGCCGACCATGCTGGCGGTCACCGCTGATCGTTACCCAAATGGTGGCGCGACAATGTTTGGTGCCCTGGCTGCCTTCGGTAATGCCGGCGGTATTTTTATGCCCTGGGTTGTTGGTGGCATAGCCGACTTCTCCAGCTTGCACTGGGGACTGGCTGTATCGGCGCTGGCACCACTATTTATGTTGCCGATAGTTATGTCACTTGGCCGACAGGCGTCAAAAGTTACTTGATTACTTTGTCTCGTACTGCCAAACGCTTGGCCACAGAAGCTCCGGAGTTTAGTCCGCCTTCCATGTAGCCACCGAAGGCAAAGCTTGTATGTTCACCGCAAAATTGCAGTCGACCCAGACCATTGTATAGAATCGGACCGAGAGTCATAATCTGTCCCGGTGCCGGCGAAGAATATCCGGCCTGCGACCAGGGATCAGCTGGCCAATCTATGTACTGACCTTTGATAAAAAACTTGGAGTATTTGGGAAAGATTTTTTCGATTTCCAACGCGTAATGGGCCATGCGTTGTTCGTTTGGCCAGCCTCTACCTAAGTCGGCTGCGTTGCCTCCGGCAAAGACGGTCAAGCAAGCGCTGCCAGTAGCCGATTGTTTGTCGGTGGCGTCCCAGGTTTCGGCCACCGGTCCATCGTTGAGTGAATTTGGTGCCAGGCCGTCTATCTCCCAGAAACGACTGCGCACTTCAGAAAGGAACTTGATCTGGTTGGCCATCTGTGGTGCCAGGGCTGGTGGCAAGGGCGGAGTGAATGTAATACGCTTCCATGTGCCTGGTGGCACGGCCAGTATCACGTCGTCGGCCTCTAGAATCTTGCCGCTGGCCAGGTCTACTGTGATGCCGTTCTCTTTGATGTCGATGGCCGTCACCGGTGTTTCGAAATGGATGCGGTCGCGTCCTACGGCATCGGCCAGGCGCTCGGCTAATTGTTGATTGCCACCTTTGCAGCGGTAGACTTCAGTGTCCGTCCAGTATTTTTTCAGGCCGCCACCTTTGACCGTCGCCAGGCGACCAAGCAAACTGTCCCAGCCCGGATCATTGGAATCGGACCCTTCAGAGAGTCGTATGGCGAGTTTGCACAATATGGAACAATCGAGAGCCTCGATCCAGGCGTCAACAGTTTTGTTATCGAGGGCTTGCGCGTCCGGACTTCTCCAGGGCTGTTCGGCGTCAATAGGCAGCGCCAATTTATTGTAGAAGGAGAGGAAGTGGTCGACTTCCTCCCATAATTCTTCGGCTTTCTTGGGCTCCAATAATGCGCCGCGAATGTAGGCCGGTTTGGCACTGTCAGGGTAGTCTGTGCGCTCCAACATCTCCAGTTTGAAACGCTTGGCGTAGGCCTGCCACGTCGGATGGTTGGAGCCAATTAACTCAGCACCGGCTTCGACGGTTTTTCCGGGGATGAAGTCATACAAGGTATGCACTCGCCCGCCCAGGCGATCTCTGGCTTCCAAAACGGTGACGTCATAACCCGCCGTCGTCAGTTCAAAAGCGGCTGCCAAACCGGCAAAGCCGGCGCCGACGACAATCACTTTGCGGCCGTTTGCTGCCTGCGCCCGACCTGGAAATTCATGGCTGAGCATGAGAGTTGCCGCCGTTGCCATCATGCCTTTCAACATTTCTCTGCGTGAGAGTTTTTCCTCTCGTGGAGTGAAGCGGTCGTATAGATCCGAAATCAAAGAGCGTTTCATGTGGTTTTATTTTCTCCCTGAATGGCATCACTTGCTGTTGCCGTAGTTGGTTCTTCTGTTGCTGCTTCTGTTGTTGCTGTTGCTGACGGCTTCACTAAAAAGAGGGGTACGCAGAGGACGAAGAGGCCGCTTACAATCAGGAGAATTTCCACCAGCGGTAATTTGTGATCACCGTCGGTGACGAACTGGACGTATGAATCGACAGCGATCATGCCGAAAGAATAGGCAAGATTGTAGACGGCGTATGCCACCGCATATGAGGCGGAACCGCGTCTGTCGACGGCATCTCCTAACTCTGCCGAGGTGGGATTGATGGTGAAAGCGTAGCCGATTGTGACCAGGCACAATACTATTCCGGCCATTACAATATTGGGAGTGATCGCTAAGGACGGTAGTACTATTGCGGTCATTACCAGGCCCACTACAGTGGTCTGACGCACACCTATACGGTCTGATACAAAAGGAACGACAGGAGCCAAAAGGGCGTAGAGTAAATTTGAGACCGTAAACAAAAGGCCGATAACTGTCGGGGTGGCGTTCCCGATTCTGATCACGTGCATGGGAAAGAGTGGCTCCATCAGTGCCCAGGCCGCGGCAGCCAGAGCGACCGCGAAGGCGGCCGAAAGTACACTTTTGTCAGTGATGATGCCTCCGAGTTCACTGAAAGTTTCTTTCCACGGTTTTAAGGCTGTTCGCACGGTTGTAGGAATAGCAAAGCGCAGTGCGACGTCGATGGCCAGAAGGACAAAGGCAAAATAGAATGGTGCCGCATAGCCACCTTTTTCAAAGAGCTCGCCACCCACAAGTGGACCGACGATTGATCCGGTGGTGGCTCCAAGCATGGCCCAACCCATCGCCCGTACACGGTCTTTGACAAAGTACCCGGCGATCAGTGCCAGTCCGGCAGTCCAGGTACAGGCAGCGCCTGCTCCTTGCAACAGTCTGGCGGCAAAGAGCATCGGTTGATTGAGGCCGAAATAGAACAAGACCGCCGAGGCGCTGAGCAGAAGCCCGCCCAGAATCATTGGTTTGCGACGTCCGGTGCGTTCGGTGACTATACCGAGGATGGGCGTGGCTATGATCAGACCGAGAGCATAGGCACCATATAGGGTGCTGATCACATGTTCATCGCAAACATGCACAGGAGATTCAGACGCCAGTGGTGCCACCATTCCATATAACAATTCTTCGACAAATAAGCCGAAGGAAGTTATGAAAAGAATGGTGTACGGATGTGCTCGATATTTTTCTATCCAGCTCATTAGTGCGTTGACCCAGTTGTTTGCCCCAAGGCCGATCAGGAAAGCAAAATTGTAACGTGAATAGGCGCCGATTGGCAGCTTTCAGCTCTTGGCGAGTGTTGTGCGCGGATGGCTCAAGAACTGGGGTTTACAAGAGAGTTCTGGGGCCGCAGTTGACTGCCCTCGGGATGTAGGGTGAAGTCAATAGTTAACAAAGTGTCTAGCGGATATCGGGGCGCACACAAAAAGATTTGATAATACCTGGGTCAGGACTGGCTTAATACAGTTATGGCGGTGGTGAGCTTGGCATTAGTGGACGGCCTCGCTGAGCTGAGGCAGTTCAATGGTGCCTGCCGGCCCTGCCGACATGAATCGGTGTAAGATATGCAGATTACTCACGACGGCCGAGTAATTTGAGCTCTGCAACGGGCAAGGGGTTTTGATGCGTAGACTGGCATTGTCGGTCATGTTCTGTTTGATGTTCCCCACCGCAGCCCTGGCTGCTCCGGCAGAAGATGGGAATGCTCCGCATAGCCCCACTGCAAAATCCGCTGCCGCCGACGGTCAAGCTGAACTGCAGTCCATGCTGGAGCGCGTGCGGCGCATGAAAGAATATTGCTTTGATAGTGCCCTTACCACTTACATTGGCAATAAGCCGGTCGTTGAAACAGGCAAGCTCTTTTTCAAAAGTCCAAATATGATCAGATTTGAAGTGATCAAAAGCGCTTCTCACAGTGGCGCCATTGTGGTGCGTCAGTCAGACGGTAAAATTCGCGGTCAGATGGGTGGCATACTGAGAGGCATCAAAGTTACCCTTTCGCCTGATTCGAAGCTGCTTCGCTCTGCCAATGGATTCAGTCTTGTCGAAAGCGATCTTGAGAGTCTACTCAGCGGTGCCGAGCATAAGATAAAAGGCGACATCAAATGTCTGGCTCTGCCGCCTGCCTCTGGCCGCTCAGAGGAGGTTGAAATCGTAGAGGGTGACGGCGATCTCGTTGATCGGATTGCCGTTGATCCCAAAAATAAGATACCGCTCGAATGGAATATCTACAACGGTAATAAACTTTTTTCGACTCTGACCATCAGTAATTTCCAGTGCAGTGACCTGAATGATGATCTGTTTACTTTACGTACCGATTTTGCCACTAAGTCTCTGGGCGATGAGGACATTGCCGTCACGCCGAACCTTACGGCCCTGAGGAAAGATGACGGCAACCGAGGCCTATTGTCCCAGTCGATTAAGGAAATAGAAGGCGCAACCAAGCGCATGCGCGACATTAATAATGACCTTAGCGATGATTTGCTGGCAAAAGATGGCAACTGGTCCGACTCGGGCCGAGCGATTTTCCTCACCAATCTGGCCGATCTGGAATCGCTTGAGTATGAGCTCAGGCCTGTTGGAACTGCAATAGGAAAGAATGAAGCCAGTGGTAGTACGCATCCTCTGTCGGACACCTGGAACAAAGGTTTGTCTGACTGTGAAAAGGCGACTGAGCAGCTAATTCCTCAACTCTGGACCGACAAACCCGATATGCAATCTATTCAATCGGCTCAGGAGACTATGAAGACTGCCCTGGCTCAACTGAGGCAAATAACTACCGAGCTGCAAGAATTGTAATCAGTCCGGCCGCTTCTATCCTAGCCCTCCTGAGGGCCGCTCTTGCTTGAAATGGAAGCTAGGGCCTGAAAAGCCCGCCTGCGCCTGGACTAAGCTGACCAACTGAGAAGTCCTTTGGTAGACGTCAAGCATAATTTCTGAGGGGGAAAGTAGCCGATTGCTGGCTACAATAGGAGCTATGTCCCAAACTGATTTATCGGCCCAGAGTAGGGGAAATTCGGGCCAGTCGCAACAAGCGCTGGTCCAGCTCATCGATGTCTGCAAAACCTATGGCGAGCACCAGGTCAAAGCCGTAGCCGGAGTCAACATCTCGGTGCCGCGCGGCGAGTTTGTTTCCCTCATGGGGGCCAGCGGCTGCGGCAAAAGTACCCTGCTCAATCTGGTTGCCGGTCTCGATAATGTCTCTTCGGGCACAATCTTGCTTGATTCGGAAGATATATCAACTATGGGCGATGAGGACGTGACCCGCCTGCGAGGTAGAAAGATAGGTTTTATTTTTCAGTTTTTCAATCTCCTCTCTACGTTGACTGTAGAAGAAAATGTCTCCCTGCCTCTGGAATTGACTACTAAGCTCTCAGCTGCCCAGAGACGTGAGAAGGTCGGTCTCATGCTTGAGCGCGTGGGCATGAAGGAGCGCCTGGCCTTCTATCCTGCCCAGCTCTCCGGCGGTGAGATGCAGCGTGTGGCCATTGCCCGGGCTTTGATTCACAGCCCTCAGTTAATTGTTGCCGATGAGCCGACCGGCAATCTAGATTCGGAAAACGGCGCCAAGATACTTGTCCTGTTAAAAGATCTGAATCAGTCAATGGATCAGACCATAATTATGGCCACACATAGCGAAGAGGCTGCGCAATATGGCCACCGTATCATCCAGATGAAAGACGGAATGGTTATAAGCGAGCGTTTATGCGTTTCGTCCTGAGTCTTTTTTATCGCTTTGTTGTACGTGATGTGCGGGTCAATTGGGTGCGCACGCTGCTCACCATATTTGGTATTGCCCTTGGTGTAAGTGTATTTCTTGCCATTAGTATCGCCAACGATACCGCTCTGACAAGGTTTAGTCAGACTGTCAATCGCATCTCCGGCAAGGCCAATCTTGAGCTGTTGCCACTATCCGGCGTGGGCGTCGACCAGAACTTACTGACCGAACTCAGTGGTCTTTCGGCAATTGATGTCAAATACACTCCGATAATCGATGAGAACATAGTGATTATTGGCCAGTCAGGTGTAAGCGGAATAAAAGGCAGCGCCGGAGCTGCCACCAGCAAAGACGACCGCGAAATGATCCAGCTTATCGGAATTGATATGCTGGCTGATCCGGAATTTAAATCCTACCAAGAAGACGCGGATGAGGCCGATAAAAAATCCAAGCGTGACTCTAATATTCATACCTCTGGTGCGGGTGCCGCAAGTGAAAATAGCAAGGCACTGGATTTAAGTGTTTTCACACCGAGGGCGGTGCTGGTAGGCTCGAAGCTTGCCGAGCGCTATGGGTTTCACGAGGGCTCCACTTTTGATGTGCTCTCAGCAGACCAGAGAGAACACTTAAAAGTGGCGGGCATACTCAGTGGCCAGGGCCTGGGCGGTGCCTACAGCGGCAATCTGATTGTCGCCGACATAGGCCTGGCTCAGGATATTTTGCACTGGGATGGCCGGGTCAGCCGCATCGACTTGATTGTGCCCCCTGAAGCTCTTGAGCCGTTGCAGGAAAAAATCAAGGCTCTGGTGCCTTCAGATGTAATGGTCGCCACACCAGACACGCGCTCGGATCAGGCTCATAAGATGACCCGGTCCTTTGAATACAACTTATTGGCGCTCACTTTGATTGCTTTGATGGTCGGCATGTTTCTGATCTACAACACCATGACGATTACAGTATTGCGTCGCCGACCTGAAATTGGAATATTGCGCGCCCTCGGTGTCAGTCGCACAATTATTATGCGCATGTTTTTACTTGAGGCTATAAGTCTTGGTGGCCTGGGCACTCTGCTTGGTCTTGTACTGGGTGCCGTGATGGCCAATGGTGCACTGAAAGCGGTGGCACAGACTTTTCAATATTTCTATTTTAAAGTCCCCCTGGATAATGTCACCGTCGACCCTATGCAGTACTGTCTGGCTTTTTGTGTGGGCATGGCACTGACTCTGGCCGCCGCTTTCCCCCCACTCCTGGAAGCCAGCTCGGTGGCACCGGCCGAAGCCACTCGTCGAGCCTCGCATGGGACAAAGGTGCGGTCGGCCAAACTCGTCATGTTTATACTGGGTCTATTGTCACTTGTTGCGGCCTATGTTTTTTCACTGCAAAGTCCACTTTATGGCTTTCCGGCATTTGGATATGTGGCTGCGCTATTCAGCATCATAGGTGCCTCACTTCTTACTCCCTATACTCTTGGTCATGTGCTGCCGGTGCTTGCCGGCCCGATGGCCTCTATATTTGGTGTTGAAGGTCGCATCGCCGCGCGTTCACTGAACGGCACCCTGGGACGCACCGCCGTTGCCAGCGCCTCGCTGATGATTGGTATTGCCATGATGGTGGCACTGGCCATAATGATCTCCAGTTTCAGACAAACGGTCACTGCCTGGATCGATCAAAGCTTCAAAGCCGATCTCTGGTTGCAGTCGCAGGCCAGATCTGCGGGCAATAAAGAAGGCCGCCTGAGTGAGGATGTCTTGACCAAAGTGGCTTCCGTCAAAGGTGTGGCGGCTGCGGAAGGCTTTGTCGACAGGCGCATTATGTATGAAGGAATGACGGCACTGCTCGGTGCCGCTGACATCGATGTACTGGCGAAGTACGGACATCAGCTATTTGTATCCGGTCGCTCTAGTAGCGAAGTTTGTTCAAAGGTTGTAGGCATGCACGCCATGGTCTCCGAGCCATTTGCCGTGCGCCGTGGTGTGAAAGCTGGAGACACCATTTCGCTGGATACGCCCCAGGGCAAAAAAGACTTTTATGTGGATGATATTTTCTACGACTATGCCAGCGATCTCGGTTATGTCATTATTCCGCGTGATACCTACAAGAGACTATTTGCCGACACAAGTATTTCCAACGCGGCAATTTATATCGATAAAGATGCCGACATAGATAAGGTCAAGAGTGATGTGCTAACGGCTCTCAAGGACAACTCTTTACTTTCTTTAAACAGCACCGCTGAGCTACGCAAACAAGCCATTATCATTTTTGATCGCACATTTGCTATCACCTACGCACTGCATACGATTGCCGTGACGGTTGCCATCCTGTCTGTTATGAATGCCCTCTTTGCCCTTACATTGGAATCTAAGCGCGAATTTGCCATCTTGCGGTATCTGGGCGCAAGTAAAGCCCAACTATCCAAAGTGGTTTATCTGCAGGCTGCTTTGATAGGTGTGTTCGGCAATGTCGGTGGGATAGGATTGGGCTATATCCTGTCGCTTTTGCTGGTGCATGTAATAAATAAGCAGTCATTTGGCTGGAGTGTGCAGTATTCGGTGCCTTTTGATTTTATTATTCAGTCGACAATTCTTGTAGTTTTTACCGCTGTACTTTCAGCCGTGATACCGGCCAAAATGGCGGCGCGGACCCTGGCACCTGCGGCGGTGCGTGATGAATGAGCGTTCGTGATGAATAAACGGGAGATGGGTGTGAACAAATTAGTAGCATGGCTGGCATCGGTATTTTTACTATTAACATTTTGCCTGCCGGCTCAGGCCGTTGAACGCCCCTATAGAAAGGCACTGCCCGGCTATAAGTATCGATTCCCCGAGGACCACTACAGTCACGACGAATTCAAAACCGAGTGGTGGTATTACACCGGCCACTTAATGACTAAAGAAAATAAGCGTTATGGTTATGAACTGACCTTTTTCCGCACCGGCGCCGATCATGAACCGGAGAACAAAAATCCGGCCTGGAAACTGCAGAATTTTTACCTGGCCCATTTTGCCGTGACCGATGAGAACGGCAAGCGCTTCAAGTTTTACGAGAAGCTCAACCGCAGCGGACTGAATCTGGCCGGAGCCAGGAGTGATGCTTACTATGTTTATAACGAGGGTTGGTCGGTCGAAAAAATAGGAGAGCACTTCTTACTCAAAGCCGATGCTAAGGATTACTCTATTCACCTGTTGCTCGACGCCGTTAAGGCACCAGTGATTCATGGTGAAAATGGTGTCAGTCAAAAGGCTTCCTGCGTCGGCTGCGCTTCCCATTACTATTCAATGACCAAGCTCAAGACCGAAGGACGAATTTTCGTAGCAGACAAGCCCTACGACGTGACCGGCTACAGTTGGATGGACCACGAGTTTGGCAGCAACCAGCTAAGCAGTGAGCAGTCCGGTTGGGATTGGATATCCCTCCAGCTCGATGACAATCGCGAATTGATGCTCTACATCCTGCGACGGGTGGACGGCACCAACGAACCGGCCTCAAGCGGCACTATCGTCGATGCTCAGGGACACGCTACACACGTAAAACTCGATGGCTTCAAAGTAACTACGAGTGGCTCCTGGCACTCACCTAAAAGTGGTGCCAATTATCCAATGGGTTGGCATGTGACGGTGCCGTCGGCCAACATCGATGTCACTTTGACCTCGAACATGCAGGATCAGGAGCTGATGACTGCCCGCTCAACCGGCGTTAATTACTGGGAAGGTTCAGTCACTGTCAGCGGCACATCAAACGGCAAGCCCGTTGGTGGGCAGGGCTATGTTGAGATGACTGGCTATGGTGAAAAGTTCAAGAAGAATATTTAGGACAGGCTAAAATCGCCGGTAGTCAAGAGTTATCCAGGATAGCCAAAGCGATATCGGAAGTGCGACAATTACCATCTATATATGGTTCGGAAGACATCTTTTGGGAGTGGTCTATGAGTTCTCTTGCAGCCAAGCGAGGCACAATGTCAAGTATCCTCACGCATAACGCTTACGGCAAATCGGGCGTCCGTTTGACCAAGGTGACGAGACATCCTGACCGACATGAGTTCAAAGAAATTACAGTCAATATTCAGCTCGAAGGCGACTTCGACGACTCATATATCACCGGCGACAACAGCAAGCTGGTGGCCACCGATTCGATGAGAAATACAGTTTACGTCCTCGCCTCCGAACATCCTTTAGAGGATATCGAGAGCTTCGGCCAGGCATTGTCCAAGCATTTCCTTGATAAATATGAGCAGGTGACCAGCAGCAACGTGCACATCTCCGAGCACCTCTGGCAGCGCATCGCCGTAGGCGGCAAGCCTCATGCTCATTCCTTCGTTAGCCCTGGCGGTGAAAAGCGTACAGCCACAGTCTATGCCGATCGCGATCTGGTGGAAGTGGAAAGTGGTATTGAAAATTTGGTTGTTGCCAAGACAACCGATTCAAAATTCGCCGGCTTTATTCGTGATGAGTTCACTACTTTGCCGGATGCTGATGACCGCATATTTGCCACCGCTCTGGAAATCACATGGATTTACTTGAGGCCACCGGCAGACTTCAACAAGACTTACGAATTAATTCGCCGCACAGCATTGGAAGTGTTCGCCAATCACATGAGCCTGGCTGTTCAGCAGACTCTCAATGAAATCGGTGAGGCAATTCTCAAAGCTGTTCCTGAAGTGGCTGAAGTGACAATCACCATGCCTAATCAGCATCGCCTGACATTCAATCTGGAACCCCTCGGCAAGAAAAATAAAAATGAGATCTTCTACGCGGTGGATGAACCTTTTGGCCTTATCACCGGCACACTCAAAAGAGATATCTAAGAGAGCGATATGACAAATCAAAAACTGGCTATCAAAAGCAAACGCGTCCTGCGCGGCGGAAAATTTGAAGATGCCGTCGTTCTGGTGGAAGACGGTCTGATAAAAGATGTTCTAGCAGCTAGTGCTGCGGTACCTGCCCAATTTAGCGCGGTCCTTCACGATGTCGGCAATAAGGTCGTAATGCCA
>Ga0105248_10002234_pt1 | contig 21400 bp, 13 predicted proteins | sample KBSS34metaG_FD_81524 | JGI IMG/M metagenome (GOLD analysis project Ga0105248, IMG submission 81524) | Switchgrass rhizosphere microbial communities from Kellogg Biological Station, Michigan, USA - KBS S3-4 metaG | ecosystem: Host-associated > Plants > Roots > Rhizosphere > Soil | place...
AAGCGTTATTTGAAAGCCGCACGGAGGAAACACGCTCCGTGCGGCTTTCGTCTTTTCGGGGCCTGCCGCTCTTTTCTCCCTCACTGACGGCACGTGTAATTCGCAGCATCCTCGGGATTGCCTGCGCCGTTGTATTGCGCATGTTCCGGATAAGCGCATAGCGGACGACTGCGGCCGGGGAATGCGCGGCCGGTTGCCGCTACCGATTGCGGGGCCGAACTCTTCTCCACCCAGTTCACAGCCGCGGTAAGAAAGTCGAACGAATCCAGAGTTGCACTGCCGCTACCGCAGTGTCCCATCCCGGGAGAAAGAAACAGGCGGCTCCACTCCTTCACCTTCGCGGCTCCGCCATTGGCCGCGCTCATCCGCTCGTAATAGTCGATGGTGTCCTTCGCGGAGAACCATGGATCGCTGACGCCGTGATAGAAAATCAGCTTTCCGCCGTGCGATGAGAAGGTGCTGAGATTTGTCCAGGTCCACGAGTCGCCGATAAGCGAGGTCGGATTGGCATTGACCCTTGCGGCTTCCACATCGATGTCCTGCTGAACGGATGTGGTAGGCGGTCCGATCGGACTGTTTCCCGAAGCAAGCAATCCGGGAATGCCGCCGCCTGTAGCTGTGATGCCGGTGTCGAAGAAGAAGCCAGGATAAACCTGATTGCCACGCGAATCCTTTGGTCCCATGAAGGCGGTCGTGATGGCGTCCACTTGCTCTTTTGAAAGACAACCTTCCGTTTTGGCTGCGGGACACTGGAGGTCAGCCGGTTTGAAATTACAACCGGTCACATCGAAGATCATTCCGTCTTTTACGCCATCGCGCGCGTCGCAGACATCGAGAAGCTTGGCGATAATCGCTTTGCGGTCTGCGTCCGAGAGTGCGCCACCGGGAATGGGCCGGCCATCCTGACCTTTTGATGCAATGCGATTCAAAGCCACCGTGACACTCCGCGTCGCAAGATTTGAATGTCCGGTTCGCATCGCTGGCGCGCCGGCGACGATGCCGTCGAAATACAGCGGATAGCGTTGTGACATCAGCATCGCTTCGCGCCCGCCTGTTGAGCAGCCGACAAAATAGGTATGCGCAGGCGGACGACTGTAATAGCTTTCAATAATCTGCCGTGCCAATACCGCAACGCGGCCGTTGGCAACGTACTCAAAGTCGAGCGCAGCCTGCTGATCCTGCATGAAGGAACCATCAAACGCGCCGCCCGAGCTTTGATGGCCGGTGTCGGTTGTCGCGACGGCCATTCCACGAGCCAATGCCGGTTGATCTCCGGCAGCCTGACCTCCTGTGGGTTCGGCAACCGTGCCATTTAAGCCGCCGCCGCCCTGCTGCAGGTACTGTCCTGACCAGTTATCGGGAAGCGAAATGGCAAAGCGTATGCCGTAAGCCTTGCCGTCGGATCCGGTGCGTCGATCGATCATTCCATCGATGCGACAATGCGCCGGCAACATCGGTCCGGTCGGGCCTCCGCGCCCCTGCGCGCGTCCTTCCGGAATATTTGCAGCGCGTGATATTTCCAGGCTGACACCTGGGCTCTTGAACTTCATCATGTCCGAACACTTCGAACTTGATTGCGCGAAGACAGCGCTTTGAAAAGCCAACAGAACGACTGCTGCGATGGACACTTTCATGAGTTCTCCTGTGGCCTGGGCTCTACTCACAACTCAAAACTGAATTTTAACAATTGTTGGACAATACGCTAGAAACTCACCCGGATGTTGCCGGTAAAGCTGCGGTTTCCCGTTGCGCTCGTGATGCGGCCAAACGTATTGCTGTTGATGTTGACGTTCGGCGTACCCCAGTTTGGATGATTCAGAATGTTGTTGGAGTCCATTCGGAATTCAACGCTCTTGGTTTCGGAGATCCTGATGTTCTTGGCGAGACTCATGTCCAGACCCAGGGCCGAAGGGCCACGCAGATAGCCTTTACCGAGATTGGAAAGTTGACCGGGACGTGGATTCACCAGAACCAGGTTGCCCGAACTGTCTGTGATGGCAAGTTCGCTGTTTGATGACTGCGTGGAGTTCAAATTAGTGACCGAAGCTCGGTCCGGATCGTTGATCTGGCCATAGCCGTTGAAGTAAGTCACCACTCCGGGGGCTGACGTGATCACCGCCTTCCCGGTGTCTTTCGGAAGTAATGCAACAACCATCGGGGCTTCACTTCCTGAATTGAACGACGACCTGCCTGTGGTGGCCGACGCGCCCGTCGCAAGACTAAGGGGTGCTCCCGACCTCCAATTCAAGATGCCAGACAACTGCCAGTTTTCGACCAGGCGGTGCACGAGCGCAGGAGCATTGGCCAACAACGCCCGGTTGGGTCCGAAGGGCAGCGAGAACGTACCGTTGGCAGTGATCAGATGCGTGCGGTCCAGGCCGAGAGGCCCTCGATTCAGGCTTCTGTCGCGGAGAGTCCTGAAAACGAGACCTCCGTCTTCATCGGAGAGGCCGAGGGATTTGCTCCATGTGTACGTGACCTGGCCGGCAAACCCCTTCGACAGCCGCTTATTCAATTCCAGTTGCATCGAGTGATAGGACGAATCGGAAATGTTCGTGATAAACGTCGCGTTGCCAGGAAGCGTCGTCGTTCCTGGTGCCCCCGTGTTGAATTGCGGGTTGGCCGTAATGTAGTTCTCCGGCAGTCCCGCATTTCGAACAAGGCCTCCGGCGGAGTTCGTAAAATTGGTGGTGTTGTTCACATAGGCCGCAAAACCCCCGACGTCACCATTGGCAATAAGAGAGCGTGTCGCGGTGCTGATCCGGAAAGCCTGAGATCCCGTCACCGTCGTGCCATTCACAGTGCCCGCGCCCGGGACAGTGAGGCCCATCAGCATGGCGTCGAACAACGGGGCGTTGCCGCCGCTTCGCGTTACATTGAAGGCTTCAAGGATTCCATTCTCAAAGACATTCACTTCGTTGATGGGAACTTCTCCCTCGAGCTTCGTCCCCTTGCTCCCGATATAACGGACCGCGACGGACAGGCTATTGTTCAAACTGCGCTGAACTTCCAGGTTCCAGTTCTGAACGTAAGGCGAGACGAAATGGTTGTCGAAGGCTTCGATCCCTTTCGTTCGGTCGGTGAAGCCAATCGGTTGCAGAGGAATTCCCGGAGTGGGCAGTCGCATATTCGCAAGGCTCAGATAACTTGCAGACGTCAACGTCTGATCGTCATTCACGCCCGGCGCGCCGTTGACGGTGTAGTCGTAGAGAATGCCGTTGCCTCCACCAACGTAGCTGATGCCATAGCCCGCTCGAATTACGGTTTTTTCCGCGCCAAACCAGGGGAGAGACCAGCTAAACCCAATAGCCGGGCCGAAGTTGTTGTAGTCATCTTGATAGATCTGCTTGCTGGGATTCGGGGAGTTCTTACCCACGAATTCAACAACTGTCGGAGAACCATTAATGCGGCCAGGTTGAAACAAATCGTCAAAGCTGGATCCCGAAATTCCGAATACGCCGGCGCCATTTCCTCCGTTGTTTGCAGGAGAGCCGAACAGGCCATGTTCCTCCCAGGGCACAGCGTAGTAATCCCAGCGAAGGCCCAGATTGAGCGTCAGAGCTCGCCTGATTTTCCAATCGTCTTTGAAAAAGCTGCTCATTTCACGCTGATGGTTGTTTCGAAGCTTTCCAGGAGGGAAACCGCCTTCCGATTCGCCGACCTTCGGCATCTCGCTCCACGACTGGAATGCGGGCGCAGAGGAACTGTTTAGAAAGAAGCTTTGGCTAACGGCCCCGATCGAACCGGCGAGATTCAGGAGAACGTTCTGCGCGCCAGTCTGGTCGGCAGCGCTCAGACCGGGGACTGTCGTCATTCCCTGAACCGGTACACCCCCTGGCCCGAAATTCGCGAGCGGCATCGCCTGCGAGCCTTGCTGACTTTTTGTGGAACCGAAACGTGCTTCGACTCCGCCTTTGAAGGCATGTCGCCCACGATTCCAACTAATCGTGTCGACGTATTGATACAGAGGCGTGGTTTGAACACGGCTGCCCACTGTGTACGTAATGACATTGTTGGTGAAGGTGAGAGGCCGCGGAAGGTAAGGAATTCCACTGACCTTGGGAAGACTGTCGACTACCTCCGGTCCGATATCCTCGCGGTCATAGGCAGCGTAACCCTTCTGGCTGCCATTACGCAGACCAAAGCGGAACTCGTTTAAAAGAGATGGCGTGATCGTGGAAACGATCGACGACGTATAGGCCGCCGGGTACCGGCGTGTGGTTCCGGGGAACCCGTCGGGCCACGTCGGCAGTTGCGAATCAGCCCAAACGCGCTCATGGCTGGCCGTAAAGAAGAACTTGTTCTTCGGATTGAAATTATGGTCCACGCGGAAATTCAGCTGATCGCGGTTCACTTCAACCGCTCCCGCGAAGGGGGACTCTGTACCGCTCTGCCGCTGCGCGAACTGATAGTTCGCGGTGTTCAGACCATCGCCGGTCGTCCAGTTGTTGGGCAACGGCATCTTGGCCACCAACGCTTTCATATAGCCCGACGGATCAAAGACTGGACGGTTAGGATCGCGGGTGAAGACATCGAACGATTGCGGCGTGGCCGCTTGACCATTGAGGATGGGATTGCCCAGCACATCCACGGTTGGATTTGCGGCCAGCGCGTTTCCGTTCTGAACTCCCGGAAAATAACGGAAGATTCCCTGACGTGCCTGCTCCGTATAGACGGGCGAATTGATAATCGCCTTCTGCACCGTTCGTTGCCCCTCGTACACAAAAAAGAAGAACGTCTTGTTCTTGATAACGGGCCCACCAATCCGTCCGCCAAATTGGTTCCTGTTTGAGTAGGGCGTCTTAACGCCATTGAAGTTATTGAACCAGGTATTGGAATCGAGCGCGGAATTATGGTTGGCATAGAACAGGCTGCCACGAAGTTGATTCGTTCCGGATCGCGTCGACACCTGAACGGCGCCGCTGCCCCTTCCCGTCTCGGCATCCGCAGGTGAAACAACGACCCGGATTTCCTCTACCAGATCCGGACTCAATTGTGTCGCTGAATAAACGCCCGTCTGGTAGCGGCCGTCATTCACACTGATGCCGTTGACGAGGGTTTGAACCGCGCCCGTTCGGCTGCCGGCGAAGCTCGCAGTCTGATTGCCCTGCACGACACCGGCAATGGTGCTCGTTAAAGCCAGCACATCGCGATTCGCCAAAGGAAGCGAGTTGACCTTGTATTCGGGGAGGATGGTTCCAACGGACGAAGAAGAAGCCAGCAGGGTATCGACCGGAACATTCACATCAACCGATGTGCTTACGGCGCCTACCTGCATTGTGAAGTTGAAGCGCGCCTGCTGTGAGAACTCCAGTTTCAAAGCCCGGACCACCTGAGTCTGAAACCCCGGCAATTCCGCAGTGAGCGAATAGGTTCCCGGCTGAAGGCTGGGCAATTGGTAGACGCCCGATTCATTCGACAGCACCGTATTGACGATGCCCGTATCCGTATTCGTCGCCTTGATTGTTACTCCTGGGATAAGTGCTCCTGAGGAGTCGGAAACGCTTCCGCCAAGAGTGGCATTCGCCGTCTGTCCGAGTGCGCTCGCTGCAAGCAGGAACAGAACAGTTCCTGCAAGGATTGGTCGGCTCATCGCTAACCTCCGGGGTTTTGGCCGGATTATAGACTTCGATCATTCATTTCAAGAGAAGAAAGATTGTCGCCCGAACAATTATCGATCGATACTTGCTGAGGATGAGTAAAGGAGCTCCCTACAAGCGTTTCACGCTTTTCAAAATGACCGGCAATGTCGCGTATGCCTCGAGTGCAATGGTCTTCGCAGCGCTGTCCACGGCGACCTGACCAGTAATAACGCCTCGTCCCTCGCCCTCGCCTCTGGAGTTCACGTGCAGTTCGATGATCGAAAAAGTATAGTCTGACTGCGCGACCGATGCGTCGGGCTTCCACAGGTTGCTCCACGCGCCAATGCGGCGATCCGTTGCGAGGATGATGCGCTCACCGCCGTCCGGTTGCGGCAACCGATATGCATACTTAATCGAATATCCGACGGTCTCTGAAGTCCAGAGAATACCAACGGTCGGAGCCTTCTTTATGGCGGCGGCTAGCGATCCTGCTGGTGTCTGGAGCGACGAGTCATTTGTCGCAGGTCCTCCTCGAGCGCCGCGTCCGAATCGGAAGGCGGGGCTGTCAAGGTCAACGGCGTCTGGATCCGCAGGTACATCGGCGGCCGGGGCGGCCGGCGCGGCCGGTGCGTCACCGGCGCCTCGTCCGCCGCGGCCGCCACGGGCTGTGCCTCCGCGGCCGCCACCGCCACGCCCTCCGCGGGCTTCCGCCGGGGCGGACGTTAGCGTCCAGGCCGCCACGAATTCGTCTCTGCGGCTGTCTGGTGACCAATCCGTCAGATTAATTTTGATAGCTTCGCCCGCTCCACTCACGTTGCCAGATGTTGCCGTGAAACGCACACCCGTTTGGGCATGCGCGCTGAGGGCAGTAAGGATAGAGAGAGCGAAACAGCATAGAGAGCGGAGGGATCTGCGCCGCATGGAGCTGCTTCTTTCCATCCTTATCGCCAATCCGTCGCTGACACCATCGACGTGCCTCCGAAGCACAGGGACATTTTTCTCTGCTTTTATCACTCGGTGCTTTGATGCACAAACGAAAAAGCCGATGCGATCCGTTGCCTCAGATGTCCGAAGCGGCCGCGCGATCGAATCGATTGCAGGACGTAACGGACCGGCTGAACGATCCTGCAGCCCTTTTCTGAGAATCGGTGTGTGATTCGATTCGTGATAGTGTTGGACTATCCTTAAAACGATGTCCTCGAAAAGAGACGATCCGCCACGGGTAAACTCCAGAAGGGTCTTTATCAAGAACGCTGGGATCGCAGCAGCGGCCTTTGTAATCGTACCTCGCCATGTTCTCGGCCGCGGGTATCGCGCTCCCAGCGATACGTTATATATCGCTGGTATTGGAGTCGGCGGAAGGGGCGAAAACGACATTGCGAACTTTGCGAAGACCGGCAAGGCTGAAATCGCTTACCTCTGCGACGTCGATGACCGCAGGGCGGCCAAATCCGTTGCCGATTTTCCGAAGGCACGGTACTTCAAAGATTTTCGTGAACTGCTGGACAAGGAACACAAATCGATTGACGCCGTTTCTGTATGCACCCCCGATCACAACCATGCCATCCAGGCCCTGGCTGCGATGCAACTTGGAAAGCATGTCTATATTGAAAAGCCGCTGGCTCACGACATCTACGAAGCCCGGATCCTGACAGAGGCGGCCAGGAAATTTAGAGTCGTGACGCAGATGGGTAATCAAGGAGCGTCAGGCGATGGTGTCCGACAGCTCATGGAGTGGTACAACGCCGGACTGCTGGGAGATGTGCACACGGTGTATTGCTGGACCAACCGGCCAGTGTGGCCGCAGGGAATCGCGTGGCCTGACAAAAAAGCAGAAGTGCCGAAAGAGCTTGATTGGGATCTCTGGCTCGGAACAGCGCCCTACAAGGACTATGTCGAAAAGCTGGTGCCGTTCAATTGGCGGGGCTGGTGGGATTATGGAACGGGCGCACTCGGTGACATGGGCTGCCACCTTATGGATCCACCTTTCAGGGTACTGGGGTTGAAATATCCTGTTGATGTTACAGCGAGCGTAGGCAGCGTTTACGTGGATGAATTCCAACGCGGGTATTTCCCCGAAAGCGGTCCTCCTTCGGCATACGTGATTCTGACGTTCCCTGGCCGCAACGGGAAGCCACCCGTCAAATTGCACTGGATGGACGGCGGAATTCAACCGGAACGTCCGGAAGAACTCGGTCCGAATGAGGTGATGGGCGATGGCGGCAACGGCGTGCTGTTTATCGGCACGAAAGCAAAAATGATGTGCGGCACCTACGGCGCTTTTCCCTCCCTGCTTCCGATGACACGCAGCCACGACGTCAACGTGCCACAGACGATCAAGCGCGTCCCCGGGGGTGAGGGTGGTCATTACGCGCAATGGGTCGAGGCCTGCCTTGCGGGATACGGAAAACTGGGAGTGAGCTCTCCTTTTGAGATTGCCGGTCCGTTGACGGAGACGATTCTTATAGGCAATCTCGCGATTCGCAGTCACGACATCCGAAAATTGCGGGAAGCGAAACCGACACCGCCCAATCCGAATCCCGCTTTACAGGTCGACTATCCGGGAAGAAACATCAAGCTGATGTGGGATGGCGCGAAGATGAAGGTCACAAACTTTGATGAGGCCAATCGGTTTGTGAAGCGAGAGTACCGCGCAGGTTGGAAGCTTCAAACAGCGTAGCTTCAGGCCAAATGCGCGTTGGCGAGGGCTTATAAGCGCCATTGAAAAGTCGAAATCGCGCTGCCCCCCTCACTCGGGAGCAGCGCGATTTTCCGTTGGAGTTTCTCCTCAGCCTTCCAGATCCCTAAAACGTTATTCGAAGCTTGGCCTGGAACGTTCGATTACCGGACTTCGTCGTCAGTTGACCGAAGTTGTCCTGGAAACTGCTGCCCGCATTGGTCAATCCCACGGGATCCGTCGTCGCGCCTGAACCCGGCGTCGGATGGTTAAAGATGTTCGTTGCATCAATCCGGAGCTGAGCAGAAACAGTCTCCGTTAACTGGAACGTTTTCGAAAGGTTTCCATCCAGACGCCATTTGGGGAACGTGTTCATCGTGGTCGCGCCCAGATTGCCTTGCTGTCCCGGGTTCGGATTCTCCAGCAGTTTGACTCCATAAGTGTTCGTCGCTGCATTCAGCAGGACTGCGCCTGGCGTTGTTGACGGAACTACTACCGCCAACCCTTTCAACGTGCAGTTCGCCTGGAGGCCGTCTGCTGTTGACACGTTTGCGCACTGAGGGTCTGTGTACGTCGTATACGTATCGTTGAAGAAGCTTCCGTTCTGTCCGTTCCACGATACTTCCCCTTTTGGATTGTTCCACGGCCCAACGATGTTGGGACGGCCATTCGCATACAGCATGTTGGCTCCTGTAAGGAAATTCCGTGGGGCTCCTGAGGAAATGTTGTAGATGAATCCCAGTTGCCAACGTTCGATGGCGCGAGCAACCCACCCCGAACTGTTGGGGAAGAGCAGCTTGTTGGGCCCAAAGGGCAGTTCCATAGTTCCATTGGCGCGGAAGTCACTGCCAACGCTGGTTGAGTTCTTGCTGTAATCCAGTGTCGGATTCAACGGATCCGTGAAGCCGTTACCCGGCTGATACATGGTTTTGCTGAAGCCATACGTGGCCATCATGCTGAAGCCATGGATTGGCCGCATCGTCAACTGCGCCTCAAGGGAGTTGTAATCGCTGTAACCCAGGTTCGTGGAGTAGAGAGCCGTACTCCACTGTGGGTTCGCCACGAAGTAGTTCTCAGGGAAACATCGTGGAAGGACGGTCTGTCCCGTTGCCGGATCAACAAAGCCGCCGAGCTGTCCGTTCGCGATTCGGTTGCAACCGTTTCGCAGCGCATGCTGACCTGTGTTCAACGTTGCGCCTGTAGCCGGATCAATCGGAAGTGCCTGTAACCCGGGTGTGGTGTTCGCCAGGCCAAGTATGCTGGTGACCACGGCCGCATAGTTCCCGTTGGCAAGATTTGCCCCGAAGGCTTTGCGAATGTGTGCAGAACCGCGCTGCAACACTCCTGCGGTCGTGCCCCCGATTGTTCCGTATCCGGTCTGCCCGGCGTTCAGATTGAGGCCCATGAGCATCTGGTCGAATAGAGGATCATTCCCGCCAGCCCGTGTCACTTCGAAAGCATTGAACAACTCCGGGTTGTGATAGACGTTGACGGTGTTGATGTCGTAAGTGCCCGGAGTGCCGAAGGCTCCCCCCGAACCCGACTGGTCTCTGGCGAGGGTATTTACCGCGCGAAGCTCCAAACTGAAAGTTCGTGACAAGCTTCGAGTCACCGTCAGAGTCCAGTTATCCGAGTGAGGATTCCTGAAGTCGGGATCAAACAGCGCGTACGTGCTTAACGCGCCGCTACGCGTACCCACTCTGTACACCAAGTCCTGTGGCGCCGCTCGCCCGGGAGCAGAAGGAACCGCGGCTGGAATATCGGTCAGGTTCGCGGCCCGGCCGGCAAACGGAACCGTGTATGAGCTTGATGATGAAGAGGCATCTGCGCCAGGTCCGCTCAACAGGCCGCCCGTATAGGGAGCACCAGGTTTACCATAGGTTCGTTGGAATCCCCCGCGAACCGTGGTTTTCCCCTCGCCGAACCAGGGCAGTTGCCATGAGAAGCCGATTGCCGGACTAAACGCCCCATGTTGTGGCACGAGTGTTTTGTCCGGATGATCCGTCTTGGGCCCGACGAAATTGACTCGGGACATTAGATTGGGATCGCAATTCGAAGTGGGCAGTCCGTTCGGATTAGCAACGCCACTGACGCACTGCAATGGATTCGTCGAATTCGATCCATAGCCGGTGAGATAGAGATTTCCCGGCGTCAACCATGTTGCGAATGGATCCTGACCGGCAACACGGCTGGCTCCGAACAACCCCAGGCCTTCATCAACAAGAGTGTTCGTCAGACCTTCGGTGAGCCAGGGGGAACCCTGCAAATCGTACCTGATCCCGATGTTGAGTGTGATCCGGTTGGACAGCTTGTAATCGTCCTTGGCGAAGAAGCTGAATTCGTTTTGAATCTGGCCTCGTTGCTGATGCCCGTAGGGATCTTGACTCTTGAACCGGTTTTCTGCGGTGGTGACATCCTCCCAGGTTCCGTCTTTCAAGTTCTTCTGGCCATCAATCCAGTAGTTAGTAATCGGAACGCCGATCCCTCCGTAAAGCGTGTTGAGGAGGATGCCTGCGTTGTTTCGCGCCGTTCCCAGAAACGGAGTACATCCTCCAGGACAGGTTCCATATGTCCCGAACTGCGCATTACCATTGGTGAGATTGCTGCTCGCGAAAAACAGCGGTGTCAGTGACCCGTAGGCATTGGCCGCCTGAGTCACACCGGCGACATTCGCGGTGCTGCCTGCCATGATGTAGGCGCTGCCGTTGTATCCAACCGTGGACGGCCTCCGGTACTCACCGCCGAAGCTGAAGGCGTGCTTGCCGTGAGTCCACCGAACCGTATCTGCGAAATTGTACAAAGGGCTGTAGTTCGCGAAATCGAACGCATTGAAAGCCATGTATCCGTTCCAATTCGTGCCGGGGTTGTAAAGGACCGGATACAGCCTTCCATTGGCGGGATTGGCTCCGCCATACAGGATGAACTTCTGCGCGTCATCGCGGATGTCGGAATGGTCAAAGTTCGTCCACGGAGCGGAAGCAAATTCCGAGCTGTAGTTGAGCCCGAACCGGCCTTCGTTGACGAGAGTCGGCGCCAGAGTAGACGTCGCGTTTACTGTCACAAATTGTGGCTGACGCGCAACGTTGCCGTTGAGTCCTGTCCCCCATGTTGCGGATTGCGCATCGCCGCTGTCCTTCTCGTAAGTCCATGCGACATTGACGCGATGGTTATTCGTAATGTTGTGGTCGATTTTGAGGTTGATCTGGTTCCGGTTGTTGTAATCGTTCGGGCCGCTGACGACTCCGATCGATGCATTTGTCGATCCCCCGGAAGTCGGTCCTTTCCGTCCCTGAACCCATCTGTAGAGTCCGGTGTTCAGTCCGTCAGGAGTCTGTCCGCCGAACGCAGCAAAGTAGTTGGCGTGCGGCATCATTGAAAGGATCTTCCGCATGTAGCCTGTCGTATCGACGGTCGTTCGGTAAGGATCAAATGGAGCATTATTAGAGACGGCCGTTCCTCCGGGACAATCGGCCTGGGTGAATGGACTTCCATCCACCTTCACGTTGCCAAACAGGCTGAAACACCTCAGACCGCCGAGCGTATACGGGCCACCCGTGGGATTGAACGTCGGTGCGAGAGGGCTTCCATCGAAGTTGACCGACGCGATTGTTCCCGTAGGTTGAGTGCCCGGTGTTGCGAATGACGTCGGATCCGCGCGAAGCGCTTCGCCGGGATTCCATCCCTCCCAATAACGCCAGATACCCTGACGTGCCGTGTCTGTCAAAACAGGTGTTGTGACCAACTGGCGCCGGTTCACGATCTGCTTGTCCACGAGGACGAAAAAGAACGTTTTGTTCCTGACGATGGGTCCGCCAAAGCTCCCGGTAATCTGGTGGAGGTTGTACCAGTCCGGTTGCGTTGCTTCACCCGGGTTGCGCTTATTGGCCCATGTGTTCGCGTTCAGCGCAGTGTTCTGTACATTCCACGTTACGGCTCCCCCGAATTTGTTGGTGCCGGAACGCGTCTGAATCTGAATCTGCGAGTTGCCTCGCCCCAGTTCCGCATCCACAGGAGACAGGATTAGCCGAACTTCGCCGACGAGATCCGGGTTGATCACATTCGTCGTCATGACTTGCCGGCCCCAGAGAGAGGCGGAGTCCCTGGAGCTCACCGTGCTGAGTCCGTCAATCGTCGTATTGGTGTAGTCCAGATTCAATCCACCAATCGTGGACTGGCTGTCGGCCGCCGCGGCTCGGAAGCCGGGTAGCACATCCAGCAAACTCAGGACGTTCTGACCAACCAGCGGAAGGTCTGTTACTGCACGTTCAGGTAATCTCACGCCCACCGACGCCGTGGTCTCAGTCAGCAACGTATCTGCATTTGCAACGACTTCAACCTTCGAATCGACTTGTCCGACATCGAGCGTGAAATTGACTTTTACCGCCGCGAGCGTGATCTGAACACCACTTTGCACGGAAGTCTTAAAGCCAGGCAGCGAAGCGGTGACGGTGTACGTCCCCGGTGCAACGCTCGGAAACGTGTACACACCGCTCTCGTTCGTGATTTGAGTGGCGGTCACGCCCGTGCCAGTATTGGCAAGCGTGATCGTGACGCCCGGTACCAGTGCCTTTGATGAATCTTCGACAATGCCGCCGAGTTGTTGGTTTTGAGCAAACGCTGTGTTGGTAAGAATTACAAACAGGGCACAGCACAACCCTGACAATAGGACTTTACGCATGTTCCCCCCCGAGCTTTGGAGAGGCGCCCGCGCGAGGAGTCGGCCCTCTCGTTGCCCGCTGATCAGTAGTTACAATCGCTGAGCGGCTTGTATCTGAGTCATTCGTGGAAGTCAAATGAATTTGAAATTGAGAAATTTACGAGGTCGTCTGTCGGCCGAAACAGAGACATCGGGAAAGCACGTCTACGCAGGATGAACGAATGCCTCTACGCCGCGCGACGCGAGTTCGGCCTGGATGTTGCTCGCGAGGAATCGGCGGGCTTCGCCATTTTGCTTCAGCACGGCATCAAAATGTGCGAGCGTGAGTCCTCGGACGAACAAGTGGGCTTGCTCGCCGGTGCAGAGCTCGCCAATGGGGCGCATTTCCTTTTGCAGGTAATCCAATTCTGGAATCCAGGGCGGCGAGGTCCGGACCGCTTCATGCAGGTGCTCGACGTCATCCATAAAGTGCATGTGGTCGGCGCGGCGGAGAATCACCATGCATTTCGCAGCAGGTATTCTCTCGAAGATCTCGTACATGCCGTCGATCGGAAGACAGACGTCGTTGTCCGCCGCCAGCAGGAGAGTCGGAACGTCGCGACCCCACTTGAACGCCAGCTTTGCCGGGAGAATTCCCGGGCCGTGGATTCGAACTCCCGCCGGGCGCAAGCGCCACAACCGACCTGATTTGATGCACCACGTCCGGAGAGGCAAGCGCTGTCCAGCCGCCGAAGCTGTGACCTACGATTCCAACAAGTGCTGGTTTGAGCTCCGACTGGGTCAGGACATACTCGAGAAGAAAGCTAATGTCCGGAACGCGGCTCGCGATGGCCGCTTCGGCTCGCGCGGCTCGTTGTTCAGGAGTTTCATCGTCTCGACGCCCGAGTTCGGGTGCGACGAGTTCGGAGTGATTCAGTCCCGCGACGATATAACCATGGCTGGCCAGGTGATTCGTCAGGAATGTGTAGCCTCGCCGACCGCTGCCGCCGCTCGAATGGGAGAGAAGGATGATCGGGCACATCCCAACGGCCTTCGCCGGACTCCAGATGTCGCAAGGGAAGCTGCGGTTGCGGGCGGCGTCGAACGCCTGCATGCTCCGCTCGTCTACAGTGAATCGGCCCGGGACAAATGGATCGTATGGCATTTAAAAATCATACCTGCTTATGACGTACGAGGATGATCTGACTGTGCGGCAAGCACGCGACATGTATTTAAAAGAGAGCGGCTGTCCCATATCTAAAATCCCAATTCATAGTTAATCAATCACAAAGCTCCCATTTCTAACGAACTTGGGAAACGACGGGCCCTGGACCCGATTTTGACTCCGCGGTTGCATTGGCTTCATGCGAGTGCTAAAACGTCGGGCAATGGAACTCAGTCGACGAAGTTTTCTCAAGGGTGCGCTGACGGGTGGAGCGGTCGTCACCGCTTTCGGATTCGATGTCACGGCGGCGTCTGCACAGGCTCGGGAACTCAAGATCGCGAGAACCACGGAAACGCGCAGCATCTGCCCGTACTGTGCTGTCGCCTGCGGCGTCATCATTCACACGCTTGGCGACAAGGCTGGTAACGTCAAACCGGCTGTGGTTCATGTTGAAGGCGACCCGGACAGCCCGATCAACCGCGGAGCGCTTTGCTCCAAGGGAATTACGCTGCGGCAGTTCGTTGCAAACGATCAACGCGTCACGCGCCCGCTTCATCGTGCCGCCGGTTCGAATGAGTGGAAACCGATCTCGTGGGACGACGCCATCGAACGGATGGCGCGGCTGATCAAAACTACTCGAGATGCTGGATTTGAAGTGAAGGACTCCATGGGCCGGCTTGTCAACCGGCTCACCAATGCAGCCATGATCGGCGGTTGCACCGATACGAACGAAGTCAACTATCTGCTCGGCAAGTTCCGATTCGGGCTGGGCATGGTCGCCTACGAAAATCAGGCCCGCCTTTGACACGGCCCAACGGTGGCCAGTTTGGCCGCCACGTTTGGCCGCGGGGCCATGACGAACGGCTGGACCGACGTTGCAAATGCCGACGTCGTTCTGGTCATGGGCGGCAACCCTGCTGAGAATCATCCCGTCGGTTTCCGCTTTGTGATGGAAGCGAAGCGAAGCCGCAAGGCCAAGCTCGTTACCGTCGATCCACGATTCAACAGGACCGCGGCGGTTTCCGATATCTATACGCCCATACGCGCCGGCACCGATATCGCGTTCCTCGGTGGACTGATCCACTATGCGCTGACGCACGATGCGTATCACCGCGATTACGTAAAGACCCACACCAACGCTTCTTTCCTGATCAAAGAAGGATTCTCGTTCGACGAAGGGCTGTTCTCCGGTTGGGACGAGTCCAAGAAGGCCTATGACAAATCGACATGGGGCTACGAACTCGACGCGCAGGGTCATGCGAAGGTCGATGAAACACTCGAGCATCCACGCTCGGTGTTTCAGCTGATGAAGAAGCACTACTCCCGTTACACGCCGGAGATGGTGGCTTCGATCTGCGGCTGCTCTGCGTCAGACTTTGAAAAGGCTGCCGCAGTGATCTGTTCCACCTCCGCACCGGACCGGCAAGGCACGATTCTGTATGCCCTTGGATGGACGCAGCACAGTCACTCTGTGCAACTCATTCACACCGCTGCGATGCTGCAACTTATGCTGGGCAACATTGGAATGCCGGGAGGGGGCATCAACGCTCAACGCGGCCACTCGAACATCCAGGGTGCGACCGACATGGGCGCGTGGAACATGCTTCCGGGTTACCTGCGCCTCCCACGCGCTGACCAGCAGAATCTCTCGACCTATCTTGATCAGACGACGCCGAAGGCCCTTCGTCCGAATTCGATGAACTACTGGTCGAATACTCCGAAATTCGTGGCGAGTCTGTTCAAGGCGTACTACGGTCCAAACGCTACAAAGGAAAATGGCTTCGGTTACGACTACCTGCCAAAACTGGGTGAGACCGATAACTACAGTTGGGGGTACATCTTTGACAAGATGTACGGCGGCCAGATGGAAGGCCTGATTGCTTTTGGCATGAATCCCGTAGCCAACGGTCCGAACACTCCGAAAATGCTTGCAGCGCTCTCTAAGTTGAAATGGCTCATTGTCGCCGATTGTTTCGAAACGGAAACGTCGAGTTTCTGGAAAGCGAAAGATCTCGCGGAGAAGTACTACGCGGCTGCCCCCGACGCCGCAGCGATTCAGACTGAAGTGTTCCTGCTTCCCGCTGGTTGTTTCGCGGAAAAGGACGGCGCGTTCGTGAACTCTTCGCGATGGGCCCAGTGGAAGAACGTTGCGCTGGATCCGCCGGGTGAAGCTCGTCGAGACCAGGAGATCATTGCGCGTCTGTTCCTGAAGATTCGCGAGTTGTATGCCAAAGAGGGCGGCAACGCACCGGAACCCTTAATGAATATGACGTGGAACTGGCAGAATCCGTCGTCGCCGTCTCTCTCTGAGGTGGCGAAGGAGATCAATGGCCGCGATGCGCAGGGCAAGCAGCTTCCAACGTTCGGCGCACTCACCGATGACGGCAGTACCGCTTGTGGTAACTGGATCTATGCCGGATCCTTCACCGAAGCGGGAAACATGATGGCCCGGCGCGGGCAGGACGATCCGACAGGTCTCGGACTTTTTCCCAATTGGGCGTGGAACTGGCCTGCGAACCGGCGCATTCTCTATAACCGCGCTTCCGCCGATGCGGAAGGGAAGCCATGGGATGCGTCACGCGCTCCGCTGCGCTGGTCCGGAACACAATGGACTGGAGACGTTCCCGATACGAAGGCCGATGCACCGCCCGATCAGTTCGGTTCGTTCATCATGTTACCCGAGGGCGTCGCTAAACTTTTCGCGGCCGATTTTGTTGAAGGCCCGTTTCCCGAACACAACGAACCTGTAGAGTCCCCGGTTGACAACGTTCTCCATCCAAAGGTCGGAAGGAATCCTGCTGCCAAGATTTTTAACAGCGATCTCGACAAGCTCGGGACAGTGTCGGAGTTTCCCTACATTGGCACGACGTATCGTTTGACCGAACACTTCCACTATTGGACCAAGAACATCGCCGGCCCCAGCGAGCTTCAGCCGCACTTCTTCGTGGAAGTACCGGCAGCTCTCGCGGCGGAAAAGGGAATCCGGAGTGGTGATATGGTTCGCGTCCGATCGGCTCGCGGTTCCGTTGAAGGAAAAGCGATGGTGACCAAGCGCATGCGCGGACTCACGGTTGCAGGAAAGACTGTCTACCAGGTGGGGCTTCCGATTCACTGGGGCTTTATCGGGCGCGTTACGGGGCCGCTTATCAATAACCTCAGCCCGAGCGTCGTGGATCCGAACGCGGGAACACCGGAGTACAAAGGGTTCCTTGTGAACCTCGAAAAAATATGATCCGCCAGATTCTCAAGGCGATTTCAGCAACGTCCGGCCCAGCTCCGGGAGCGACACGTGCGACCCACACTGTGGCGAAGTTGATCGACACAACCACGTGTATCGGATGCAAAGCTTGCGAAGTGGCGTGCCAGGAGTGGAACAACCAGCCGGTTACCTTTGCGAATTTCGAGGGGACTTATCAGACGTTCCCGGATCTTCAGCCGAACTTTTGGAACCTGATCAAGTTCAATGAGCACGAGGGCGCTGCCGGTCAGCCTTTGTGGCTTATGGCGAAATATCAGTGCATGCATTGCGTGGACCCCGGATGCCTGAAGGCGTGCCCTGCGCCGGGCGCGATAGTGCAGCATGCGAATGGAATCGTCGACTTCAACTCGGACAATTGCATTGGATGTGGGTATTGCATTACGGGTTGCCCATTCAATGTGCCGAAGCTGAACCCGACAAGCGGAAAGGTATCCAAGTGCTCGCTGTGTGTGGACCGCGTAGGCGTCGGGCTGGAGCCGGCTTGCATCAAGGCATGTCCGACGAATTGTCTGAGCTTCGGTACGCGTGAAGACCTGTTGAGAAAGGCAGAGGATCGCGCGGTAGTGCTCAAGTCTGACGGGTTTGCGACTGCGGGCGTCTACAACCCACCCGGAGTCGGGGGCACACATGTGCTTTACGTGCTGGCCCACGCGGACAATCCGGAGATGTACGGACTGCCGAAGGATCCGCAGATCCCGTGGACTGTTCGATTGTGGAAAGGGCCGTTGAAGTGGATTGGAAATACTCTGCTGATCGGCGGGATTGTAGGAACGCTCGTGCACTATTTGAAATACGGCCCGCGCGCGAAGGAAGAGTGAGGGAGATCTGGGGACAGACTCCGAATTCGAATCGACGAATTTTGAATCCGTACGAAGTCTTCACGGTTCGAATTCGGAGTCTGTCCCCAGATCTCCTGTCCCCTCAATATCTATGAACGACACCAACAAAGTCACTCGATTCTCCCTCAGAGAGCGCGCAATCCACTGGATCGTCGCACTGAGCTTTCTTTACGCTGCGCTCACAGGACTTTCCCTCTGGTCGCCGCGTCTCTACTGGCTCGCAGGCGTCTTCGGCGGTGGTGTCACTGTCCGTGCGTGGCATCCCCTCGGCGGACTTCTCTTCGTAGCAATCTTTTCCGCAATGTTCATCTCGTGGCGTCGCCACATGCGTCTCGACCGCGACGATCGAAAATGGCTTCGCCTTGCTCACCGCTATGCCGCCCACGACTATGGCGCACTCCCCGAAGCTGGGCGATTTAACGGTGGACAGAAGACGCTGTTCTGGCTTCAAGCCTTGAATGGCATCTTGCTGCTGCTCAGCGGAATTGTCCTTTGGTGGCCGCAGACGATGTCTCGACCGCTTCGCGAAGCCGCGATCCTGATTCATCCGGCTGCCGCTATTCTTGCGGTCGCCGGTCTTATCGTCCACATCTACATGGGCACCGCGGCGACGCCGGGCGCATTTCGAGGAATGACGCAGGGTTGGGTAAGACCGCGGTGGGCCGAGTCGCACCATGCGAAGTGGTATCGCGAAATTCACCGCCCGTGAATCCCTGGCAACAACGCGCGCGTCGCGCGCATTTTCTCGCTGACGGATTTGCCGCCGCGCGCGAAATTCTGACGTTTTACGCCGGCCTCGCCGACTGGCAGGGAAGCGTGGCCCAGGGCCTAGCGTGTCTTCGCAACGTTTCCGTTGTCATTCCTTCATTGCTCGAGTACACGATTCGTTCAGGCCCGCCGGCACTCGCGCAGGTTGCCCGAGATATCGATGTCTCTCAATTCGAGAACTTGCTGCTCGAATATTGGGACACCCGCCCGACTCATTCGATGACGGACTTCTTTGCCCGCGCGTCGCTGCAACCCTATGCCGCGAACTTTCCCGAAGGTCTGGAATGTCCTTGGTGCGCCCAACCTCCTCAGGCCGGATGCCTTAAGCCTCAGGGCGACGGTCTGGCCTTTGAGCTGGTTTGCTCTCTCTGCTTTCGGCGCAGGTCATTTCCTCGGACGCGTTGCCCGGGCTGCGATGCCTCGTCGGAATCCGCGATCGCTAGCTTCTCCGCGGCGGAGTTTCCTCACATGCGTCTGCTCGCGTGCGACACATGCAAAGGGTACCTCGTCATCGTCGATCTGGACCGTGATCCCGCGGCGATACCCGAAGTCGATGAACTCGCCGCTCTTCCTCTCGATCTGTGGGCAGTCCAGAACGGATACCATAAGCTGCAACCCAATCTCGCAGGCGTTTGATACAGTAAGTCGCTCGCGGAGAGATCGGATCACTGGTGTGGTCAGCGGTCTTCAAAACCGTTTCGCGGGGCTACGCTTTGCGGGTAGGTTCGATTCCTGCATCTCTCCGCCAGAGTGTGAACGTGTCGTTGAAAATCTTGCCGCCCATTCATGAGATCCTTGCTGCCGCTGCCACGGACGGTATGGCGGATGTATATCGGACCCGGCTCGCGAGAGATGTGCTGTCGCGATTTCGAGACAGACTGCAGGCCGAGCCTGCGGCCTTTCGAGATCGTGCAGCCATCCGCGAAGCCATCGTGGCTGAAGTTAATCGGGAAGCCCGGGCGTTGCTGAAGCCCTTTCCGAGCCGGGTGATTAATGGCACGGGGATCGTTCTTCATACCAATCTCGGCCGGGCGCCGCTTGGTAACGCTTTCTCCGAAATCGACATGACGGTCGTGGCTCGCTACTCCGATCTCGAGTGGGATGCGTCCTCACAGAAACGATCCAGTCGAGACAGGTATCTCGGAGGGGTGTTGCGCGTTCTGACTGGAGGAGAGTCCGCTCTGGCGGTAAACAATGGCGCCGGCGCGCTGCTGTTGGTGCTCAATACGATAGCTGCGCAGAAGGATGTCCTCGTAAGCCGCTCTGAGTTGGTCGAGATCGGGGGAGGATTTCGAGTTCCTGAAATCATGGAGGCAAGCGGGTGTCGTCTTGTCGAAGTCGGAACGACCAACAAGACGCGTATCGAAGATTTTGCGAAGAAGGCGAAGGCCAGGCAGTCCGTTCTCCTCAAAGTGCATCAGTCCAACTTTGTACAGCGCGGCTTTGTCGAATCGGCTTCTCTCGCCGAGATGGCTGACCTCGGAAAGCACCTGCGTATCCCCGTCGTATACGACAATGGCTCCGGGTTGTTGTTCCGGCCGGAGGTTCCGGTTCTTGAGTCAGAGCCTACGGTGGAGCAAGGCTTGAAGGATGGCGCGAGCGTCGTCGTCTGCAGCGCAGATAAACTCCTTGGAACCGTTCAGGCGGGCCTAATCGTGGGTAAGGCGTCTATCGCAGATCAGGCGCGCAGGAATCCACTCTACCGAACGTTGCGGTTGGACAAGCTGCGGTTGACGTTGCTGCACCACGCGCTGACTAAATACCTGACAGGTAGCCAGCGAACGCTTCCCATCTGGCAGATGACGATGGCGGATCTCGAGTCCGTCCGCGATAGGCTTAGGCTTCGCGACGGGATCGAATGGGTCACCCTTAAAGCGCAAACCGGTGGCGGAAGCAACCCGGAGGAAAGCTTCGAAAGCTTCGGGCTGCGTTTTTCGCGCGGATCCGCGCAAGCCTTGAAAGAGAGGTTCGCTTCGCGTGCCATTCCGATTCTGGGATACATTCAAGGCAACGCATTCCACCTCGATGCACGAACCTTTTTCCTGGATGACTTCGCTGAAGTCCAGAAGGCGATCGATGAACTGTAACTGCGTACTTGCCGCGCCTCAGCGTTCCAAATGGTTCTAATCGGCACATCCGGCCACGTCGATCATGGCAAGTCCACCCTTGTCGAGGCGCTGACCGGCATCAATCCCATGCACCTGCCGGAGGAGCATCGCCGTGAATTGACCATCGAGCTCGGATTTGCACACCTTCAGCATCCTGACGGCTACACACTCGGCATTGTGGATGTACCCGGGCACGAAAAGCTGGTCAAAACCATGATCTCCGGCGCGAGCGGTTTTCAGATCGCATTATGGGTCGTCGATGCGCGCGAGGGAATCATGCCCCAGTCGCTCGAACACCTCGATGTCCTCAAGCTGCTCGGAGTTGCCCGCGTCATTCCGGTTGTGACGAAAGCGAGCCTGGCCACT